>ERZ824473.948-NODE-948-length-45830-cov-7.126576_pt1 | contig 45830 bp, 35 predicted proteins | sample MGYA00519874_ERZ824473 | MGnify/ENA primary metagenome ERZ824473 (study PRJEB31778, sample SAMEA3449151) | human gut metagenome | biome: human gut; feature: human-associated habitat; material: faeces | place: United Kingdom | collected 2010/2012 ... | reverse complement strand
CCTCCGGCTCGATACGCGCCCATTCGATGGAAAAGCGATAGGCGTTCAGCCCGGCATCCGCCAGCAGTCGAATATCTTCCTCATACCGATTATAATGGTCGCAGGCAATGCCGCTCGGCTCGGTAAAGCTGGTGTGCGGCAGCTGCTCCTGCGCCCAGTAGTCGGAATAAATGTTGTTGCCCTCGACCTGATGGGCGGCAGTGGCCGCGCCGACAAAGAAACCTTTTTCAAATTTCTGCATAATTTTCTCCTTACCTGTGCTGTCTAAAGCAAATTAAGAAACTTCTGTACCTGTATCATACCATAACAAGCGCAAGTCGTAAGGATATTATTTAGCAAAGCAGGACAATATTTCGTGTTGCTTGAAATAATGCGCGAATTTTTGTTCCTCATTTGCTGATTTTTATCCCCTGCTGCCGTTTCGCTTCTGGTATAGTGGTGTCAGTGAGAAAAAACACTGCGGAATTTTTAGGAGGAAAACAAAATGTTCAAAAAGAAACCCACTGCTTCAGAAGTTGACGGCGTACAATACCGCCGCGCCAAGCTTTGGCAAATCATCTGCTATGCCTGCAACGGTCTTGTCGGTATGAGCGTCTATTCCCTCATCGGCATGGCGAGTTATTCCGCCAGCATCGGCTACGGCATCACGACCGCTGCCGTTGGCATTATTCTGACCTGCTCCCGTATTCTGGACGGCATCACCGATCCCCTGCTTGCCTTTGTCTATGACCGCGTCAACACCAAGTTCGGCAAGCTGCGCATCCTGATGGTTGCCGGCTTCCTGATCGAGGCGCTCGCCCTTTACGGAATGTTCACCGGCTTCTCGTCCAAAGGGCTGGGCCTGCCGGTGTTTGCCCTGCTGTACATTGTTTACATCATCGGCTACACCATCACCAATATGACTGCGCAGACCATTCCCGCCATCATGACGAATGATCCGCGCCAGCGCCCGACCATCGGCGTCTGGACCACGGTATTCAACTACATGGTTCCCATGGCTATGTCCATGGTTCTGAATGTTGTGCTGCTGCCCAAGTGCGGCGGCACCTACAACCAGGCATTTCTGACCGCCGCCTGCAATATCACCCTGATCGTTGCCGCCATCGGCACCCTGCTGGTCTGCCTCGGTGTTTCCTCTTTCGACAAGCCTGAGAACTTTGTCGGCACCAAGAAATCCGAGCCGCTGAAGATGGCGGATGTTGTCGAGGTTCTCAAGCACAACAAGCCCCTGCAGTGCTACATTGCCTCCAATGCTTCTGATAAGCTGGCCCAGCAGGTCGGCAGTCAGGCCATCATCGGCACGCTTCTCAATGGTATTTTGATTGGCAATATGGGTCTTGCCACGATTTTGACTGTTATCAGCATGATCCCGTCCATCTTCTTTGCAGCGTTCGGTGCCAAGTATGTCGGCAAGCACGGCAGCAAAAAGGGCATTGTCAGCTTCACCTGCATCAGCATGGTCATCACCGCCGTTCTGGTCGTGTTCTTCATTGTCATTGACCCCAAGCAGATCGGCGTCATGGGCAGCCCGGCCATGATCATCTATGTGGTGCTGAGCCTTCTGCAGAACGGCTCCAATATGTGCATCACCACCTCCAACACCTCGTACATGGCGGATGCCATCGACTTTGAGCTGGACCGCAGCGGGCGTTATATTCCCGCCGTTGTCTCCGGCACCTACAGCCTGGTCGATAAGCTCATCACCTCTTTTGCCGCTGTGATCGCTACCGGCGCTGTGGCGCTGCTGGGCTACACCACCACGATGCCCCAGCCCACGGATCCTTCCACCCCGGCCATCTTCTGGATGACCATGGCACTCAAGTTCGGTCTGCCGCTCATCGGCTGGATCATTACGCTGGTTGCCATGCGCAGCTGCCCGCTGACCAAGGAGGAAATGGTCAACGTCCAAAAGCGCATTGCCGAGAAGAAGGCCGCTGCGCAGTCCGAGTTCTATAAAGAGCAGCTTCAGTAAGCCCATCCCACAAAAGCCGAAAGGGTTTGCAGCCCTTTCGGCTCTTTGAAGTTAAATCCACACATAAGGAGTCATGTTATGAGCAAGACAATTCTTTTGAACAAGAACTGGATTTTTTCCAAAGAAGGACACGACGAACCCGTCACCCTGCCCCACACCTGGAACGCCATCGACGGGCAGGACGGTGGCAATGACTACTACCGCGGCACCTGCTGCTACACCACCGTGCTGCCTGACATCGTCCTGCCGGAAAACGGACGCGCCGTTTTGCAGTTTGACGCCGTTGCCATGACCGCCGAGGTCTATCTGAACGAGCAAAAGCTCGCTGAGCATAAGGGCGGCTATTCTGCATTTTGCGTGGACATTACCGATGCGCTGCGCAACGGCAGCAACCTGCTGCGCGTAAATGTGGACAACAGCGACAATGATACCGTCTACCCGCAGAAGGCCGACTTCACCTTCTACGGCGGCATTTACCGCGATGTGACGCTGCATGTTGTGCCCGCTGCTCATTTTGCCCTTGCTGAAAACGGCGCGGTGCCTGTCAGGGTCACGCCGATTGTCACGGACCTCGACGCCCGCCGCTGTGAAGTGACGCTGGAGGCCGCTGTGGTGGGTGCCGAAAGTGTCAGCTTCACACTGGATGGCCAGCAGACGAGCGTTGCCGTCAAGGACGGCACCGCCAGAGCCGTGTTCACGCTGGAGCATGCCCGCCTGTGGGACGGTCTTGATGACCCGTATCTCTACACCGTGACTGCGCGGCTGGACAACGGCGAGACCGAGACCGCCCGCTTCGGCTGCCGCAAGTTTGAAATTGACCCGCAGAAGGGCTTTATCCTGAACGGGCGCCCCTATCCCCTGCGTGGTGTTTCCCGCCATCAGGACCGCAAGGGCGCGGGTGTGGCCATCACCAAAGAGATGATGGAGGAGGACATGGCGCTGATCCTTGAAATGGGCGCCAACACCATCCGTCTTGCCCACTACCAGCACGCGCAGGCGTTCTATGATCTGTGCGACGAAAAGGGTGTCGTGATTTGGGCGGAAATCCCCTACATCACGATGCACATGCACAATGGCCGCGCCAACACACTGACCCAGATGGAAGAACTCATCGTGCAGAACTACAACCACCCCTGCATTGCTGTTTGGGGACTGTCCAACGAAATTACCGCTGCGTCGGCTGTCAATGAGGATCTGCTGGAAAACCACCGCGCCTTGAACGAACTGGCGCACCGCCTTGACCCGACCCGTCCGACCACGATGGCGAACGTCTTTATGCTGGAAATCACCAGCCCGATTCTGGAAATTCCCGATGTGAACAGCTACAACCTGTATTTTGGCTGGTACTTGGGCGAGCTTGACCAGAACGATGACTTTTTTGATACCTACCACGCCAAATACCCGGACCGCTGCATCGGTTTTTCGGAGTACGGCGCGGACGCCAACCCCGCCTACCAGAGCGCCCACCCCGAAAAGGGCGACTATACCGAAACCTACCAGTGCGTCTATCACGAGCACATGGCAAAAATGATTGCTGACCGCCCGTGGCTGTGGGCGACCCATGTCTGGAATATGTTCGACTTTGCCGCCGACGGGCGCGACGAGGGCGGCAAAAACGGCGAGAACCAGAAGGGCCTTGTCACCTTTGACCGCAAAATCAAAAAGGACGCCTTCTACCTGTACAAGGCCTACTGGAGCAAGCAGCCCTTTGTACATACCTGCGGCAGCCGCTATGTGGACCGCACGGAGGATGTGACCGAGGTCAGAGTATACTCCAACCTGCCGGAGGTTTCGCTGTACAAGGACGGACACCTGGTTGAAACGAAAAAAGGCGACAAAGTGTTTGTTTTCAATGTGCCCATCACCGGCAAGCACAGCATCGAGGCCCGCGCGGGGGCGTATTCCAGCGTAATTCTGGTCAACAAGGCTGCCGAGCCGAACCCCGCTTACGCTATGTCCAACCGTCAGGTCGTGAACAACTGGTTTGACGGTGAGCTGGACGAAACCTGCTGGAGCGTCAAAGACAATATGGCCGCAGCCATGGCAGATGCCAAGGTGGGGCCTGTCTTGAAGGCCATCACCGACAAGGCGGCTGCCGCCCGCGGTGATGTAGCCGCCGCCGTAAAAGATAATCCGGCGCTGGTTGCCATGATGGAGCGCGCCATGCAGCGCATGACCGTGGAGAGTATGCTCAAGCAGGCTGGTGCAGACGCCGAGAGCATCAAACAGCTGAACCGCGTTTTGCAGGGTATCAAAAAGGATGTGTGATTTTATGGGAACCTACTGCAACCCTTTGGATCTGGGCTACCGCTACCAGCACATGAAGGAGGGTGAGCGCATCGCCGGTTTCCGCGAGGGCGCTGACCCGACACTGGTGTACTTCAAAGGTAAATACTACCTGTTTGTTTCGATGTCGGCAGGGTTCTGGTACTCGGACGATCTGCTGCATTGGGATTTCCACGCCGACCCCGATTTGCTCATTTACGACTACGCCCCCGATGTGCGTCAGGTCGGCGAGTATCTCTATTTTTCTGCCAGCCGCAAGGGGCGCAATTGCCCGATTTTACGCACGGCGGACCCGCTGACCGAGCCGTTTACCGAGGTCAGCGCTCCGTTCGACTTTTGGGACCCGGATATGTTCTGGGACGATGATGGCCGCGTCTATTTCTACTGGGGCTGCTCCAACATGTCCCCCATCTGGGGCGTGGAGCTTGACCCCGAAACCATGACACCCATCGGCGAGAAAAAAGAACTGATCTTTGGTCGCGAAGAAGAACTGGGCTATGAGCGCCCCGGTAACAACGGGATCGTGGATAAAGAGAGCAGTGTGCTGTACAAATCCATGAAGCCGTTCTATAACGAGGCAACCGGCAAGCTGGAGCTGCCGCCCCAGATGGCGCAGATACCGGGACTGAACGCCGAAGTGCTGACCGCCATGTTCAACGCCGTCGGCAAGCCCTATATCGAGGGCGCGTTTATGACAAAGCACAACGGTACGTATTATCTGCAATACGCCTGCCCCGGCACCCAGTACAATACCTACGCCGACGGCGTGTACACATCCAAGTCCCCGCTGGGACCGTTCAGGCTGCAGGCGTCCAACCCGTTTTCCGCCAAGCCGGGCGGGTTTATGGCGGGTGCCGGACACGGCAGCACCATCGCCGACAAGTACGGCAACTACTGGCACGCATCCACGATGCGCATTTCGGTCAACCACGACTTTGAGCGCCGCGTGGGGCTGTTCCCTGCCGGATTTGATGCCGACGGCGTGCTCTACTGCAACCAGAATTTTGCCGACTATCCGCATGAAATCCCGGCAGGCAAATTTGACGCCGCCAGCCAGCAGCCCAAGTGGATGCTGCTCAGCTACCGCAAGACCGTGACGGCGTCCTCCACCGCCGAGGGCAGCGACCCGGTGAATGCCGTGGACGAGGACTGCCGCCGCTGGTGGAGCGCGGGCAGCGACCAGCCCGGCGAATGGCTCTGCGTTGATTTGGGCAGGGACTGCGATGTGCGGGCGGTTCAGGTCAATATGGCGGACGAAGCGCTGGCGGTGGACTTCCCTGCTGACAGCTACGGCGATGACCGCAAGACCCGCCACATCGAAACCCGCCCGCAGATTTCGCATTACACCGTGGAAACCAGCTTGGACGGCAAGGTATGGACACTGCGCGAGGATGTCGCCCGCGAATGCTCAAACGGCTATTATGAGTATGCCGACGGCATCCGTGCGCGGTATATCCGCGTGACGGGCGGCGAGTTGCCCTACGGGCAGGCTTTGCGCATTAGCGGGCTGCGTGTGTTCGGCAACGGCGAGGGCGCTTGCCCCGCCCAGGCCGACGCAAAAGCCGTGCGCGTGGATGCGCTGGACGGCAAAATCAGCTGGCAGCCCATCGAAAACGCCCAGGGCTGCAATGTGCGCTACGGCATTGCACCGGATAAGCTCTACCAGAGCTGGCTTGTCTATGGTGCCGATGAGGTCACGCTTTCCACGCTGATGTCCGGGCAGACCTATTACGTCTGCGTGGACAGCTTCAACGAAAACGGCGTCACAACGGGAAAAATCATCAAGATGGAGGGCTGAACCATGCCCATAAAAGCTGTCCAGCAATTTATGCTGGGAACCGTTTTAAGCAACGAAAACGAGGCACGGCAGACGCTGGCCGCCATGAAGGCCGCAGGCTATGACGGCATTGAGCTGTGCGGGTTTATGATCCACCCCATCGGCTTTATGGTGCGGCTGCTGACCAAGGCGGCGGGTATGCCCGTGGGCAAGGGCGGCAGCCTCGACTGGCACGCTTTGGTCAAAGAAGCGGGGCTGCAAGTCGTCAGCCTGCACACCGATTTGGGCAGTCTGGAACGCGATGCCAAGGCCGTGGCCGACGAAGCCAAGAGCTTTGGCACGAAGTATGTTGTCATCACGGGTATGTATCGCTTTGACTACGGCGATGAAGCCACGATGCACGACCTTGCCGCACGGCTGAACAAGGCGGGCGCGGCGCTGAAGGCCGAGGGCGTGGAGCTTTTGTACCATAACCACAACTGCGAGCTGCGCCATGTGAACGCCGAAAAGCGTGCCTACGATATTTTGCTGGAGGAAACCGACCCGCAGTTCGTCAACTTTGAGTTTGACAGCTACTGGTTCACCGAGGGCGGCGCGAATGCGCTTGCGTGGATGCAGCGTCTGGGAACCCGCATGAAGCTGTGGCACATCAATGACCGCGGCACCCGTCTTACGGGCAGCGCCGTAACGCCGATTCTGAAAACCGACAGCATGGAGCTGGGTACCGGCAATATGGACCTCGACAGCCTGATGGCGCAGGCGCTTTCCGTCGGCGTAGATGCCGTGATTTTGGAAAGCCACCGCAACTGGGTGGATAACTCCCCCGTCAAAAGTTTGCAGGTCAGCGCCGAATATCTCAAACAGCATGGCTAAACCGCAATCCCCTGCCCGAAAGGACAGGGGATTTGCTTTTCCTGCGTTGAAACTCGGTTTTTTGTGTGATATACTTAGGGCAGAAAATTGGAGTTTGTCAAATTTCTTAAATAGTCTCATTGCATAAGAATGACAAACAGACTATTCTTAAAGTAGGAGGTGGTAGAAATGGCAAACGAAGATAAAAAGGATTTTAATGCTATGTTGCATGATAAAAAGGATATGCCTAAAATTCAAATTATTACAGACCAAAAAAGCATTGAAAAATATGGTGGAAGTAAAATGTATTTTGCCCCGCCAATCGACTATGATAAGGTAATGAAAAAAATTCCTTATGGTAAAGTGATTACTGTTGGGAAAATACGAGAATACTTTGCGGAGTTGAATGGTGCAGATTTTACAGAACCGATTACAGCAGGAGTTTTTGTTTCTATTGTGGCATGGGCGAGTTATCAGCGTTCCGAAGATGAAACGCCTTATTGGAGAACTTTAAAAGCGAACGGAGAACTGAATGCTAAGTATCCAAATGGTATTGAAACACAGAAAGAAAAATTAGAAGCAGAGGGACACACTATTATTCAAAAAGGGCGTAAAAATATACGGTACTATGTAAAAGACTATGAAAATTCTCTCTTTGTTTTGAAATAGGTAACTTCCAGTTTATCAAAATAGCGCCTGCCCTGCCGTAAGTTTTACGGCAGGGCAGGCGCTTTCCTATTATACTGTTTATACTGTGTGCTTTCCGGGGGCAAGGGTAAACTTACGCCCATCGGGCAGGGTGACATCGGCGGTCAGATTGGCGGGGATCTCAAACTCATAGGTCACCGCGTCGCCGTCATACCGCCAGCCGCTTACAATGCGCCCGGCTGGGGAATCGTAGGTGGCTTTTGCCCAGTCCAGCGATTTGTCGGGCGTAGGTGCAATCGTCAGTGTGCCGTCGGCATAATGGATGCCGCACACACCGCCGAACAGCCAGCCGCAGATGGCGCCGTAGCTGTAATGATTCAGGGATTCGTGGGGCTTGCCGTTTTCGTCAATGCCCGTCCAGGTTTCCCAAACGGTAGTCGCACCCTTGCCGACCTCATACAGCCAGCCGGGGGCGTCGGGCTGCAAAAGCAGCTTGTAGGCAGTGTCCGTATAGCCGTATTTTGCCAGCACATCGCACAAAAACGGCGTAGACAAAAAGCCCGTGTTCAGGTGGCAGCCGTTCTCGATGACCATCTGGTTCAGCGTTGCGGCAGCCGCTTTGCTTTCGTCCTCACCCAGCAGGGCAAAGGCAATGGCGCGGACATACTCGCACTGGCGGTCAGACTTGATAACGCCGTTCTCGGTAAACGCCGTGCGGTAGGCTTTTACCGCGTTGGCGGCGGTGCCGCGGTAGTTGGCGGCATCGTCCGCCTTGCCCAGTGCATCCGCTGCTTCCGCCAGCAAGCGCCCGGAGTAGGCCAGATACGCCGTGCCAACGCTCTTGCGCGGGTTCATCATCGCCTGCATGGGGGTGATGCCCGGCTCGCACCATTCGCCGTAGTCCATGCCGTTTAAAACGGTAAACTTGGCATAATCACCGCCCTGCTGCTCATCGGTTGTCTGCTGCGCGCGCCCCAGCAAAAAGCCGTACCAGCGCTGCATCATCTCGTAGTTGTCCGCCAGAATTTTGCGGTCACCCGTGCGTTTGTACAGGGCATACGGCACCAGAATCGCCGCATCGCCCCACCCTGCCGACATGCAGAGCATCGGGGTCATATAGCCGGGGCGGGCGTTCGGCGGGGCAATGTTCGCCATACGCCCGTCCGGGTACTGGTTCAGGCGGCACTCCGCCAGCCATTTTTCCGCCACGGGGTAGCAGTCCATCAGGGTCAGGCCGGTTTCAATAAACACGCCCATATCCCCTGTCCAGCCGGCGCGTTCGCGGGTCGGGCAGTCGGTAGGAATGTCGCAGAAGTTGCCCTTCTGGCTCCAAATGCTGTTCTTGACAAGCTGATTCACCGCGTCATTTCCGCAGGTAAACGCGCCCGTCACCGCCATATCCGAGTAGACGGCGTGGGCAGTAAACACAGCATCGGTCAAGTCGGCGTCGGTTTCGACCTTGGCGTAGCGGAAGCCCATGATGGTGAAGTGGGGCTTGAAGTGGTTTTCCCCCTCTTTGCAGACAAGCTCCAGCATCTGGGCGGTGCCGCCCTCCTTGTGGCGGGTACGGTCCTGAAAGTTTTCCTGGGTGAAGTTGCCGTTTTCGTCCAGCGCTTCGCCGCAGGTCAGCTTGACCTTTTGCCCGGCGCGGGCAGTCAGCGCCATCTCCACATAGCCGGCGATATTCTGCCCAAAGTCCAGCACGGTCTCGCCGTTGGGCGTTTGCAGCAGCTTGCCGGGGAAGGCTTCATGTTCCAGAATCGGCACGGTATTCATGCCGGTGATGGGCAGGTCGTCGCGGTAGGCGCGCACCCCGTGCCAGCCGGTCAAGTTGTCTTCGAACCGTGCGTCATAGACCTCGCCCTGCTGCATATCGTTCTGGCGGATCGGCCCGCACTGCGTTGCCTGCATCGTGCCGTCAGAAACGCAGACGGCTTGGCCGTCCACCTCCAGCTGAAACAGCACGCCCAGCACATCACCGAACAAGTCGCGGTCACCGTCAACGCCGCCTGTGCTGCGGTGCCAGCCGTCACCAAGGGCAACCAGCAGCTCGTTTTCACCGTCACGCAAATATTGCGTTACATCGTATGTTTGTGCCGCAAGGTGCTTGTTGCCGGTAAAGCTGCCGGGGGCTAAAACCATATCCCCGACACGCACACCGTTCAGCCATACCGCATACAGCCCCTTGGCGGTAATGTACAGCCGCGCTTCACCCTTGGCTGCAGTAAAGGTTTTGCGCAGGTACGATGCCGGGCGGTGGGGCTTGTACGGCTCGGCTGCGCCCTTGCCTGCGGCTTCTTTTTCCGCCTGCTTGCGCTCCCAGTTGGGGCGGGCAAAGGCGTTGATGGCATCATCCCCGGGGATGTCGATTTCTTCCGTTTCGGGGTCTACCCATTCACCCTGCCAGTCACTTTGCGCCAAGCCCGTTTCAAAGTGCGCCTCACTCCACGCGCCGGGGGTGTCGTTTTCGTCCCACAGGCGCACGCGCCAGCACCCACGCACGCGGGAGCCGCCCACAGTCGGGGCATCGGCGTGCAAGGCGGCGCTCTGCACCTTGCCGCTGTGCCAAACAGTCTCGCCGTTCGCGGTCAGTTCAATTTCATAGGCAGTCTGGCGCACGCCGTCAACGCACTGCCAAGACAAGAACAGCGGCCCGGCATCCATGCCAAGGGGCGCGGTAAGATGATTCGTTTTCAGGTTTATTGCTCGCATCGCTGGGTACTCCTTTTCAATTTACTCCCTATATTATAATGGAAATTTCCCAGCGGGCGAACTCAGAAATTACGGATAAGGGATAAAAATTTCAAAAGCATCGAAGAATGCATAAATTTTTATTCCATTTCCGGATTTGATGCCCCCCACCGTGCACCACCGGCGGGGATTTTTTATTGACATTTTTGGTCTATCGTAGTAGACTATAGGCAGAGATGGGTCTATTGCAATAAACCAAAAGGAGCTTACCCTATGCTGAACCATGAACCGCTTCGCCTTGCTGACGGCGAATACCGCTTTGCCTGCCTTGTGTGGGACAACGAACCGCTGCCCAGCGGGCAGTTGGTCGCGCTGGCCGCCGAGGGGCTGGGCTGGAAAAAAAGCACGACCTACACCGTTTTAAAAAAGCTCTGTGAGCGCGGCGTGCTGCAAAACGCCGATGGCCGCGTGACGAGCCTTATTAAAAAGGAGGACGTCCAGCAGGCCGAGAGCGCCGCAGTGGTGGACAAGACCTTTGACGGCAGTCTGCCGCGGTTCGTGGCCGCGTTTTTGAACTCAAAGCCCATCAGCGACGCCGAGGCCGCCGAGATCCGCGCACTGCTCGACGCCGCCCGCTATAAGGAGGAATAGCCATGCGCAGTACCGTTCTTGCCTTTTTGCTGTTGAGCGCCCGCGGCGGTGTGGCCGCGCTGGCGGCGTGGCTGGTCTGCAGGGCCCTGCGCCGCGCCCATGCGCCCAGTCGGCTCCTGTGCTGGCTGTGGCTGGCCGTAGGGCTGCGGTTCGTGCTGCCGTGGGGCATCCCGCTGAAGCTGCCCCGCCCGGAGAGCGCCCCGCTGGCCGCTGCCGCCGACACCGTGCAGGAGCTGGGCGAGTTGCCGCTGCTGTCCCCTGCCCCCGCCGCAGCCGCAGCTGCGGCCCCGCTGCCTTGGTACGCCCGGCTGACGCCGTGGCACGCGCTGGCGGCGGTCTGGCTGGTCGGTGTGCTGGTGCTGGCTGTGCGCGGGGCCGTCGGCTACCTGAAATTAAAGCGCTGTGTGGCGCTGGCCTGCAAAACGCCCGACGGCTGCTACGGCGGGGCGTGCGTGCCCACGCCGTTCACACTGGGTTTTGTGCGCCCGCGCATCTACCTGCCGGACAGCCTGCAAGGCCCGGCGCGGCAGGCTGTGCTGCTGCATGAGCGGACCCACATCCGCCGCCGCGACCCGCTGGTGAAACCGCTGTTTTATGCCGTCGTCTGCCTGCACTGGTTCAATCCGCTGGCGTGGCTGGCCTTGCGCGCCTTTGAGCATGATATGGAGGCCGCCTGCGACGAGGCAGCCGTGCAGGGCTGCACGCTGGCCGAGCGCAGTACCTACTGTGAGAGCCTGCTGCAGTTTGCCATGCAGGGACGCCCCATCCGAACACCCGGAAGTCTTGCCTTCGGGCAGGGCAGCGTGAAGGAGCGCATTGTGCACCTGCTGCACTACCGCCGTCTGGGCGCGGGGGCGCTGGCGCTCTGCGCCGTGGCCGTGGGCGTCAGCGTGACGGCCTGCATGGTGCGCCCGCAGGTGGAAGCGTCCCACGCCGCGCAGGAGCCGCCCGCCGCCACTGCCGAGACCGCAGAGCCGACACCGACACCTGCGCCCACGGAGACGCCCGCAGCCATGCCCGCCGCGACGCTGCCGACGTTAAGTGACGCCGCCAACAGCCCGCGCTTTGTCTGCCCGGTGCAGTACAAATACATTTCCCGCTTCATGAGCGAGGACAGCGGCCACCGGGGCGACGACCTGCATGCCGCCGAGGGCACCGAGATTTACGCCGCCGCGGACGGTGTTGTGCTGACGGCGCAGGAGCATTACAGCTGGGGCAATTTTGTGGAGATCGACCACGGTACCGACGCCGACGGCCTGCGCTGGGTCACGCTGTACGCCCACATGAAGTCCTGCGCCGTGCAGGTCGGGCAGACCGTGACCGCCGGTCAGGTCATCGGGTACGTGGGGCATACCGGCTACACAACCGGCAACGCCTGCCATTTTGAGATGCATGTCAACGGCACGCTGGTGGAGCCGCGCTATTTTACCGCCTACGACGGCAGCGATGCCGCCGAACTGACGCAGGAAAAGGCAGATGAAATCCTGGCCGAAGCTGTGCGCAATGCGAGTTCCGACCAGGTGACTGCCGCCGATGGAGCCGTAGCCCTTTCCGGCGTGGAGCTCTTTACCCTGCCGGTCGCGCCCCCGCCGCAGGTCAGCGGCTATGACCCCGAAAACGGCCACCCCGGCATTGACTTTGCCGCTGAGGAGGGCGCGGAGGTTTACGCCGTTGCCGGTGGTATCGTGACCGCCGCCGACTACGATGTTGAAAAGGGCAACTATGTCGTCCTTGACCACGGCGGCGGGCTGGAAACGGAGTATCAGCACATGAAGTCGCTGCTCGTCTCTGCCGGGCAGTCCGTGGTTCAGTGCCAGGTCTTGGGATATGTGGGCAGCACCGGCAATTCCACCGGGCCGCACCTGCACTTTGAGGCACGGCAGGACGGCGCGCCCGCAGACCTGACCGGGACTGCCCTATTAGCGGAGTAACAAGATGAAATACAGGCACTTCCCCGCCGCTGCTCTGGCGGCGGGGCTGCTTTTTTGTACCCTTTTTTCGGGCCTGACCGCTTACGCGGATGATAAAAAGGGCGAATTAACGCAAAAGCAGACCGAGACGCGGCAGGAGTACGAAGCCGCACAGTCGGCCCTGGAAGAATTGCAAAACGAACAGACGCAGACCGAGAGCGAGGTTGCCTCCCTGACCGGGCAGGCCGCCGAGCTGGCCGGGCAAATTACCGCCGTGACCGCCGCCGTGCAAAATGCGCAGACCGTTTTGGACGAGCGGCAGGCCGCGGCGGACGCCGCCCGCGCCGCACTGGACGCCAAGCAGGCCGAGTACGACGCACGGCTGGCCGTCTGCCGTGAGCAGCTGCGCGCGATGCAGCGGCTGGACGGCGGCGGGGCCGTCTGGCTTCTGGCTCAGGCCAAAAGCCTGTACCAGCTGCTGACGTTCGACGCGGTTTTGCAGCAGATGAGCGCGCGGAACAGCACGGTTCTGGCCGAGCTGGACGCCGAGGCCGCCGCACTGGAGCAGGCCCGCGCCGCAGCGGACGAGGCCGCCCGGCAGGCCGCCGATGCCAAGGCGGCACTCGAACAGCAGCAGGCGGCGCTGGCCGACACGCAGACCGCGCTGGAGGCCGCACTGCTCGACGCGAACAGCACGCTGACCGCCCAGCAGGCCGCGGCCCAGGCACAGGCCGCCGTGACCGACGCCGCGAAAAAGGCGTATGAGGACGCCACCGCCGCACTGGACGCCTATGTGCGGGAGCAGAGCCGACGCTACACAACGGCGGACCTGCACCTGACGAGCCTTGACTTCCGCTGCCCGCTGGACAGCTACGGGCGCATCACGACGCAGTTTGCCGAGCCGGACCCCTGGGGCATCCCCCACCGCGGCACCGATTTTGCCGCACCGGGCGGCACGCCCATCTATGCGATTGCGGACGGTGTCGTCAGCGCCGCGCGGACGATGAACAGCTACGGAAACTGCGTGCAGGTCAGCCACGGCACCGCGGACGACGGCCACCGGTACGACAGCCTGTACGCCCACATGAGCAGCATCGCCGTGGCGCAGGGGGCCGCCGTGCAGAAGGGCGACCTGCTCGGGTATGTGGGCAACACCGGCAATGTCTATGGCGCGGGCGGCGGGTATCATCTGCACCTGGAGCTGCGCGTGGACGGCAGCAGAGTGGACCCGCTGGGGTTTGTGCCGACGCATTAAATGCCGCGTAGGGGCCGGGCATGCCCGGCCCCTACGGGAAAGCTAAAAGGAACGTGTATTGCTTTGACCTTCGGAGATTTTCTATACTACACAGGCTTCCATGTGGAATACACCGCGGTGCGCGTTGGGCGCGGGCTGGCGGCGCTGGCACACGGCGCGGTGCGGGCGTTGCTTACACTGCTGGCTGTGGTGCTGCGGCCCGCAGTGCGGGCGGCGGACAGCTTTAAAGCAGCGCTCACCCATCCGCGGCAGCTGGCGGGGTACGCCGTGCCGCTGCTGGCCGCCGGGGTGCTGGCATGGTTCGTGCGCACCTCGCTGGCGCGGCCCTTTGTGCTGCGGGTCGAGGTCGGCGGGCAGGTCGTGGGCTATGTCACAGACGAGCAGGCGTTCGACGCAGCCCGCGCCGACGTACAGGCCCGCCTGACCGGCGTGGCCGACTGGGACGTCCAACCCGCGTACACCCTTGTCATGGCCGACGCCGACACCCGCCCCATGACCGAGCGCGAGACCGCCGATGCCATCCTGCGCGCCGCAGGCGGCGAGATCACCGAGGGCACCGCCGTCTATCTGGACGGCGCGCTGCGGTTCGTCACCGACGAGGGCGACCACCTGCGGCAGTTTTTGTACGCTGTGCGTGCGCCGTGGCAGACCGACGGTGTGCAGACCGACTTTGTCCACGCCCTGCGGCTGGTGGACGGCATCTACCCTGCCGCGGCCATCACACCGTACCGCGACCTGACCGCCGCACTGCGGGCGGACGACCTTTTGCAGGTCAAGGCCGTGCGGTACGAGACCGTGACCCGGGAGCTGCCGTTTGAGACCCAGACCATCGAGGACGCGGGGCTGGATTTTGGCAAAACCGAGACCGTACAGGCCGGGCAGAACGGCAGCGAGCTTGTCACCAGCGAGATCACAACCGTGGCGGGCGAGGTCGTCAGCACCCGCGTAGTGGATGTGCAGCTTGTGCAGGCCGCCGTGCCGGAGGTCATCCACCGCGGCACGCGGCTGAAAAGCGGCATGATCGGCAGGCTGGGCACAGGCAGCTTTCTCTGGCCGGTGCCGGGGTATTCGGGCATCAGCCGGTGGGCCAGTCTGCCCTATGGACACCGCGGCGTGGACATCACGGCCCCCTACGGCACGCCGATCTATGCCGCCGACGCGGGCACGGTCATTGCCGCCCAATGGCACAACCACCCCACCATGAGCTGGGGCTACTATGTGGAGATCGACCACGGCAACGGGTACAAAACGCTGTACGCCCACATGTCGTCCTTTGTCGTGCAGGCCGGGCAGACCGTGGAAAAGGGGCAGCTGATCGGCTATGTGGGGGCTACCGGCGCTGCCACGGGTCCCCACTGCCATTTTGAGATGTACTATAACAATGCACTTATCAGTGCGCGGAATGTGTTCCCGGATATGTGAGGCACAAGGCAGACGGGCTGCTGCCGAGTTGTCGACTTAATTTATTTTGCAAATCACTTTACTTTTTGCTTTCCGTATGGTAAAATTCTTTGCATAGTAAAGCTGACTAAGCTCTCGTTCAGGTGCAATGGCGCACACGAACGGGAGCTTTTTGCCTAAAACGAGGTGTTACCATGGATCACATTGACCGTAAAATCATCGACCTTCTGCAAAACAACGCCCGCGCACCGTTAAAAGAAATTGCCGACCATGTGTTTTTGTCCAGCCCCGCCGTGTCGGCCCGCATGGCCCGGCTGGAAAGCTCCGGCACCATCACCGGCTACCAGGCACAGGTCGACGCGCCGAAGCTGGGCTACATGGTCAAGGCGTTCATCAATCTGGACATGGACCCCCAGCGTAAGCCGGAGTTTTACCCCTATATTCAGAGCTGCCCCCATGTGGTGGAATGCAACTGCGTCACCGGCGATTACAGTATGCTGATCGAGGTGCTGTTCGGTACGACGCAGGAGCTGGATCAGTTCATCAACCACCTGCAGCAGTTTGGCCGCACCCGGACGCAGATCGTCTTTTCGACGCCCGTGGAGCACCGCGGCGTGCCCGTAGCCGAGCCGGAGGAGAAGCAATAAAAAACAAAAAGCCTTCCCCATCGGGGGAAGGTGGCCGAGTGAAGCGAGGTCGGATGAGGGCGAAGCTTGCGCTGTTTCCCGTAAACGGGATATTGCCGGCAACGCGGCCCTCATCAGTCCGCTTCCCCGATGGAGGAAGCCTTTTTCCGTTATAAGTATCCCCCGCTCCGCAGAACAAAGATCCAGCCTGTCAGCGTCAGGGCGGAGAGAAGGGTCGTCAGGGCAATGCAGCTCGAGGTCAGCACGCCCTCATGGCCCATGTTCCTGCTCATGACATAAGCGCTCGGCGTCGTGGGACTGCCCAGCATGATAAGCAGTGCGACGAGTTCCTCATTCCGAAAGCCCAGCGCTACCGCGCAGGGCAGGAACACCGCCGCAAGGCCCACGGTCTTGATGAACGCCGCCGCCAGCGTGGGGCCGAGCTTTTTGATGGCCTTTGTCCCTTCAAACGACGCGCCGATGGACAGGAGCGACAGCGGCGTGGTCAGCGACGCAATGCTGCTGATGGTTTTGGTCGCGATCTGCGGCAGCGTGAACGGCAACAGCGCATAGACCGTGCCGAACACAATGCCCAGCAGGATCGGGTTTGTGGCCACGCCGCGCAAGAGCTGCTTCGGGTCAGGCACGCCGCGCTGCTCGGGCGATTCCAGCATCAAGATCAGCACCGCAAAGATGTTGAAAAGCGGCACACTGCCCAAAATCATGAGCGGGGCCATGCCGGCGCTGCCGTAAATGTTCTGGATGAACGCCACGCCCAGCACGGCGGCGCTGCTGCGGTAGCCCGCCTGCACGAACTCGCCCACCAGCGTCTTGTCCTTCAAAAAACGTTTAGCCCCCGCCCAGACGGTCAGGATGCCGACGAGGGTGGCGGCAAAGCAGAACAACACAAACCTGGGCCGGAAGTCGTGCAGGATGTCCACGCTGCCCATGTCCAGAAACAGCATGAGCGGCAAAGTCACCTTAAAGGTCAGCCTGTCCGACGCCTTGCAGAACGCGGGCGGCAGAAAGCCGAGTTGCCCCAGCGCGTACCCCACCACCATGACAAGGAACACCGGCAGGGTCGCGTTCAGGCTGAAAATTAAATTTTGCATGGCAGTTCTCCCCTTTTTTTGCTGCCTTTATTCTACCATTCCCAAAAAGTCTTTACAAGGCAGGGATTTTGCAAAATCTTTTTTCGGCAAAAGCCTTGACTTTTCCGGGGTGTTTGTGCTAGAATATCTCTTGCAGTTAATGCAACAAGCGGAAGTGCTGGAATCGGCAGACAGGCACGTTTGAGGTGCGTGTGTCTATGACGTGTGGGTTCAAGTCCCATCTTCCGCACCAGCTAAAAGAGCGTAGGAACGTTTGTTCCTACGCTCTTTTGCTTTGCATGAACACACTTTTGAACACACATTGAAGAATGAAGTGCTAAAATAGCAGATATTCAGCCACAAGCCCGCATTTTTCAAGTGTGCGATTGCAAGCAGCATCCAGAGCTTGCAGCACCTCGGCATTGTGGTCTTCAAACTGTATTTTCACGCTTCAGCTCATCTTGAATCCATGGTACATCATCGGGGAGACGGTTGAGAGCCTTTAAAGTGTCAAAACAATCCCGAACAATCTCTTGTTCGAGATATGTATTTAGCTCTTTGTGCCCCCAATCGGGCGGGATACCTCCTATTCTAGTATCGTAAGAATGGTTTATCTTAATTTCTCGTAGCGTATCTTGCATTTCAAGAATATCAGATTCTTTCACATCATCTATTGTAAACAAAACCATATTCTTTACCTCTTAAAAAAACGCGCACTATATTTGCTTGACAGGTCAGCGCATGATTGCTATAATAAACATAGAAAAGGCGCTGCGACAAGCGGTTAGCCCTTTTGGATTATAGGTTCATCTAAGAACCGTCACCGTGCAGGGTGGCGGTTCTTGCGTTTTTTGACGATAATCGTCACCGTGAAGATGCCGACATGAATCGTAATACGCATTGGCTTCACCCCCTCTCGGGAAGTGTGGCCAACCGCCTGCCGTGTTGTGCAGCGCCTTGCCGCCGAAGCGGCATATTTACAATATCATATTTCGACACGCCGCGCAAGTCCTGCGACGTGTCTTTTTGTTTATTGGTACATTTGCGGGTTTAATCGTCTGTTTTCTTCCTGACAAAAACGCTCAAAATCTGTCCATTCTTCCGGGTGGGCAAGGCGGTATTCTACATCGTCCACAATAATGACAGCATAGCGTTTATGCAGCGGTGCAAGGTCGTTCACGATCTCCCCGCTGGGCAATTCATAACCGCCCTCGACCTGTTCAACCACAAGGACGCCATCTTTGCTTTTCAATGCCCGTTCCAGTGCGTCCAGCCTTGCTTTGTTCAATACCTTCATATTACCGCCTCATTTCATCTTCAAGCGCCTGCAAGCGCTGTTCGTAGTCTACAACTTCGGTCATCCTCAAGCTGTATTCGCACAATGCACGGCACGCCGCAATCTGATACTGTGTCGGCTGCGCATCGTCCAGAACAATAGAGGAAAGGCGCTCAATAGCAGGCGGCAGGGCTGCTTTTGCTTTGTTCGTGGCATCCTCCAGCAGTGAAGAACAGCGTTTTTTGTATTCTGCCAAAAATTCCGGGTCTTTCAGATAGAGCCGCATTGTGCGGCTTCCCACGCCTGTTTCTTGTGCTGCCGCCTTTACTGTGGGGGACGTGAGAAGCGCTGCAAGGGCTTTTTCTTTTTTAGGGGTCATATAATCACCTCATACAAAAGAACGGCGCAAGCCGTAGCCCGCGCCGCTGTGGAAGTCTTTTAGGTCGTTGCCTGATAGTAGATGCCCTTTTTCTTGTTGTCCAGAACAAAAGCATCATAGCAGATGCGGCCAGTCACAACCGCACCGCTGCTGTAGATCGTGTCGTTGTGGACGTTGAAGTCTTCCAGCTTGGTCGGGGCAACGGTGGCAGAGGGATGGGCAACCATAAAGCCAAACTTGGCAGGCAGACGGTTTGCAGGCACTTTCTGCACGTTCATGCCGTCAATGTTCGCAATAACGCCTTTCTGGCGCATCTCCTCGCCCACGTCACAGTTGAGAACGATGCTCTCGCTCTGCTTCATAAGCTGATAGGTGGCAGGGGTCACGATTAGCACGCGGTCAGTTTCCGGAACCTCTGCATCATCCAGCGCGGCAGACGCTGCCAGAATATCGCTGTAAATGCTTTCGGCGGTAAGGGCCTTTGTGGCGGGCTTGGTGCCTGCGTCAGTACACATAACGCCGTAGGTGTAGCTGTCAACCTCCGGGATAACGACCTCACGATTCTGGCGGGCCAGTGCGGTAGCGGCTTCAACCTGCTGCTGGGTCTCGTCAGCGTCCAGCTTATCCACGTTAAAAATAAAGCTGCGGTCTTTCTTCAGGGCAAGCTCCTCGGTACTGGCGTTCAGATCAGCAATAGAACCGTAGCGGCTGAAATTATCGCCTGCCGGGCCAGTGCGGCCATAGTCCTGCATCTCGGAGGTCTGAATCTTGTAAACCTTAATGGTATGTGCGCCCGTCCAGTCAAAGTCCTGATTGGTCACAAGGCTGCGCTTGCTCTCATTCTTGAACTGTTCATCGGTGTACGGTGCAAATTTTTCGGTAAGAGTAATCGCCATTATAAAGCGTCCTTTCGGTTATTTTTTGAGAAACGCTTTTCTGATCAGTTCGCTTTCGTCCGGTTCGCTTTTAGTGAACGGTGGGGTCGCGGTGTTTGCGCCTTTGACCGTGAAAGTGTCGCCCATGTGGGGGAACGCTTCCAGCAGCTTGTCCGCCTGTGCTTTGAAGCTGTCGAAATCGGCAGTGTCCAGCACGTCCAGCAGCTTGGCAGGGTATCTCTTATCGCCTGCCACAAGCTCACGGCATTTCAGAGCTTGCTCCCGTGCGTCAAGGGCTTTTTCCCTGTCGGTGGTAGCCTGCTCTGTTGCGGCCTTGCTGCGCTCTCGTGCGAGCCGTTCGCTCACAATCTGATTGACCTGCTCTTGGGTAAAGAGCTTTTCCCCAGATTCCGTCTGGGTGGCGTTGGTGGTCTGCGTTTCGTTGATATTAGTATTTTCCATATAGGGGTTCCTTTCCGGCTTTACCGCTGCCGTAGCGTATTTGTACCGTTGTGGGTTCCCACATAGGTACAGGGAAACGTTCACCGCCAGAAACAGCCTGCAAAGGAGATGCGCCGGAGGCTGCGCCCATGCACAAAAAACAGGCCCAAAGAAACGGTGAACGTTTCCCTGAGCCTGTGTAGCTTTACCTTTCGGCGGTACTCTTGTTTATAATATTATACCACAAAACGTTACTTTTTGCAAGTGGTTAAGTAGAATACATGAATGCCGCCCGGTGCGGTGCTGCTGTGCTGCCGTACATTGGGCAGATTTTGTAGCAGCTCGGCACGGACGCGATCAAAGGCGGCGCGTTCCTGGTCGGTGTAGGTCAGTTTAATCTTCAAGTCGATTCACCCCCTTCCGAAAATATCCTCTTTGCAAAGTCCGAATTTCGCAAGACTTGCTTCAAGTTTGCTTTCGCTCATGCCGTCATCAAGTAACCAGTTGTAGGCATGGCGCATAAAGCGGATTAGGTCTTTGTGTCCCATGTTAGCTAAGTCACGTTCTCGCTGTTCGTAGTCTTTCATTTCATCACCTCATAAGCCCGTATGGCCTGATAGCACAGCCTTATAGTTACTTATACTGGGCTATGATTTCCCGTGCACTGGCCACAAACTCGGCCATTTGCTCAGGGGAAAAGGTCAGCAATATGGACACCAGTTTTTCAATGTTTTCCGATGCTTCAGCCGTCATTGCAAACACCCCCTATTCTTTGCCGCTTGGCGACGGGCAAGGGATGCCCTACACCTGTCAAGGACGAATTCCACTTCCTCCGGGTTCAATTCGTCAAGGGCTTTTTCTTGTTCCTCGCCCTTGCTGGTCAAGAATTTCATTATTTTTGCATAATCCATTGTACTTTTCCTCCGAATCTGATAAGCTAGAGGCGGTATAACTGCCCTGCAAAAGCTGTTTACCGCCCGCCGCCTGTGAGTGCTGCAACACTCTGGGCGGCTTTTCTGTTTTACAGTCGCAACGCTCGCCGGGGTCAAGGTTTGCACCGCAATAAGGGCAAGTCCAGTAGATCACTGTTCGCCGCGTCCTTTGATAGCTTCGGCCAGATCGTCGAGCTTGGCAGGAATCTCGCCGAGGATTTCTTGCGAGATGGTGTGACCCATGATGCTCTGGGCGATAAAGACGCCGTCCACGATAAGGCCGCAACGGTCATGGTGCCAGATAGCGCAGTTCTCACGCTGGCAATAGTCACGTTGCATTAGGGGGCAGATTTTAGGAACAACAGGCATTATAAAACTCCTTTCGTTGGTAGGAAGAGATGGAATAAGCAGAAGTTAAAGATTTTGACGTTAATGTGTCGTTTATAAACTTCGTCAGCAAGAAGAAGTTAAAGCAGCGGACAAGGCGCAGGCTTTTAACTTCTGCTTCGTGAAGAAGTTAAAAACAGACGATATGTGGTTATAAAATGTCAACTTCTTCTTCCGAAATCACTCTCAAAGAGTGCTACTTGAACAGCAGGCCGCAAGGTAGGTAAACCAGCTTGAAACACCTTTCTTTCCTGCTGTGTGCAGTGGTTTCTTTAAAATAAGTCCTTCGTCCGTAAGTTGCTTATACGCTCGCTGGTATGTGGCTTCACTGCATCCGGTCTCAAGCAAGACAGATTTTTGCAGTTCCGTACTCGCCATACTTCCGAGCGTGGAATCTTCCAGTGCGGCTAGAATGGCGTCTCTGACGGCGTCGCGCGTCGGTGTCGGTGTTGCTGCACGTTGTAAGATGAAGTCTGCATCTCGGCGATCTGTGCGACCTCTGTAGACGGCGACGGCAGTTTTTACATCCTCGGCTTCTGCGGCTTCGATGCTGAACAGCGTTGACATGGGGCGCTTGCTATAACTGATTTTCTCAACGCTGGCATACACTGCTTCATCCGCTTTTGACCAGCCGAGCATAATGACAAGGCGTGCTAAATCCCACAAGTCAGCACTATCTGCAAGACGCTGCCGCCCTGCGACGGCACTCTTTTTGTTCGTGTGGCAGACGATAAGCCCCGCCGCGTTATTATTGCGGCAAAATGTACGAAATGGGGTAATCGCTGCGCGCATTTCGTTTCTCTGGCTCATGTTGACGTGAGCGTCGAGAAAACTCTGATAGGGGTCAATAACGATTAGGTCGGGGGCTGCCTGTCTGATAAAAGATTCTGTGTCTGCGTCGTTAAGATTCAGTAGTTTCCCGGTATCTCTAAAATAGCTGTCTGCCGTCAGAATAGCTATTTTAGAGCAATCTGCACCCGCCGCAAGCAAGCGCGGCTTGTAGATAGTGCTAGGTTCATCTTCTCCAGAGAAAATCAACACGCGCCCCGCTGTGGGTAGGTCGATGGGGAAAAAGTCGTTTCCTTTGCCTGTGGTCAGATTCGCAAGCAACTGTGCATAATATAACCCCTTGCCTGTGCCGCCGTCAGCGCCTAATACGACAAGCTCCCCTCGTGGGATTAGATTTGGAATCAGCCAGTCTATAGGCTTTGACTTAACTTCATCCAGATTCAAGGGCTTTCCCGGTGCGCCTATTGCGGCGTTTCCCGCAAGTTCCCTCAAGGCGTTGAGAGCTGACGGCTTCTTCGCCCCTATTGGGATGGATGCTTGTTCGTCGTGATCTTTTGCGACTGCATTTGAGTCTAAGTATTCCCAGTAGGCACGACGTTCCAAAATCGTGTCCAGCCGCGCCTTACGGTCATTTGTAGCGCTGGGCGTTCCCGCAAGGAAGTATATAAGGTCGAGTGCGTCTGTGCAGGTAATGGCTTTCCCTAAAGCCACTAGTAAAGCCTTAAAGTCATCGTTGGTACAGACCGGGGCGATAATGTCAGCTTGCCACGCATCGGCAAGCGGTAGCATCTGCACGGCCAGTTCCTGCGCCTTGCGCGGATCTTTGACATTGTTCATGCGCCTGCCTCGCTGAAGAAGTAGCGACCATAATCAGCCGGGGCAATGTCAAGTGCCTTTGCGAGCCGCTGCATCTCCCACGCATCGAACGGATAGCGGCCGCTCATGCGGTTCACCATCGCGCTGGGGCTGATGCCCGCAATCTTGGCGGCTTCCTCTTGGGTCAGGTCGTGTTCCATAAACTTGACCCGAAGATTGAAAAATCTTTGTCGCATGGGTTACTCTCCTTTGCTTTCTAACAGGTCTGCCACGTCCACGCCCAGAGCGCGGGCAACGTGCCGAGCGCTGTTGTCGTTGACACTTTTTCCGCATCTCATAGCTGAAACCGTCATGCGAGAAACAAGGGCTTTTTCTGCCAGCGCCTTGACGGTCACGTCTTGCCGCGCCATTTCGGAAATCAGCTTCACTCGGTCAATACGCATATTTTGTTCACCTCACTTTCACACAAGCATTAGCTTGTGCAATTATGATAGCACAAGCAACGGATTGTGTCAAGACTAAAACACAATCTTTTTTGCTTGTGTTTTCCTTACATACGTGTTATTCTTATAAATAGAATAGGAGGAGACCGCATGACAACAGGTGAACTTATCAAGCAGGCAAGACAAAATTCAAAAATGACACAAAAAGAGCTTGCCGAAAAAGTCGGCGTTTCCTATCAGATGATTCAAGCGTGGGAAAATAACCGACGTAATCCAAAAACTGAAACACTAAAAAAAATAGCCGTTGCTCTTAATGTGCAATGGTTTGAACTGTATTCCGATGACCCACACGTTCAAGCTCGCGGGATAGTCGATGACGTTTCCAGCCGACTGCAAAAGGCTATCAAAAAATCTGGCCCTATGGTAAAAACGCCGAGCGCCCTTTCAAAACTTACTCCATTTAACTCTGAAAATGAAAAAGCACTATTTCTGTATACCAACTTGAACGAAAACGGTAGATATAAAGCTGCAAAGTTTTTTACAGAGCATTTGGATAAAGACAGTATCCCGGACGCAATTGCTTATCTACAACAGCTGCTTGACACTCCCCAGTACCAGAGGAAAAACGAAGAATAACCGCTATTTACCGCTTTTTCGCGTTTTTAATGAAAAATTATACGTCGGGTATCCACCTGATGGATACCCTTTTCATCTACAGCATCAAGCCCGTTATAGCCCCTCTCTCTCGGGTTGACAGGCATAATAAAAGCCGCCTGTGTATCATCACAGACGGCGGGAAGGTGGTGTATTATGGGCAAGAGAACAAACACAGCACAATGGATAGAATCAACACAGCGTTGGCGGGTCAGCGTACAGAAAGACGGTGTACGAAAGCAATTCTACAGCAGCAAGCCAGGCAGAACAGGTCAGCGTGAAGCGAACGCAAAAGCCGATGCCTGGTTAGATGACGGTATAGCTGCCCGCGCCGGACGCGTTGAGGACGCTTGTAAAGCATGGCTGCATAGTGTAGAGATCACTACCAGCAGCACGAACTACCGCCCATTAGAGAGCCGTTGGCGCTGCTGGGTGCTGCCTGTGCTGGGCAAGAAACGCATCAATGCTATTGCAGATCAGGATTTACAGACGGTCATAAACAACGCCCATGTGGCAGGCAAGAGCAAGAAAACGCTTATGCTTCTCGCTGCTGATATGCGGTCATTCTGCAAATACTGCCGCAAGGCAAAGCTGTCTACCTATATGCCCGAAGACTTGACGATTCCGGCAGGCGCACGCTTCAAGGGCAAAAAGGTGCTGCAACCTACTGACATGGTAAAGCTGTTTAACACAGATACTACGACCTATAAAGGCGCTGTTGTCCGTGATCAGTTCATAAACGCTTACCGCTTTCAGGTACTTACAGGTCTGCGCCCCGGTGAGCTTGTAGGGCTGCGCTGGGCTGATATACACGGCAACATGGTCTACCTTTCCCGCTCCATCAATGTAGATGATGAAGAGACACACGGCAAGAATGAAAACGCCGTCCGCTCGTTTGTCATGTCCGATGTGGCAAGGCGCGTGCTGGACGATCAACGCAATCTCACAGGAGATGAAGAATCTGTATTCTGCATCAAGTCAGAGCAGTTCTATTATTACCGCTGGCGCATTTACTGCCGTGTCAATGAATTACAGGCAGTCAGCCCATACGAGCTGCGCCACACCTTTGTAAGCGTGGTAAAGACCTTACCAGCAGGAGAGATCAAGCCGCTTGTAGGCCATAGCGCCGACATGGACACGTTCGGCGTGTACGGTCATGCCTTGACAGGGGATGCGGAGAACACCGCGCAGGCCGTCAACAGCGTGTTCTTGCGGGTGCTGAAACAGGCGTAATCTGAACACATATTTGAACACACTTTTGATTCTTATAGGCAAGTTTTATATTTTATCCATGAGATTTAGTACAGCGAAAACACGGCAGTTATAGCTTTCGTGCAGGAGATTTCAACGGTAAATCGAAGCAATTTTGGTTCAAGTCCCATCTTCCGCACCAAAAGAGACCCCCCATGGCGTATCCCGCCATGGGGGTTCTCTTTTTTCCTGCCACACAGACTAAACAAAGCCCCCCGGCATCCTCACGATGCCGGGGGGCTTTGCGTTTATGGAAGGACAAAGAGAATCGCAGGGTTAAAGCTTAGGCGCGGTACTCCGCGGGCAGCTGGTCGACGGTCTGCCACTTTTCCATGGCATCTTCCAGCTTCATGCCGTTCGCAACCGCGTCGCGGCGGCAGGCGTTGACGGCCTGGATTTCCTTCATCTTCTCGCCGGTCAGGCTGTAGCCCTTCATGGCGATGAGAGTGGCCGCCCAGGCGACCATCGGGATGGCGCAGAACAGGACGATAACGACCACATTCATGCCCGGAGTGTACGGGTCATACTGGGTGGGCAGGTTGTTCAGACCGATGAAGGTCACGGCAATGCCGACGACGGTGGCGGACAGGCTGGAAACGAGCTTATCCACCAGGCTGAACAGCGTACCCATGATGCCCGGAATATACTTGCCGGAGCGGTAGGTCTCGTAGTCGGAGCAGTCGGCAACCATCGGAATGGGCATGTCGGCAGTAGCGTAGTATGCGCCGTAGCCGATGCCGAAGAACAGGATGAACAGAATCGTGTACAGGTTGATGGACAGACCATTCTCGCCCAGCAGGCTCAGATGGAATGCATCACCGTGACCCCACAGCAGCAGCAGGACCAGCACGCCGACATAGCAGGCCAGCGCCACGCTGACATACTTCGTCAGGCTGGCCTTCTGGCCCTTCTTCTGGCTGGTGCGCACAGAGAGAATGAAGAACGGCACACTGCAGGCGTAGCCCAGCACCATCATGGGCAGGTACAGCCCATCGTAAGCACCCATCATGCAGCCGTAGAGCATGCACAGAACGGTGGTGTTGTTGGCGATGGAGAGCGCCAGCTTCGTGCCCGCGCCCGCGATCATCAGACGCTGCATGGGTTTGTTTTCCCGGATGATCTGCAGATATTCGCTGACCTTGACCTTCTCGGTCTTTTCGCCGCCGATGCCGAAGTACTTGGGCTGATCCTTCTCCCAGATGCCGATGATGGCCAGGATGGTCAGCGCAATGGACATCACAATGCCCACGGGGGCCAGCGTGCGGAAGAAGCCCGCGGAGGAATAGCCGCCCTCATAGTTTTTGGCAAGGATGGGAGCCAGGAACTGCATAACGCCCATGCCCAGCAGACTGCCGACGGTGTTGAAGATCGTGAACAGCGGGCGCTGCTTGGGGTCGTTGGTCAGAACCGTCTGACCGGAACGGGTGCAGCTGGTCTGGAAGGTGTAGCCGATGACCCAGACAAAGTACAGGCCCACAAACGCGGCATAGCGTGCCCACATCATCGTATCGGGGATCATCGGGGTGATGCCGTACAGCACCAGAATGCTGGCGGCCATGATAAGGTTGCCGATGGCCATGAACGGGCGGAATTTGCCGAACTTACCGTTCGTGCGGTCCATCAGCGCACCGATGATCGGGTCGGTGATGGCGTCGCACAGGCGCATGGCCGTGACCATGACCGAGGCAAACAGAGTGCCCAGCGCCAGTACATTGCTGCCGAAGGTGGCAATGTAGGAAAGCACAAGGACGTAATAAACATTCGTGGCACCGTTGTTCAGCGGAAACAGTACCAGCTGGTAAAGTTTGGCGCGATTGACGCTGGACGCTTTTGCATTTTCGCTCATGGGCTGCTCCTTGTTGTGGAAAAAGAAATCTTACTCAAAAGTCCCCGCCGGGGCCGGCGGGGAGCTTACGGAAATTCTGTAGAAATCAGGCTTTCTTAGCGGCTTTCAGGGATTTTTTGAAATCCTTGTAGGCCTTGTATTCTTCGGTCTTGCGGAACTTGATGCCGCCAATGATCCACATCACGATGCCCAGCAGGCAGAAGAAGGTGGAGGCACAGGCAATGATGATGCTCATGGTGACAACCGTCGGGCGGGTGACCTTGATGGTGGTGTCGGCACCCACGCCGTTCATGCCGCAGGAGTTGGCGATGGCATACAGGTTGTGGTGGCAGGCCTCGCGCATGGCGGTGACGATGACGGGGTCGTTCTTGTACTTGGGCAGGGTGTCGGTGACGAAGGACATCATGGCGTCGTAGATGGACACACCGGCCAGAACGCCGTCGGGACCGTTGACATACTGGGTCAGAACGTTATCGGTGATGACCATACCCTCGCAGCCCCACTCGTTGCGCAGGATGCCGGTGACCAGACCGTAGTTGCCGCCGGACCAGACAGCGCCCCAGCGGGTGTAGGCGATCATAACGCCGTTGGCGTTGCCGACCTCGACGGGAGCCTGGAAGGCTTTCAGGTAGACTTCACGGGCAGCCTGCTCGTTCAGCCAGACGCCCAGGCCGATACGGTCCTGCTCGCAGTCGTTCAGGGCAAAGTGCTTCATAACAACGTGGACGCCCTTGTCCTGAATTGCCTTGACTTCGTAAGCGGACATCATGCCGGAGAGGAAGCCGTCCTCGGAGTAATACTCGAAGTTACGGCCGCCGTAGGGGGTGCGGTGGATGTTGTTGCCGGGGCCGTACAGGCAGGCGATGTCGGCTTCCAGGCAGTTGTTGCCGATGACCTTGCCGATCTCGGTCATGATCTCGGTGTTGAAGGTGGCAGCCATAACGTCCTCAGAGGTGAAGGCGGTGGCGGTCAGCTGGCTCTTGTCGTTGCCCAGCAGGCTGGCGGTCAGACCCTGGGGGCCGTTCTCGTCACGGGTGCCGGGGGCTTCCACGCTCTTGACGGGCATGGTCCAGTGGAAGGCGTCGCCGATCAGGGAGTTCATCTCGTCGAAGGTCATCTGATCCAGCAGCTCGTCCCACTTGGGATCGTTGTAGTCCAGACCGATCATGTCGTACAGCTTGACGCCGTTCTTGGCGCCGAGGGTGGGCATATCAACGCTCTCGTAGTCGGCAGGATCGTAGCGGATGTCCTTCAGGTCCTTCTTGAGCAGCTCGGTCAGGGCCAGCTTGACGGTTTCGGTGGGCAGGGTGCCGTTCCAGTCAGAGCGGCTCAGCCAGGTCACGGTCTCCTCAATGCCCTCGTACAGGTTGGGGTCGGCGCTGGACAGCTGGTTGGTGATGGCGGTGCCATTCTCGCTGGTGGCGTAGGTGGTGGTATCGAGGGCATCCTCGGTCCAGGTGTAGGTCAGGTCGGCGTTGCCGTCGGCGGTCATCTTGCCGTTGGTGGACTCGACGGTGTAGCCCTTGGCAGCCAGAATGTTGTTGACAGCGTTGTGGGCATCGGTGGCGGCGGTGAAGTAGTAGTCACCGGCGTCGAGGATGTAGGTGCCGGCGCCGTAGGTGTCGTAGGAAGCAATGTCGCGCTTGTTGACGGTCATGGACAGCGTCTCGGAAGCGCCCGGCTCGATCATGCCGGTCTTGCCGAAGCCGACCAGAGAAACGGCAGACTTCTCGACGCCGTTTTCCTTGTCGTAGTCGGTGTAGGGGCTCTGGACATAGACCTGCACGGTCTTTTTGCCGGCCATGTCACCGGTGTTGGTGACCTTGACGGTGACGGTGTAGGTGTCATCGGCGGCATTGTAGCTGACGTTCATGTCGCTGATGTCGAAGTTGGTGTAGCTCATGCCGTAGCCGAAGGGGTAAGCCACGATGTCGCCGTAGGCGTAGTCGCCTGCGTTGCCGTTGCCGGTGACGAAGTCCTCGTAGCGGGTCTCGTAGTACTTGTAGCCCACATAGATGCCTTCCTGGTAGATCATGTAGGACTTAGCCTTGGCGGACACATCGCCGCCCTCGACATAGCCTTCGTAGGTGGTGGGGGTGAAGTTCCACATGGCGGGGGCGCTGAAGTTGTCGTAGCAGTAGGTATCGACCAGGCTGCCGGAGGGGTTGACCTTGCCGGTCAGGATCTCGGCCACGGCATTGATGCCGGAGATGCCCACGTCACCGATCCACAGTGCGGCGTCGATGTCGTACTCGTTGTTCTTGAGGAAATCGACCTGCAGGGCGTTGGCGGAGTTGATCAGCAAGATGGTCTTTTTGACGGTGCCGTTCTTCTTCATCTCGGCAACGTTCTGCAGCATAGCCTTCTCGTTCTCGTCGAGCGCCAGATAGTTGACCTCGCCGTAGGAAAGGTCAGCACCCTCGCCGCCGACGCGGGACAGGGTCACGATAGCGGCATCGCCGTACTGGGCAACGCTGTCCTTGACCTCGTCGGTGTAGACATCCCAAGGCACCTCGGCGGTGACCTCACTGGATTTGGCGACGGTGCCGCTCTTGGAGCGGGCGTAGTCCTTGCCGGCGCCGACGGTGTAGAAGTCCCACAGGGTGGGGTTGACGGTGACACCGACCTTTTCGAGGGCGGTGCGCAGGGTGTCGGCGGTGGAGGCATCAATATTGCCGGAGCCGGTGCCGCCGTACACGAGGTTGACGCTGCTGCTGGAGAAGGTGCTGACCTTCGCGTCGGCAGCCAGAGGCAGCGCATTGTTGTTGTTCATCAGCAGGGCAGCGCCCTCGGCCTCGACCTGCTGGGTCAAAGCCAGACCGTAGTTGACCATCTCCTCGGCGGAGTTGAAGTCGCTGGTGTAATACTGGGCGTTGGCGTCCTCGTTCTGCAGCTTCCAGAAGCTGCCGCCGAAACGGGCCGCCATGGTGTTGTCGAACTTTTGCAGAAGGATGCTAAGCGGGATCGAAACGATCATCACCACGGCGCAGATGATTGCCAGAATCTTCCACGGCGTAATGTGCTTACGCTTGGTCTTTTTGTAGGCCTTTTTCAAGGTCTGCTTTTGCATTTTCAGATCATCCATTACGTTTTTCTCCTTGTTTCATATAAACCAGCCGCACGGTGCGGCGTGTTTCAAAAGAATACGATGCGATTTCCGGGAGGTCTGTAGTGGCCGGGCATGCCCGGCCCGCGGCTTTCCCGCAAATGCTCGTCTGCCATTCGGCTGCGGGCCGCACATGTGCGGCCCCTACAGCTTGGCGAAATTTACACCCAGTTTGCGCTGGTGGACTTTTTCTTAGTCAGCTTGTAGTCCGGGTTCGGGGCATCGACCTTGCGGAAAACGGCATCGTCGATGCTGTCCCCTGCCACGGCCTGGACCTTCGTCTCGCCGTTCAGCTTGACACGGAACTTGAAGACGTGCTCGCCCTCCTGCTCACTCAGCTTTTCGCCGTTGACATAAAGGCTTACCTGCTTCTGGTTCGAGTAGACCTTGACCTCGATCTCATTCTCGGTGCGGTCCGCATAGCGCTTGGAGCAGATATGCACGAACGGCTCGTCGCTCCACCACGCTTTATAGATGTAGAAGCTGTCCTTCTTGGTCTTGCGGTCAAACGTGACCAGGCCCTTATGGTTCATACCCGGCTCGCCGCCCTGGTCGCGGGCGTCGGCGGCAAAGTCGTACATGTTCCAGACGTGGGTCGCCCACAGCCATTTGTGGCGGTCAAAGCAGCGGAGCATGTACTCATGGTAGATGGCCTGGTATTCCTCGGTGTGGTCACCGCGGCGGGGATGGCTGCTGTGCAGGTTCGGCATACCCTCGGCGCCGTACTCGCTGAAGCCGAGCGCGCGGTTCGGGTAGCAGAGGTGGAAGAAGTCCATCCAGAGGTCGTTTAAAAAGAGGCCCGGCACGTACCAGCCCAGATACAGGTTCCAGCTGACGAGATCCGTGATATGCGCTACCGGGTTGAAGGGGCCGCACATCGCGTAGCAGGCCAGCGTCGTCAGGCGGGTCTTGTCCATCTCATGGCAGAGATCGTTCAGCACATGATGGTTGTCGCGCATGTCGCGGTTGTCCTTCGTCGAAATTGTGATCTCGTTCGAGACGCCCCAGCAGACGATGCAGGCGTGGTTGTAGTTCTGGACGATCAGCTCCTTCATCTGCGAGATGGTGTTCTCACGCCCGTTGGGCATGTGCTCGGAGATGTAGGGGATCTCAGCCCAGACGACCATGCCGGCCTCATCGCAGAGGTCGTAGAAGTACTGGTCATGCTGGTAGTGCGCCAGACGGATCGTGTTCGCGCCCAGCTCCTTGATGAGCTGCATATCCTCGTCGTGCATCTCGCGCGTGATGGCATTGCCCAGACCCTTGCGGTCCTGATGGCGGGAGACGCCGTGCAGCGGGTACGGGCGGCCATTGAGGAAGAAGCCCCGCTTGGGGTCAACCGAGAAGCTGCGCACGCCGAAGCGCTGACGTACCTCGTCCTGTACCTCGCCGTTCAGCACCAGACGCACCGCGCAGGTGTAGAGATACGGGTCGCGGACGCCGTCCCACAGGTGCGGGTGCTCCAGCGTGACCGTCGTGTCCCGGCCCTTGCCGGTCAGCACCTCGGCACCGGCGGCGTCGTAAATCGAGAACTCGACCTCGCCGTCGCCCTCCATCCAGGTCTTAACCTCGATGTCAGCGTTTGCGCCGTTGACAGTGGGCGTGATCTGCACGCCCGGGCCGCCGAGATAATCCAGCGCGATGTGGTTCCGGTTGACGACCAGCAGGCTGACGTCGCGGTAGATGCCGCCGTAGAAGGTGAAATCAGCCTTCTGGGGGTAGACGCGGTCATTTTTGCTGTTGTCCGCCTCCACGATCAGCTCATTGCTGTCGGCCAGCAGCGCCGTGACATCCGCGCGGAAGGTGGAGTAGCCGCCGTCGTGGCGGGCGACCTCCACCCCGTTCAGCGTGACCTTGGCGCTGGCATTCACGCCCTCAAACTGCAGCCAGACCTGTTGGGTATCCTTGTCAAAAGCGGGCGCCGTGAACTGCGTCTTGTAGATGCAGGTGCCGCGCCAGTAGTCGTTGCCGCCGTCCTGGCCGTCGATGTTGTTCCAGGTGTGCGGCAGGTCCACGGCAGTGGTCTTACCGTCGGGGCCGGTGAACTGCCAGTTCTTCATCAGCTTGGTCGTGCTTCGCATTGCGCCCTCCTGTGTTGTTTTTTACTGTACCTGTATTGTACAGAACTGTTAAATTTCTGGCAATAGGTTTGCGAAAAGTGGTATTTCTGGCGGGATATTCGGTTTTTGGGGTACAAAAAAGGCCGCCCGTTCTTTGTACATCTTGCACAAAAAACAGGCGGTATTTTTTCTTTCATCCCCTGGTGAGCGGCATCACGATCTTGACGGCGAACAGCTCTCCGCGGGGCTCTGTCGCCATGGTGCCGCTGTATTTCTGCACGACACGGCGGGCAACCTTTAGCTCATAGCTGTGGCGGCGTCCGTGGTCGGACTGGCTGCCGGACAGCGCCGGGCCGATGACGTTGATGACCGCGAAGCCCTGCCGCCTGCATACAAGCAGGTCGATCATGCGGCGGTCATTCGGCTGCTGGGCTGCAGCGTCGATGGCCTGGTCGAGCAGGTTTGAGAACAGCGCGTACAGGTCACCCGGCTCGATGGCCGCAAGGCAGGTGCCATCGGCCACGCAGTTCAGACGGATGCGCTGGGCCTCACACAGCAGGCTCTTTTCGGTCAGGACGACGTCCAGTACCTCATTACCGGTGGCAGCGTTGGCGTCGTACATCCGGGCCGCCTGCTCGGCCTCGTCAAGGCTCTGCGTTGTGGCCTCGTCGGGCTGCAGGCGGCGCAGGTCGGCGATTTGAACCTTGAGCTCATGGCACTTGCGGTTGATGATCTGCACGTTCTGCCGTGCGATCTGATACTGCTTGCGCTGGCGATCATACAGAAGGTTCAGTGCGTCCATCTCCTTCTGCATGGCCGCTTTTTTGAAAAGCTCGGTCTGTAAATAGAGCAGCGTCACGCAGTAAAACTGGGTCAGCATCGACGGTGCGACTACCGCCGATGGCTGCAGCCCGACGCGCAGACTGGTTTGCAGTGCAAAAAACTGAAAGACGAATATCGCGCCCAGAAGTCCGGCACTGCCCAACTGGCGAGGGCCGATGTGGTAGATGCCGTCCTCCGGCATTGTGCGCGCCATGGTATACCGGACCGTCACACAGCAGGCAATGGTAAAGCCCAGCTGCCCCAGCAGCATCGGCGTGCTGTGCAGCGGCAGATGGCGCATTCCAAGCGTCTGCGCCGTCCAGATCAGAACGCGCCACAGCTCATAGGCCGACTCCGTCGTCAGGACGATCCAAATGCTGCAATATGCGCTGGCCGACCAGTCCAGCAGCGTGCAGAGATGGGTTGACACCGCAGCCCAGATGAAATAACCGCCGTAAATCACCAGCAGCATCGCCGGCTTGGCGTGGCCGCTGTTGGCCCAGATGATGACCTGCGCAAACAGCACTGCCGCGATAAAATTCAGGGCGGTGCGCATGGTAAAACTCCTGCGTTTTTTCAGCGGCAGCCAGTAGGCCAGCTCCGCACCGCACAGGCCGACAGCACAAACCACCCATGTCAGAAGTGTATCCACCTACAGCGCACCCCCGACATAGGCCGCCAGCGCGGCCAGAAAGGCCGTGCGCTGGCGGCGGCTGATCTCCAGCCGCTCCTCCCCCACCTGCACCAGATCATCCTGCACGCCTCTGACGTGGCGCAGGTTGACCAGATAGCACTGGTTGCAGCGCGCAAAGTGGTAGGCAGCCAGATCCTTTTCGGCCTTCAGCAGACTGCCGCGCACCGACCAGGTATCCGTGGCCGTGTGGTAGTGCAAAAGGCGGTCCCGCGTTTCCAGATAAAGGATGTCGTCGGTATCCAGCAGCTGCACCCCGCCGCTGACCTGCAAGGCCACCTGCCCGCCGCGGCGGCGCTGGATGCGCTGCAGGGCGCGCTCCAGCTTGGTGCTGAACTGGTAGTAGCTGACGGGCTTGAGCACAAAGTCGAGCGCGTCGACCTCATACCCGCGGATGGCATACTGTGCCATGTTGGTGACGAACACGAGCACCACATCCGGGTCCTGCCTGCGGATGCGCTCCGCCGTCGGCATGCCGCCGAGCTTTGGCATCTCAATATCCAGAAAGATGATGTCAAACCCGGGGCGGTACGGCTCCACAAGCTGTGCTCCGTCCGAGAAGGCGGTCACGTCCAGCTGGTGTCCGCTCTCCTGCGCATACTGCGCGATGAACCCGCAGAGCTGCGCCCGCATGGCGTCGTTGTCCTCGACCACGGCGATTTTCGCCATCTGCTGTGCCTCCTTTCCTGCATAAGCCTGCCTATTGCATATATATTTATTATGGCAAAAGACAGCAAAAAAAGCAACACCTTTGCAGGAAAAGGTGCTGCCGTTATGATAAATTTTATACCAGCATGACGAGTGTGCCCGCGACAAGCACGGCCAGACCTGTCAGAGCCTTTCTGCTCAGGCGCTCATGGAACACGATGTAGGAGAACAGCACCGTGACCAGAATGCTCAGCTTATCGATGGGCGCGACGAGGCTGGCCGGGCCGAGCTGCAGCGCTTTGTAATAGCACAGCCAGCTGGCACCCGTCGCCAGGCCCGACAGACAGATGAAGCCAAGTTCATTTTTGGGCACCGCCTTCACCTGGCCCTGCTTGCCCTGCACAAACACCATGACCCACGCCATGATGAGCACCACGCCGGTGCGCAGCGCCGTACCGAGATTGGACTCGACCCCGGTGATGCCGACCTTGCCCAAGATCGAGGTCAGCGCCGCAAAAATGGCCGACCCGAACGCCGCCAACATCCAGCCGTTTTCCTCTTTCTGGACGCCGCCCTTTTTCTCGATCATCAGGAACGTGCCGGCGGCGATCAGCACAACGCCGATGCCTCTGGTCAAGGTCACACTCTCGCCCAGCAGCAGTGCAGCCAGCAAGATCGTCATGACCGTGCTGCTCTTGTCGATGGGCACGACCTTATCGATCGGCCCGCGCTGCAAGGCATAAAAATAGCACAGCCAGCTGGCACCCGTAGCCAGACCCGACAGCCCCAGGAATGCCAGACTTCTGGCCGGGATGCTGGCAATCGTCCCCTGCGAGCCGACCACAAACACCATGACCCACGCAAAAATCAGCACAATGATCGTGCGGATGGCCGTGGCCACGGTGGAATCCGTTTTGCGAATGCCGCATTTTGCCAGAATGGATGTCAGACCTGCGAACAGCGCAGAGCCGACTGCGTACAATAACCACATACAAATCGCCTCATTCAGCACTATTGTACGCGCTTTGCCAGTCTTGTGCAACCTGCTTTTGTACAAATCGCGTTTTTACGCAAAAGCCGCACCCCTGTCTCTGCGCGGGGTGCGGCTTCGTACTTATTCGCTCAATTCATGCGCCAGCAGATAGAGCATGGCGGCGGCCACGATAAACCCGAAGGCGTACAGCTTGCCGGGCAGCGTGTTGAGCGCCCCGGCATAGATGCCGATGAACGGGATGTGCGCCGTGACCGTGCCCAGCACGCCGGCGTACTCGACCTTCAGCGGGTCGGGTTCGGCGTTGGCGTCTCCCTTGGTGACAAGCTCGCCCTCGACGATGTGGTTTTCCACAAGGCGGTGGATCACGACGCTGCTGCCGCTCCGGTAGGCAACGATCTCGCCGGGCTGCAATTCCTCCGGTGCAGCGGGCTGCACCAGGACAACGCTGTGCACCGGGATGGCCGGATCCATGCTGCCGCTGACGACTGATGAACACCTGCCGCAGTGTGCAGCAGGTGTTCATCAGTCGTCAGCGGTCCGGCTCACAGTCGAGGATCGACGGGATGTCCGTCCAGCGGTCTGCCTCGGCGGTGTAACGCTCATGCAGCCAGGCGACGGCCTTATCCAAGCCCGCCTGGTCGCCGTCAAACAGCTGCGTCTCGATCTTTTCCTCGGCGGTATGCTCGATGCTCCACGGGCCGGGCCAGACCTCGGCGCAGAGGGCCTCGCGCTTTTTCTTGCCGCTCTCGTCGCTCGGGTCGGGCACCTTGATGGGGGTGATGACATAGCGCATACCGCCCTCTGCCCCGGAATACGGATTGCCGTTGTGGAACCAGTGATAGATCGGGAATGCGTCAAGCATGGTCGGCACCTCTTTTTGCACAAATAAAAATACCCCGAAGCGAAACGCCTCGGGGTATCTTGGAGCGGGATACGAGTCTCGAACTCGCCACCTACTGCTTGGGAAGCAGTCACTCTACCGGATGAGCTAATCCCGCATCAGTGACTGCTATTATAGCGCAAATCAGGTAGGTTGTCAAGGGGGCAAGTTGGCGGCAACGGCAAAGCGGCAACGCAAAGCGGCAGAGCCCCTCACCTTTATATCATACTGAACAAATCCACCTGGCTCGTTTCTGGCAGACTGCCCAAAGCGCCGACGGCGCGGAGCTTGTCAAAAACAGACTGCGCCACACCGCTGGCCTGCTGCAATTCCTCCACCGAGATATACTCCTGCCCGTGCATCGTGGCCTGTTCCAGCGCAACGGCGGCGGCATCACCCAGACCGCGGATGGCTGTGAACGGCAGACGCACCTTGCCGTCCTCCACCACGTACTTGCTGGCGTAGCTTTTGCCCAGCTCGATGGGCAAAAACTCGCAGCCGCGCTGCAGCATTTCGTTTTCCAGCTGCAGGCTGACCAGCGCGTCATCGTCCTTGGCGGTGCGCTCGTCCTTGGGGATCTTTTCGTTGTCGCGCAGGTGCTGCTTCGCCACACGGACGCCGCCCACGGCGGCCTCGTAGTCAATATCCGCGCCGCGCACCGTGAAGTACACCGCGTAGAAGATGGCCGGGTGGTAGACCTTGAACCACATCAGGCGGATGGCCGCCATCAGGTAGGCCACGGCGTGGGCCTTGGGGAACATATACTTGATCTTGCGGCAGGATTCAATATACCAGTCGGGCACATCGTGCTCGCGCATGGCTTCCTCCCACCCGGGCTTGAAGCCGCCCTTGGCGACCTTGCCCTTACGCACGGCCTCCATGATGTCGAACGACATCTTCGGCTCCAGTCCCTTGCGCAGCAGGTACAGCATGATGCTGTCACGGCAGCCGATGACCTCCGCAATCGTGCAGGTGCCCGAGCGGATCAGCTCGTCGGCGTTGCCGGTCCAGACGTCGGTGCCGTGGGACAGGCCGGAGATTTGGATCAGCTCGGAGAAATTCTTCGGCTGGGCGTCCAGAAGCATCTGGCGCACGAAGTTTGTGCCCATCTCGGGGATGCCGAACGTGCCGGTCTTGGAGCCGATCTGCTCCTCCGTCACGCCGAGGGCCTCGGGGCTGGTCAGCAGACTGTAGACCTTCTCGTCGTTCATCGGGACGGAATCAATCGGAATGCCGGAGTATTCCTCAAAGAACTTGTAGAAGGTCGGCACATCATGGCCCAGCTCATCCAGCTTGAGCAGCGTATCGTGCAGGTATTTAAATTCAAAGTGGGTCGTCAGCAGACCGCCCTTGACGTCGTCCGCCGGGTGCTGGATGGCGCAGAAGTCGTAAATGTCGAAGGTATCCGGCACAACGACCATGCCGCCGGGGTGCTGACCCGTCGTGCGCTTGACGCCGGTGCAGCCCATGACAAGGCGGTTTTCCTCGGCGCGGTTGACGGTCTTGCCGCGCTCCTCGAGGTATTTTTTGACGTAGCCGTAGGCGGTCTTATCCTGCAGACCGGAGACCGTGCCCGCCTTGAACACGTTTTCCTTGCCGAACAGTTCCTCGGTGTAGCGGTGGACGTGGGACTGATACATGCCCGAGAAGTTCAGGTCAATATCAGGCTCCTTGTCGCCGTAGAAGCCGAGGAAGGTCTCAAACGGGATGTCGTGGCCCTCGACGATCATCGGCTTGCCGCAGACCGGGCAAGTCTTGTCGGGCAGGTCGAAGCCGTCAAAGTGTACGCCGTCGTTGATCCACTCGCTGTGCTTGCAGTTGGGGCACAGATAGTGCGGCGGCATCGAGTTGACCTCGGAAATGCCGGAAAAGTGCGCGACGGCGGATGAGCCGACGGAGCCGCGGCTGCCGACCTGATAGCCGCCCGCATTGGAGTAGGCCACCAGACGCACAGCAATGACGTACAAAACGGCGTAACCGTGGCCGCAGATGGAGTCCAGCTCCTTTTTCAGCCGCTTTTGCAGCACGTCGGGCAGCGGGCTGCCATAGTCACGCGCCGCGTGCTTCCACGTGTCGTCGCGCAGCTCCTGTTCCGCGCCCGGGATGCTGGGCGGGTAGGTGCCCTTGGGGATGGCGCGCAGGTTGTTGTCGATGGTCGCGGCGATCTTGTTGGGGTTCGTCACCACAATTTCATACGCCTTTTCCTGCGGCAGATAGCTGAAATCCTCCAGCATATCGGGCGTGGTGCGGAAGTAGAGCGGGGCCTGGTTGTCCGCGTCCTTGAAGCCGTTGCCGGCCTGCAGAACAGCGCGGTAGATCCAGTCCTCCGGCTCCTGAAAGTGGGAGTCGCCCGTGGCGACAACCGGCTTATGCAGGTCCTCGCCCAGCTTTATGACGGTGCGGTTGAAGTTTTTGATGGCCTCGATCGAGTCCACCTGCCCGTTGCGCACCATGAATTCATTGTTGCCGAGCGGCTGCACCTCGAGATAATCGTAATAATCGGCAATGCGGAGCAGCTGTTCGTAGGGCTGACCGGCCACGATTGCCCTGTAAAGCTCACCTGCTTCACAGGCCGGGGAGAGCAGCAGGCCCTCGCGGTACTGGTTCAGCAGGCTGCGCGGCACGCGCGGTTTCTTAAAGAAATACTGCGTGTGGGCGGCGCTGACAATGCGGTAGAGGTTCTTTAAGCCCACCTGATTCTGCACCAATATAATAAGGTGGTAGTATTTCTTTTTCAGCACCTCTTTGTTGCCGCCGAGGCCGGTGTTGATAGACTCCACCGTATGGATTCCCTTTTCCTCGAGGTCTGTCAGCATGACCTCATAGATGCGGGCCAGCGCCATGGCGTCATCGACGGCGCGGTGATGGTTGAAGGGCGGGATCTCGAGGTGCTTGTTGATGGTGTCCAGCTTGTAGTTGCGCAGCCCCGGAAAGAGCGCCTGTCCCATCGGCAGTGTGTCAATATAGGTGTTCTCGTCCCAGCTGACGCCCGCCTTCTCCCCCGCCTTGCGGATGAACAGCATATCAAAGCTGTGGGCGTTATGGGCCACAAGAATGTTGTCCCCGCAAAATTCTTTAAAAGCGCGGATGGCCTCCTCGGGCGTCGGGGCGTCGGCGACCATGGCATCGTTGATGCCGGTCAGGTCAACGACCTTCTGCGGGATCGGCTTGCCGGGGTTGACAAAGGTGCAGAACTTCTTTTCCTCGTTGATCTTGCCGTTCTCGACATAGACCGCGCCGATCTCGGTCAGGCGCTCGGTGTTGGAGTCGAGACCCGTCGTCTCGGTGTCAAAGACGACAAACGAGCCGGAGAGCGGCATTTCGGCGCTGCCGTAGACTGCGGGGATCATGTCATCGACGAAGTAGGCCTCACAGCCGTAAATCAGCTTAAAGTTCGGGTCTGTTTCGTGGATGGCATCGGTGGCCAGCATCGCTTCGGGGTAGCCCTGGCAGACGCCGTGGTCGGTGATGGCAATGGCGCGGTGGCCCATGCGGTGAGCCAGACGCACGATCTTGCCGGGGTCGTTGAAGCCGTCCATCGAGCTGGACTTTGTGTGCAAGTGCAGCTCGACGCGCTTTTCGCCGTCGGGCGCGGTATCCTGGCGCTGCTCACGCTCGACCTGCAAAACGTCGTAGGGCATGATGACAAAGTCATGCTCGTACTTGTCGTACATATAGTTGCCGCGGACGATGAGGGTCGTTCCGGGCTTGAGGCCCTCCCACTTGGACATATCCGCGCCTTCTTCCCCCATGACCTTGAGGTTGACGGAGCCGGAGTAGTCGGTGATGGAGGTAAAATAAATCTTGCGGCGGCTGCCCTTGACCTCGGTAGCAAAGACGTCGCCCCAGACCGTGACCTTGCCGCCGTCGCCCAGATCATTGAGGCGGCGGGTGTCGGTGGGCTTGAACTGCTTGCCGTAGAACAGCTTGACCGGCTTGTTCGTGAGGGCGAGACCTTCAATCGTAAAGTCGGGCGGTGTCTCCTTGGCCTCGAACTTGACAACGGGGGCCTTCTCCTGCAGGTACTGCTCAAACTCCTCCTCGGTGCGCGCCTTACCGGAATCGGTCAGGCGGACAACGGGCAGACTTCCTGTGCGCTCCTGGATCATCTCGGCCAGCACGCGGGGCAGCTCGACGCTCTCAAGGATCTGGCGGCCCGCGCTGACGTGGACCGTGATGCCGTCCTCGCCAAAGGTGACGGGCTCGGACTTATCGAGGAAGCCGTTGACCGGCATTCCCTTTTCTTTCAATTCCTCGATCATCAGGCGCACGGCCTCGGGGGTGATGTTCGGGTAGGCAAAGTAGCTGCGGACTTGCAGCTCATACCCGGCGAACACCTCGGCAAGGGACGCACAAAGACGCCCGCACAGCGCCTGATCCAAGGGTTCAGCACTGCGCAGGCAGATGACGACCTGTCTTTGTGTGCGGTAAAGCTCCACGCGGTCCACAAGCACACTGCCGAACGCCGCGCAGAACTGCTGGTCCGCCGTAAACTGCGGCCAGACCTGGGTGACAAATGGTTTCAAAGGATTCGTACCTCAATAAATGGGTGGCAATTCTTGTAGAGGGCGGCGTCCTCGACGCCTCGCGGGCGGATGCAAGCATCCGCCCCTACGAGGGTTGGCTTCCCCCTCGGGGGAAGCTGTCCGCGAAGCGGACTGATGAGGGCGAAGTTTCCGGGTATTACCCGCAAACGGATGGCCGAGGACAGCTTGCCCCTCATCCGGCCCTGCGGGGCCACCTTCCCCCGCGGGGGAAGGCTTTATGGGTTACATCTTATGAATTTCTTCCAGCAACTGGCCGACAATATCGCCCTTGAGCATACGGATCTTCTCACCGCGGATGAAAAGCAGGGCCTCGTCCTTACCACCGGCAATGCCGATGTCGGCGTCGGATGCCTCGCCGGGGCCGTTGACAACACAGCCCATAATAGCGATCTTGAGCGGCTTCTTAAAGCCCTCGTCCCGCAGACGCGCCTCGACCTCGTTGGCGATCTCGATCATCGGGTACTGGGTGCGGCCACAGGTCGGGCAGCTGATGATCTCGGGACCGGCGACGGCGTAGCCCGCCGCGCGCAGGATGTCATACCCGGCGTAGACCTCGTTCTCGGGTTCATCGGTCAGACTGACGCGCAGCGTGTCGCCGATGCCCTCCATCAGCAGACCGCCGATGCCCATACCGGACTTGATGAGGCCCATGCGGTTGCCGCCGGCCTCGGTCACGCCGACGTGCAGGGGGTAGTCCGTCTGGCTGGCCAGCAGACGGTACGCCGCCATCATGCGGGGCACGTTGCTGGATTTGATCGAAATAACGATATTATCAAAGTCGTATTTTTGCAGCAGCCGCACATGGTACATGGCGCTCTCCACCATGGCCTCGGGCACGGGAGCGCCGTACTTGGCCAGGATGTGCTTTTCGAGGCTGCCGCCGTTGACGCCGATGCGGATGGGCACATTTCTGGCGTTGCAGGCGTCGGCCACGGCCTTGACGCGGTCATCATCCCCGATGTTGCCGGGGTTGATGCGAATTTTGTCCGCACCGGCATCCAGCGCTGCAAGCGCGGCGCGGTAGTCAAAGTGGATGTCCGCCACAACGGGGATGTCCACCTTCTCTTTAATGGCAGCCACGACGGCGGCGTCCGCCGGGGTGGGCACGGTCACGCGGACGATCTGGCAGCCCGCCTTGGCGACGCGCTCTGCCTGGGCCACGTTGCCCGCAATATCCTTGACGGGCACATTCAGCATCGTCTGGACGGCAATGGGGTTCGTGCCGCCGATTTTAATGTTGCCGATCTTGACTTCTTTTTTTAATTGACGCTGCATCGTAGTTCTCCTTATAAGAATCGTGAAATATCGTGCATCGTGACCAGAATCATCAGCCACACCAGCGCCACCGTACCCGCCGTGTTGATCACGCCCTGCACGCGGGGCGGCACAGGATGGCCGGTCAGACCCTCCCACGCAAGGAACAGCAGCTTGCAGCCGTCCAGCGCCGGGATGGGCAGCAGGTTAAAGATGCCGACGTTGATGGTCAGCAGAGCCAGCAGGGACAGTACCTCCCGCCAGCCGTAGTGCACGGCCTGGTTGACCGCCGACACCGTGCCGAGGGGGCCGGACAGTTCCTCCACGCCCACCTTGCCGGCGAGCAGGTCAAAAAAGCTGCCCAGAATAGCCCTGCTGTAGTAACTATACATATCGCAGGTCATGACAATGACGTGCCGCAGGTCCTTTTTCATCGGCTCAACGCGGAAATCCATGCCGTACAGCACATTGCCGTCCGCGTCGCGCGTCGGGGTGAAGGTCACATCCTGCAGCTCCAGGACCTCGCTGCCGCGCAGGACCACCACGTTGTAGGTTTCCTCCTCCGCGGTGTAAAACCAATCGGTTATGTCGTAGACCGTCCAGCAGGGGTTGCTGCAAATCTGCAAAATCGTGTCGCCCTCCTGCAGGGCTGCGGAGCTTGTGGCGTTCTCGCTGAAATCCGCAATCGTCGTGCTGCCGACCTTGCCCATGGTAAGGACGAGCACCAACAGCACCGCGACGCCGAGGATAAAGTTCATCAGCGCACCGCAGAGCGTGACAAAAAAGCGCTGCCAGGCGGTGGCATCCTCAAATTTCTGGCCGCTGACGACCAGCGGGAAAAGCGTGGTTTTGCGGGGTTTCGGGGCGGGCGGCGGTGCGCTCTCCCCGCTCTCGTCCTCCTCGTCGTCCTCCTCGTCAGGCAGGGAGCTGAACAGATTATAGCCGCCCAGCGGCAGCAGGCGGACAGAATAGGTCGTTCCGTCACGGGTCGTGGACCACAGGCGCGGGCCAAAGCCGATGGAAAATTCCTCGACATGGATACCGCAATGGCGCGCCGCCATAAAGTGGCCCAGCTCATGCACCAGAATGACGCTGCTAAACACGAGCAGCGATGCCAGCCCGGTCAGCAATGCAGTCATAGGCACCTCACAAGTAAAGTATTGGACGTAGAGCTGTAGGGGCCGGGCATGCCCGGCCCGCGCGTGTATGGCAGGCAGGAGTCTGCCGGAAAGCTGAGGGCCGCACATGTGCGGCCCCTACCGGGCAGTTCCAATCAGATATGTGCCTCCACATAGGCTCGCGCCATGCGGTCACACTCGTGGACGTCGGCAAGCGTGTAGTCGCCGCCGAAGGAATCACTGTCGACGATGCCCTCGACCAGGCGGCCAATGTCCAGGAAGCCGATCTCGTCGCGCAGGAAGTGCGCAACGGCGGCCTCGTTCGCACCGTTGGCGGCGCAGGGGGCCAGACCACCCTTGCGGATAGCCTTTTTGCAGGCTTTGAGGCAGCGGAAGGTCTCGTCATCCGCCGTTGCAATGCTCAGCTTGGTCAGCGCGGTGAAGTCCAGCTCCGGCACGGGGCTGGGCAGGCGCTCGGGCCAGGTCAGCGCATACTGGATGGGAATGCGCATGTCGGGCACACCGAGCTGCGCAATGATCGAATGATCCGCAAACTGCACGGCGGAGTGGATGATGCTCTCACGCTGGACGACGATCTGAATTTTATCCTCGGGCAGACCGAACAGCCACGCGGCCTCGATCAGCTCCAGACCCTTGTTCATCAGGGTCGCAGAATCAATCGTGATTTTGGCGCCCATATTCCAGTTCGGGTGCTTGAGCGCGTCGGCCTTCGTCTTGGTGCGCAGCTGCTCGGTGGTCATGCCGAAAAACGGGCCGCCGGAGGCCGTCAGCAGGATCTTCTCCAGCGTTTTGGCGCTGTGCTGATCCTGCAAGCACTGGAAAATAGCGCTGTGCTCGCTGTCCACGGGCAGCAGGTGGACGCCGTGCTTTTTGACAGCATCGGTCACAAGATGGCCGCCCGTGACAAGGCTTTCTTTGTTGGCCAGCGCCAGATCGTGGCCGCTCTCAATCGCGGCCAGCGAGGCGTCGAGGCCCGCAATGCCGACAACGGCGTTCAGCACCGTGCCCGCGCCGTCCATACAGGCCAGCGTGCGCAGTCCTTCCGCGCCCTTGAGCAGCTTCGGCGCGTCGGCCTGCCCGGCCAGCGCGGCGGAGAGCTTGTCAAACGCGGCGGGGTCGGTGACGGCGACGTACTTCGGGTGGAACTCCGCGATCTGCGTCAGCAGCTTATCGACGCTGGAATTGGCGGACAGGCCGAACACCTCATAGCCGTGCATACGGCAGACGTCCAGGCTCTGGGTGCCGATGGAACCCGTGGAGCCCAAAAGTGTGATGACTTTACTCATTTTTACGATTCCTCACAGCAGATAGAAGAAGTAGCGTACCGCGATGGAAACAAAGGGCGCGATGAACATGACGCTGTCAAAGCGGTCCAGAATGCCGCCGTGCCCCGGGAAGATCGTGCCGTAATCCTTGATGCCGACCTGGCGCTTGACGGACGACGCGAACAGGTCACCCAGAATGCCCAGCACCGATGCCACGGCACCCATGCCCAGCAGCACCAGATAATGCTTCGGCTGCACCTGAATGCTGATGACGTTGTATTTGGCCGACAGCAGCGAGTAGACGAGCGTCAGCACACAGCCCGCAGCCATGCTGCCCAGCACGCCGCCCACAGCGCCCTCCACGGTCTTGTGGGGGCTGACGATAGGAGCCAGCTTGTGCCTGCCGAACGCACGGCCCGCAAAGTAGGCCGCGGTGTCGCCGCCCCAGGCAAAGCAGAGGATCAGCAGAATGAAATAAATCGCGTCATAGCGATATTCTGCGAAGGGCAGCATCCGCTTTAAGTGGATGAGCGAGTAGAAGCAGAACGTGATGACGCCCGAGAAGTAGATAAACCCCGTCAGCTTACCGAAATCCAGTGTTTTGACGTGGGCGATCTGACAGACGTTGTAGAACAGCACCGTCAAAAAGGCCGCGGGCAGCAGCAGGCCGCGCACCATCTGCGATGTGCTCAGCATGACCAGCAGCGTCAGCGGCACAGCGGCGGCATAGAGATACCACTGCTTTTTGCCAAAGCCCATAGCGGAAAAAACCTCATGGATGGCAATCAGGCAGACGGCACTTAATACCAAGTCAAACAGGAAGGTGTCAAAAAACGCCAGCACAACGGCCAAAACGCCCAGGCCGACAGCGGCGGTGATGATGCGGGTCTTCATAAACGGTGGTTTCCTTTCGCGGAATCGTTTTATTCAATGATGCAATAACAGCCTATGCGGGCGTGTCGCATGACATGCCCGCACAGGCTATCGTTCATGGAGAGATCAGACCTCCATGATTTCCTTGTTCTTGTCGGCGCAGGTGTCGTCGATCAGCTTGACATATTTGTCGGTCAGCTTCTGGGTCTCTTCCTCCAGCTTCTTCTGGTCGTCCTCGGTGAGCTCGCCGGCCTTCTTCATGGCCTTGAACTTGTCCATGGCGTCGCGGCGGATGTTGCGCA
>ERZ824473.946-NODE-946-length-45884-cov-14.641253_pt1 | contig 45884 bp, 35 predicted proteins | sample MGYA00519874_ERZ824473 | MGnify/ENA primary metagenome ERZ824473 (study PRJEB31778, sample SAMEA3449151) | human gut metagenome | biome: human gut; feature: human-associated habitat; material: faeces | place: United Kingdom | collected 2010/2012 ... | reverse complement strand
ACTGTCGTAGGCTTTCACCGTTGCACTGTCGTAGGCTTCCACCGTTGCACTGCCGCAGGCAAATGAGGCTGTACTAACTACATGGGTATTCCTGGTATAAATACCGGCTTCCGATAACTCCTCTTCCGTGAAGTTGTCTTCCAGGTATTTGGCATCGACAATCTTTGCACTCCTCAAAACCCAAAACCAATTTTCAGTAATGGCTTTTAACAGGTCGGATTTTGTATCACTTCTTAATCCCATTGCATAGCCGGCTTGACATGCACCAGCATTTTTGACGCGGATTAATAGTTCTTCTTTTAATTCTTCAAATGTTTTCATATAATTGTTATTAATGGGTTTTCAAATAAAAACCGGGCTATCTTCACAGACCGCCCGGCTACGACTAAACAAATACTTCATCTATAGTCTGGAATGCAATAACGCATGTCCTAACTCCGAAGGAAAGCCTCTATTCTCACGAACGGGGGCTTACCATGTCTGAAAACAAGGTTCGTGAATGAACCAAATACCAACATTGTATATTTTCTACAGTTTTGCTCCCGTGAGCGTTCCGATGGTAGCCTTACTACTCTCAAACATCTATTGAGAGCCACGGGAATTATTTATTCTATTTTTTTGAACCGTTTATACCACGGCGAGCTGTTATGATACTCTATATCTCCTTCCAGTTCTTTCACCCTTCTGTTAAGAGCATTAATCATATCTTCCACTCCTTCCGGAAGGTCATTTTGGGAATATATCCAATAGTAATATGATGACTTACAGCCCAGATAGGAACTACTAAATATTTTCTGTTTCACCACGCCATATACATCTTTTTTCAAGGCGGATACTAATCTGGTTAAAGATTCACTGTCAATTGTATATTTACCGTTTATTTCATATGAATCCGGCATTTCTCCATTGACAATCTGAACATTGTCAATGTAAAAGGAAAGGTTCTTTCCGTCAAAAGTAACTTCTCTGTCTCTCATATTAATTTCAATATTAAGTGCTCCCCTCAACGCAACAATACGTGTTTGGCTTTTCAGCGTGCCCGAATTTGACGGGAAGGGAGTATATATAATAAGCGTGTACGGCCGCCTTTCATTACCACCGCTACTTTATACCGATTTAAGACTGTATCGGACGCTTATGTTGTCTTTATGACCTGTATCTTTCAGCGATACGGACACCTACCCCGCATACTTGCACAAGTAAAGATGATTTTCTTGGCTGAAAGAAAGTTCGTTTCAACTTTGTGGCTTTACCACTATCAGACATTTGCAACCATTCGCCCGTCATCGGCTTATCCTTGGTTGCTATCGGTGTCAATTCCGTTCCACTTGCACCCACCACTATCCACCCGTCCGGGCTTCGCTTCTGTGCCTACGCAGAAATATATCTTATATTATATATCTAATCATGTCAAAGAACTATGTATAATGCTCCCTCTGCACGATTCGAACGTGCGACCTTCACCACCGGAATACACAGACCGGAAATAACTAAACTTTCACGAATAATAACCGAGGCGACACTCTGCCTGGCTGAGCTAAGAGGAAGGAGCGTTGTTCACACAACGCGGTTTTAATAGTCAAGACTGTCGTAATACTGCTTGTTGTTCATATATTCAGATACTACCGCCGACCGTGAGCTGTCGTTTATCCGGCTTCTGATGAAGTCATACTTATCGGAACTCATGCCAGATAATACATCATCGTTGTATTCTACACGGCTGCTGTATATACATCCCGCCATGATTGCTATTATTAGAGCAATTCGAATAGCAAGCCGAGAGGCTCTGTTTAAATCGTAGGTTTTCATATTGGTAATTATTTAGTAATACTATCTTATGTTATTTATGTCGCTTTGGTAGTAGAAAACTTTTTTACCTATTTTGAAATTTTTGAGATACCCGTTTTTATTCCAACGATTCAATGTGCTTCGGGACACGTTTAGGGTTTTTGCAACTTCTTCAAGAGGTATGCGTTTATTGCTCATTGACATATTTCCCATTAACTCTTGTATAGCCTGCTGGATTGATGCATCTATTGCATTCTTCAAGTCCTGTACATTAACTAAGAAAAACTGTTGGCTGGAAGAGTTGCTTCTCATTATTTCCCGAATATCCATAGCTTTATCTCCTTATTCTTTTCTGATTACTTTAAAATATTTGGGTTCTTTCCCCGCCTTTACTTTTTCTTTTTCTAATTTAAAAGAGGCTTTACCTGCTTTTTTTAGATTTGAGGCAGTAACCTTTGTACTGTTATAGTTCATTGGGGGAATTTTAAATATCTCCGTCTCTCCAACTCCAATCGAAAGCAGGGTTTCTCTGACTTTCACCGCTTTAAATATGTTTTTTCTCCTTTTTTTTACGATTTTATTATCCATAACCATTAACTTTGCAGTGGTTAATTAATTAACTGATTGATGATGCAAATATACTACATAAAATATGAATTGCTAATATTTAGTTCTAAAAATATGTAGTATAAAACATTATTTAACAATAGGGAAAAATTATACCTTTATATATGAAGAAAGAAAATAGAAATTGGATAGCGTGGATAGCACTTGGGGTAAGTGGCATTGCAATAATAGTAAGTGTTATTGCAATATGTATTGCATGCCCTCATATTCCGGAGTTAGGTTTTGACTATCAGGGAGTAGTTGTAGGGGTATTGTCGCTTTTAGTTACCACATTGATTGGTTGGAATATCTTCTCTATTATTGATATAAAAAAAATAAGAGATGAATTATTGACAACAAAGGTTAGCTCTGTATTCAATGCCGAAAAGAATAATGCAATAACATGTCATGCTGTATCTGATTATTATTATCATGTGCTATTAAAATCAGACCCTTTAGGTATCGAATATCAATTTCTTTATTACAGAATAAGTGAATTATTTCATGTGTCAAATATAGGAGACATAGAAACTTGTAATGTAATAGTTAAGGTTTTATTAGAAATGATTAAGTCGCCCGAAGATATACATATCTTGCAAAGCTGCAAAGATAGGCTTATTGGGCTGTTATCAATAGTCTCTGAAAAGGAGAAAATAATAAAATACAATGAATTAATGTCAGTAATTGCAAGATTAGGTACTAAGCCCCGTGACAATAAATAGCTATAAAATAGGCATTCGCATATTCATTTGCAGTATATTCTGAAAGTGGTATCATAGTGATAAAGTAAAGCGACCAGCTCCAAAGTTGCGGTTTGGATGGTCTGATTTAACAAAGTTCCGCAACAACTTAGTTCTTTGAATTAGTTATCAATAAGAGAATATAAAATATATATAATCAATATATTAAATTTAAACTTACTCGACAAGGGGCTGGAGGCTCTGCATAGTCTTTCCTTTAGGGATTTTGTCCCTTTTGCTATGCAGGTTAAAACTTCCTCGCGTAAGTACGCCGTTTGTCCCAGCCCGGTCATTAACAAGGTTAACCGGGTTCTCCCGTATTTCGCTTCACTTGCAAGCTGCGCACGCATCGGGATTTAGTCTGCGTCCTACTATTTGCGCTCCCTCCGAGTAGGTTTACTATGCCGTCCGGCGGTATTCTCAAACGGATAACTACGGCATAGAGATATATAAAATATCCGCTTCATCTGCACATGAAACGGATATTCATATATGTTAAACCTCTTGTGAGGGATGTTTAACCAATTTTGTATCGTAGCACGTGCAGGTGTTACGGATGCAAATATACTACATAAAACAAGAAGTATGCAAGAAGGTGAAGAAAAAAATCTTAGCGATTTATCAAAAAGATTTCTTTTGGTGATTTCCGAACAGTATTTAAATTTGAGTGGATACAAATTGAGAAATGCGGGTATTATTTCCAGTCAATCCACTTTAACCAGCATCAAAAAAGGCATTCAACAGCCAAGCAGGAAAACAATTGATTTACTTTGTGAGAAATACGGCGTAGATAAGGCATGGCTTTATACAGGAGTGAGGCAAGATACATCTGAAGTTTCACCAGTATTTTCAGAAAGCGAAGAAAGTGAGCCTTTTACCGTTAATCATAATGGAGTTAAGTTTTATGAAGCTTCTAATGGGTATCGAATGGTGGTAAAGAGAGTTCCTTTTTGTGCTTATGGACGATTTATTAATGAGTGTAATACTCTTGAACCGGATAAAATGGAGTGGGGAGAGGAGTCTTTTGAAGTGCCGCAAGTTGTTCATGGCAAATATTTGGCTTTTGAAGTTAGAGGAGAAAGTATGGATGATGGAACGCGAGATAGTTTTGAAGAAGGGGATACAGTTTTAGTGAGAGAATTGGATAGGCTTCATTGGATAGATGGGGTAAGGTTTAAAGACTATCCTTATTGGATTGTCGTTTTTGACTCGTCAATCCTTATTAAGCAGATTGTATCCCAAGACTTAAAACAAGGGACAATCACCTTTCATTCTCTTAATCCTTCTCCTGAATACTCTGATTTTACTTTGTATATGGATGATATTAGGGCTTTGTATTATGTTCTACAAAAGAAGCCTAAGATTGTAAAATTTTAAATTTGATTGCATTTAATACATTGCCAAATATTTTTTTAGATACTATTTACGAGCAATTTAAAAAACGTATAATTATGAAGAAGATTTTATTACCAATAATAATGTTGCCGATAATGTTATTTACAGCGTGCTCTTCGGATGAGCATATAACAGATACTGAAATTTGGTACATTGCAAGAGAAGATAAGAGTGGGGACAATAAGATTACAGGTACATTTTGCTTTTTTAAAGATGGAGACTATGACCCAACTACATTTGAATACAAAATCAATTCTTCTCCATCAAATGTATGGAAGGATGCTTCCATTAAAACAAAAAGTGGAGAAACGGTAAGGTCTTTTTTTATAGATATTGTCCTAAAAAGTGAAAGAGGTTATGGAGTATATAAATGCGAACCAGGAACGTATTATATAGTAGCATTAGTAAAAAATAAATCATCTAATGATATTTGGAAAGCAACAAAAGTCAATGTCGAAAAGAATAAGGTAGTTGTAATTGACGCAGTATTTAAGGATATGTATATATCCGGATATGTAGGCTGGGAAGAATGATAATTCAGACACTTTCAACGAATTAAAGAACAGGCTGAATAATTTAAGATTATGGAAAATATTTTACTTGTTACTTCAATCATTATTATTATGTTTGGAATATTACAAATAATTCTATTCTTCAAAATATGGGAAATGGCTAATGATGTAAGAAAAATTAAAAATAAAACTGTTAATAGTTTTAATGAAGCTCATAAACAAATTATACTTGGAAATAAAGATAGGGCTTTTGAAATATATCAACGCTTATATGTTGAGGAATTAATTAAGATTTCTGAATTAAAGCTGTAGATACAAGTACAATAATAATAGAAAATTTTGATTAAGGGATAGTTTAATGGCTAAAATATATCATTATACCTCTATTGAAACACTTGCTCTTATTTTGAAATATAAAACAATTCGTTTTAATAGATTAGACCAAGTTGATGATTATGAGGAAGCGTGTTATGGGTCTGGAGATTTGAACCTTCATTTAGGGCAATATTGTTTTGTTTCATGCTGGACAAGAGAGGATAAAGAGAACTTGTCATTATGGAAAATGTATACAGATTACAAAGGTGTTAGAATAGGTATAGATGAAGATATGTTTGTAACATATCATGCTTGGGGAATTAAAACCTATTTTGATACCGAATTTTATAGAATTGGCAAAAATTGCGTTGCAATCTCATTTCAAAATGAGGTAAAATTATATGATGTTAATTATGTTGATAATCCAGAATCAGAAATATATAAACTTGTTGAAGTAAGAAATGGTAATATGGTAAGTACACAAACAGCCCAAATTGGGCTTTATAAAAAGAAAGAATGGGAGTGTCAAAATGAAAGTCGTTTTAAAATAGTTGTATTACCATTTGATGAGAAAATGAAAGTTGATAGTAATGTGACAGGTTTCGAATCATTACTGATATTATTGAATTCGATGCGGTTGTCTATGCTCAAAGAGGTCTCCGTAAATGTTACGAATATAGATATTCCATTGAATGTTAATAAAATAAAAGAGATGGAAGTGATGTGTGGCCCGCAGACTACAGAAGGAGAAAAAGAGATAATAAAAAACTACTTCAAGATTATCCCACAATTGAGATAAAGGATAGTTATTTTGATGGGAAAATACGTAAAAAATGAATATAGATAAAAGTCGTATGTATAGAAGCTATTTGTAGCACTTTTCTTGCAGCCCGCCAGCCCTATTGCTGGCGGGACGTCATAACGTGAACGTTGGTCGAAACCTTAACGTGCGTCTATGCTTGTTTATGTGGCAATACATTTCTTAATTTTTTCTTCATCTCGGCTATCGAGCTATCCAGGGAAGCTATCATTCTCTCATAATCTTTGTGTGATGCAGTTACATTATCTACTATCACATTACCAAGTTCTTCAATAGAGGCGCAAATATTGCCTACAAGTTGTCTGTTTTCTTCCATCGTATAATGTATTAAGTTAATCACCTACGTAATGAGAACCGAAACGCCCTTTGCTGTTATTGGTATAGTAAGCGGATGTCGGGATTGATAAATCATCATAAGCGCTGCGTCTTGCAGGTTCGGCTAAATAAGCTTCCATCGCTTCTTTTTCTGCGTTTATCGCCTCTTCATTAGACACACGCTTCTTTTCGTTAACCCAAGCAAGTTTAAGACAGTCCGCCCAATTCTTTACTCCATGAGTAAGAGAATACAGTTTCATGTACTTCTTAATCTGATGAGCTTCTTTCATTATCTTGCTTAAGTTGTAGCGTTTCATAATCGTTGTTCTTTATTGTTTAACTTTGATGATGCAAAGGTATATTATTTATTATACTTAAACAAGGGGAAGGGTAGGAAAATAATATACTATTAACACTATTTAGTATAGTGATTATTATACGAAACAAGCAAACGAGTATATTTGCATTAGATTTTAAAACAATATATTTATGAGAATCAAAGAATTACTAAAAGAAAAGGGTTTAACCCAGCAAGAATTAGCTGATAAGGTAGGAGTTTCTTATCAATCAATGAAGCAAACGCTTAATGCTCCATCCGTTACTACATCTACACTTGAAAAAATAGCCACCGCCCTAAACGTCCCCATGTGGCAACTGTTCGCATCCCCGGAAGAAATTCAGCCCAAAAGCGATGGATCCTCTATCACGTGCCCGAAATGCGGAAAAAGTATCCACATTAAAGTAGATTGAGTATGAGCAAAACATTTAATATTTATTGTGACGAAAGTACACATCTAAAGAATGACGGTCACCCTTATATGCTTTTGGGGTATGTAAGTATTGCATATCCACAAATAAAGATGGCAAAAGAGCAAATTAAAGCCATTAAAGCAAAACATAATTATGAAGGTGAGTTGAAATGGACTAATGTACATGATGCAACATATCCGATGTATAATGATCTCGTTGACTATTTTTTTATGACAGACATGAAGTTTAGAGTTGTCATTGTGGATAAATCTCAGATAGATGAAACACGCCCTGAGTATACTTTCAATGATTTCTATTTCAGAATGTACTATCAGCTTCTACATCATCTGACCGACATGGAGAATGAATACAATGTGTTTTTCGATATAAAAGACACTTGTAGCCATAATAAACTACATAAACTGCAGGAGATTTTAAAGTGGAATACATCTATTAGGCATTTTCAATTCATACGCTCTCATGAGAGTAGTTTTGTGCAGTTGGCAGATATATTGATGGGAGCCATAAATTATAATCTGCGAATTGAGAAAGGTGATGTAGAAGGTAAGGTTATTGCCAAAAGGAAGATTGTAGATAAAATACGAGAACACGCAAATATCTCATTAAATAAAACCACTCCATTATTTAAGAAAAAATTTAATCTATTCTTTATCTCGTTAAAATAATAACTATGCCCTTCAATTTATTAAAAAAATATCCAGAGTTACTTGAGATCCTACATCTAAATGAATATCAACGCAAAGAGTCTCTTATGAGAATCTATAAAAGAGATATAGAAGATAATCCTAATTTCAAGTTTAGAGAAAAACAAATCTATCCTATCAAATCGGACGGTGAAGCTGATATGGGGCGACAATTTACACATCTTACCTGCGAAGAAGTACAGGAAGAAGATGAGAATGGCAATTTACTCCCAGCAAAACGAGTGTTTGAAAAAGACCGTTCTCAACGGCTGCATTGGATAAATCATCATATTCAAGAATTGGTACCTGAAAACATAGAAGTTTTTAGTGTAACAGAGCGTGACCAAAGGAGACGTTGCGATGTCACAAAAACATATATTTACGATAAGAAAGAGAAATACGTGATAGTTCTTGAATGCCAAAGAAAAAGTTCTTATTACTTATTGACAGCCTATTACCTGAATAAAGAATATGCGGAAAAAAACTTAAAAAAGAAGATGAAGAAACGTTTGTCGAACATTGAATAAAATACGCAGGGCTCAGATTTATATCAAGATAAACCGAGCCCCGAAACTCCTTCTATTTGTAGATGAGCGCTGCAAATATACGCTGATATATTTGAATATACAACAATTTTTGCACCATGATTGTTTATTTAACGTCGCGATATGAAATTAACATAACCATATTTGATGAATAAAGGAACGCTTAGACATTATTCAATCAAAGACACAACTTCTTTCTTTATTTCATCGTCTATCTCCCTATACCGGGCAAAAGCCTTGCTACCTTCCGTGTGCCCTGATAATGAACCGACAAGGTTCGGGTCTTTCACTTTCTTATATAGATTACCTATGAATGTTCTTCTTGCCATGTGAGAGGATGCAACTTCGTTTATCGGCCGTTTCTCCTCCTTGCCAGTGGTCGGATTAAGAACAGTAACCATGCGGGTTATATCGCAACATTTGAATACTTCTTTTATGGCATCATTGTATTTCTGAGCCGAAATAAATGGGAATAGTTTTCTTTTGTCACCTACTTCCTTGTATTTGTTTATAAGGGCTTTTGCGCGCTCATTTAATGGTACACGCACGACAATCGGACGTTCGTCACGTGTCTTGTGTGGAATGTACTCTATGGCTCCGTTGATGATGTTCTCCTCTGTCATTTTCAACAAGTCGGATACCCGGCATCCTATCAGGCATTGAAAAATGAATATATCCCGTTGCGTGGCAAGGTGAGGACGGTTGGATAAATCGAAATCGGCAATATGGTTACGTTCTTCTAGTGTCAGATAGAACGGAGTACCATACTTTTCTGTGGTAACTCTGTTGTATTTGTCAAATGGTCTATTATCCGTTATTCCCTGCTGATTGCACCAATTATAGAAGGCGCGGAGTTTGTTAAACAATGCGCATATTGTATTATTCCCTCTCGGCTGTGGCTTAATATTTTTACGGGCGGCATGCGCTATTGCAGGGAACGCCTCATATATTTGGGGATATTCCTCATAAAGTATATGTTCGTTTCTTAAAAAACTTTCTATATCTTCGAGGGTGTCTGAGTTTATTTTGTCTATATCCAGATTAAACTCTTTTTTTTCATATATAGCAATAAACAGTTCATATCTTTGTAATGCACGAACAAGCACGCGAAAATTCTTATCTCTTACTTCTGATAGTTTCTTTTTCTGGAGGTAAGATTCTATAATGACAAAGAACCCTTCTTTTTGTACTTGGTATTTCTCTGGGTGTATTTGCCTATCTACGAGTTTCTCCAGTTCTTCGCTGCTGATTCCGGGATTGCTGTCATATATGGATAATAATAAATTCTTCCGTTCTGTGATAGCAGTATTTAATCGTACGCGTTCATCTGTTCTTATAACGCTCTTTGATTTGTATTGCTCCCGTTTATCGTCCCATAAAGCAGGCAACACAACAAGCTCTGACTTATGGAATAACTGTACTTTTCTTCCACTGGATATTCGGAACCTTATATTTGCTTCCTTATCCTTTTTGCCTGTTCTAATAAATGCCTTTACTGTTGTCATGGTTTTAATTAATCGGTTGTGCAAATATAGTGTTTTTGCACAACATATATGCAACTTGATAAAACTCAATGCAACATTATGATACATGTATTTATGTATTATAAATGTGTTATAGGTATTTATGATTTACACGATTGCATAATGTTGAATAACAAATATTCCCGCTTCGAGTACAAATGTTTTATAAAAGCTCTGTAAATCAATGATTTGCGGAGCTTTTTCTTTTCCCGCAGGTATATTACAGGCACAACCCGTAAATCCTTTAAAATCATCTCACGGGATGGATGGATTCATCTTATGAGACGGATAATTTTGTTTCGTGGGATGAATAAATCTATCCCGCGAGATGAATTATTTCGCCTTGCAGGACGGAGGAAGCGACACTCTTATGAAATCAAATCAATACATTTGGTACCCCTTCACCCGCTAACCCGCATAAATAGAAAGATATGAAAGGTGAAAGGGTATCTTGCATAAACAGCATTTCTGCTGAATACATACTCTAATCGTTTTTCTCTACTGTGATAATTCATTTTGCCATATATCAAAAAACTTTTTCACTATAGTCAAAATGAGATGTTGCGTATTCGTCCGGATTAATGATACAGACGGGGACGTTTATTATTAAACCGATAACCTATACCGAGCATCAGGTAGTTGGGCTCATGGAAATCTTTCAGGTTATATCCTATGTGCAGAAAGGTGTCGCGGGTCATGTCAATTTTGAGAGCCAATATTTGGTAGAATGATTGAAGGTCGCCACCGCCATGCAGGATATTGGCGCCGAAACCTATGCCGACAGTGAAATAAGGCATCACCCATTCTCCACGTGCGGATACACCCAATGAAAGTTGCTTGCGAAGCGGGGGAATACCGAACGCGTCTTCCTCATTGCCGTCGTCGAGCGGGGTAATGTAATCTTTGGCGTAAATATTGGCGCTTGCATCATACACACCATCCAAAGATACTCCTGCGCGGAACTTATACCCGAAATTATACATAGGGGCAAAGCAGAATCCTGCTACGGCATATTTGTCGGGAGCCGGGACCTGTCCACCCGGTACATCGATAGCTTTCCTCCGCCACGAACCGAACAGTGTCAGGTCATAACTGACATGCCTGGGGAATGACGGAACCGGAATTTGTTGTGACGGTTGTAACGCTTTGTCTATATCCCGATTGAAATTATATACCACTCCGATTTTAAAATCTACCGTATTCAGACCGGTATTGGGATATTGGGTATTGCCGTTAGAGAAATGTACCGCCGCTGCGCCGATATTGAGGTCGAACCGCGGAGACAGTATCCAGTTCAGATGAATTCCGGCATTGAGATATGCATTGACTTTGGTTCCTATAACGGTATTATTGGCGTTGGCGAGGTAATCGTATGGTTTCCAGCCGAAAGATGCGCCGAATCCCCATTCGTAATTAAGTGATAAGCGGGGAGTGAACCTGGCAATACGCGCGCCTTGAAAAGCGTAGAGGGCAACAGGCGTTCCCATCTCCCTGCGGTTGCCGAAATCGAAATAGCCTACTCCTATTCCCTGATAAGAACTTCCGTATACTCGGTCGGCGGCCGTACCCGGTTGCAGTTGGAATGAGTATTTCAGATGGGCGGAGCAGGCGGAACCCAGTCTTTTGCGCATATCGTTTTCGCCCCGCAGGAAAGAGCTGGTGGGGAATATATATCCCGGTCGGCCTTCAATGCCGAGGCGGTGGATATAGCTATCTTGCGCGCATATATGGCCGGACAGGAACAGGATAATCATTAAGAGAAGCATCTCTCTTCCTGCCCGCATTCTACTACCCATGTGTCGTGGCGTTCTTCGTTAGTGATTGGATTCTTTTTGCAAAGCCCGATTCACGTGCAAATATAGTCCTTTTATCGTTTTATCTACATAAAAAGCTTATATTTGCAAAGTTAATAATTCATCATCTATGTTATTCAGGAAATTTATGACTGCAATCTTTGCAATCTCCGCACTTGCCGGACAGGCTCAGGAGAAACAGTTCAGCATTATTCCCGAACCGGCGGAGATAACCGTTGCCGGCGAGGGGACGGTTCAAATTGAAAGAGGCATGCTTGTTCGCGTGTCCGATTCTTCCCTGGTTGCGTCGGCTGATTTTCTTGCCGATTATACAAATCGTTATTTAGGTATCCCTCTGCGGGTCGATGTGCCAAAGAAGGGGAAAAAGCGTACGGCTGATAAGGCGGTAAACGGTATCGTTCTGGTCAATCGGAACAACGGTGAGGTTTCCGGTGGCTATCGGCTGGAAGTTATTCCCGGTACGGGTATCCTTATTGAAGGAAATGATGCGGCAGGCGTATTTTACGGGGTACAGACTTTGATTCAGATGTTGCCCGTACGAGCCGGTGTATTGCCGATTCTTGCAGCGGCCAAGGTCGTGGATTATCCTCGTTTCGCTTATCGGGGGATGCATCTGGATGTGGTACGCCATTTCTTTCCGGTAGAGTTTATCAAGAAGTATATAGACTATCTTGCTTTGCACAAACTGAATTATTTTCATTGGCATCTTACGGACGACCAGGCCTGGCGTGTAGAGATGAAGTGCCGGCCTGAGCTGACGGCGAAAGGTTCTGTGCGCGAAGGGGAAATAGAAGGACTGTATCCGGGAAAGTATCAGCCGCTTCCTTATGGCGGTTACTACACTCACGAAGACGTCCGCGAGGTGGTGCGATATGCCGCCGAGCGATACATCACCGTTATACCGGAGATTGACATTCCCGGGCATTGCATGGCTGTGCTTGCCACTTATCCTCAATTCAGTACTACACCGGATGAGCCGAAGAAATGTGCGCTTACCTGGGGAATCTTCAATAAATTCAATAATGTGCTTGCTCCCAAACCGGAAGTTTTCGACTTTCTGAAAGATGTATTCTCGGAACTGTGCGACTTATTTCCCGGGCAATACATCCATGTGGGGGGTGATGAATGCGCCAAACGCTGGTGGCAGGAATCCGAGCAAACGCAACGGTTCATGCGCGACCATGGTCTGGCTGACGAGAAAGCCTTGCAAAGCTATTTTATCCATTATGTACAGGATGTTGTCAACGCTAAAGGGAAAACGCTTGTCGGCTGGGACGAGATATTGGAAGGCGGTATATCCGAGGATTGCATTATCATGAATTGGCGCCGTCCGAACTATGGCGTGAAAGCATTGAAAACCGGGCACCGTGCCATATTTGCCTGTTCGGCATGGTCGTATTTCAACATGAAAGAAAGCCGTACACAATCCGAGATAGGGCCGAGAGGGCCTTTATCATTGGAGAAGGTGTATGAGTTTCAAATTGTTCCCGATTCTTTGACTGACCGACAGACTGAACTTATCTGGGGTGCGCAAGGGTGCCTATGGACGGAGTATATTCCCACTACATGGAAAGTGGAGTTTTCTCTCTTTCCCCGTATGGCGGCGTTGGCCGAGAATGTCTGGTCGCCGGTAGAGAAGAAAAGCTGGGATAACTTTTCACGTAAGGTAGAAACGCAGTGTGAAAGGTATGAATTGTGGGGAGCGCGTTATTCGGATGCCTTTTTCCGTTTGCAGGATATAGTGCGGAAACGGTAAGTCTCATCCCTAAAAATAAAGGGAATGTGCCAAAATGATATGTTAATCATCATTTCGGCACATTCCTTCTTTTATAAACCTTGTATACCTCTTCTTTGTTCGAAGCGGTTATTTCTCATCGTTCTTCCGGATTTCCACACGGCGTATTTTACCGCTGATGGTTTTGGGAAGTTCGTCTACAAACTCTATGACGCGCGGATACTTGTAAGGTGCGGTCACTTTCTTTACGTGGTTCTGCAACTCCTTAATCAGTTCTTCTCCTGCACGGTCCTTATATTCTTTGGACAGTACAATGGTAGCTTTCACCACTTGTCCCCGGATTTCATCGGGAACTCCGGTAATGGCGCATTCTATAACCGCGGGATGCGTCATCAGGGCGCTTTCCACTTCGAACGGGCCGATACGGTAACCGCTGCTCTTGATAACGTCGTCGGCGCGTCCCACGAACCAGAGATAACCGTCCTCGTCTTTCCAGGCAACGTCGCCGGTGTAGTAGATGTTATCGTGCCATGCTTCATGGGTGCGGTTGGCGTCTCGATAATATTCTTTGAACAGACCGAGCGGTTTGCCTTTGTCGGTGCGGATTACAATCTGTCCTTGTTCACCGGCTTCTACCGAACGGCCGTCATAGTCTATCAGGTCTACATCGTATTGCGGGTTCGGAAGTCCCATGCTGCCCGGCTTGGGTTGCATCCACGGCATGGTGGCTACGGTAAGGGTGGTTTCGGTCTGTCCGAAGCCTTCCATCAGTTTGATGCCTGTCAGTTTCCTGAATGTATCGAATACGGCGGGATTCAGCGCTTCGCCGGCAATGGTGCAATACTGCAATGACGAGAGGTCGTACTTCGTCAGGTCTTCGTGAATCAGGAACCGGAAGATGGTAGGCGGCGCGCAAAGCGAGGTGACGTGATAGTCCTGTATCTTTGTCAGAATATCGGCGGGAGTGAATTTCTCGTGGTCGTATACAAAGATGTTGGCACCGGCTATCCACTGCCCGTACAGTTTGCCCCATACGGCTTTTCCCCAACCTGTATCGGCAATGGTGAGATGCAGGCTGTTTTCATGCAGATTATGCCAGAAACTTCCGGTAACGATATGTCCCAAAGGATACGTGAAGTCGTGGGCTACCATTTTCGGCTCGCCGGTGGTTCCGCTGGTGAAGTACATCAAGGAAATGTCATCGTTGCTGTTGGCGTGTTCCGGTCTTACGAACGGGGCGGCATCGGCTATGCCTTTGTGGAAATCCTCAAAGCCTTCGGCTATCTCCGGACCTACACTCACCAGCTTCTTCACACTCGGAGAGTCCGGCATGGCGGCGGTGATATGGTCGGTAATGACGCTTTCGCCTGCACAGACAATCATCTTGATGTCTGCGGCATTGCATCGGTATACAATATCTTTCTTGGTGAGTAAATGTGTGGCGGGAATAACGACGGCACCCAGTTTGTGCAGTGCGATGATGCTGAACCAGAACTCATAACGGCGTTTCAGAATCAGCATTACCATATCCCCGTGCCCGATGCCGAGACTCCGGAAATAGGAAGCCGTCATGTCCGTATAGCGCTTCATGTCGGCAAATGAGAACTGGATTTGTTCGCCCTTGTCGTTGGTCCAGAGCAATGCGGGCTTGTCGGGTTGTTCGGCAGCCCAGGCATCCACTACATCATAACCGAAGTTGAAATTCTCCGGTACGTTAATCTTTAAATTCTTGATAAAGTCCTCTTGAGAAGTGAAGGACGTTTGCGATAAAAATCTTTCTACCATAACTTTAGGGATTAAGAATGGGGAATTGGGTATTAAGAACCTGATGTACGGCATAAGCATACACCCCGTTCTTCATTCTTCGTTCTTCATTCTTCATTTATGTTGTTACATGATTACAGCAAGGAACCGTACTTTCTTTCCGTCCAGCGCTTTCATGCCGTGAGGCAGTTTGGAGTTGAAATACAAACTGTCTCCTTCGTTTAAAATTAAATCTTTGCCGTCGATACTCAGCATCATGCGGCCTTCCAGAACGAGGTTGAATTCCTGTCCCGAGTGGCTGTTGTAATGTATCGGCTCGTTTTCCGGTTTGGGCTCTACGGTAACGATGAACGGATCGGCGTTGCGGTTCATGAAGCCGGCGGCCAGTGATTGGTATTTATAGGCTTTTGTACGCTCGATGCTGGTTCCTTTTCCTGCACGGGTAAGGAAGTAGCTGCTCATTTTCGGTTCTTCGCCGAACATCAATGCGTCCAGCGCAATGCCGTAACGGCGGGCTATCTTTTGCAGCATGCTTACGGAGATGTCAAACTCTCCCGTTTCTGCAAGACGGTATTCTTCTGCCGAGATATCGCAATCGCGGGCGATGTCTTCGGTAGTCAGCTCCAATACGTCGCGCAATCCGCGCAGGCGTTCGGCGATTTGTTTAATCTGTTCGTCCATGTGGTTCGTATTAAGTGGATTAGTTCTGTTATTTACTTGCTTTTATGGCATTGATAATGGCGGAGGAGAATCCCCGGTGCTCCAGCTCGTTGATACCCTTGATTGTAATTCCGCCGGGAGTGCATACTTTGTCAATCTCCACACTGGGATGCGTATCGTTGTTCAGTATCAGTTCGGCGGCGCCTTTTACCGATTGGGCTATCATGCGCATTCCGTCCTTGGGGTAAATGCCCATCTCTATTCCGGCTTGCATGGCGGCCTGGATATATTTCAGTACGTAAGCAATACCGCAGGAAGTCATGGCGGTGGCGGCCGCTATTTTTTCCTCGGGAATCAGCATGGCAAGTCCCATCTGGTTGAAGATGTCGAGCAGCAGTTGTTCCTGTTCTTTGCTTGCATTCCGGCTGGAGATAAGCGTCATGCTCTCCATCTCGCTGATAGCGGTGTTGGGGATGAGGCGGAACATAGTCATTTCCTTATCTGCCACATAGTGCGCCAACTCCTCGAAAGGTATGCCGGCCGCCACGGAGATAAGTATCTGTTTGCTTTTCAGTTTGAGTTCGCTCACTACGGACTTCATCAGCCACGGTTTAACGGCGAGTATGATAAGCTCGGCTCCGGTCACGGCTTCCTGGTTGTCGCGTGTGGTTTGCAACGCCGGGAATTCTGCCTTCAGTACATCCAATTTACTTTGCGTAGGATTAGAAACAATGATGTCATTGGCCGGGATGATGGTTCCTTTGGCCAAACCGCGGGCGATAGACCCGCCCATATTTCCTGCACCGATAATTGCTGTTTTCATATCATCTTGTAATTTAAAATGTTGTCTTCCGGCAAAGGTATGGATTTTCTATAAAAAACGACCGAAACAGGAAGGTATTCTTCTTTCGGTCGTCTCTTTTGTCGGCTGATTATTCTTCAAATATCAAAGTACTTTCTTAAAACGTTCCAGGAAGAAGTTCGCTTCGTCCATGCCGAGGCATAGAGGCGGTAACAGGCGGAGTACGTTCGTACCGCTGACACCCGTAAACACATGTTGTTCTTTCAGTAATTTCAGACGCAGTTCTTTGATAGGTTCTTCAAATTCAAGACCGATCATCAATCCGCGTCCGCGCACCTCTTTGATTTGCGGGAATTTCTTCAGTTCTTCCAGCAGGTATGCGCCTGTTTTGGCAGCGTTGGCTACGAGCTCTTCCTGCTCGATGACATCCAATACGGCAAGCGCTGCGCTGCAAGCCAGATGGTTGCCGCCAAAAGTCGTTCCAAGCTGTCCGTAGACAGGAGTGAACACCGGACTGATAAGTACGCCTGCCATCGGGAAGCCGTTGCCTATACCTTTGGCTACGGTGATGATGTCGGCTTTAATGCCGTTGTACTGGTGGGCAAAGAACTTGCCGCTACGTCCGTAACCGCTCTGGATTTCATCCAGAACCAGTATGGTATTGTATTTGGTACAGGTTTCACGCAGGGCTTGCATAAACTCATCGGTCGGTAGCTGTATGCCGCCCACTCCCTGAATGCCTTCGATGATTACGGCGCATACATCGCCTTTTGACAGTTCGGCTTTCATTGCCTCTATGTCATTCAGCGGGAGATAGGTTACGTGTCCGCAGTTATTGATAGGGGCGATGATTTTAGGATTGTCGGTCATCTCTACTGCCAATGAAGTCCGTCCGTGGAAAGCCTTTGAGAAAGATACCACGCGTGTCCGTCCGTTATAGAACGAAGCGAGTTTCAACGCGTTCTCGTTGGCTTCGGCTCCGCTGTTGATAAGGAACAGGGAGTAATCGTCGTATCCGCAGACCTTACCCAACCGTTCTGCCAGTTGCTGCTGCAGTTTGTTGATAACGGAGTTGGAATAGAATCCGAGTGTGGCAACTTGTTTGCTGATCATCTCTACGTAGTGCGGATGTGCATGCCCGATAGAGATTACCGCATGACCGCCGTAGAGGTCGAGGTATTCCGTACCTTTGTCGTCCCATACATGGCAGCCTTTTCCTTTGACAATATTAATGTCGAAAAGGGGATATACATCGAATAGTTTCATTCTTTTAGTAACTGATTACAAATTAAAAATGCTTTAGAAAGCGCTGGGCTTCAGTTTGAGGCCGACCGTTTCTTCCAAATTGAACATCAGATTCATGTTGTGTACGGCTTGGCCGCTGGCTCCTTTCAGCAAGTTGTCTATACAGGAAATGATAAGAAGCTTGTCACCATGTTTTTCCAAATGTATAAGGCATTTGTTGGTGTTGACAACCTGCTTCAAATCTATGTTCTTGTCGACGATATGCGTAAAGGAGTCTTTGGCGTAATACTCTTCGTACATACGGACAATCTCTTCCAGCGCCACTTTGGTCTTTATCACGATAGTGGTAAAAATGCCGCGGGGAAAATCGCCGCGGTAGGGGATGAAATCGATGTCCGAATCAAAGCTGTTCTGGAGCTGTTTGAGCGATTGCTTGATTTCGGGCACGTGCTGGTGCTCGAAAGCCTTGTACACACTCAGGTTGTTGTTGCGCCAGCTGAAGTGGCTCGTAGCTCCCGGCTTGACGCCCGCACCGGTACTGCCGGTGATGGCATTCACGATAATGTCATCGTTCAGCATCAGGTGCTTGGCAAGCGGAAGCAATCCCAGCTGGATGCAGGTTGCGAAGCATCCGGGGTTGGCAACATGCTTTGCCGTACAGGTAGCCCGGCGGTTCAACTCGGGCAGTCCGTAAATAAAGTCATGGTCATCGCTCTTGATGCGATAGTCCATGGAGAGGTCGATTATTTTCAAGTTTTCCGGTACGTTATGGCTTTCCATGAATTTCTTGGTGTCGCCATGTGCTGTGCAGAAGAAAAGCACATCAATCTCGTCCAACGGAAGTTCGTCGGTGAATACTAAATCTGTTTCTCCGTACAGTCCTTCGTGTACGTCGGTAATTTTGTTGCCGGCATTACTCGAGCTGTTGATGAATACGATTTCCGCTTCGGGATGATTCAGCAACAGGCGTATCAGTTCACCTGCTGTGTATCCGGCTCCGCCGATGATTCCTACTTTAATCATATTGCAGTGTCTTTTCCGTATTAAATATTTTCTTTTTCTTCTTTGTGGTTGGCGTAGTAGGCGCGCAGTGCGGTGGAGGTCACTTTGATGAAGCCTTTGGCGTCTTCCGCAGTCCAGCCTTTCTGCATTTCACCGTATTCGCCGAATTTGTTCTTTACAAGGTCGTCTTCACTCTCCACGCCTACGGTGAAGAAGTTCAGCGGGCGGAGTTCGAGAATGGCGGTACCGTTTACATTGCGCTGAGAAGACTCCAACATAGCTTCAATATCGCGCATTACCGGCTCCAGGTATTGGCTTTCGTGCAGGAACATGCCGTACCAGTTGGCTACCTGGTCTTTCCAGTATTGCTGCCATTTGCTCAATGTGTATTTCTCAAGGAACTTGTGCGCGCCGATAATCAGCATGGGGGCGGCGGCTTCAAAACCTACACGGCCTTTGATACCGATAATCGTATCGCCCACGTGCATGTCACGGCCGATGCCGTAAGCCGCGCCGATTTCCTCTACCTTCTGGATGGCTTTGATGGGGTCGTCAAACTTTTCATCGTTGACCGCTTTAAGTTCACCCTTTTCAAAGGTCAGGCGCAACTGCTCGCTGCCTTCTTTTGTACAATGTTTCAGGTAAGCGCTTTCGGGAAGTCCCTGTGCGGAATCCAGAATCTCACCGCCGCAAATGGAAGTACCCCACAAACCTACGTTATAGGAATATTTCAGTTTGGCGAAGTCGGCTGCAAAGCCGTGTTTGTTCAGATAGTCTATCTCTTCCTGGCGGCTCAATGCCATGTCGCGTGTCAAGGTGATGATTTCCACGCCCGGAGCCATTACAAGGAAAGTCATGTCGAAGCGTATCTGGTCGTTGCCCGCGCCGGTAGACCCATGCGCAATGGCATCTGCACCTATTTCGTTGGCATAGCGCGCAATGGCCAATGCCTGGAAGATACGTTCGGAACTTACGGATATGGGATAAGTGCCGTTACGCAACACATTGCCGAATACCATGTATTTCAAGCTCTTTTCGTAATATTCCTGCGTTACGTCCAAAGTGGTATATTTTACGGCACCCAACTTGTAGGCGTTTTCCTCGTTGGTTTTCAACTGCTCGGGGCTGAAACCACCGGTGTTGGCGCAAGCCGCATATACTTCGTATCCTTTCTCTTTAGCCAGATACATAACTGTGAATGAAGTATCCAGACCACCGCTGAATGCGACCACTACTTTTTTCTTCTTTGCTTCCATAACTTTTAAATTAAGAGTGAAGAATTAAGAATGAAGAATTTGGCTGCGCTTTATGCTGCATAGTAATTCTTCATTCATAATTCCTCATTTATTTATATTTTATCTTCTTCGTGTAAATTCGGGTCGTAAAGCATTGCCGTGCAGATGCAGAACTTCCGGTTTTTGGCTACTAATATGTCATGGTTGATGCAGCCCTCGCAACCTTTCCAGAAAGACTCGTCGTCTGTCAGCTCATTGAAAGTAACCGGTACGTAGCCCAGTTCGGTATTCATCTTCATGACAGCAGCCCCGCTGGTCAGACTGAAAATCTTGGCCTTGGGCCATCGCAGGCGTGCCAGACGGAAAGAAGCCGTCTTAATGCGTTTTGCAAGTCCCAGGCCGCGGTAGTCGGGATGTACGATAAGTCCCGATGTAGCTACATATTGCTTGTTTCCCCAACTCTCGATGTAAGTGAAACCGGCGAATTCCTCTCCACACAAAGCTATGATAGCTTTTCCTTCTTTCATTTTAGTCGCTACGTATTCATGCGTGCGTTCTGCGATGCCCGTTCCGCGTACCTTGGCAGCTTCTCGGATGGTATCCAAAATCTTATCCACGTAAACTTCATGTGAGGCATCAGCTACCATCACATCAATTTGTTTCGAATCCATTTCTTTTATTTCGTTATATTATAGTTATACTGACTTACTTCATGTTAGGAATGATTTGTGACAGAAAAACACGCACCTCTTCATGGGATGCAGCCTCGTGCAGAACCATCATTATCGTATCGTCCCCGGCGATAGTGCCCAGTACGGCGGGACATTCGCGGTTGTCGATGTCGTAGGCCATGCTGCTGGCATAGCCCGGACGGGTGCGGATGACGGCAATATTCTTGGAGAAATGAAGTGAAACGAACCCGCTGGTCATCAGCATTTCGCTGGCACTTTGGTCGTTGCTGCGTTTGTACATGATGTTGTTAGGCAGTACATATACATATTTCCCGTTCATATTGGCCGCTTTGGCTACTTTCAGTTGCTTTAAGTCGCGCGACAAGGTGGCTTGCGTCAGTTCAAAGCCCTCTTTCCCCAAAGCCTGCAACAATTCTTCCTGAGAACTGATGTCTTTGCTTGAGATTATCATCTTGATGGCATCTAACCGATTAGCTTTCTTTTTCATCTTTCTGTATAATTATTCTTAGAACGGCGCAAAAGTAGGGAATATTTTGGAAAGAATATACAGAAAGGATGGTTTTTTTATGCTTTTTATACAAATAAGTATGCGAAAATGCATAAAATATCGCTTTCCATTTATTGAGTCTTTTCATCAGAAAGGCCTTCTTCCACTACTGAAGAGTCTTTGGCCGTACCTTTTTGGTAGTGCGAGGGGGCTACTCCGAATTGCGCTTTAAAACATTTACTGAAGTAAAAAGGATCACTGATGCCCACTTGATAAGCTACTTCCGCCACAGTGGGATTATCCGGTGAAAGTAATAATTCGGCGGCTTTTTTCATGCGTACCATCCGTAAATATTCGTTGGGAGAACAACCGGTCAGCCCACGTAGTTTCTTATAAAAAACAGTACGCCCTAATCGCATCAGCGCGGCAAACTCGTCAATGCTGAGTTCCGGACGGGAGAGATTCTGTTCGAGTACGAGATTCAGGCGGTCGACAAATTCTTTGTCGCGGTCTGTTGTACAAGTTTCCGGATGTATGATACCGGGTTCATTGGAGTATTTTCTACGTAGTTTATCCCGCTGTTCTATCAATTTGAAGATACGTGCCAACAATAATTTTATGCTGAAAGGTTTCGCTATATAAGCATCTGCTCCGGCTTCAATTCCTTCCAAATGCTTTTCGGATGAACTTAAGGCTGTCAGCAATATAATAGGTATATGGCTGGTAGTGAAATCCGACTTTAGTTTTTTGGTTAATTCAAATCCGGTCATACCCGGCATGAGTACATCACAGACTATCAAGTCGGCATCATATGTGCATGCTTTCTTAAATCCGGATTTACCGTCGGCTTCTGTTTCTACTTCAAAAAAAGGAGAAAGCTCTTCCTGCAGGAAACCGCGGATATCATTATCGTCTTCTATAACTAGAATTTTACGTTTATCCTCTGTGATTGGAGCATTCTGCTGAATATCGTCCTGTTCGGACGAAGATATGTCGAGAGGATGAAAAACAAGACTGTTTTCTTCCTCTTTTAAAAGGGCATTTCCTGCTATCAAAAAATCTTTTTCTTCATAAACAGCTTTATCAGCAGGCAGATATATTGTAAAAATCGAACCCCCGCCTTCATTTTCTGAATATTCAATTCTTCCTTTGTGCACAAGAACTAATTCCTGAGACAAATGAAGTCCTACTCCTATGCTGTTGCGTGAGAAGTTGCTTTGCATGAAACGCTTGAAGAGTTCTCCTCGCTTTTCTTTTGGTATACCCACCCCCGTATCCGATACTTGGATTTGCAGGTGTTTTTGTGTATTATCTATTGTGGCGGATAATATAATACGACCGCCCGAGGGTGTGTACTTAAATGCATTGGACAATAAATTATAGGTTACCTTATCTATATTGCCTTTATCTATGAACATTTTGTAAGAGGGGATTGAAGGCTTGAACTGAAAGTCAATCTTTTTTTGTTCTGCTACATCCCCAAAACTGAGAAAGATTTCATAGAGAAAAGCCATCACATCGGTTTCTTCCAATGAAAGCCCTAACTTATTGTTTTGCATTTTTCTGAATTCCAGTAGCTGATTGATTAGTCTCAACATTCGGTTGGTACTCTTGTTCATCGTTTGCAACGGACGCACAGCTTCCTGGGGTAAATGGCTGATATGTTGCATTTTTTCCATCGCTCCCTGTATTAAAGTGAGGGGGGTACGGAATTCGTGGGATATATTGGTGAAAAATACTAATTTATACTCTGTCAGTTGTTTTTCTACATTGATACGGTTGCGCAGAGTATTGATATTGCGAATGACTCTGTAACTGAGATAAAGCAAAGTCAATGCGAGTAATGCATAACAGGAGAAAGCCCAATCCGTTTTCCAAAAGGGCGGGTGAATAATTATTCTTAATGTTGTTTCCCGTTCATCCCAAGTACCGGCTTCATTCCGTACTTTTACGTGGAGTGTGTAATTGCCCGGTTTGAGGTATTTGTAAGAGGCAAAATTAAGGGAAGAGGGAGTACTCCATTCCTTGTCATAGTTTTCAAGCCGGTACATATATTGGTGATGTCCGTTGCTTGAATAGTCGAATGTTGAGAAATAGATTTGGAACGAGTTTTGGAAATGTTTGAGCCGGATTTCTTCGGAGTAAGATAATGATTGTATGAGTGGGGAGTCTTTCCCATTGGGAAGTACCTGTATTCCATTTATATACAGGTCTGTGAAGGTTACCGGTACGGACGGAATGCTACCTTGCATTTTTAGCGGATCAATAATGACAAGTCCATAGTTGGTACCGAATATTAGTTTTCCGTCTTCTTTTTTATATGCGCAGTTTTCACTATACGCATTACCTAATGTCTGCGAGGCGAACAGGTAATTGTTAAAGGAATGGCTTTCAACATTGAATTGAGATAATCCGTATTCTGTTGCAATCCATAGATCTCCTTTGTCGTCCTCAAGTATTGATTGAACGGTATTGTTTACGAGCCCGTCTTGGGTATCGAAACACTCATATCTCAGGTTGGTATAGTTGTTTTCGGGAGAACATAATACTATTCCCATCCCTGATGTACCTGCCCAAATCCGTTTTTTACTATCTTGAAAAAGATAGATGATGCTGTTACTGCAGAATCTGCCGTTGGTGTGGCTGAATAAATGGTAGTTGTTAGGATTGCTAATCAGGGAATCCGGATGAAACAGACAAATACCATTGCTGGTACCCATCCAGAACATACCGTTTTCATCTTCAAGCAATGTTCGGATTTCACTTACTCCGTGTATGTATTGAAAGAAATGCTTAAATTTATATCGATTGTTAGAATCCGGTAAGGCAAGGTCTAAGCCGCCGCCGAATGTTCCTATCCACATACGATTGTCTCTGTCCTTATGAAAAGTAAATACATTATTATTAGACAGACTATAAGGTTCGGAGTCACTGTGGCGATACCATTGGGAATCTATTTTAATTCCATCTCCTCGTGTTCCTAACCATATTTGCTCTTTGGAGTCCGATGCGATGGCATATATATTGGAACTGAAGTCTGTTTTCTGCACCATTTTCTCCAATGAGGGATTATACATATAGACCCCTCCCTTGCGTGTCCCTATTCCTATATTTCCATCAGGCATCTGAGCGATCATGCGGATACTGTTGGAGCGGTCTAACAATTGCTGGTTTTCAGGGTAAATACGCTCGGGGCTTTCATTCTGTACAGTTATACGGGTTATACCCAGAAATTCGGAACCAACCCAGATTACACCGTTACGGTCTTCTGTCACGTATAATAAAAAATCCGTATCGATGCAGCCGGTACTCGCCGTATCTGCTGTAAAATGTTGCAGTGTACCATCGTTTGTGTTGTATGTGAAAAGTCCGTTCCCATATGTCGAAATCCAAATAATGCCTCTTGAATCGTGTACAATATGATAACGTTCAAAGTCGATATGATTTATTTGCTCTTTCGGAATGAGTTGGAATTCTTTAATATTACCGCTTTCTGATTGTACATACCATACAATTCCGGTATGATTATATATCCAATAGTTTGCATGATTGTCACGGATTATTTTACCATTTTTCAAATGCAGTTCTTGGTCAATCGTGACTTGTTGTGTTTCAAAATCATAATTGTAAACTCCGGTTGAGGTCAGGATAATCTGTTTACCCAATAAAAAGAAATTGTCGAAGGACGTTTTCTTTTCCTGTTTATCGGGTAATGATGCGATTTTAATAGGTTTGTTATCAGGCTCTTTATACTTGTAAATAGTACCGTCTTGTGTAAGAAGGTAGACCATATTCTTATGCGAGAAAACGGAAGCCCAGTTAAGCGCTCTATCTATAATTTTTGTTTCTCCGTTTATGGTAACGGCCAGGCCGCGCTTGGTACCGATCCATGTTCTCCCGGAAGCATCTTCTTCTATAAAATTGATTTGATTGTCAGGCATATTGCCTTCTTCCGTTTTGTATACGGTAGAAACCAAACTTCTGTCGGAGTGATGCGTAACTCTCAAACATCCATTGGTGGGATGCCACAGCCATATATCTCCATTAGAAGCGAGGTAGAGTTTGGAATAGTTCTCTCCTCGTTTATCTTTTTCCGTGTAATGTACAAAGCAGGCTTTTTGCAGGTCGTAACAGCTATATATACGTGATGCGGTACCAATCCATAAAAAGCCGTGTTTATCTTCGGTGATATTATAGATACGGTTATCGCTCAATGCCGGTTTAATTTCGTCTTGAGGCTGGAAAGTGATGAATGAATTTCCGTCATACCGACTTAACCCGTTTAAAGTACCTATCCATAAAAAACCTTTGCAATCCTGATGTAAGTAGCGGATTGTGTTACTGGGGAGCCCGTCACTGGTTTTCATGTGTTCGGAGTATAACTTTATTCCACCGTATACATGGGTTGTATAAGCTAATAATAGAATTAAGAATAAAAAGAGTTTGTGTCTCATGATAGAATATGGGATTTTCCAATATTGAACAAATATACTGAGATTGATTGAATAATAAAAGGCCTTTGTAAGGTATTTGAAAAGAAAAGAGAGAACCGAAAGTGATTCTCTCTTTTTCTCAGACATTTGTTATCCTGATTCTTTTATCCTTTGAAATTACTGCCTGTTGAGAAACTTCTAACCAATTTATAATATGATTGTCCTATTTCGTTTTCTTCTGTAAATCCGAACCTAAATAAAATCCGGTATGAGTAGGCTGGTTATAGCCGATGTTTTGCAAAGTTGCGCTCATTTTATAGATGTGATCATTCATCAACGGACGAAAACGGTGCTCTGTTTCAAAGTCTGTGGTAAAAATGCGTAATTCGGTGTTGTCACTGCTTGCATAAATGATTTCTTCCCGCCAGTCTCCCCAAATGTCACCATAAAAACAGGGATTGGCTTTGGAACTGTTGATTGATTTCACGCCAAAGTTACTTCCGGTGAAGAGACGTGTCTCCAGTTCACCGGCGCGGCCGTTTATCAGTACTCCATCTAAGACTTGTCGATTTAATGAGCCGCTCCACCAGATTCCCATATTATAGCTTTGGCCGCCACCTTTACCCGAAGGTTGTGAACGGTTGAGCAACTCTCCCTTACAGGAGAATATCTGATTTTTCGGATAAGATGCCCATACCTCACATCCGGGAGAATCCGGATCAATGTCGGCTACCATGCAGCGCCCTACATCTCCACCGGAACCTTGCAGGCTCCAAATGAGTTGGCCGGTACCGGCATCGCGGAATTCCAAACCGACATTTCCGTTTCGTTTGCACTCTTCCTTACAGGCTACAACCTGTAATCCTTCACGTGTAGGGTCAAACTTACCTAAATGAAGAGCGTCACCGTGTCCAAGGCCGGTTGCGTACAAGCCGGTTCCGTTGTGGTCTATACAGCAAGAGCCGAAAATAATTTCGTCTTTGCCGTCATTATCTACATCTCCTACTGCTAAATTATGGTTGCCTTCTCCTTTGTATTGCTGATTGTCGGGATAAGTATTGAAATGCCAGTGTTTTTTCAGTTCATTGCCGGATAAATCGTAGGCGGCCATCTGCCAGTTTTGATAATATCCTCGACTTATTACGATACTCGCCTGCCCATCCATTGAACCGAAATGCCCCACTGCCATGAGGAAACGGTCTATGCGGTTTCCCCAGTTATCTCCCCAATAGGACATCCAGGTGTCTTCTTCACCGCGGGGAATGTAATCGGTACGTGCAAGTTCGGTTCCGGTACTACCGTCTATAACGGACAGAAATTCCGGCCCTTCCAATACGCGGCCATTTGTTTTATTTCGGTAATCAATACGCTTGTCACCGTTGGTGTCGCCGATTGTGGTTCCATCGCCGAAGGTTGTTCCTTCCGAGGTACGTACAGCCACCTCCGCCCGTCCGTCACCATTTAAGTCGTAAACGATGAAAGGAGTATAGTGCGGTCCTTGACGGATATTGATTCCGAGGTCTATCCGCCAAAGAAAAGCCCCGTTCAATTTATAGGCTTCCAACAAACAACTTCCGGGATCGACCGTTTTTGCCGTATTGTCATGGTTGACTACCGAGCGTTTTAATACGATTTCATATTCTCCGTCTCCATCCAAATCTCCCACGGCGGCATCATTGGCTTGATATACAAGTGAGGGATCGGGTACATTAGTATTCAGCTTGATAGTGCGATAAAAGTTTTGCGCCATAGCCGGTGTGAAAGTATAGGAACATAATGTTTCTGTACTCCCGGTCTTACAGACTTTATATTCATTATTGACAGTAACGTCGGCAGTCAAATCTTTATAATTGCTACTGTTGGCGATAGGGTTGTTATTCAGTTTCTCAAAGTTTCCTCCGTCCGTACTGCGATAGATGTCGAAAGCTATGTCATCCGGATCCGTATCCAAAAAACGCCAGCTTACTAATACGCCTTTACGCTCTATCGCTTTTACTTTGTCACTTTGGAATTTGGTGTTATAACTTGCGGTCATGGCACGTCTGTCGCTGATGACGGCGGTTTCCGTTTTCTCGGAAGTATCTTTCTCCTCTCCGGCTACAGGGGAGAGGAGATAAGGAGCTGCTTCGGAGCATGATACAGCGGTGAAAAGCAATAGGCTGCATAGGAAGCTTTTTCTATAGATTGTTTTCATCATCTATTTTAATATGTTAGCGTACTTATTCACTGACGATACCTGTCCAGCTATCTGTAAAGCGGAAGTTTCCTACGTTACCTGTCAATCCATTCCGGTTCTTCAACTGAATTGCTTTTATGGAAGCTTTGAATTTCTCCGGATTTCCTTCTATGGTGACTGAGGGAGCCGGTTCTTCTTTAGTCAGTTCCGGATCGATAAACAGTGACAGTTGGTTGTTTGCGTAGTCCATTTTAAATATGACAAGGTGCGTCTTGCCGAAGTCATAAAGCATCTCTACAGATTTTTTATTCTCTTTGCCTTGTCCCAAAGTGAATTTCAACTTGCGTCCCGAATTGGATGCGAATACTTGTCCGAAGCCTCCGGTAAAATTATAGCTGGAACTGAGTGTTGGCAACTCAAATTGTCTTTTATTTGGAAATGCCTGCGGAAGATTTACAAGATAGGCAAGATAATAGGTTCCTGATGAATAAGTTCTTCCTTTCTCCATTGAATAAACTGTGGTGCGTTCACCGCCTGCACCCTCAGGGATACCGCCAAACACAATAGACATTCCTTTTTCGCTATATCCTTCATACTTGAGCGGAGTGCCGATAAGCGGACTTGTAGCTCCTTCGACAGGGGATGTAGTAGCCGCGGCACACCAAGTATCTTTTTGTAGAGGCGCTTTCTTACCTCGTTCGGTATATACTCCTTTTTCCAGGGCATTCCCTTCTGTATAACCGTTCAATAAATCATTTTTTACGACTTGGGCATTTCCCAAAATAGCTGTAAAGGCTAAAGCCAGTGATAATACTACTTTTTTCATGATGTTTGATTTTTTAATATGAATATGCTTTATTGATTATTTGTATGCTTCGTTTTGTGTGTACAAGCCGTCGTTTACCAATAACTGTTTGTCGGGTATGGGATAAACGTACATGCCTTCTTGCACGTTTCCGGCGGCGCTTATTCCTTCGTTTCCTTCCAAGATATATGCGGCCTTAATATATTCTGTGAAATTTCCTGAACGTACGATATCGTGCCAACGTATGCCTTCACCCGCCAACTCGCGACGCCGCTCATCCAAAACGCAATTTTTAAAAGCTTCTGTAGTTTTCTGGGAAGCGGAGAGTTCTTTGAGTCCGGCACGTACACGTATTTTGTTTACCATTTCCACTCCTTTGTCGGTAGGTCCGGCTAAGTCTGCGTACATCAACATAACGTCTTCTAAACGAATCAACGGGTAATTGATAGGGAATGAATTTCTGTCTACAATCTGGTCGTCAATCTTGCTGAATCCCAATGTGTCCCGTTTCATAATATTCTCGAACAGTTTCTCGAAGTAAGATTCTCCTTTCCGGATCGTGGGCAGGAAACGGATTTCACCGGAGTTCTCCCGGTATAAGTTTCTCAGGCTTTTCGAGGAATTGATTTTATTTCCCGACATAGTGACATGAGACAGGCTGGATGACACTTTCGGCAGGGAACTGAATATCATCGGATTTCCATAGCCGGATTGCATGGCGTATTGTATCTCAAAAATATGATATTTGTTGTCGTTGTCACTAATCCATATTTTTTTCCACTCTTTGCTGTCTTTTGCCCAGTATTTATTGCCGGCATTGGCATTATCTATTACTGTTTCCAACAATTCCATGGCAGGTGCTTTTTTACTGTTGTCCCATAACGGGAATCCTGCCATTGTCCAATATACACGTCCTAATAGCGCTTGAGCCGCCGGTTTGGTAGCACGTCCGGATGCTGATTCATTACCATTGTAACCATAGGCTATATCGCCCATATGATTTATGGCATATTCCAAATCGGGAATGATGATATTTTCATAAATATCTTTGGCCTCGGATTGTGGCGTTTTCATTGCTTCGTCAACAGTCTGTGAGGAAGTTACTGCCGGTACGCGCCCGAAGAAACGTACCAGATCAAAGTAAGCGAATGCCCGTAAGAAACGCGCTTCAGCGATGAAAGATTCCTTTACGCTGAAACCCTCTATCTTTTCATCGAACGCCAAGTTTTCTATTTTTTCAAGCAAGACGTTTGCGCGGGCTATTATTTCATAATAATCGGTCCATGCGGCTTCCAGTGTGGAAATTTGCGAGATTTGTTTCCTGAAAGCATTAAAGGCCATATAATTTTGTTCGTTATCATCCGGCATGCCAGTCCATACATCATCGGAACGTACGTCAGACAGCATTAAATAATAACTGGATATGGGCAGTAAACCATTATATACGCCCATTAATGCTTGTTGCGCTTCTTTAGGGTTGGTATAGAAATATTGAATGGTGCGTGCGTCCGAAGGTTCCACATTCAAGAATTCATCACAGGATGAAAGGCTGATGCTGAGGCTTAACAGCCCACTTATAATATAATTGAGTCGTTTCATATTCTACATTGAATTAAAATTCCATATTCACTCCTAATGTATAAACCCGTGCCATCGGATAAGAACCGAAATCGTAACCGGTTTTCTTACTGCCGTAGGTGCTGGCTTCGGGGGAGAATCCACCATCATATTTATCCCATGTATACAGGTTCTGTATGGAGAAATAGGTACGCAGTTTACTGGCGAACTTTTTGTTGATAGGGATGTTGTATCCTAACATAACATTCTTTATCTTGACGAAATCGCTTTTGTAAAGCCAGCGCGTATCATATAAGTCACTGGTGGTGGTTGAGAGAAAGCTCGGTGTAATACCGTCACCGGGATCTTCTTCCGAAAACCACGAGTGTAACCATTTGGCAAGTAGATTTCCACGTCCCGGTCCGGCGCTGTTACGGTCTATGGTACGTCCCAGCAAACTGTACAGATGACCGCCCCATTGTCCGGTTAGCGTAACCGTCAGGTCGAACCTTTTATAGTTGAATTTATTTGTCAGTCCCCATGTGAAGTCCGGGCGGGCTTTACCCACCAATGTCCGGTCATTGTCGTTGATGATGCCATCACCATTTACGTCACGGTATCTTATGTCTCCCACTTTTTGTCCTTCCATAGTGGCATAGCGTCGTAAGTCTTCCTCTGTTTGGTATACTCCTATCGCATCGTACATATAGTAGCTTCTCATGGGTTCGCCTACCATGAATACGTGAGTGTTTGAATTGTTCCAGCCACCGTAGATAGCCGTATTGTTGTCTCCCATGCTGAGAATCTCATTTTTATTGTAAGCGATATTGAAAGAGGTAGTCCACTTTAAAGGACCGGTCAGATTTCTGGAAGATATTTCAAGCTCCACACCTTTGTTTTCTATGCTTCCTACATTATCCCAAGCCCTGTTATCTTCTAACCCCATGGAGGCGGGTACGGTTACTTCATAGAGCATGCCGTCGGTCAGTTTACGATAGATATCCAGAGCTACGGTAATGCGGTTCTTTAAGAAACCGAGGTCCAGACCTAAATTCCAACTGCGGGTTTTCTCCCAGCCCAAGTCTACATTGTCTATCGTGGTGGGGGCATAACCGCTCACTGTATTTCCGTCCAGTGAGTAACCCGCGTCGCTCATCAAACCTACTGCGGCATTGCTCCGGATGCTGTTGTTTCCGTTCAGTCCCCAACTGGTGCGTATTTTCATGGAATTAATGAAAAAGTTCTTCGGCCAGAAACTTTCATTGGAAATGCGATACGTGGCGCCTACTGAAGGGAATAGTCCCCAGCGGTTATTACGTCCGAATTTGGCGGAACCGTCGCGGCGCAAACTGGCGGTTACCACATAGCGGTTATCGTATTCGTATTGCGCGCGTCCGAAAAAGGAAAGCATACGTCCCGGAGTGCCGAAACCGGCACTGGCGGAAGTCACCTCTTCCGAACTCATGGAGAATCCCAGCTGGGTGTTATCTGCAAAATCGGTAGCTGCCAGACGGGTAGTGGTAGAGGTTCCCATCTCGGCCGAAGCGCCGGCCATTATGTTGAATCCATGATCGCCTATCTCTTTGGTATAGTTAAGGGTACTTTGTACCATGTAGCTGTGATAACGCCGGATATTACGAGTACCCTCGGCTTCTTGCCCCTCATCATTGCTGCTCCACCCGCTCATAACTGAGCTGGGACGGAAGTAGTGACTGTATTGGCTGCGGAAGCTGTAAGAACCCAGAACCTCGAAATTCAGGTCTTCTATAATTTCGGCACGGATATAGGCCGCCATTTGCAGACGTAAAGTTTCACTGTCATTAGTAACTTGCTCCATACGGGCTACAGGACTGATGTTGGATGAAGCCCAACCGTACGCCGGATAGGGCTCGGAACTGGTATGGTAACCGGCATCCGCTTCCGCTACGGGACACATGCTCAAGGCTGTTTCCGCTCCGCCCGAACGGCCGTTTACATTTCCTCCATAGTTCCATGAAACGATAGGAGTGACATTACCGCCGATGGTAATTCGCTTACCGACTTTCGATTCGAAGTTGGTACGCAGACTTACACGCCGGTAGCCGGTACCGATGGCTACTCCTTTTTGGTCAAAGTACCCCACCGAGGCACGGAATTTGGCTTTGGCCGAACTGTTGGCTACGGCTACCGAGTAGTTTTGTACGGGAGCTAATTGAAAGAACGCGTCTTGCCAGTCCAGCATTGCCAGTCCGCCGTAGTTTTCTTCGCTCCAGCGAGGGTCGTTGAGATATTCATAATTGACGCTACCCATTTTGGAGAGTCGGGTTTCATAGTCGTCTGTCCATTTAGCTCCTTTGGCGGCATACTTATTTACATAACGTATATTGTTCAGCTTGGTGCGGAAAGAAATCCATTCTTCGGCACTCATCACATCTATCTTTTTATTGATTTGCTGCATACCGAACGATGCGGCTACCGATACGGACAGTTTATTCTTATCACCGCCGTTTTTGGTAGTGATGAGTACCACGCCATTGGCTCCCCGGCTACCGTAAATGGCCGATGAAGAGGCATCTTTCAAAATCTCGATAGAGGCTATATCGTTGTTGCTCAATCCGCCCAGGTCATCAACCGGAATTCCGTCGACAACGTAAAGCGGGGTATCATCGGCATGAATAGAGGCATTACCGCGGATGATGATAGAAAGTTCCTCACCGGGCGCACCGCTGTTGGCGCTGACATCTACACCGGCCAGCATACCTTGCAGAGAGCTGGCGATGTTGCTTGAGGCCTGGTCTTCTATATCATCCGATTTTACACTGGCGATAGAACCGGTCAGGTTTCCTTTTTTGGCCGTACCGTAACCTATGACTACTACTTCGTCCAACGCAACGTTATCCACTTCCAGTTGAATCTTAAAAGTATTTCTACCTTGTAACTTTATGGTTTGCGGTTTGTATCCCAGATAAGATACCGTCATGGTTTGCGCTTGTGCGGGAACGGTTAGTTTGAAAGTACCGTCGAGCCCTGTAATGGCCATGACGGATGTCGCGTCTTTTACCACAATGTTGGCACCGATGGCAGGCTCATTGTTTTCATCGAGTACTACACCGGAGATGTTACGGGTATTTTGTGCTGTTGCCGTGGCCGCACAGAGTAAGAGGAACACGATACTCCAAAAGGTGGAATACATTTGTCTGCCTGGAAGTATAAATCTGTTTAACATGTTTTTCAGATATATGAGATTGCTATTAATTATTTTGAGTAATTGCTAAATCAGAACCTAAATAGTAACTGAGTTGTGTAGGCTGGTTATAACCGATATTTTGGTTGAGCAGGCTCATGCAATAGATATGGTCGCTCATCAGATAAGGGAAACTATATTCCGTAGGATACCAAGTGCTGAATATACGCAATTCGGTATTGTCGGAGGTTGGCATTATTATCTCTTCGCGCCAGTCGCCTAAAAAGTCACCGTAGATGCAGGGATTCGATTTGCTTCCGTTAATGTCCGTCACCCCATAGCGGTAAAGAGTGAATACGCGTCCGATACCATATTCTTCGATGTTTTTTTGATTGAACAATTGTCGGCTGAGACTACCGTTGAACCATATAGCCATATTGCACGAACTGGCTTTATAACCTAAGTCCGTTCCGTTGGCGCTGTGTACGTTACCGCCGCTCCACCACATTTCGCAACCGGGACTGGCAGGGTCGATATCCGCTACCAACGCACGACCGACATCGCTCGAACTGTCATGTTTCCATATCACTTCGCCGCTACGGGCGTCACGCAATGCTGCACCTACTGTTCCCGACTCAAAACAGGACCATATCTGAAGCCCATTTCTTGAAGGCTCGAATTTCCCTAAATGGAGTGCATCACCATGACCGAGTCCGCAACTATTCAATCCGCTACCGTCATTATCCACAGTCATCGAACCGTAAACAATTTCATCGTAGCCGTCTTCATCCACGTCTCCTACGCTCAGACTGTGGTAGCCTTGTCCACCGTAGGCTTCATTGCCTTTTTGAGTCGTGTCGAAACGCCATTGCCTGGTTAGGGCATGGTTATTGTAGTCCCATGCTTCTACTACGATTTTCCTATAACAGCCGCGCCCTATAATGACAGAGTGGTGTTCTCCCATACAGTGTGCCACAGCAATTCGATAACTGCTGGAACGTTTATAATAGTTGTCTCCCCAGTCTTCACTGGTGCCCAGCTCGATATAGTCTGTCCGTGCTAACTCCTTTCCTGTATTTCCTTCTATGATGGACAGAAATTCAGGTCCGCCATGTACATATCTGGCTCCCGGTACGCGATAGTCGGTTTTCCCGTCATTATTGGTATCTCCTATTTTTTCCCGTCGCCAAACACTGTGCCTTCGGCCGTTCGTACGGCTATTTCACAACGTCCGTCTCCATCGAAATCGTAGACGGCGAATGAACCTCCGTTCCCGGTTACTATGTTGGGTCCCATTTTCATGCGCCACAAGAAAGTGCCATCCAGACGATAGGCTTCCAATAACATGGCGTGTGTGGCATTCTCTATTACAGTGCCTGTGTCGTCGCTATCATCATTATTGCTTTCATTGTTGGATGTAGCGGCTATGAGCCGTTTCAGTATAATTTCATATTTGCCGTCTCCGTCCAAATCGCCTATGCTGGCGTCATTGGCTTTATATTCGTAGGTACTGCTGATGTCAGACGTGTTTTGTAGTGGTATGGAGATATATGGCAATCCGTTTGAGGCTTGTTCTGCTGTGATAGTGTGTTTGTCCAATGTCTCGTTTTGTCCGCTTAGAGTCAGCCGATAGGTGTTGCTCACGTTATGGTCTGCCGTATTGTCTTGGTAGCAGGTATTGTTAATCGGGGCATTATTGAGCTTTGTCTCACTGCTTCCGTCCGCTGTACGGTAGAGGTCGAAAGTTATACCTTTATTGTCTGTATCCAATAGTCGCCAACTTACCAATATTCGGTTATTGTTACCGGAAAAAACAGAACCGGTGGCATCTTTTCTTGCATTGATAGAAGCCCATAACATACGGCCTGCTCCGGAAGACTTTTCAGGGGCGGGTTCGGATGTTTCTTCGCCGGTACTCGGATTCAGCAGATATGTATCATTGTCTGTGCAGGCGGTAGTGCCTACTAACAATAAACTGAAAAATCCGAAAAGAAAAAAGATGCTTCTCATGATGCCTGATGTGTTGGAGTATGGAAATGCGTATTTCTTTCGATAGCTTGCACTGTGGTAAGCAGAATGTTTACCACAGTGCAAGTGCATTGACGTTTTAATTTTTCACCTTTTTAGAAAGCGAGGGAGAAACGAAGATGGTGTGGAAATTCATTTTTTGATATATCTAAGCTACTTTCAGAGATTTCGCTGCCATTATTCTTATATCCCTTGATTTTACTGTCAAATTTAGTAGAATTATTGTAAGAGAAAGAACTTGAAGCATATGACGCATCTGTTTTTTCAAATAGTGCTTCCGCGGCTATATTGTTTAAGCTTGTAATTAGAGCCTCTCTATTAATTGTGATAGCAGATGCACTTCCTGTCTTTTTCAGTGTACCAGTTGCAAGTAGTGCCAGTTCACCTAATGAAGGTAAATACCAACCGGAGCTTACTGATGGTACTTCTGCTTCATTTAAATACTGAAATAGGATTGGATAATCTGTACTATTTGCTTTAAGTACAGCGGTATTATCATAACCTAACATACGTACTTTTTGATTGGTGCTGCTTGGATCCCAAATATATTTTTGACTGTTTTTATAATAGTATTTGTCATAATAACCGGATACCTTTCCATCACCAAAGGAGCCTTCACCCCATGAAGTAACTGCATTAGTATTGGCACTCTTGATGGCATATACTAATCCGTGAGTACAACTTGGATGTTCTGCTGCAAGGATGTCAGGATAGTCGGTATTGTAGTTTAGTCCTGTTGAACCGGGTTGTGGATTACCTACATAATATACTACACCGATAATTTTGGCTTTTATGTCATCTGTCAGTTCTGCATCAGACTTAATCAAGGTACCATCCGAACAGTAATAATCACCTACGCTTAATTCGAACTCAATAGGTTCTGAAGAGGAATTACTGCCTACTGAATATTCTTGATATTGGCTTGCCGGAATATTTACAGGTTGTTCATAAGTCTTTTCGCCATAAATAACGTTTAATGTTGCATCTGTGTCGGGTTTAACAAGGAAACGATACTTTCCGTCTACAGTTTCCATCACGGTGGTCATATCATCTGCATTAATAGAGAATGTAGCTTCACCGCTGGAAGCGGTATAATCACTTAGCTTAGGATCTTCATTGGTAAATTTATAAGTAGTTCCACCGGAGAGCCCTACTACAATCATTGCCATTTCATGCTTCAAGGGTATAGATACGATAATATCATTTTTCTTAATATCAGCATGTCCGGAACCGGTCATTAAATCATTCTCTGTATAAGACCTAGCGGAGCTGATTTCCCAATCGCTTATTAAAGTAGTAAAGGGAGAATTTGGTGTACCGCTTAATGTAACACTTTCTTGGTATGGGTAGTAGGCATGGAATACTGCATCCTTCAATTGCGTGTCATAGTCTAATGAAGCGCTACTTTCTTCTCCTGTTAGTACCCATTCTCCATTTTGGTAGGTAAGGCATACATTGTTGTAACCTTCAATCGGTGTAGTGGTTTCCTCATCTGCAAAAGCATATAATCCTATTTTATCTCCCTCTTCAAATGTGGTTTGATATTCTTTATCGGTAGCCGCTTTGGTACTTACCGTATTATGCACACCGCTGTCGCTGAAATTAAAGCGTATGTTTCCTTTTGTGACAGGTAAGTTGATATCTTCTTCATTAGAGCAGGATGTCGCAACGAGAGTGCAAACAAACATGATTGTGTATATAAGTTTATTTCGTTTCATATCATTACTTATTTAAAGTTGGCAAATTAATTATCGGATTCAGGTATGTCTGTAATCGTACTACCGCTTGACTCCCATTGTCCGCCGGTAATTTCGGGTAACGTCTCGGCAGGATCTTCTGTCGGATTAAGAGGTCTCGCGTCTCCTGCGCTGGTCCATGGATTGATGGATGTACCTGTTATGGTGAGTGTAGGAGCTTCTTCGGTTTCATCGATGCTTACGTCGTATTTATACTCGGTCTTGGACTCTGTGCTCAAATCAAAGTTGGTAACGTAATATTTATCATTTACTTTAATGAATAATTCTACTCCGGTAGTGGCTTGCGGAGGTAAAATTACGGATGACGTGCGACCCATCGCGGAAACGGTTGTGACGGAACCGAGGGTACTGCCGCATGTTACCGTACCGTCTTGCGGACTGAATGTACCGTTTACAATGATATTATTCAGCGTATATTCTATTTCGGCATCTGTTGCTTTGGTTACAGCGGTGGTGTTGAAAGTTAGAGTTACTTTACTCATCATGTGGTCAAAACCGAATGTCACTTCAGGCTTCTCAAGAGTAGCGGCAGCTGTGGCATACAGGAAATCATGCTTAGTGTATTTACCGTCTCCGTCCGCAATGCTGAAAGATACTTCTTCGGGAGCAGCCAGATCTTCTCCTGTATAGGGATAATATGCTTGGAATGTTTGCGCGTTACTGCTTTTTACGTAGAGTGCATGTGCGGCATCTGATACAGTGAATGCTCCGGATGAAGTTGCGTTTTCATCAGCAAGTATATACTTGATATTTGTGTTGTAGCCGTCACTGTTATCGCCAGTCAGAGTGATACCGATGGCGTCTGTCGTTTCCCAATTATCACCCGATACACGCGTATGGGTATTTTCTACTGTTCCGTAGACTGCGAGTTTGGCTCCGGTAATATCCCGGCCTTCATACTCGTCGTTATTGCAGCCGCTTAATAAAACAAGGGCAATAACTCCTGTCAATAAATGAATGTTTCTCATAAATATTACATTAAAAAAAAAGTGTTGTTTTTCTGAGTGCAAACATAGCCAACTTCTTTTGTGTCAGCTTGGAATATTCAGTGCTTTTCATGTGTTTTCCGGTTTTGCGTCAATTTGTCTATACATATGTACAGGATTACATAGCCTTGAAAAGAAATATCCCCGTAGGAAAACACATTATCCGTTGAGGTAAAACGCACTATGTATCCGTGCCTGATAGACTATGTGCCGTACATAAACGGATAGTGCGTTTTTACATACAGATGCAACGTTAAGATTGTCTTGTAAGACGGATTTTTTCAGCTTATGGGATAAACTTATTCGGCTTACGGGATGAATTTTTTTATCTTGTAGGATGAATTTGGCCGTCTCACGGCATGAATTTGTTTGCAACAGTTTCCCCCTTCACCCGCTATCCCGTATATATAAAAGGATATGGAAAGGTGAAGGGGGAGAATGTGCAAACTGTTTTCGGATGAAATAACGGTTTATTCAGCTACATTACTGTGCATATTTCTAAAATCGAACCAGAGTTTCATGCGCAGCCCGTCATCGCCGGATTTGATACGGATACTGCTTGGCTGGCTTTTAGGTCCATGCTCGCTGATGGATTTGAATGAGCGCATGGCGGGTATATCGTATAAGAAAGATATATCACCTTCGGGGAAAGGATGCATGCTGTCTTCTTCGGAGGTGCCTTGTCCGGGTTGCTGCGGAGTGAACACACGCAGGTAGATACCATCAGTTTCCGAATACACGGTAAAGGGGGCGGTGTCCGATTCTATCGTAGCCCAATACAGATTGGCGTGATACCCTTTGAATTCAGGATAAGCCAGGCTTTCAAAACTTTCGCCGGTGATAGTATTGTTGTAGTCTTTCTGCCAGATACCGTAGTTGGTGCCTGGAATACGGTTTTTCCATACACGGTAAGGACCGCGTCCCAGCCAGCGCATTCCTTTGGCTTCCTTTTCGGGATAAGAGAATGTAAGTCCCAACTGATAGACTTTCTTATCGAAGAATTCGCCTTTATATTTGCCACCGTTACCACGGTTCAGCATAAGAGCGTCCATACCCAACAGACCGTCGGGCGTCATACGCCAGATTACGGTATCTAACGCACCCGTATATTTTACTATCAGAAGAGCATCATTACCGTCTGTACGAGTAGTGATTGACTTTAAATCGGCTTTCATGCCTACCGGCAGAGGGCCGTTACCGAAAGGAACAATCTGTCCGTCCCGTCGTATTTCTTTCAGCATGCCGTTAGCTGTATCGAAAGTCGCGGCAATACCGTTGGCGGATAATATGACGTGTGCCCCTGCATTCTCGATGACGGGAGCTTTGGACGCGGATATTGCCGGTTGCTGTTGCGCAAAATAAGCGGCGGTATATTTGATAGGCCATGTCCATGTACATATACTCTTTCCGTTTCTGTCGCAGGCTTCCAGTTCCAGTATGTCTCCTTCGAAGAAGTGGGCGGGGAGTGCCATGCGTGCTCTGCCGGTTTCACCGGGGGCGATGGCGGGCAAATCCACTTTGCCGCTGTTCAGCAATGCACATTTACCGCCTTTCAGTGGGGAAGGAGTGGAGTATATGCGGTAGGTCATACTGCATTCTTTCAGATTGCTGAACAGATAGTCGTTGCTTAGCAGGAACTCCCCTTTGAAACCGGAAGTAATGCGTAACGGTTTGAACTGGATGGGTGCCCATACCTCACGGATGGTGTAAAAGCTTCCTTCTTTCTCGCGATAGGGTCCTACGATACCGTCCGGTCCGTTGGAACCGTCAGAGTCGAGTATTCCGTTCTTGTCGGAGCGTTTGACGGCTTCGTCCGCAAATGCCCAAATGAAGCCGCCGGCAAAGAGCGGATTGGAACGATAGTTACTCCAAAAGTCTTCCAGTCCGGAACCGGCTCCCTGATCGTAACGCGCATGCAGAAATTCGGTGGGCATGAATACTTTGTATCCGTTGGCAAGACGCCCTGTTCCTGTCTGATAGGCAGGGTAGTGGTGTGTGTCTACTCCGTTGAAGTCTGCCCATGCATGGATTACGTGACGTTGCTGCAGGTCGAACTCGGAGAAGTATTTATCCAGCTTTTTGTTCCAGCCGCCTTCATTACCGTTGCTCCACAAGAAGATACAGGGATGATTGGCATCGGTGTCTATCATTTCACGCAACAGCTTTATGCCGACTTCATCGTCGTAGCGTCCGTGCCAGCCTGTAAACTCATCCAGATAAAAAAGACCTAAAGAGTCGCATACGTCCAAAAAGTGCTTGTCGGGAGGGTAATGAGAACGGACGGCATTCATATTCATTTCTTTGATGAGCAGCGCATCTTGCAGGGAGAGTTGCTTGTTGGTGGTACGTCCGCCGTCCGGATGGAAGCAATGACGGTTTACGCCTTTCATGATGACTTTGGTGCCGTTGACATAAAATCCGTCTTGCGGACGGAACTCTATGGTGCGGAATCCTATCCGTTCTTCGTGTATGTGTACCACCTGCTTTTGCGGATTAAGCAGTTCCAGTGTTAGTGTATACAGATTGGGATGTTCGCACTCCCAGGGTCGGACGCCTTGCCAGAAGGTGGTTAAGGTCTGGACACTGTCGGCGTTTAGCGGCATGATTTGTTTGCTGCCCGTTTGTTGGCTTCCTACCGGCGCGAGACTTAGGGCTACGGTATATCCCGGAGTATTGCCTTGGGTATGCAGGCGGGTGGTCAGCGTACCGTCGGCCGTGGCGTTTACCGCAATGCGCTCGATGTGAGCCGCAGGAACCGCCTTTAAATAAACCGGACGGTAGATACCGCCAAACAACCACCAGTCGGCACGCCGTTCGGCCGCGTTGACCGACTTGTTGGAGGATTCTTTCCATACTTGTACTTCCAGTTCGTTCTTTTTCCCGAACTTTAGTTTGTCGGTAATGTCATAGCTGAAAGTGTAAAATCCGCCTTGATGGATGGCTCCGGCAGATACTCCGTTGATTTTCACCTCGGTGTCGGTCATTACTCCTTCGAAGACGATACTTACCTGTTTGTCTTTCCATTCGGCAGGTACTTTGAATTTATACCGGTACAAGCCGTTTTCGCTGCTGGGCTGGGCTTCTTTATTCAAATAAAAGCGTCCGTAGGTATATTCTCCGAATCCTTGTTGTTCCCATTGTGAGGGAACTTCTATTTTGCGCCATTTGCCGCTGTTCATTCCGGCGGAACAATAAAAGTCCCAGGTGCGTGTATCTCCCAGTCCGGTACCGGAGAGATATAACTTTTCTGTATTTTGCGCATTTATAAACGTACAGCAGAGGTATGCCGCCAATGCGCAGAGCGTTCGTAATTTATTCATGGACATAAAGATATATATTATAATGATTGGTTTTCTCCTTCTAACGGAAATAGATAGAATTTACGGTCTTTTTTGAAGTCGAGCATCCACTGGTCTATAACGACATGCTTGTCCAAGGCGGTGATGGTGAGCGTATGCTTGCCTTTTTTTAATGTGTGCTTAGTCTCTTTTCGGGCCTGTCCTCTCATTACATTCTGTTTCCACGTTTCTGTACGGCCTTTTTCGCGGAAGGAGCATATCTGCGGTTTTTCACCGTCGATACTTACGCTGAAACGAATATCCCCCTTGTCATTGGGTTGTGTGGGGATAACGGCGGTGGATAGAACGGCTTCGCCTTCCCACGGACAGTCGAACTCAAAGGTCAATGAACTTCCTTGAGGCAATGACACGGCATTCATGCTGTGCCCTAAGGCCTGAATGGTTTTTGCTCCTTTTGTGGCATGGGTGTACCGGCAGGCGTTCATGGCAATACATTTATCGGCTTTGATAGGATGCTCTTTGGCCACGGCAGAGGTGGGGAGATAGTTTTTTACTTCCTCATCCGTCAGTCCGACGGGGAGTATGGGAGGATAGAATACGTATAAATCGCGAGGGTCATGGCACATGGAATGTTTCCATTTGCCGTCTGCCATTTTGTTGTTATAATAGTCTGTAAGTCGGCGTATTTCCTGATAGGCGTTCTGGCTTTTTGCGCATGCAGTGAGCATGGCGTCCTTACGTTTCCATAATGCTTCGTCGCATTGTCCCATGGAATAGGAACGGGCGCGCTGTGCTTCAAGCATCTTGGTAGCCATCGCCGAGGCGCCGAATACCTGATATTTGATATGTGAGTAAAAGGCATCTTTGCGGTCGGGAGTAACCAGCTTTTCCGCTTCCGTAACAGTGGTTTTGACTTTTTCGTATGATTCCAGATAACGGTCCAACTCTCCGCCGAATTCTGTAAGGCTGAACTCGGTGTTGATAACTTGCGAACGCCCTCTGGGATGTACTTTACGGTTACTTAATTCGACTTGTGTCCATCCCATATGCTCCGGTTTGCGGATACCGCACAGACGGTAGTATTCCAGCATGGCGGGTAGCAGCTTCTTTCCGGTTTGGCTGCCGAATTCCCGGCAAAGCCATGCTTCAAGATGGTTGTTCAGAGTAGTTCCGCTAACCGAGTTGATGTCCCATGCCATGTCGAGAAACAGTTCCAAGTCATAGGCTGCCGGTTTCAAATCGTGTACATTGACAATCCATACCTCACGGGCATTGTGGTCGTAGGCCTGTTTCATCTCATTATAGATGAGGCCCGGTTGTGTCGTACATAACCACATATAGTCATGGGGACGCCCCCAATAGCTCAGGTGGTAATAGACACCGCTGCCACCGCTGCGTTTTTGTTGCATTTCATCGCTCAAACGGGTCATGTAGCCATAATTGTCGTCACACCACATCAGGGTGATGTCTTCGGGAACTTCCAGTCCGTTTTCCATAATATCGAGCACTTCTTTATAAGGTACGAAGACTTGCGGTATTTTGGTGACATCACGATTGACGTATTGTGAAAGCAGAGAACGCTGGTCGTTGATAACCTGTTGCAGGGCATTGACCTTCTCTTTCATCGTTTTTACCCCTTCCATATGTCCGTCGTGTATGCCACGCATCCCTATGGTGTACATGTTCTCGTATCGGTTTACCTCTTTTAAGCGTTCTGTCCAGTAAGCCTGTACGGAGTTACGGTTGGTGATGTAGTTGTAAGCGCCCCGTTCTTTGACTTTCCATTCACCTACATTGTTCCGCATTAATGGTTCGCAATGTGATGTGCCAATGGCTATTCCGCAACTGTCTGCGGCTTCTTTGGCACCCGGAACAAGATAAAAAGGAGTGGTGATGCCATGCATGCCGGGCCATATGGCATTAGCCCTGAGGCGGAGTAGCAGCTTGAAGATTTCCTTATAAGTACGTGCCCCTATTCGTCCTGTGGGATTACCCGGTTCAAAGGTTTTCCAACTCCAGGGTTGCAGGCTCCAGTCTTCATCGTTCAGAAAAATACCGCGATACTTGACCGAGGGGCTTTGCATACTCTTGAAATCGCTTGCAACCGTCAGTTGGGTTTGTTTTTGCGGAGTTACGTCTCCCCACCATACCCATGGCGATACACCCGCCATACGTGATAGCTCAAGGATGCCGTAAGCTGTTCCGCGTCCATTACTTCCTACAATGAGTAATTGTTGTTTGGGAGAGTTGTCTGTAACTGCGATGTAGAAAGCATCTTGCTTCCGAATTAAATCATTTACCGGTATCCCTGCAACATGCAGGTCTTTTTGAGTTCTATTATCCGCCTTATCCAATTGGATGATGCGGATGGCGGCATGTTTGGATGGCACCTGTTTCGGGTGGAGCCCCGTCACCAGTTTCATGTCTTCTGCAAACATATCGAGAGCGATGTTCACTACGGGTGAGGTGTTTCGGGGAACATTGTACGAAATGGCTTGTTGTCCGTCATACCAGATGAAGTTGCTTGCTGATACGGCGAAAACGTTCAGAATAAAGACTGCGAATAGAATCGAGCGTATAAACATGGTAATTAGATGTTTTTAGTTGATAGTCGGATGAATGCTACTGTACAAATTATTTTCGGAAATGATAGGGCGGCGGTCTGCCGTACTGAGTGTAACCTCTGTCATGTTGAAGTTCTTGCAGAAACTGATTTTACCGGCTTTTAAAGTTTGCGCCTTTATATCATGTAAATAGAAGTTCTCCAAACGTAGAGAGTCGTTTATTCCGGATGCGGAGATAAACTCGGTTACATGGGTCGCTTCTATCTGCGACAGATAGACATTGCGAAATCTGGGATAGCCTTTATAGGCTGGTTCCACCGGAGTCAGTAAAGTTTTCCAGTGTTCCGGCAGTTCTTCTGTTTGAAACGAATCGGGCAGTTTGCTGTAACTGTAACTGGGATTCCAGTTCAATTCGGCTGTGAGTACGTGGCGGACACTGTCTGCCTTTATGCGTGTTACATATATATTCTCTACCGTTCCGCCGCGGCTTAAGGCGCTTTTCAAACGTAATACGGTGGATGTTCCCTGTGCTTTCAGATCACTGCAAAGAATATTCCGGATGCTCCCTGATGTTTCACTGCCGCAAGTTACCAATCCTGCGCCGCTACGTGCCGTACAGTTACGGATAACGACATTTTCAGTAGGCCGGTTCACACGAAGTCCGTCCGCATCCCTGCCGGATTTAATACAGATGTTATCATCATTGCAGTCTATGATACAGTCTTCTATCAGAATATTTGTTGATGAGTCTATATCTATACCGTCGGTGCTTGGCCCGTGTCCGCCTATATTATTATCAACGGTAATCCCCTTGACAGTGCAGTGGTCGGAATAAAGAACATGGCAACCCCAAAAACCGGTGCGCATTAAAGTAATTCCTGTCAGGCTGATGTCTGAACTTTCTTCTACCAGTATGCCTCGTATTCTTTTGCAATCGTAATCCACAACCCAACGTAGGCCTTTTGTTTCGTAAGATCTGCGCATCTCCCAATATTTGTCCCACCAGCTTTTGCCGCGACAGTCCAGTCGCCCTTCACCGCTGACGGATGCATTTTTTTGACCGATAATATTGATGACTGCCGACGGCCATATCATTTCAATACCGGCAATGCGCGAACGGAATTCGGGATAACAATGAATATCCGGAGTAGCCAATAGGGTTACATCTTTATCCAAGCGTAGATTTACTCCGCTTTTAATAAACAGAGCACCTGTCAGGTAGTAACCGGATTGTAAGGTAACTGTTCCGCCGCCATTGGCGGCACAGCTGTCAATGGCCTTTTGTATTGCTTCTGTGCTGAGAACGGTACTGTCTGCGATAGCTCCGAAAGAGTTGGCGGACAAAGTTTGTCCGGCCGGTTGCAGGCGGGAGCCTACTTGTTTAGTCCATGCCAGGTCGTTGACCGGGGAAGTGTTTCCCCAGTCATAAGAACTGTCTTTGGCTTGTGACAGGATACAAACCGCTAAAATACCGGTCGCTATCAGTGCAAAGAGCGTTATTTTTCTTTTCATATAGCTATGGTTTTATAAAATAGTTGCCGGTGAGGCTGATGTTTTCTTTATGCTTTCCAGAAACTCTATTTCTATAATCCGGAGATTATGTTTTCCCTTACCTTCCTTTGCTTTCTTCTCCATGTCATTGGCCGCTCCGCCCGCCACTTCCACAA
>ERZ824473.943-NODE-943-length-45982-cov-20.046879_pt1 | contig 45982 bp, 33 predicted proteins | sample MGYA00519874_ERZ824473 | MGnify/ENA primary metagenome ERZ824473 (study PRJEB31778, sample SAMEA3449151) | human gut metagenome | biome: human gut; feature: human-associated habitat; material: faeces | place: United Kingdom | collected 2010/2012 ... | reverse complement strand
GCGTGCAGCCACAGAACAGGGAAAGGCCGGAGAGAAGGATCAGCAGTTTTTTCATCGTATTCGGGTTATTCGTTTTTTACGGTTTCATATTGTTCGTAATCGGTCGGGAGCACCCAGTTCGACTGTTCCCACGGGATGATCTCGCCGCCGAGGGTCCGTTCGTAGATTCGGTCCTTACCCGGTTTGTCGTAGGGATAGCGGTCGAACACATCGCCGTCGCCCGTCAGCCGCGGATCGTCCTGCCCGCACAACGTCCGGAAAAGTTCGGCACGGAGTGAATCCGCCAGAACCCGGCATGAACCCTCCCCTATGCGGTTTACGAGGCATTCACGATCCGTTTCGACATGGTACAGCTCCTCCGCCGGGCGTGGCCCCATCGACAGATCGTAGTAGCGGCTGTCCTGTCCGCTGCGCGACAATTGCAGAATGGCGGTTTTGGTCGGGGAACTGTCGATGTCGCGGTAGCCCGTTTCCGGATTGCCCCCGGGCAGTAACCACGGTTTGAGGTTGCACAGATAAAGCCAGCCGTTGCGCACGATCCCCCGGATCGGGTAACCCTGATCCCCGGGCCGTCCGTTGTCGTGCCGCTCGCGCCCCAGCAACGCCCGTCCACGCAGTTCTGCACAGGGGTCCGGTTCATTCCTCAGCAGCGGCACGAGGCTTCCGCCCGGGAGCCGCCCCATGCCTGCCGTGGCGGGATCGGTCCCGGCGAGCTCCAGAACGGTCGGTGCAATGTCGACGAACGAGACGTAGGCCGCCTCCCGGCGTCCGGGGGCATTCAGCCCCCGCAGCCACATCACGGCCAGCGGCATGTGGTGCGCATACTCGTACTGGGTTCCTTTGGCGCGCGGAAAGGGCATGCCATTGTCCGACGTGACGATGATGAGCGTATTGTCCAACTCCCCGAGCTCTTCCAGCCGGGCCAGCATCAATCCCAACTGCCGGTCGTAGTGTTCGAGTTCGAATCCGTAATCCAGCATGTCATTGCGCACCGTCTCGTTGTCGGGCCAGAAGGCCGGGACACGGTCGATCTCGCCAGTCGTCCGGCCGCCTTTGGCCACTCCGCTGCCGTATTCATAACGGCGGTGCGGCTCGCGGCAGCCGAACCAGAAGAACCACGGCCGTGAGGTATCCTCACGCGAGGAGAGAAAGTCGGAAAAGTTCGCCGCGTAATCCGTCGCGAGTATCTCGGGGGTCGGAGGCGTCAGTTTCCGGCTCTGCCACGCCCGACCGGTCAATTGCCGTTTGCAGCCGTTCCTCATGCCGGGGTCGCCCGGAGCCCAGCCCTTGCCGGTGAAAGCCACGTCGTAGCCCGCCTCTTCGAGCGCTTCAGTGAAGACCTTGATCTCTTCGGGGAAATGACAGATATGGTTCCCCGCCTCGCCCAACTGCCACGAGTAACGCCCCGTGAGCAGCGACGCCCGCGAAGGAGCCGACTTGGCATTCGGAGTATAACAGTTCTCGAACAGGATTCCCCGCGCGGCCACACTGTCGAAAACCGGTGTCGAGACCCACCCACAGCCATAGGCTCCGAAATGAAGCCATGCCGCATCGTCGGCGATGCAGAACAGAATATTAGGCCGGTGCGGCGTCATATCCTGCGCCCCGGCGGCCGTCAGACCTCCGAAAACCGCCGTTCCCAAAAACAGAATGTCGCATTTCATAGATTGCGCGTTTTCCATTGTAAACCCTTCGACATCTTGAAAATCGGAAGAAAAGACACAGGCATCACCAACTTATATCGGCCGTATAATGGTTGCCGAACCGGTCGGTCGTTTCGATGGTCGCCGAGGTCGCTCCCGCCGACGGTTCGATGCTGAACATATGCGGCGTGGACGACTTTTCCAGAACCGTATACTGATCCTTGTACAAGAAGTAAAGGTAATTGGCATAACCGTCGTAGGTCGTTCCCTTCGTCATTGCAACCTTCGTCTTGCCGTTGTCCGTGTAATAGACGGGACCCCAGTAAGCGTCATGGTTCCATACATTGGCATATACTCTCCGATCGCTGTAATAGACCCCGTTGCCGGGATCGAGTTCCCCGGGATAATAGGCCCGTATCTGATACTCTTTGGTCAGATTCAGCGTTTTGCCCTCTTCATAGTTGCACGGTTTGTAGTACCACGAAATATTTTCACCTTCGACTTCGATCACCATGTAGCCACGCGGCGTGCCGCAGCTGTTGATACTTGCATTCAGTCCCAGCATGCCGGTCGAACGGCCCAGGATATGCGACTCGACGTTGGCGAACCTCGATCCTGTCTCTTCGGCAGCATAAACGTAATTGAAGTGGTAGTGCTGATGCCCCGCCCAGGAGTGGACATATTTGTACCCAGAAAACAGGTTTGTATAGGCCGTGGCATTGAGGTCCGTCGATGAGGGATTGTAGTCGATCTTCTTGTAGAGCGACGAGTGGGCGCAGACCATCAGCATTTTGCTCTTGTCGACATGCGCCAGATGACCGCGGAGCCATTCGAGCGTTTCGTCAGAAAGCCCATTCTGATAGGCTCCCGTTGCGCTGCTGGCAAGCGCCGAATTGTCCTTCATGTTGATGTCGTCGAGGAAGATGTAGTGCAGTTGTCCCAGGTCAACGGCATAGTTTGTCGGCCCAAGGTATTTTTCATATTCCGCTACGGCCAGGTCATCGCTGGCGGCGTTCTGGATGTGATCGTGGTTGCCGATCACATGAAACACCGGAAACGAAAAATCCTTGATACCGTTGCAATAGTCTTCCCACAGACTCATGTTGTTGTGCACCATATCGCCCAGGCAGATACTGTACACCGGACGGTCGGAGATCGTCGCGGCGAGTTCCTTCATGTCGGTACACATGTCCTCGTAAATGTCGATCGAATGGAACAGATACTGGTCCGTCCCGGCACTCCGGGCGCGAATCTGCGGATCGGCCGTCATCAGGATCGTATACCGGTCATCGGTGCGGGTACGTTTCATCAGCATGAAATCAGCCTTGAATTGCTTTTCGGCTGCGGAAATCCGCTGCCAGAACTGAGGAATTCCGTTTTTCGACGGGACTTCATAACCGGCCGGGATCGTAATGAATACGAATCGACGAAGCGTCAGATCAGTGAATAATTGATAATTACCCTCCTCATCAGTTTCAGTAGTCTGAATGCCGTCGCTGACCAGCACGCCCGCAACGGGCTTGCCGTAGTTGTCCTGAATTGTGCCGTAAAGCGCGGCATCGCTGTTGAATTCGCCTCCGGACGTGTTCTCGTCGAGATTGATCCGCGTGGCGAAGTCGTCCGTACAGCCGTAGAGGCATAACGCCCCGATGATGAATAGAAAAATAAAAATATGCTTGCTCATTGCCATCAATTTTTAAGTGGATAAAAAACGGTCCTGAAAGATCGCCCTTCAGGGCCGTTTCATAAACATGGATAAGATGTTAGTCTGCCAAAACCGGATAAGTCCCCGAACTCTTCCAACGACGGAGTATCACGCCCTCGGGTTTCTGGTCGAACGTTGCGCCGTTGAAGATGTCCACACCGGCGTTCAGCGCTTCGACGAAGCTCTCTTTCTGCTGACCGGACGAAGGAACGCTTACCGCTCCCGACATCATCTGATCAAGCGTCAGCGATCCTGTGGTCGAAGTCGGCCAAACGGAAGGTGCGTTGCTTCCGGTATTCTTCGAACTTCCGACGACCTGTGCGAGAGCCGCGTTGCCGTAGATGTTTTGCAGATTGCTCTTCTTGATGTATCCGACGGCTCCGATGCTGGAGTTTCCTGCTGAAACGACGGAAGTTGTCGTATAACAATTGATAGCGAATGAATCGCTGCCGCCGTAGCCGATCAGGCCGCCGCTGTTGTTGCCGCCCTCCAATGTGACCGAATCGCCCCAGCCGTAACAGTTGATGACGAATGCGTTTTTGTTGGTGTTGCCGCCGACCAGACCGCCGCAGTTCTCGACGCTTCCGTCGCCGTTGAGATCGGATCCCCGGATGGCACCGCCCAGCGTGGCGCAGTTTACGATGATCTTGTTGTTCTCGCCGGCGATACCTCCGACGCGCTTGTCGCCCGAAAGGTTACCCTTGAAGCAGGCGCCGTCGATGATTCCGTTGTTCTTGCCGACAATGCCTCCGAGCCGGTGACCGGTCGAGGTGAAGTTAGCCTCAACGGTGATGTTCTTCACCATACCGTCGTTGACGCAAATCATTCCGAATGCGCCGGCCTCCTTGTCGATGTCAGCCTGCGCCACCGTATTGGTCGCCGTGATCCCCATCATCCGGCGTCCGTTGCCGTCAAGTTGTCCCGAGAAACTGCGCCATGCGACGAACTCCTTGCCCGTGAAATCAATGTCGCTCGCCAGCATGTAACAGGCGTCGGGGGCGAACTCGCCCGAACCGTTGATCGACGCGGCGATCTCGTTCCAGCGGTCGGCCGTGGCGATCACCCACGGGTCGTCCACCGTGCCGGATCCCGTACTTTCGCCACCGGCGACATAGATCGCCTTGGTGATCTCACCGCTTGCGCCCCGATCGTCGGTCACTTGGAGTGTCACGCTGAACGTGCCGCCCTTCGTGAAGGTGTATTTGATCGTCGCGTCAGCCGATGTCGTATTGTCGGGAAGGGTCCATCGGCGGGCGACGATCTGCCCGTCGGGGTCGACCGAAGTATCGGTGAAGGTCACCTCGGTGTCTACGGTCACCGCCTCCGGAGCGTAGGTGAAGGCGGCCGAGGGCGCCAGATTGGCGGCTTTGACGACGATTGTCCGTTTCGTCGAGCTGCTGTTACCGTCGGCGCCGTACACCGTCAGCGTAACAGTGTATTCGCCCGCTTCCTTGTAAATGACAGGGGCCGGAGCGGCCTCCTCCGACCAGTTGCCCGGTCCGGCGAATCCGAAATGCCAAAAGTAGCCGCAAATCTCGGTACCTTCGACACTGGAGTTGTCGGTGAACCGTACGGCATCGACACCGGCGATGATCTCCCCGCTGTCGTCGAACGTGAAATCCGGCGTGAGCACCGAATCGAAAACCGCGTCCACCTCTTTGTCGTCGGAACATCCGGCCGTCAGGGCCAGGCATGCGACGCACAACAATGATATGATTTTTTTCATGGGTTCAGTCTGTTAAAAAACAAATGTCAAACGTTTGCCTCTCCCGAACGGGCGCGCAAGCAGCCGTTCGCGATGATCGTATCGGGCCGTCAGTCGTTTTCGTAGCCCGGATTCTGGTAAAGCCCCTCGGGATTGAGGTTCCGCTCGTTATAAGGGATAGGCAGCAGCAGGTCCTTTTCAGAGAAGTTGGAGTTGATCGCGCCGAAGTGCTCCAGCATCTCCGCACGGTCGTACATGCGCAGCACATCCTGCCAGCGCAGCCCCTCCTGCATGAACTCATGCATGCGTTCGTCGTAAATACCCTGACGCAGATCGTCTCCGGCCCAGTCATTCAGCCCGGCACGCTCGCGCACCTTGTTCAGCCAGATTTCGGCCGTTGGCTTCGCGCCCGACCAGTAGTATGCTTCGGCCAGCATCAGCGCCACATCGGCGTAGCGCAACACGATCCAGTTATTGCCGCCGTAGCCATTGGCTCCGCACTCCAGGTCGGCGTACTTCATGGTGTGGTAGTAGGTCTGCCCCGCCTTGTTCGTCGCACGCAGGAATGTGCGGCGGATATCGCCCGGCTCGAACGAATCGTAAACGCTCCGCGTCGTAACGTTTTGCAGTTCGCCCTTCTTCTGCGAGGTGACACCCGCATCTTCGGGCCCGAAGAGATAGTTCCACACCGATCCCAGGTCGGCGTTTCCTTGCAGATAGTTGACCTGGAAAATACTTTCGACACAGGACTTCTGCGTCGACAGGTCCCAGATTGTCGAGTAGGGAACCGACGCAAGTTCGCCGAACTTGCGCAAGTCCCAGGCGGCGGACAGCTTCTCGATCGCCTCTCGGAGCAATGCCGGTTTCGAACCGGCGAAGCCCTCGTCGCAGGCCTGCTGCAACAGGGCCTTTCCCCAAAGGGCCCATGCCGCGGCTTTGCTGACCTTGCCGCATGCCGAAGCGGGCTGCACGTCGGACAGGGGGCTTTCGGTCACGTACTTCAGGTCGTCGAAAATGGCCTGGTAGATTTCGGCCTTGGGCCGACGGTAGTTGTTGGCCCGCACCTCCTCCGTGCTTTCGAGTTCTTTCAGTACCAATGGCACGTCGCCCCACTCGGTCACCAGCCAGTAATAGGCCAGCGCGCGCAGGAACCGCGCCTCGGCCTCATACGTGTCGCGGGCCGCAGGCGAGGCGTAGCTCACATCGTCCAAGTGGGCAAAGAGCGTGTTGGCCCGCGAAATGATTTTGTAAAGCTGCGTATAGCGGTTGTAGACGTAGACGTTCTCCGGGGTGAGCGTATAATTGTAGAACTGGTAGGGGATGCCGCTGTTGGCGCCGCTGCTGGTCACGACGGTCGTATTGGCGCGCACATCGGTAAAATAGTGATAGTTATTGGCAACATAACTTTGCGTCAGCGACGTATAGACGCCGTTGAGCGACGCGACGATGTCATCCTCGGAGGTGTAGTAGTTGCCGGCCGTTACCGAATTGGGGTTATATTCGTCGAGAAAACCGCATGACGTCAGCATTGCCGACGCGGCGAGAAGGGTGAATATATGTCTGATTTTCATAACAGAACGGATTAAAACGTTAAATTTAAACCTACCGAATAAATGCGCGAAAGCGGATAACATCCCCAGTCGAATCCGGGCATCATGTTGCTGCTCTTGTACGAGACTTCGGGGTTGTAGCCGCGGTAGTCGGTGATGGTGAAGAGGTTGTCGCCGCTGACGTAGACCCGGCACGACTCGATGCCGATCTTTCCGAGCAGGCGCTTGGGCAGCGTGTAGCCCAGTGTGATGTTCGAACAGCGGAAATAGGAGGCGTCCTCCACATAGTACGAGGAGAGTTTGAGCGACTGGTTGGTCACCGAAATGCGCGTGGCGATGGGCACGTTGTTGCGGCCCGGATCCGTATCCGACACATAGCGATCGGCCGCAATTGCATACTGGTTCGACGAACCCTCCACATTGAACAGGTAGTAATCCTGGAAGTTGATCACTTCGCCGCCGTAAGAGTAGGTGAAGCTCGCACCCAGGTCGAATCCGTTCCACGAGAGCGAGGTCGAGAAACCGCCCGTAAAGTCGGGATAGGCGTTGCCCAGGATTGTCTTGTCGTTCGTGTCGATGACTCCGTCTCGGTTTACGTCCTGCCAGATCGTATTGCCATAGGAAAGATCGTCGAGCGCATAGCTCGGCACGGCGGGACCTTGCAGGGTATAGCCCGCAGGGAACTTGCTGCCGTTGGCCAAATAGACCTGCCGGTCCTTCAGCGCGTTCTTGTAGTCGATTTCCGACATGATGCCGACGGCCTTGTAGCCGTAGAACGAGCCGACGGGGTGGCCTTCCTTGGTAATGTGCGACTGCACGGAACGCTCCGAGGTGGAGAGGACGTCGTCGAGCCCGCCCAGACTGACCACCTTGTTGCGGTTGACCGAAATGTTCGTGCTGACGTTCCACTTCACCTTGCCGGTCAGCAGCCGGGCGTCGACCTGCAAGTCGAAGCCGCGGTTGCGCAGTTTGGCGTCGGTCATGTTGGTTGTCGACGAGGTGAAGCCGGAGATCGCGGAGATCGGCGCATTGTAGAGAATGTCCGTCGAGATGGAGTTGTAGTAGTTGGCGATCACGTTCAGACGGCTGTTGAAGAAGCCCAGGTCCAGACCGATGTTGGCCTGCGTTGTCGTCTCCCATCCGAGTTCCAGATCGGCAAACCCGCTGGGACGCGACGTGGATACCGCCGTCGTACCGAAGGCGTAGCTTCCGGTGGAGATCCCCGCAATGCTGGAGTAGTTGCCGATGTCGTTGTTGCCGCTCTTGCCCCAGCTGGCGCGGATGCGGATTGAGACGATGTTTTCGAAGGCGTCCTTCAGGAAGGGTTCGTTCGAGAGCGTCCATCCGGCCGACACCGACGGAAAATAGCCCCAGCGGTTGTTGACCCCGAAACGCGACGAACCGTCGGCACGGAACGTTCCGGTTATGGTGTAGCGGTCGTCGAACGAATAGTTCAGACGCGCCAGGTAGGACATCATCGACCAGGCCGCCTTGCGGGTTTCATACAGCGATATGTCCGAATCCGCCGGACCGTGGGCCGTCACCTCATGGATGCGGTCGTCGGCGAATCCCGTGGCCTCGACCCCGAGCCGGTCGTAGGTCTTGCGCTGGAGCGTATAACCGACGAGTGCGTCGAAACGGTGGCGTCCGAGTTGTTTTTTGTAGCTTGCCGTGAACTCTCCGAGCCGGTCGATGTCGTAGGTCGAACTCGAACGGGCGATGTTGTAGGCGGCCAGTTCGGGACTGTATGCCGGTGAGGAGTTGCGGCCGATGCTCATCGGGCGATAGTAGAAATAGCGATAGTTGTACCACTGCTGTCCCAGCCGTGCCGAGATTTTCAGGTCGGGCAGCGGCTCGTAGATCAGGTTGAAGTTCAGGTTATGCCGCGACATTTTCTCCGAGATGTCCAGTTCGTTGGCGATGACAAGCGGATTTTCGGGGAAGTTGAGGCCCCAGTCCCTCATCCGGATCATGGCGCTGCGGGCATAGTCGCCGTTCTCCTCGTAAACCGGCAAGTTGGGCAGGTACATCAGCATGCTTTGAATGACGCCGTCGTTGATCATGCGCCCTTCGGCCTGCACCACCTTGTTACGAACGTCGTACGCCGAATAGCTCATGCTGGCCGAAAAGTGCTTGGTGATCTGTGCATCGAGATTCAGACGGGCATTGATCCGGTTGTGGTTCGAGGGGGCGATGATTCCGTCCTGATCCATGTAGCCCACGCTGGCCATGTAGCGGATCGCCTTGGAGCCTCCCGTCACCGAAATGTTGTGCCGCATCATCCCGGCGTTGCCGAATACCTCGTCCTGCCAGTCGGTGTTGTACCGCTGTTCGACGGGCGTGCGGGTCGTAAAGTCGTAGAACATGGGGTGGATACCGACGTCGGCGAGCGAAAAGCCCTTGGCCGCACGGATCGTGTTATCGTCGTTCGTGCTCCACGCAATGCCGGCGGCGGTCGCTTTCCGGCGGTAGGAGTCGTTGCGCGAAGCGATGTACAGGTCGCGGAACTGGTTCGCATCCAGCAGGTCGACCTTGCGTTCGAGCTGTTGAATGCCGTAGGAAAAGTCGTAGCTGATCTTGGCGCGCTCACCCTCCTTGCCGCGTTTGGTCGTGATCAGCACAACGCCCGAAGCACCGCGCGAACCGTAGATTGCAGCAGAGGCAGCATCTTTCAGAATATCAATACTTTCAATGTCGCCCGGATTGATGTAAACATCCTCCGAAGCGGGATAACCGTCGATGACATACAGCGGATCGCTGCCGGCCGAGAGCGAGTTGACGCCCCGCACACGGATCTGCACGCCCTCACCCGGAGCACCGCTTGCCTGACGGACTTCGACACCGGCAACCTTGCCCGCAAGTGCCTGCGCCATGGTGGGGGTCGTAGTCGTGAGTTCGCTGGACTTGACGCTGGCTATCGAGCCTGTGAAGTCGCTCTTGCGCATCGGCGTATAGCCTACGACGAGCACGTCCGAGATTTGCTGGCAGTCCTCCTTGAGCGTGATGTCGAAGTGCGTGGTGCTGCCCACCCGGATGTCGTTTGGTTCATACCCCAAGTAGTTGACTTCCAGAATAGCCTGCGAAACGGGGGGGGGTACCTGAAGTGAAAATTTACCTTCTGTATCAGTGCTGACACCGATCGTCGTACCTTTCACGACCACGGCGGCCCCGATCACGGGGGCTCCGGTGGCGTCGCGCACGACGCCGGAGATTGTCGCCGGCCTGCTCGTGCCGCTCTCGGTGCTTCCGTTCTTCAGCACGATATTCGAGCCTTGAACCGTGTAGGAGATGTTCGTTCCTCGGAGCATGACTTCGAGTGCCTCCCGCAGCGGGCGGTCTACGACCTGCACCGTGACGATGCGATTCACATCCACGTTGTTGGCGCTTCCGAAAAGATATTTCGTTTGACGCTCAATCTCATTCATAACCTGCTCCATACGGACTTTATCCATGCGGATAGTCACACGAACGTCTTGCGCATGAATGTCATTTACGGGATATACGACAGGCAGAACGAATAAAAGAATTAGCAAACTAATTCGCTGAATAATCTTTTTATTCATACATTTGTTGAATTAAAGTTCAATTTTGAGAAAAGGTTGATCGTTTTCCGATTGGACTCCGGCCTGCAGGTGTTTGCCCACCTGCAGGTTTTTTCATATCCGACCGGAAGAGCAAAGGGGATCGTTCGGTCATTTTTTCATAAGCAGTCTTTGTTTTGGGTTGGCATTAAACTTTATGAAACCATCACTGAATGATGATTCTATTTCGATCGTGATCGTATTCGTAAGTGAAATCGGAGGCGAGCTGCAATACGCGCAGAGCATGTTCGATTCCTTCTGAAATGCGGATTTTGAGGCGTCCGTAGGTTATCTTCGGAAGTGTAGCGCATTGGATTTCGATTTCGACATTGTAATATTTCCGAAGTTTTTCGACAATCTCGTCGAACGAGTCGTTCCGGAACGACAGAATCCCCTCTGTCCACAAATACTCATCGTGACTTTCAAGGTCGTCCACATATAGGTATCCGTTTTCGAGTCGAACTACCGTATTGGGTTCCATGACTATCCGTTCGCTGTTCCGATGGTTGTGAATAGACACCCGGCCCTCGAACAATGCCGTTGAGAACTGGCCTTTCGCCTCGTCTGCGATTACATTGAAATCGGTTCCCAATACCTGAATGTCGTAAGCGAAAGTTTCCACGACAAACGGCTGTTTTTCGTTGTGGCTGACATCGAACCGGGCCTCCCCGACAAGTTTGACCCGACGTTCCTTACTACTGAAAATCGCAGGATAAATAAGCCGGCTTCCGGAATTCAAATCGACCTCTGAACCGTCGTTGAGTGAAATCCGAACGTGCTGGCCTGCCGGAGCTTCGATGACGGTCTGCTGTTCAGCCCAGCCATTCAGCCGGTGGGCAAAGAATGCATAGTTACCCGCAAATCCGACCAGCAGAGCGGCTGCAATGCCTGCCGCATACCGACGGAAAGAGGTGAGCCATGCAGAACGTCGAGCCGGCTGTGTCGCTTCAGATTCGCACAAAATGCTCACGAGATACATCGAATGCACGTCGTTCAGTCGTCGCTGATGCTCCTCGGGGTTCTCATCCAGCCATGCGGCAATTCGGTCGTTCTCATCGGCCGTAGTCTCTCCGGCACAGAACCGGAACAACCGGGCGTTTGTAATCTCTTCTTTCATTTTCATGGGCTCTATCTGATAATAAAGATGCACGACCGGCCCCGTTTCCCCCACAAAAAGAAGCAAATTGTGTAAATAATTTTTTTTAATATATTTAATCCGTTGAAACGGCATCAATTAGACACATACCCCAACTTCCTTGCTCTGCGCTTTCCGGAACCACTTTGCATTCTGCCTGAACAAGCGTAATTTTATTTTCATAATTTCTTCCGGGAAATATTATATCTTTGTGTATAGAATATTCTCTATGGACACAGCTTCGTCGTTCTCACAACAACTTTTCGAGCAGTTATTCCGCCAATACAAGCGAAAATACCTGCTTATAGCCAATAGTTACGTGCGCGATCCCAAAACAGCCGAGGATATCGTACACGATAGTTTCATGGCCGTATGGGAACACCGCAACGACATCACCGGAACGAACATCGAAGCCTATCTGTATAAAGTCATCCGGAACAACTGCCTAATGTATCGCCGAAACCAACAGATAGGGCAAGCAATATACGAACAGATTAAACTCAAAGAGCGCAGCACAATGGATTACTATACCCAAGCTATCGAGAGTTGCGACCCGGACACCCTGTTCCGGGACGAAATTCTCGAAATATGCCGGGCCCAACTCGAACAAATGCCGGAACTGACGCAGCAGATATTCAAGGCCCGGCGGCTGGAGGGAAAGAGTTACAAGGAGATTGCCGAACAATTTGGCATTCCGCAGAAAAAGGTCGACAAACAACTTCAACAGGCAGTTGTTAAGTTGCGTCGCGCATTAAAAGATTTTTTCTCGATTATTTTGCTTCTGCCATAAGATTTCATTTCCAAGTAAAATCAGGATTGACAGCAAACAATCTTGTATTTGGCTTTGAAGGTGAAGATATGTTCGAATAATCCGTCCATATCTGTCGAACAGCTCCGGCATCTTCTACCCATAGAGCACTTCGGCTTCATTCTTATCGACCTTTTCCTTTCGCGTGTCCGCTGTTCCAGCGTGGCGATTTGAGCGGGATCACGACGTTGGAGAAGTGGGCATTGATAGCCTTTACAATCTGATTATAGATGTTTCCTATAAAAGTCGTTAGTAGGGCGATAAACTGCGTTTTCGGCGGGACGCATTTGAGGACCTCGAAACATTCCGCAAAGAGTTGTTTGACAATAAATCGGCTGCGATTATGCTCCTATCCGGTTTCAGAAAGCATCTGTTCGAAGCGGACGTTTTCCGTTTCGGTGAGCCTGAAATTGTATCGGTGGACCTTGGGATTCACAGTGGTCGGGCGACCGGATTGCCTTCCAGCGATAAATACAGGGATCAAGTTTCCGTTTGGGATTTATCCGGCATTTTCTTCGGGTGAATGCGGAAATTGAAACCTCTCACCGATCTTGCTTCCAATTTGAGTAATGGCCTTGCCGATTATCGGGTTCGTGACCTTGGCATAGATCTGGGTCGTGGTCGTATATTTATGTCCTAACATTTTTGATACTGTTTCCAGTGGAATACCGTTCATCTGCTTGACCGTTGTTGCAAAGATATGCCTCGCTGTGTAAGTCGTTAATGGCGTATGCAAACCGATTTCCTCGCTCAACTCGTGCAGGCGTTTGTTGACGTGCTTCAACGTTTTCTTAACACGTTCCAAGATTTGTTTCTCGGTCGTATGAATAGTACGGTCAAGGATTGGGAAAATGTAATCCTCCTCCACTTGGTCGGTGCGGTACTTGTCGATAATCTCCTGTGCCTGTTCCGTCAGACAGCAGTTCATCATCTTACCTGTTTTGCGTCTTGCATAGTAGATTCTGCCATTGTCGATGTCTCCGTATGTCAGTAGGGCAATGTCCTTGAAATTGATTCCAGCCATGAAATACGAGAACAGAAAAATATCTTTGGCAAGTTACGTGTAATAGTTCCTGTCCGATAAATCCAACTCGATCAGTTTGTGGATGTCCTCTTTCGTGATGGCTCTCTTGCGGGTATTCGTCCATAGGCTTCCTACCTTGAATTGCTGAAAAGGATTCGATTTAGGAATGAACACACCCTCTGAAACTGCCTTATTATAGACCGCTTTCAGTACGCTGAACTTGGTGGCAAGGCTGTTATTGACATTACCACGCTGACGCAGGAAAATTTCAAACTCCCTTAAATAAGTCAAATCCAACTCCTCAAAGCGCATATTGACAGAGCGGAATTGCGACATAAGGGCAAGTGTTACCTTGTGTTTGCTGGCGGAACCGTTTTTTTCGACCTTTTCAAGTCGTTCGATGATTTGCTTGAAATAATCTCCAACGGTGCAGTTAATTCGTTTGCCGTTATGTTCAAACAGCGTATCGAACGTAACTGGAATTTCCAACACCTCCAGCTTCTTAATCTTCTTTTCGTATTCACGGATTTTGGAGGTGATTTGAAATTGTATCTCTGCTCCGTCGGGGCAGTCTGCCGTCGGTTGCTGTTTCTCAAAATCCCAATGTTCCAAAGCTACCGATATGCCCAAGCCGACGAATTTTCGGCGGCGGTCATGGGTAAAGACAAGAGTAAGAGGGGCTAAACGGTTTCTGTTGATAGCGTCTTTGCGACATACAACGTTGATTGTCATAATCTTTACGGATTACGCAAGCAACAAAATGCAAAGTATGTGTTACACGATTTTATGTATCACACTCTGTATCACAAACGGCGATTTTAGGGCATTTCGTGTTACACAACGGACATCTGTAACACACGGCAGAAAAAGAAAAACGAGCGATAATTCATTGATTATCACTCGTTTGCCGAGAGCGGAAAACGGGACTCGGACCCGCGACCTCAACCTTGGCAAGGTTGCGCTCTACCAACTGAGCTATTTCCGCAAAATCTATCTTCCCTGCCGCGGAAAACCGTCGTTTCCTGCGCTTCGGGACTGCAAATATAAAATGAAAAATTTATTCTGCAAAATTTTTCGGCGACTTTTGTTGAAAACAAAATGTCCCCGGCCGCAAAGCCGGGGACATCCGTATCTGAAAACCGTTTTTTAGCGGATCATGAAGCCCTCGTCGGCACGTGCCGGAATGGACATCGAAGCGTATACGCCGGTTTCGAGTTTCTCGCGAACGGCCTTGAAAGCCTCGATCGTAACCTTCACATCCTCCAGCGTATGTACCGCCGTCGGGATGATGCGAAGGATAATCTCGCCCTTCGGAATCACGGGGTAAACCACCATCGAGCAGAAAATACCGTGGTTCTCGCGCAGGTCCACGACCAGATTCGTGGCCTCGGGAATACCGCCTTTCAGGAAGACGGGAGTCACAGGCGAATTGGTCACGCCGATCTCGAAGCCGTTCTCTTTCAGGCTGCTCTGGAGCATGCGGACGATCTCCCAGAGTTTTTCCTGGTATTCGGGATGGTTGCGGATCAGTTCCAGACGCTTCAGCGCACCGATCACCATCGGCATCGGGAGCGACTTGGCATAGAGTTGCGAACGCATGTTGTAGCGCAGCAGGTTGATCAGCCAGCGGGGACCGCACACGAATGCGCCGATACCGGCCATCGACTTGGCGAAGGTGTTGAAAAGCACGTCCACACCGTCCACGACGCCGAAATGCGACGCCGTACCGCGGCCACCCTCACCCATCGTGCCGAAGCCGTGGGCGTCGTCGACCAGCAGACGGAACTGGAAATCCTTCTTCAGCGCCACGATCTCGTCGAGCTTGCCCAGGTCGCCCTTCATGCCGAATACGCCCTCGGTGATCACCAGCACGCCGCCGTTCTGCTCCTCGGCCAGGTCCGTAGCGTGCTGCAACTGCAGGCGCAGCGAATCCATATCGTTGTGGCCGAAGACGAAACGCTTGCCCTTGTGCAGGCGCAGTCCGTCGATGATGCAGGCGTGCGCCTCGGCATCGTAGACGACCACGTCGCGGGGAGTCAGCAGGCAGTCGATGATCGAGATCATGCCCTGGTAACCGAAATTGAGCAGGAAGGCGTCCTCTTTGCCGACAAATGCGGCCAGTTCACGCTCCAGACGCTCGTGGTAAACGGTCTGTCCGCTCATCATGCGGGCACCCATCGGGGCCGCCATGCCGAACTGCGCAGCACCCTCGGCGTCGGCCTTGCGCACCTCGGGATGGTTGGCCAGTCCGAGGTAGTTGTTCAGGCTCCAGTTGAGCATCTTCTTGCCCCGGAAAACCATGTGGGGGCCGATGTCGCCTTCGAGTTTGGGGAAGGCGTAATAACCGTGGGCGTACGACATGTACTGACCGATCGGTCCGCCCGCATTTTTCTCGAGGCGTGCAAAAATATCAACCATATTTGTCTTGTAATTATGAGTTTGTGTCTCTTTTTTCCGTTTTGGACGCACAAAAGTATAAATAAACCGGAATTAGCATTCAAAAGTAGCCGTTTTTTATTCCACAAGGATACGCATTTATACTTATTTCGGTTCTAAATAAGGAAAAGGACCGCCGAAGGCGGGCCGGGAACGGATTTTTCAGCGCCGCCGGTCGATCGCATCGACGATCACCGCCACGGCGCCGTCGCCCGTCACGTTGGTCGCCGTGCCGAAACTGTCCATGGCGATGTAGGTGGCGATCATCAGCCCCGCGAGGGTCTCGTCGAATCCCAGCATCGACTCCAACAGCCCCAGCGCCGCCATGATGGCCCCGCCCGGCACGCCCGGCGCCGCCACCATCGTCACGGCCAGCAGCAGGATGAACCCCGCGAAGGTCGACGCCGGAATGTCCAGCCCGGCGATCATCGACACGGCCAGCGCACAGGCCGTGATCTTCATCATCGAGCCCGAGAGGTGGATCGTGGCGCACAGCGGCACGACGAACGAAGCCAGTTCGGGGCGCACGCCGAGTTTGACGGTCTGGGCCAGAGTCACGGGGATCGTCGCGGCGGACGACTGCGTGCCGAGAGCCGTGACATAGGCCGTCAGCATCGTGCGGAGCATCTTCAGCGGATTTTTACGCGCCACAAGCCCCGCGACGGAGAACTGCACGAGGAGCAGCACGACCGTCATGCAGAAGATCACCGCGATCAGTTTCACGAAGACGCCCAACACCCCGGCCACCTGCCCCGACTGGGCCATCGAGAGGAATATGCCGAAAATGTAGAAGGGCAGCAGCGGGATGATGACGCGCAGGATCACCAGCTCGATAATCCGTTTGAAATCGTCCATCGCCCCCTTGAGCGTCTCCGAGCGGATATAGGCCATGCCCAGCCCCAGCACGAAAGCGAGGACCAGCGCCGACATCACACCCATCACGGGCGGCATCTCAACCGTGAAATAGGGTGCAAGGGCCGCCCCCTCCTCGGGCAGCACGGCCGCGGAACCTTCGAGCAGCGCCGGAAAGACGAGCCGGCCCGTCAGATAGGTCCCGAACCCCGAAAAGAGCGTGAAGGCATAGGCCAGCGCGGCTGTCAGGGCCAGCAGGCGCCCGGCGTTCCGGCCCAGGTCGGCGATGCCCGGAGCCACCAGCCCGAGGATCAGCAGCGGAATGGCGAATCCCAGGAACTGTCCAAAAATCGCATTGAAAGTCAGCGCGATGCGCGTCGCCCAGCCGGGCAGGAAGAATCCGCAGGCGACGCCCAGCGCAATGGCCAGTACGACGCGCGGCAAAAGTCCGAATTTGAATTTCATCCGAGAATGGTTTTTGTAAATATAGCAAAACATTTTCGTTTTACTTATCTTTGCTCCATGACATCGCTATTCCACGACATTATTTTCGGCCCGGTGCATTCGCGGCGGCTGGGCCTTTCGCTGGGAGTCAACCTCCTCCCGCTCTCCTCGAAGCTCTGCTCGTTCGACTGCATCTACTGCGAATGCGGCTGGAATGCCGAACACCCGGGCGGACGCCGCTTCAACGCCCGAGAGGACGTGCGCACGCAGCTCGAAGCCACCCTGCGGCGCATGGTGGCCGACGGAACCCCTCCCGACGTGATCACCTTCGCCGGCAACGGCGAGCCGACCATGCACCCCGAGTTCGAAGCCGTCATCGGCGACACGATCGCCCTGCGCGACGCGCTGTGCCCCGCGGCAAAGGTCTCGGTGCTCTCCAACGCCACGCAGATCCACCGCGACAGCGTCCGCCGCGCCCTGCTGCGCGTGGACAACAACATCCTCAAACTCGACTCGGCATTCGACGCGACGGTGCGGCGGATGAACAACCCGCAGAACGCGTCTTATTCGGTGCGGAGCATCGTCGAAGCGATGAAACGCTTCGACGGCCGCATGATCCTGCAAACGATGTTCCTGCGCGGGGAGTGCGGCGGGCAGCCCGTCGACAACACCACCGAAGAGGAGGTCTCGGCCTGGCTCCGGCTCGTCGCCGAAATCCGCCCGCGGCAGGTGATGGTCTACTCGCTCGACCGCGACACCCCCTGCCCGACGCTCGAAAAGGTCACCAAAGAGGAACTGCAGGCCATCGCCGCGCGCGTCGAGACGCTCGGCGTCCCCTGCTCCGTAGCCTAACGCCCGGACGCCATGCAAATACTCCTCTCCTGCGCCAAGACGATGTCGGAGCGCAGTTCCGTCCCGACGCCCCGCACGACCCGGCCCGCCTACCGCAACGAGGCCGCCCGACTGGCCGCCGAACTGGCGACGCTCCCGACCGACGAACTGGCCCGGCTCCTGGGCGTCAACCGCCGTATCGCCGCCGAAAACCGTCTGCGCTACGGCCGCTTCCACGGTGACGACGATACGGCGCTTCCGGCCATCGCGGCCTATACGGGAATCGTTTTCAAGCGCATCGACGCGGCGAGTTTCACCGACGCCGATTTCGAATACGCCCAGCGGCACCTCAACATCACCTCGTTCCTCTACGGGCTGCTCCGCCCGCTGGACGCCATCCGCACCTACCGGCTCGAAGGCGATGCCGTACTGCCCGGACACGGCGACGAAACGATGTTTTCCTATTGGCAAAGCCGGCTGACCGACGACCTGCTCGGCCGGATTCACGCCGACGACGGCATCCTTGTCAACCTGGCGAGCGGAGAGATGAAACGGCTGTTCGACTGGAAACGCGTCTGCCGCGAGGCGCGGGTCATCACGCCCGAATTCCGCGTCCGCGAGGGCGACCGGCTGAAAACCATCGTGGTCTATACCAAAATGTGCCGCGGAGAGATGACGCGCCATATCCTGAAAAACCGCATCGCCGATCCCGCGGCGCTCCGGGCATTCGAATGGGAAGGCTTCCGCCTGGACCCGGTCCTCTCGAAAGGCGACGACTGGGTGTTTACCATGTAATGTATCAGGCCGGAACCGAGAAACGACGAACCGGAAAAGCGCGAGCGGAGGGGGCAGGGCGCGTGCGCCCCCGCGAATAGCCGCCCGGAGCCAGCGTTAGCCGGTTCATTGCAGGCGAAGACCGCGATCAGCTGCCGACCGAAAGGCGGCGGAATCCCCTACCCCTGGTCCACGAACAACAGCTTTCCGGTACGGTACCCCCGCGCTTCGGCCAGCCGCAGGATGTGGTTGAGCGTGCGGCTCGGCAGACGGGGCGTGCGCGAGAGAATCCAGAGGTATTTCGACGAACTGCTGCCCACCAGCGCCCAGTCGTAATCGGGACCGAGTTCCAGCACGTTGTAATCCGAATAGAAAAACCAGAAAAACGAGACCCGCAAACGCCCCGGCGTCGCCGTGGCATGGGCCTTGCCGCGCGCCCGTTTGCGGCGGTCCGAACGGTAGTCGACACCGCTGTTCTCGACGGCGACCCGGCCGTCGGGCCGCAATTCGTAGTGGGCCTGCACACCCGCCAGCCGCCGTTCGAACGAATGGTCGTAGCGGGCGATCTCATACCATGTTCCCATATAGCGCCGCAGGTCGAACACGGCGACAGGCATACGGTCGATGCGGTCCGAAGCCGCCGCGACAGCCACCGCACCCAGAATCAGCAGGGCGGCAACAAGCAATAGAATGACGATTTTCACTTCCCGGTCGTTTTGGGAAGCCATCACGCAGAATTTGTGCCGGAAAAGTGCGTTGCGGAAAATTTACGCGCGGGTATCGAGCAGGGCGCGCAGAATACCCTCCTCGTCGTAGCCGCAAAGAGCATACAGCTGCCCGGGCGTACCGTGCTCTACCCACTCGTCGCCGATGCCGAGCCGGTGCACCCGCACGTCGTAGCCGCGGTCGTTGAAGAACGCCGCGACCGCTTCGCCGACACCTCCGCGCAACGCACCGTCCTCGACCGTGACCACACGGCGGAACTTACGTCCCACCTCGTCCAGCAACGCTTCATCCAGCGGTTTCACGAAACGCAGGTCGTAATGGGCGGCGTTCACGCCTTCCGCGGCGGCGCGTTCGGCAGCCCGCGCGGCGGCGTTGCCGACGGTCCCGACACTCACCAGCGCCACATCGTCGCCTTCGCGCAGGCGGCGGCCCCGTCCGACGGGCAGCGCCTCGAACTTCTCGCCGCGCCACGGCAGACCCTCGCCGTGCCCCCGCGGGTAGCGGATCATGAAGGGATGGCCCGATCCCAGGGCCGTATACATCATGTTGCGCAGTTCGGGTTCATTCATCGGCGCGGCGATCGTCAGCCCCGGCACGGCACCGAAAGCGGCCATGTCGAAGACCCCGTGGTGCGTCACCCCGTCCTCGCCCACCAGACCGCCCCTGTCGAGACACATCACCACCGGAAGGTCTTGGATCGCAACATCGTGAATCACATTGTCGTAGGCCCGCTGCATGAAGGTCGAATAGATGTTGCAGAAGGGGACCATGCCCGCCGCGGCCAGTCCTGCCGAGAAGGTCACGGCATGCCCTTCGGCGATGCCCACGTCGAAACAGCGACCGGGCATCTCGCGCAGCAGGATGTTCATCGAACAGCCCGACGGCATGGCGGGCGTGACGCCCACGACGCGCTCGTCGCGGCGGGCCAGCTCCAGCAGGGTTTCGCCGAATACGTCCTGATAACGCGCCGCGCCGCCCGGAGCCGAAATCCGCTCGCCCGTGTCGGGGTTGAAACGCCCCGGAGCGTGCCAGGCGGGCTGGTCGTGCTCGGCCGGAAGGTAACCCTTGCCCTTTACCGTCATCACGTGCAGCAGTTTAGGCCCCTCGATGTCGCGCAGCGCCCGAAGTGTCCGGACCAACTCCTTGAGGTTGTGGCCGTCCACCGGGCCGAAATAGCGGAAATTGAGGCTTTCGAACAGGTTGCTCTTGTTCAGCAGCCCCTGCTTCACGGCGTTGCCCGCCTTCTGGCAGAGCCGCAGCAGCCGCGGCGTATGCGACATCAGCCCCCACAACCGTTGTTTGAAACGGTTGTAGTGCACCGAGGTCGAGATTTTCAGCAGGTAGTTTTTCAGCGCCCCCGTGGCCTGGTCGATAGCCATGTTGTTGTCGTTGAGAATCACCAGCAGGTTAGTGCGCTTCGAGGCTCCGGCGTTGTTCAGCCCCTCGAAGGCGAGGCCTCCGGTCATCGAGCCGTCGCCGATCACGGCCACGACCTGCCGCTTCTCGCCCCGCAGTTCGGCCGCCTTGGCCATGCCGAACGCCGCGGAGATCGACACCGAAGCGTGCCCGCCCCCGAAGGCGTCGTATTCGCTCTCGGACATGCGCGGGAAACCGCTGATGCCCCCCAGCCGCCGTTTGGTCCGGAACGCCTCGCGGCGCCCCGTGATGATCTTGTGGGCGTAGGTCTGGTGGCCGACGTCCCAGACGATCTTGTCCTCCGGGGTGTCGAAAACGTAATGCAGGGCCGCGGCCAGCTCCACGGCCCCGAGGCTCGAAGCCAGGTGGCCCGGATTGACCGCACATTCGTCGATGATGTAACGCCTCAACTCGTCGCAGTAGGCGGACAGCTCCTCCGGCGGGAGTTTTTTCAACTCCCGCGGTGAGGAAATCGTATCGAGCAGTTTATATTCTTCCGACGACATAAGGATTGCAAAGATAGAAAAAAGAACGGACGACTCCAAAACCGAATCGCGCGCGGCCCGGCAGAACGTTCCGACCGGTAAAAGTGCCGTCACGACACCAAAGATAAGGAATATATATGAATTTTTTCGAAAAAATACCTATCTTCGCATTACGATAAAATGCGACCCACGATGAAATACAAGCGAATACTCCTGAAACTGAGCGGCGAATCGCTGCAGGGCGAACAGAAATACGGGCTTTCCCCCGAGATGCTGCAATCCTATGCCGAACAGATCAAGGCGGCCGCGGCGACGGGCGTCCAGATCGGCATCGTCATCGGCGGCGGCAACATTTTCCGCGGCCTCACGGGCGCCAAAAAGGGCTTCGACCGCGTGAAAGGCGACCAGATGGGCATGCTCGCCACGATCATCAACTCGCTGGCGCTCCAGTCGGCGCTCGAAGACAACGGCGTCCGATGCAAGGTGCTCACCTCGATCCGCATGGAACCCATCGGCGAATACTACTCCAAGGCACGTGCCATCGAGTATCTCGAAGCGGGCTATGTGGTGATCGTCGGAGGCGGCACGTCGAACCCCTACTTCACGACCGACTCGGCGTCGGCGCTGCGCGGCATCGAGATCGAGGCCGACGTGATGCTGAAGGGAACCCGCGTGGACGGCGTCTACACGGCCGATCCCGAGAAGGACCCCGCGGCGACGAAGTTCGACGAAATCACGTTCGAGGAGGTACTCGACCGCCGTCTGAAGGTCATGGACCTCACGGCCTTCACGCTCTGCCGCGAGAACGGACTCCGGATCATCGTCTTCGACATGGACACCGCGGGCAACCTCGGCAAGGTCCTTGCCGGGGAGAAGATCGGAACGCTGGTAAAACTGTAAGACTATGGCAACCAAGAAAAGCAACAAATCGCTGTGGGTGATGCTGGCGCTGATCGTCGTGATCATCGTCGCAATCCTGCTGCTGCCCTCCGGAGAGGCCGAAAAGGAGTCCGAAACGCAAACCGAATCGACGACGCTCGTAAAGGCCGGCGACATGGCCCCGGACTTCACGGTCGAAATGGTCGACGGCAGCTCCGTGACGCTCGGCGACCTGAAGGGCAACGTCGTGCTGCTCAACTTCTGGGCCACGTGGTGTCCGCCCTGCCGGCAGGAGCTGACCCGCGTGCAGACGGACATCATCGACCGCTTCGCCGGCAAGCCGTTCGTCTTCCTGCCCGTGTCGCGCGGCGAGAAACGCGAGGCCGTGGAGACGTTTCGCGAAAAGACGGGTTACACCTTCCCGATGGGGCTCGACCCCGCGCGCACCGTCTACGACCGCTACGCCTCGAACTACATCCCGCGGAATTTCGTGATCGACCGCAAAGGCAAGGTCGTGCTGGCCACGGTGGGCTACGACGAACATGAATTCGAGGAACTGATCCGCACCATTGAAAAAACACTCGGAAATTAAACCCCAACACTTATGGATACCAAGACGATTCTCAACGAAGCTACGGGCCGCATGCAGAAGGCCATCGACCACCTCGAAGAGGAACTTTTGAACGTTCGCGCCGGCAAGGCGTCGCCCAACGCCCTGAACGGCGTGATGGTCGACTATTTCGGCTCGCAGGTTCCCGTTTCGGGCGCGGCCAGCGTCACCGTACCCGATGCCAAGACCATCCTGATCCAGCCGTGGGACAAGAACATGCTGCGCCCGATCGAGAAGGCCATCATCGACTCGAACATCGGCCTGACGCCCTCGAACAACGGCGAGCAGATCCGCCTGACGATTCCGCCCCTTACGGAGGAGCGCCGCAAGGAACTGGTGAAGCAGGTGCGCGCCGAGGCGGAGACCGCCCGCATCAGCCTGCGCAACGCCCGCCGCGACGCGGTGGAGTCCTTCAAGAAGGCCCAGAAGGAGGGCATGCCCGAGGACGAGTCGAAAGACGGCGAAACGCAGTCGCAGAAACTGCTCGAAAAGTTCTCCAAGACGCTGGACGAGGCGCTTTCGAAAAAGGAGAAGGAGATCATGACGGTCTGACCCGCCGGCTCCGCAACGCGAAAAAGCCCGGCTGGAATGAATTCCAGCCGGGCTTTTTTCCATCCGGTTATCCGGTCCCGCCCGTCCATGCCCCCGCATCATCGCGGTAACATCGGCGGCAACCGGCGCGGACGGACCGTCTCCGTCCGCAAACCCGTCCCGCACACACCCGCCGCCGTCGGCCGGGCCGCGTCTGTACATAAAAAATCCCGGTCTCCACTGCGGGAAACCGGGATTCATCTGTTCGCAGCGGCTTATGCCGCAGGGAATTACTTTACCTTCGGGCCTGCGGCTACGAGTTTCTTGCCCTCCTCGTTACCCGTGAATTTCACGAAGTTCTTCACGAAGCGGTTGGCCAGATCCTCTGCCTTAACCTCCCAATCCTTGGCGCTCTTGTAGGTGTCGCGCGGATCGAGAATAGCGGGATCTACGCCCGGCAGGGCGGTCGGAACCACGAAATCGAAGATAGGCATGGTCTTGGTCGGAGCCTTGTCGATCGAACCGTCGAGGATCGCGTCGATGATGCCGCGCGTGTCCTTGATCGAGATACGCTTGCCGGTTCCGTTCCAGCCCGTGTTCACGAGATAGGCCTTGGCGCCCGACTTCTGCATCTTCTTCACCAGTTCCTCGCCGTACTTGGTGGGGTGCAGCGACAGGAAGGCTGCGCCAAAGCAGGCCGAGAAGGTCGGCGTAGGCTCGGTGATGCCGCGCTCCGTACCTGCGAGCTTGGCGGTGAAGCCCGAGAGGAAGTAGTACTTCGTCTGCTCGGGGGTCAGGATCGAAACCGGGGGCAGCACGCCGAATGCGTCGGCCGAGAGGAAGATGACCTTCTTGGCGGCCGGAGCCTTCGATACGGGTTTCACGATGTTCTCGATGTGGAAGATCGGGTACGATACGCGGGTGTTCTCGGTCACCGACTTGTCGGCATAGTCGATCTTGCCCTTCTTGTCCACCGTCACGTTCTCCAGCAGCGCGTTGCGGCGGATGGCGTTCCAGATGTCAGGTTCGTTCTCCTGCGAGAGGTTGATCACCTTGGCGTAGCAGCCGCCCTCGAAGTTGAATACGCCGTCGTCGTCCCAGCCGTGCTCGTCGTCGCCGATGAGCTGGCGCTTCGGGTCGGTCGAAAGCGTGGTCTTGCCGGTTCCCGACAGACCGAAGAAGATAGCGGTCTCGCCTTTGGCGTTGGTGTTGGCCGAGCAGTGCATCGAAGCCATGCCCTTGAGCGGAAGCAGGTAGTTCATGTAGGAGAACATACCCTTCTTCATCTCGCCGCCGTACCAGGTGTTGATGATCACCTGCATCTTCTCGGTGAGGTTGAAGACAACGGCGGTCTCCGAGTTCAGACCCAGTTTCTTGTAGTCCTTCACCTTGGCTTTCGAAGCGTTGAGCACTACGAAGTCGGGCTCGCCGTACTTCTCCAGTTCCTCGTCCGTCGGACGGATGAACATGTTCTTCACGAAGTGAGCCTGCCAGGCGACCTCCATGATGAAACGGATCTTCAGACGCGAGTTCTCGTTGGCGCCGCAGAACGTGTCCACAACGTAGAGTTTCTTGCCCGAAAGCTCCTCGACGGCGATTTTCTTCAGTTCCTTCCAAGCCTTCTTCGTAACCGGCTTGTTGTCGTTCTTATATTCGTCGGAGGTCCACCAGATCGTGTCCTTGGTGGTCTCGTCCATTACGAAGAACTTGTCCTTGGGCGAACGGCCGGTGTAAACGCCGGTCATCACGTTCACGGCGCCGGTCTCGGTCAGCTGACCCTTCTCATAACCGCGCAGCCCCTTTTTCGTCTCCTCACGGAACAGCTCGTCGTAGGAGGGATTGTACACGATCTCGGTTACGCCCGTGATCCCGTACTTTTTCAAATCCATTTTGTCCATAATTGTAATTTATTTGATTAAAACTCCTCTTTTCAACCTGACGTTTCGGTCCGCAAGTCCGGACTTCAACGGCACAAAGGTAGAAAAACTTTCAGATTTGTGAAAAAATTAACAGCAGAAATTACAAAAAATATTTATTATTTTTTCCGATAGTGCTATACACTTCATTCATAGCCTCGTACAGCACCGCCGGGAAGCCCTTCGCAAACCCTTGCGGAGATTGTCCGGCAAAGATTTTGCCGCAATTTACCCGCACCGTACGGGACGCCCCGTTTTTCTTCCGCCGATTTTTTATTACCTTTGAGGGAGAGCGGTTTTTCCGCCCGGAAAGAGAACCCCGGAATACGTTCCCCATCAACCCGCAACTGCCGACCCGCCATGAAAACACAGACGAAAATGACTTTGATACTCTGCTCGCTGCTGCCCCTGTGCGCTTCGGGCGTACAGGCCGAGAACATCGCGCTGAAAATCACGAAACGCTACCTCAACTTCCCGGTCTCCCACGGGCAGGAGCGGGGCCGCATGACCTTCGAAACGGAAGGCGAACCGGCCCTTTCGGTGGCGATCCGGCTGGCCCCCGAAGAGGCGGACTACTGGGTGTTCCGGGACGTGTCGGCTCTTGAAGGGAAGACCGTGCGGATCGCCTACGACGGCGACCCGCGGGGACTCGGGAAAATCTATCAGTCGGACCGGATCGCCGGACAGGACAGCCTCTACCGCGAAAAGAACCGCCCGCAGTTCCACTTCACGACCCGCCGGGGCTGGATCAACGACCCGAACGGCCTTGTTTTCCACGACGGCGAATACCACCTCTTCTACCAGCACAACCCCTACGAGCGCGAGTGGCAGAACATGCACTGGGGACATGCCGTCAGCAAGGACCTCGTACATTGGGAGGAACTGCCCGACGCACTCTTTCCCGACGGCCTGGGAACGATGTATTCCGGATCGGCAGTCATCGACTGCGCCAACACCGCGGGGTTCAGCCGCGACGGCACGCCCGCCCTGGTCGCCGTCTACACGGCGGCAGGTCCCGAGAGGCAGGTGCAGTGCGTGGCTTACAGCCTCGACAACGGCCGCACGTTCACCAAATATGCCGGCAACCCGGTGATCGACTCCCGGGACAAATGGAACAGCAAGGACACGCGCGATCCCAAAGTGTTCTGGTACGCCCCCGCCGGACATTGGGTGCTGGTGCTCAACGAACGCGACGGACACTCGATCTACACCTCGCCCGACCTGAAACGCTGGACCTACGAGAGCCATGTCACCGGATTCTGGGAATGCCCCGAACTGTTCGAACTTCCGGTCGACGGCGACCCCGGCAACACGAAATGGGTGATGTACGGGGCTTCGGGAACCTACATGCTCGGATCGTTCGACGGCCGGGTGTTCCGTCCCGAGTCGGGCAAACACCGCTACACGTCGGGCAGCATCTACGCGGCCCAGACCTACACGAACATTCCGGCCGCCGACGGACGGCGCATCCAGATCGGCTGGGGCCGCATTTCGCACCCCGGGATGCCTTTCAAGGGCATGATGACGATGCCCACGGAACTGACGCTGCGTACGACCAAGGACGGCGTGCGGCTGGTCAGCACGCCGGTCGCCGAACTCGACCGGCTGTTCCGCCCGCTGGGCGAATGGCGGGAGCTGACGGCGGAAGAGGCCGGCCGCAGGCTGGAGGAGTTCGGAACGGCCGACCGGCTCCGCATCCGGACGACCATCGAACTTTCGCACGCGACGGACGCCTCGCTCACGCTCTCCGGCCAGCCGCTCGTCGCCTACGACATGAACCACAACACCCTCAACGGCCGTTTCTACTCTCCGCAGGACCCGACCAGCATGCGCCTGACGGCCGACATCTACATCGACCGCACTTCGGTCGAAGTATTCATCGACGGCGGACTGTACTCTTACTCCATGGAGCGCCGTCCCGAGGCCGGCAACGACCGGGGATTCCGCTTCCGGGGCAAACGGATCAGGGTCTGCGACCTGGAGGTGTTCTCCGTCGAATCGATCTGGCAGCCGGAATAAACCATCCGCCTTTTTCGTATCTTTGGTGTCGTGACGACACTTTTATGCATCGGAAGGTTTTCCCGCACCGGACGCAATTCAGTTTTGCAACCATCCGCCTTTTTCATATCTTTGTTAATATGGCCGGACTTTATTTCCACATACCCTTCTGCAAGCGCGTCTGCGCCTACTGCGATTTCTACAAAAGCGTCGACCTGCGCCGCATGGACCCGCTTCTGGAGTCCATGCACCGCGAACTGGACGCCCGGCGGGAATACCTGGGCGGCGAGCCTGTGCGCACCCGCTACTTCGGCGGCGGAACCCCCTCGCTGTGCACCCCGGAGGCTGTCGCGAGGCTGTTGGATCATGCGGCAATGCTGTTCGATTGCTCTGCGGCGGAGGAGACCACGCTCGAAGCCAACCCCGACGACCTCACGCCCGCCTACCTTGCGGCACTGCGCCGCGCGGGTGTCGACCGCCTGTCGGTCGGCATCCAGTCGTTCGACGACGCATGCCTCAAGCTGATGAACCGCCGCCACAATGCGGCGCAAGCCGTTCAGGCCGTGCGCAGCGCGAAGCGCGAAGGTTACGAAAATATCACCGTCGACCTGATTTTCGGCGTGCCGGGTTTCGGCGGCGACGCGCTGCGCCGCTCGCTCGACGGCGCCCTCGCGCTGGGCGTGCAGCACATTTCGGCATACCATTTGACCGTCGAACCCGGTACTGCCTTCGGACGGCGGGCCGCCCGCGGACAGTTCGCCCCGGTGGACGAAGCGACCAGCGAAGCGGAATACGCCCTCGTGCACGAAACGCTGACCGGGGCAGGGTTCGAACACTACGAGGTTTCGAATTTCGCCCTGCCCGGCTTCCGCGCCCGCCACAACGCAGCCTACTGGCACGGCGTGAAGTACCTCGGCATCGGCCCCGCAGCCCACTCGTTCGACGGCCGGGAACGCCGCTGGAACGTCGGTTCGGTGGCGGAATACATCGGCGGGGCGCCCGCCGAAGCGGAGGTGCTCACCGACCGCGACCGCTTCAACGAATACGTGATGACACGGCTGCGCACGGCCGAAGGCATCGACGTCCGGGAGGCGGAAAGGCTGTTCGGGAAGGAACGCGCGGCACGGATGATGCGCGACGCGGAACCGTGGCTGGCGAGCCGCACGCTCGTCCTCGCAGCGGGCCGGATGGCCGTCCCGCCGGCGCGGATGCTGGTCTCCGACGCGGTGATCGAAACATTTTTCGAAACGTAACCGAAGACCGCAACCAAGTGAAACTGAAATGTTAAGTTATTCTTAAATATTTTTAGAAATACCCGATTCCGATTGTTTAATATAAATATAAGTGTTACCTTTGCGGCCGAATTCTTCTTCGGTTCGTCACGAAAATTACAAATTAGCATAAATATATGAGCAATGCCAAACACTCCCCCGATTTGCTGTTCGAAGTAAGTTGGGAAGTATGCAACAAGGTCGGCGGTATCCACACCGTCATTTCCACCAAAGCGCAGACCGTCACCCGCAAATTCGCAGACCGCTACGTCCTGCTGGGTCCCGACCTCTCGCACGAAGGTGTCAACCCGGAGTTCGAGGAGGACCCCAACCTGCTGAAAGCCTGGCGCCAAAGCCTCTACAACGAAGGTATCCGCGTCCGCGTCGGTCGCTGGAAGATCAAAGGTGAGCCGACGGTGGTGCTGGTCGACTTCTCGTCGCTGATCCCCCGCAAGGACGAAATACTCAAAAGCCTCTGGGAATCGTACCACGTGGACTCGATCTCGGGCCAGTGGGACTACATCGAACCGGTGCTGTTCGGGTGGGCCGCAGGCGTTGTGATCGCCTCCTACGTCGATACTTTCGGCACGCCGGCCGAGAAGGCCGCCGCGCATTTCCACGAGTGGATGACCGCCGCGGGCGGCCTCTACCTGCGCAACCACGCCCCCTACATCGCCACGGTGTTCACCACCCACGCCACGGTCATGGGCCGCTGCATCGCCGGCAACCGCCTGCCGCTCTACAACGACCTCCCGAAATTCAATGCCGACGAGCTGGCGCGCCAGTTCAACGTCACAGCCAAGCACTCGATCGAGAAGATGGCCGCCACGTACCACGACGCTTTCCTGACGGTGAGCGACATCACGGCCAACGAATGCAAATACCTGCTGGGCCGCGAGCCGGACGCCGTGACGCCCAACGGTTTCGAGAACGACTTCGTATGGTCGGGCGACGAGTATTACACCAAGCGCGACGAGGCCCGCAAGGCGATGATCACGGTAGCCGAAGCCTGCCTGGGCGAAAAATTCACGGGCGACCCGCTGATCGTCGGGACCAGCGGCCGCTACGAGTTCCGCAATAAGGGCATCGACGTCTTCATCGAGTCGCTCAAGCAGCTCGCCGCCTCGGACCGTCTCCGGCGCGAGGTGCTGGCCTACATCACCGTACCGGCCGGCAACCGCGGCCCGCGCGTCGACCTGCAGGCCCACCTGGCCGACCCGTCGAAACCCATCGACGAAAGCCAGTATAAATATTCGACCCACTACCTTGAGAACGCGACGTGGGACCCCATCGTGAACGCGCTGAAGAACAGCAACCTCACCGATCCCGGATCGAAGGTGAAGGTGATCTTCGTCCCCACGTACCTCAACAAGGCCGACGGCATCTTCCACAAGGATTACTACGAACTGCTCGTGGGCATGGACATCACGGTTTTCCCCTCCTACTACGAGCCGTGGGGCTATACCCCGCTGGAGTCGGTGGCCTTCTCCATCCCGACGGTCACCACGACACTGGCCGGATTCGGCATCTGGGTCGACAAGCAGCGCGAGCACGCCGGCGTGGAGGTCATCCGCCGCGACGACTACAACGACAAGGAGGTCGAGGCGAAGATCGCCGATACGCTGCTGCGTTTCAGCCTGCTGGACGAGAAACACGTCAACGAACAGCATACCTCGGCCTATGAAATCTCGCTGACGGCGCTTTGGGAACACCTCTTCGCCGCCTACGAGCAGGCCTACTCCGAAGCGGTCGAGAGTTCGATCGTCCGCACCAACCGCGCCGTGCTCGACGACGGCGGGGCCAAGACCGAGCAGATCAACTTCGTGCGCCAGCAGCTGTTCGTCGAAAAACCTGTCTGGAGCCGCATGATGGTCGACAAGACGCTGCCCAAGCGGCTGCACGCTCTCGAAGAGCTTTCGCGCAACCTCTGGTGGTGCTGGAACCCCGGGGCCCGCGACCTGTTCGAAGGCATCGACCCCGTGCTGTGGGCCGAATCGGACCGCAACCCGATCGCCTTCCTCGACAAGATGAGCGTCGAGCGGATGAAGGAACTTGAAAAGGACACGAACTTCCTCGCACAGCTCGACGCCGTGCACACGCAGTTCCGCGACTACATGAACGAGAAACCCGACCCGAAGGCGACGACGGTTTCGTACTTCTCGATGGAATACGGCCTGCACTCGTCGCTGAAGATCTACTCGGGCGGCCTGGGCATCCTGGCCGGCGACTACCTCAAGGAGGCTTCGGACAAGAACGTTCCGATGGCCGCCGTGGGCCTTTTGTACCGCTACGGATACTTCACGCAGCGGCTCTCGTCGCAGGGTGCGCAGGAAGCCACCTACGAGGCGCAGAATTTCTACAAACTGCCGATCTCGCCCGTGCGCGACGAGGCCGGAGGCTGGGTGACCGTCACCATCGCCTTCCCGGGCCGCACGCTCTCGGCGCGCGTCTGGAAATGCCAGGTGGGCCGCACGGACCTCTATCTGCTCGACGCCGACATCGAGGACAACCTCGAAGAGGACCGCCAGGTCACCCACTACCTCTACGGAGGCGACTGGGAGAACCGCCTCAAGCAGGAGATCCTGCTGGGCATCGGCGGCATCCGCGCACTGCGCCAGCTGGGCATCAAGCACGACGTGTTCCACTGCAACGAGGGTCACGCCGCATTCATCGGCGTCGAGCGCATCCGCGACCTGGTGAACCACCGCAAACTCTCGTTCTCCGAGGCATTGGAGGTGGTCCGCAGTTCGTCGCTCTTCACGACGCACACCCCCGTGCCCGCAGGCCACGACGCATTCCCTGAGTCGATGATCCGCCAGTACATGTCGCACTATCCCGACGTGCTGGGCATCACCTGGGAGCAGTACATCAACCTGGGCAAGACCAACCCCAACGACCCCAACGAGAAGTTCTCGATGTCGGTGCTGGCCTGCAACCTCTCGCAGGAGGTCAACGGCGTGTCGTGGCTCCACGGCGAGGTCTCGAAGGACATCCTGGGCAACATGTGGCCGGGTTATTTCAAGAACGAGCTGCACATCGGCTACGTCACCAACGGCGTGCACTTCCCGACGTGGATCGCCTCGTCGCTGCGCCGCCTCTACGCCCGCTACTTCGCCGACGGATTCGAAGGCCACGTCTACGACATCCCCGCCTGGCAGAAGGTCCACGACATCCCCGACGGGGAGCTGTGGGAGGAGCGCATGAAGCTCAAGAACAAACTCATCAAGCATATCCGCCGGCGTTACAGCGACCCCAGGCAGGTGCGCCTCGACTCGCCGCGCCAGATGCTGCAGGTCATCGAGGGCATCAAGCCCGACTCTCTGACCATCGGCTTCGCACGCCGCTTCGCCACCTACAAGCGCGCCTACCTGCTGTTCACGAACCTCGACCGCCTGGCGGCGATCGTCAACAACAAGGAGCGTCCCGTGCAGTTCATCTTCGCGGGCAAGGCGCACCCCAACGACAAGCCGGGGCAGGACCTCATCAAACGCATCGTCGAGGTTGCCGCCATGCCGCAGTTCGTGGGCAAGATCCTCTTCCTGCAGAACTACGACATGGAGCTTGCCCGCCGCATGGTGCAGGGCGTCGACGTCTGGCTGAACACGCCCACACGGCCGCTCGAAGCCTCGGGAACCTCGGGCGAGAAGTGCGTGATGAACGGCGTGCTGCAATTCTCCGTGCTCGACGGCTGGTGGGTCGAGGGCTACAAGGAGGGCGCCGGATGGATGCTCCCGATGGAGCGCACCTTCGCCGACCAGCACTACCAGGACGAACTCGACGCCGAGATGATTTACAACACCATCGAGGAGCAGATCGCCCCGAAATACTACGCCCGCGGCACGGACGGCATCCCGCACGAGTGGGTTTCGTCGGTGAAGAAGTGCGTGGCCGACATCGCCTCGAACTTCACGACCAACCGCATGCTGATCGACTACGAAAACCGGTTCTACGACAAACTCGCCGCGCGCAAGCGCGAGATGAGCGCCGAAGCCTACCGCATGGCCCGCGAGATCGCGGCCTGGAAGCGCAAGGTCTCCGCCGCATGGGACCAGGTGCGCATCGTCGACGTGCAGCGCGTGAAGATCGACAAGGAGGCCGTCTGCGTCGGCGAGAAATACCAGTTCGCCGTAACGCTCGACATCGCCAACCTCCGTCCCGAAGACATCGGCGTGGAGATGGTCGTCGCGCGGCAGATCGTCGGCGGACAGGCCGTCAACGTCACCCGCACGATCCAGCTGGAACGCGCGAAGGTCAACGGACGCCAGGTCACCTACGCACTCGACTACACGCCCGACGAAGCCGGCACTTTCGACGTGGCGCTGCGCATCTACCCCTCGAACCCGCTCCTGCCCCACCGCATGGACTTCGCACTGGTGAAGTGGGCCTAATGTCAATATTGTTTAAAAGGTATTAAATTTGGATATTTAACAATAATAAGTTGTAACTGTTCGGAAATTTCAATATCTTTAAAGGACGAACCGTATTTTTTAGCGATATGTCAGCACTTACTTTCGACAAAAGCGAATTGGGCAATCTGGAGTACTCGCTCCAGCGCGAAATGCTCGCAACGGACCGTATCGGCGGCTACATGAGCACGACCATCGTCTGCTGCAACACCCGCCGTTACCACGGCCTGATGGTGGCCCCGATCGACGACAGCGACCGGACCTACGTCCTGCTGTCGGCGCTCGACGAAACGATCATCCAGCACGACCAGACGTTCAACCTGGCGCTGCACCGTTTCCAGGGGACCTACGAGCCGCGCGGCCACAAGTACATCACCGATTTCGAGTACACCCCGACCCCCACGATCACCTATCGCGTAGGCGGCGTGATCCTCAAGAAGGAGATGCTTTGGATTCACAAGCGCACGCAGCTGATGATCCGCTACACGCTCGTCGACGCCCATTCGGAAACGCGCCTCCGGCTGCGCCCGTTCCTCGCCTTCCGCGACAAGCATGCGCTGACGCACGCCAACATGGAGGCCGACGGGCACTCCTACCCGGCCGTCAACGGCGTGAAATGCCGTCTCTACGGGTCGTTCCCGTGGCTGTACCTCCAGACCAGCAAACCCGGCGCGGAGTTTGTGCCGGCACCCGACTGGTACTACAACTTCGAATACCGGCAGGACATCGCCCGCGGCTACGACGGCTACGAGGACCTGATGACCACGGGCTATTTCGAGACCGAGCTCAAGAAGGGCGAGAGCATCATCTTCTCGGCATCGCTCGACGAAATGGGTTCGACGAAAACCATCGAGGAGGTCTTCGGCGGCTCCATCGCGCGCCGCACGCACAAGATCGACTTCATCAGCTGTCTCGAACACTCGGCGCGGCAGTTCGTGATCCGCCGCCCGGGCAACCGGACGGAGGTGGTCTCGGGTTATCCGTGGCACGGGGTTTCGGGCCGCCAGACCTTCGTCTCGCTGCCGGGCATCACCCTGTGGCAGAACCACAAGGAGGACTGCATCGACGCCCTCGACACGCAGGTGCGCGGCATGCAGGACGGCATGTTCGCCGGGAACGCTTCGGCGGCGGTGGCCGCGGACGCCCCGCTGTGGTTCTTCTGGACCCTCCAGCGGCTCGAAGCGCAGATCGGCGCGAAGAAGATCTGGAAACGCTACGGCGAAGCCATGAAGCAGGTGCTCGAATCGTATAAACGGGGCGTCGCGGGACGTGTCGTGCTCAACGACAACGGACTGGTGTGGGCCTCGTCGGACGAGGCTCCCCTCACGTGGATGAACTCCGTGATCGACGGCCGCTCCGTCACCCCGCGCAACGGCTACCAGGTCGAGGTCAACGCCCTGTGGTACAACGCCGTCCGCTACACCCTCCAGCTGGCCGGCGAGGCTGGCGACACGAAGTTCGTGAAGGCGTGGGAGAAACTGCCCGAACGCACCGCGGCGGCGTTCAACGAGCTGTTCCGCCTGCCCGAAGGCTACCTGGCCGACTATGTGGGCTGCGACGGCGCCGGTACGGACATCCGCCCGAACATGATCGTCGCCTGCGGACTGCCCTACAAGATGCTCGACGAGCAGACCCAGCTGGAGGTGATCCGCACGGTACGGCAGCACCTCCTCACGCCGAAGGGACTGCGCACGCTCTCGCCCCGCAATCCGCTTTACAAGGGTTCGCAGGAGGGCACTCCCGCCGAACGCGACTTCGCGGGCAAGAACGGCTCGGTATGGCCGTGGCTGCTGTCGTTCTACGTCAGCGCCTGCTTCGACATCGACGGCGACGCCTTCCTGCCGCAGGCCGAGGAGATTCTCGCCGGATTCGAGGAGGACATCCAGACCTACGGCATCGGTTCGATCGGCGAGCTGTTCGACGCCGATCCCCCGTTCGCACCGCGCGGCGCCATCTCGCAGGCGTGGAGCGTCGCGGCCGTGCTGGACATTTACGGCATGATCCTCGCGCGCAAACCGGAAGAAAAGCCCGGAAAGTCGGAAAAGATCGCGAAAAAAGCGAATCCGAAGACTGCGAAGGCCGCAGAAAACGTTGGTAAGAAAGGGGCTGCCGCGAAGGCCGGGAAACCCGCAGCAAAAGCTGCGAAGAGACCGGCCGCAAAAAAGACAACGGAGAAGAAAACGACGAAAAAAACGAAATAACGAATACGGCCCGGGCGCACAATGTGAAAGAGAGTTGTGCCGGATGGCGAGACCCCTCCCCAGGGGAGGGGTTCAAAGCGGGATCTGACTTACGGACACGGCCGAGCGCCGTGAAGGGATGCGGAGAGAAAGCGCACAGGCGGCAAAAATGAAATTACAAAAAGATAAGGTATGAGAGTTTTAATGTTCGGATGGGAGTTTCCGCCCCACATTGCAGGCGGGCTTGGAACGGCCTGCTACGGAATGACCCGCGGACTGGCGCGCAACGGTGTAGACGTCACCTTCATCGTTCCGCATGCCTACGGCGACGAGGACCAGCGTTTCACGCACGTCGTGAACGCCAGCGACGTGGAGGCCATGTACGGTTCGACGGGCAGCGGCGCGGACGACATTCTGGAGAAGATGTCGTTCATCCACATCGACTCGAACATGGTCCCCTATATCTCCCCCGAGGAGTACGAATCCTACCACGAGCAATATGTCAAGTCGGGCCGGAAGACCTGGTCGACGACCGACGCCTGGAAACAGCGCTACACCTTCTCGGGCAAGTACGGCGCCAACCTCATGGAGGAGGTGGCGCGCTACGCCGTGGTCGCCGCGCAGGTGGCCAAGGACCTCGAAGGGCAGTTCGACGTGATCCACGCCCACGACTGGCTGACCTATTACGCCGGCATTGCGGCCAAGCGCGTGTCGGGCAAGCCGCTGGTGGTGCACATGCACGCCACGGAGTACGACCGCTCGGGCGAGAACGTCAACACGCAGGTCTACGCCATCGAGCGGGCCGGCATGCACGCCGCCGACCGGGTGATCGCCGTTTCGAACCTCACGCGCAACATCGTCATCAACCGCTACGGCGTTCCGGCCGAGCGGGTCGTCACGGTGCACAATGCCGTGCGCTTCGCCCAGAACTGCGGCACAACACCCGAGCGGGGCGTCGACGACAAGATCGTGACCTTCCTGGGGCGCATTACCTACCAGAAAGGCCCCGACTACTTCGTCGAGGCGGCCGCCAAGGTCCTCAAGCGGGTTCCCGGCGTGCGGTTCGTGATGGCCGGTTCGGGCGACATGATGAACCACGTCATCCGCCGCGTGGCGCGGCTCGGCATCGCCGACCGGTTCCACTTCACGGGATTCCTCCGCGGGGAGGACGTGCACAAGATGTTCCAGCTGTCGGACGTCTACGTGATGCCCTCCGTCTCGGAGCCTTTCGGCATCTCGCCGCTGGAGGCGATGCGCTCGAACGTCCCGGTGATCATCTCCAAGCAGAGCGGCGTGGCCGAAGTGCTGGACTACGCCGTAAAGGTCGACTACTGGGACGTGGACGCCCTGGCCGACGCCATCTACGGACTGATCAAGTATCCCGCCCTGTCGGACATGTTCGCCTCGAAGGGCCTCGAAGAGGTGACCAACCTCAAGTGGAACGACGCCGCGGCGAAGATCAAATCGGTGTACGAAACCGTGATCGAAGAGAATAAAAAACAATTAAAATAGCATCCCGCATGAAAACCGTCTGTCTTTATTTTCAGGTGCATCAGCCCTGGCGTCTGAAGAAATACCGCTTCTTCAACATGGGCAAGGACCACAACTACCTGGACGACCTCATGAACCGTTCGATCATGCAGAAGGTCGCCCGCCAGTGCTACCTGCCGATGAACGCCCTGCTGCTCAAACTCATCAAGGAGAACAAGGGCAAGTTCCGCTGTTCGTTCTCGATCACGGGCATCGCCATCGAACAGTTCCGCGCCTTCGCCCCCGAAGTGCTCGACTCGTTCAAGGAGCTGGCCGCGACGGGCTGCGTGGAGTTCCTCGCCGAGACCTACTCCCACTCGCTGGCCTCGCTGGCCTCGAAGGAGGATTTCACGGAGCAGGTCAAGCTGCACGCCAACCTCATCAGGAAGGAGTTCGGGGTGAAACCCACGGCCTTCCGCAACACGGAGCTGATCTATTCGGACGAGATCGGCGCGATGGTCGCCGGCATGGGCTTCCGCACGATGCTGGCCGAAGGCGCCAAGCACGTGCTGGGCTGGAAATCGCCCAACTACGTCTACGCCAACGCCATCGACCAGAAGTTGCGCCTGCTGCTGCGCAACTACAAGCTCTCGGACGACATCGCCTTCCGTTTCTCGAACAAGAGCTGGGACGAATGGCCCCTGACGGCCGACAAGTACGTGCAGTGGCTCGCCTCGGACGAGACGCCGGGCGAGGTCGTCAACCTGTTCATGGACTACGAGACCTTCGGCGAGCACCAGACCGCCGACACGGGCATCTTCGAATTCATGCGCGCACTGCCCAAAGCGATTCTCGCCAAGAAAAACGGCCTGGAGTTCGCCACGGTGACCGAAGCGGCGAAGAAATACCAGCCGGTTTCGGTGCTCCACTGCCCGCACGTGATGTCGTGGGCCGACGAGGAGCGCGACGTGACGGCATGGCTGGGCAACGAACTGCAGAACGAAGCCTTCTCGAAACTCTACGCCCAGAAGGAGAAGGTCTCTGCACTGAAGAACCCCGACTTCGACTATGTATGGAGTTTCATGCAGACCTCCGACCATTTCTACTACATGGCCACCAAGTGGCTGTCGGACGGCGACGTGCACTCCTACTTCAACCCCTACGATTCGGCTTACGACGCCTTCATCAACTACATGAACGTCCTCTCGGACTTCATCATCGAGCTGGACAAGGCGGTGGCTGCCAAGGCGGCGAAAAAACGGGCCTGACGGCCTCCGGGCAACCGGAAAACGGCCCGCAGGGTGTACAGCGTATGCTTTATTTGCTTACATTTGGCGCATTGAAAATACTTCTGTATGAATAGCGTCTTCATCCTGCTGAACAGCCTCAACGACTGGAAGCCCTACTGCGAAACGGATTCGCTCGTAACCGTCACCGACTACCTCGAACACCGTTACGGGGAACGGACGCCCAAACTGGTCATCAATTTGAGCGACGAATACGGCTACAACTCCGAGGGTTATTACTGCTCGCTGCTGGCCCAGGCCCGGGGACACCGGGTGCTGCCGGGCGTCGAGACCCTCAACAAGCTCGAATCGGGTGCGGGAATCCGCATGAACAGCAACCTGCAGCAGCTGTGCCACCAATGGATCGAGCGCAACCGTATCACCGACGAAATCTGGCAGCTGAACATCTATTTCGGGACCTGCCGCGAGAAGGGGCTGGAGAAGATCGCACGCTTCATTTTCGACCACTACCCGTGCCCGATCCTGCGCGTGACGATGAACAACCACGCCCGCAACCAGATCGAGTCGGTGCAGGCCCTTTCCCTGCGCCAGCTCTCGGAGAGCGAACAGGACGACTTCGCCAACGCACTGGACAGCTTCAACAAGAAGGTATGGCGCTCGCCGCGCTCGGCCAAACCCGCACGCTACAACCTCGCCATTCTCTACGACCCGGACGAAAAATTTCCGCCCAGCGACAAGGACGCCCTCGGCAAATTCCTCGAGGTGGCCCGGAAAATGAACATCCACGCGGAGCTGATCACCGAAGAGGAGGCCACGCGGCTGATGGAGTTCGACGCGCTGTTCATCCGCACGACCACATCGCTCAACCACTACACCTTCCGCCTCGCGCAGCGGGCCGCGATGAACGACATCGCCGTGATCGACGATCCCGAGTCGATCATCCGCTGCACGAACAAGGTCTACCTGTGCGAACTTTTCGAAAAGGCCCGCATCCCGGCCCCGGCCTCGCAGCTGCTGTTCCGCAGCAACGAATATACCTTCGGGGAGATCAGCGAACGCCTCGGCGCGCCCTTCATCCTCAAGATTCCCGACGGATCGTTCTCGGTGGGCATGCACAAGGTCGCCGACGACGCAGAGCTGCGTGCGGCGCTCGACGAGATGTTCGGGCATTCGGCCGTGCTGCTGGCCCAGGAGTTCATCCCCACGGAGTTCGACTGGCGGATCGGCCTCCTGGACGGCGAACCGCTCTTCGCCTGCAAGTATTTCATGGCCAAGGGCCACTGGCAGATCTACAACCACGCCCACGACGACACGGGCCGCAACCTGTGCGGCGCGTGGGAAACCGTGCCCATCTACAAGGCACCGCAGAAAGTGCTCGACACGGCCGTAAAGGCCGCGGCGCTGATCGGCAAGGGATTGTACGGCGTGGACCTGAAACTCATCAACGGCAGAGCCGTGGTGATCGAGATCAACGACAACCCGTCGATCGACCACGAGGTCGAGGACGCCGTGCTGGGCGACGAGCTTTACTACCGCATCCTCAACCATTTCGTCCACTGCCTCAACCGCCTCCACGCGCAATGAACCCCGCAGTCGGAATACGTCCTGCGACGGCCGGGGACCTCGACGCCGTGGAGTGCGTCGAGCGGCGCTGTTTCCCGGAAGGGGAGGCTTTCACGCGGCGGCAGCTGCTCTACCTGCTGACGCATGCGCAGGGAGCGTCCTACGCTGCCACCCGCGACGGTGCGGTCGTCGGCTACATTTCATTGCTGATGCGGCGCACGGCGCAAAACCTCCGCATCTACTCCGTGGCGGTGGACCCCGCGGCGCGCGGCTGCGGAGTCGGGCAGGCATTGCTGGACGCCGCTATCGCGCTGGCCCGGCGGCTCGGGCTGCATGAAGTGACGCTCGAAGTGCGCACCGATAACGATTCCGCCATAAGGCTTTACGCCCGCAACGGCTTCCGGGACGAACGGCTGCTGCGCGGCTACTACCCCGACGGCACGGATGCCCGGCGGATGTCGTTCAGGATCTCCGGCGGCCGTCCAGAATAGCCTCCTTGTTCGCCTCGGCCCACTCCACCAGTCCGAAAATATGCGGCAGAAGGCTCCCGCCCCGCTCCGTAAGGCTGTATTCCACCCGCGGCGGAACCTCGGCATAGACTTCGCGGCGGATCATCCCGTCGGTTTCGAGCATCCGCAGCGTGACGGTCAGCATGCGGTGCGAAATGTCGCCCAGCGTGCGGTGAATCTCGCTGAAACGCATTACGCCGTTGGCGTCCAACGTCAGCAGCACCAGCATCGACCACTTGTCCCCCAGGCGGCACAGCACGTCCCGGACCGGGCAGGAACCCGTGGGCGCAAAATTCTGCAAACTTTTTTCCGTTTCCATCCCTTTGATTTCCAGCAACGGTTACTTTTACGTAACCAACTCATTTTTAAGTGCGTTCTTGTTTATACGCACGAATTGGCCTATATTTGTAAACAAAAGTAATAAACTTACCGAAAATAACCATTGTTTCACTAAACAAATCGCAACCATGTCAAAGAAAACAGCCGTCGTGGCCGTGAATCCCGTGAACGGGATGGGCCTGTTCCAGTATCTGGAAGCATTTTTCGAGAACCGGATTCCCTACACCGTCTTTGCGGTGTCCGACAGCCGGGAGATCCGCACCAATTCGGGCGTCGGGCTGACCGCCGACGACGTGATCGCCAGCCTCAAAGGACACGAAGAGGAGTACGACGCCCTGGTGTTCGCCTGCGGCGACGCCGTGCCGGTCTTCGCGCAGAACGCCGACAAGCCCTGGAACAAGGACCTGATGGAGGTGCTGAAAACCTTCGGGGAGACGGGCAAACCGATGATCGGCCACTGCGCCGCAGGGATGATGTTCGGATTCGCAGGTGTCGCCGCCGGACGGCGCGTCGCCGTGCACCCGATGGCCAAAGCCGCCGTGACGGGTCCCGTGGCGACGGACGCCCCGTTCGAGATCGACGGCAACTTCTACACCGCCCAGGAGGAGCACGCCATTCCGGCGATGATCCGACAGGTGGTCGAAGCGCTGAAATAACACCACGAAAGACCCCGGCCGCAAGACCGGGGCTTTTCATTTTACGGCCGGATGGCGTAATCGTAGACAAGCCGCGAAATGCGGGCGATGACGGCGGCATTGGTCCGGTCGTCCTCGCGGGAATCCATCACGAAGACCGCAATCGAATACTCCCGGCCATCGGGCAGACGGACGAATCCGATGTCGTTGTCGGCGATCTTCACCCCGCTCGCCGTACGGTCCGAACTGCCGGTCTTGTGCGCCACGGCGACCCCGGCAGGCAGCAACCCGCGGAGTTTGTCGGGACCGGTCGTCGTCGCGAACATCGTCCTCTCCAGGAAATCCCCGTATTCGTCCGGGAGCAATTCCCCGCGGCGGAAACGTTCGAGCAGCCGCACGGCGGCCAGCGGCGTGGTCCGGTTGAGATACTGGTTGTCCGTATGGCGGTGCATCGTCTCCTCGTCGGCGACGATCTCCGTCTCACCGACGCCCAGCCGGGCGACATAGCGGCTCACGGTCTCCGGTCCGCCGAGGAAGCGGAACAACAGGTCACAGACGTTGTTGTCGCTCTGCGCGACGCTGTATGCCAGCAGTTCCGCCACGGTGAACTCGCCGCCCGCAGGATAGACTTCGCGCAGCGGCGACCACGTATCGGGCGGCAGGTCGGAGCGACGGACCGGAATGCGCGTCGCAAGGGGAAGGCCGCCGCGGGCAAGGCTGTCGAGCACGGCCAGCGCCTGATGGAATTTAAAGACGCTCAACATGGGATAGGGACGGGAGCCGTTCACCACGAGCGTGTCGCCGTCATCGAACACCACGGCAACGCCCACCGTCGCCCGCACCGAATCGGCCAGGGCGCGGATGTCGCGCTCCGGCGTCCCGGGCCGGGCCGAAAGGGCGGCCGCCGCAAGGCAGCAACAGAGCAGGATCAGCCGTTTCACGGGCCGTTATCCTTTCCGCTTGTAACGCGAGGGCGAAGTCCCGGTATGCTGTTTGAAATACTTGCCGAAGAAGGACTGCGTCGAGAAATTGAGGTGGTAGGCGATCTCCTGAATGCTCATCCCGGAATACTTGAGCAGGGCCTTGGCTTCGAGGATCACCGACTCGTCGATCCACCGCGCGGCGGTCTTGCCGCTCACCTCCTTCACCACGGACGAGAGGTATTTGGGCGTGATATTGAGCTGCCTGGCGTAGAAGCTCACGTTGCGCTCCTTCTTGTTGTACTGCTGCAGGAGCGACATGAACTCGTCGAACAGCACCTCGCAGCGTCCCTGCTTCATCTCGCCGGGCTGCTCGCGCTGGTTGATCTCGGTGATGATGTAGAACGCCGTGGTGAAGAGCGTGCGGATGATCTCGTGGCGGTAACGCTCCTTGTCGCTGCGCAGCATGGTCTTGATGAGCTGGAACAACTGGCGGATTTCGTCCACGTCCTGCGGCGTGACCTCCAGCACGGGAGCCTTGCCGAAGCGCATGTAGACCGGCAGCGAGGTCGAGAGGTCGATCTGGATCTCGTTGACGAACGATTTCGAGAAGGCCAACAGGTAAGCCGCGGCGTTCGACGAACATTTGACCGTGCGGATGATCGAATCGGGGTTGAAAAAGACGATCGTGTTGGGTTTGATGCTGTAATTCTGCATGTCGATCGACACGGTGGCCTCGCCCGCCATCATTATGATGGCCGTAAAACCGTCGATCGAGGTCGGATAGTCGGCCGTGGTGTTCTTGTCGGCCGTGAGTGCGGAGATCACCAGATCGTCCGAGAGGTAAAAGACGTCGCTCATCTCCTTCTTGATCCGGGAGATGGAGACTTTGCGCAAACTTTCGCGTCCTCCGCTGCGCGCCGTTTTGCCGTTATCCGCCATATCGTCGTAGTTTTTCCGACAAAAGTAACAATTACCGCTTAAAATCGCAAGTGCGGAAATAAAAAAACTTCCCGGTTTCCGAACGTTGTCGCCGCTGCGTTCCGCCGTATGCACGGCTGCGGACGGCAGGACAACCGCCTGCGGATTGCCGAGCCGCCACAGCAGTCATGGCGCCTGTTTTCGCGCCATAAGTCCGTCCGGCCCAAGCCCAAGCCCAGCCCGCGGGAGGGGTTCGGCGCCTGCAACCGGACCAGCGGCCGGAATACGGGCCGGACGCCCAAAATCAGGAATTGCCCGAGGTCTGTTTGGCGCACATCACACGCAGGCCGCCCGCCAGACATTCGATGTGCAGCGGGAATTCGGCTCCCTTCTGCCCGTCGACGTCCGTGGGTTCGTTGACCGACGACCGGATGTCGATCCGCTGCGCCCGGAGATGGCGGACGATCTTCGGACTGCCTCCCGCCAGGTAGCGGCACATGGCCAGCGTCGAACGGAAGAAGTTCTTCTTCTCCAGCAGGATGCAGTCGAACAGCCCGTCCTTGATCGACGACCGCCGCGCCAGGTGGAAACCGCCCGCCGTCTCGCCGTTGAAAATCAGCACCATCAGCGACCGCAGGTCGAATCGCTCGCCGTCGGCCTCGATCTCCAGCGGCACGGCGTGCATCGTGCGGAACTCCTTGACCCCCTCGATGATATAGGCCAGTTTGCCGATCTTGTGCTTGCGCTCGTCGGGCGTGCGCTGCGAGGTGGTCGTGAAGATGCCGAACGAAAAGATATTGACGAAATACAGGTCGTTCACCCGCCCGCAGTCGACCCTCTCGACGACGCCCGACGCGATCTGCCGCGCCGCTTCGAGCGGCTCGCGCGACATGCCGACCGCCCCGGCGAAATCGTTAGCCGTACCGGCCGGAATCACGCCGATGGGAATGTCCAGTCCCTTGCGTTTCATGGCGTTGACCACATAGTTCACCGTGCCGTCGCCGCCGGCGACGACCATCAGGTCGATTGTCTCGTTGCCGTCGAACGGATTGGCCGTAAAGTCGATCTTCTGCGGCGTGACGTCGTAGCCGTAGGCCTGAAAAATCGTACTGATGCACCCGACGTTGCGGGCGATCTTTCCCTTGCCCGATTCGGGATTGTAGAGGAATACCGCTGTTTTCATTTATCTCGCTATTTCAGAATCAACGCTTCCATGGCCGGCGAGACGTACTCCTCGTACTCCCCGCCGTCGCCCGCCAGGATGAAGTACGCCTTCACGCCGGGCATCCGTTCCGCGGCCGCCAGCGCATCGTCGGCGCCCATCGCCAGGAACATGGTCCCCAGCGCGTCGGCCTCGGCGCAGGTCGGGGCCGCGACGGTCACCGACAGCAGGCGCGAAAGGGCGCTGCGCCCCGTGCGGGGGTCGATGGTGTGGGCGACCTTGTTGCCCTCCCCGTCGAGGTAGAACCGGCGGTAGTTGCCCGAGGTGGCCAGCCCGCCGCCGGTCATCCGAATCCGTTTCTGAAGGTATTCGCCGTCCGACATGTTGCCGTCGAAAGGCGTTTCGACGCCGATGCGCCACGCCCTGCCCTGCCGGTTGAGTCCCCGGCAGCGGACCTCGCCGCCGATGTCGACGATGTAGTTTTCAGCCCCGTATTTCTCGACCAGCGCGGCCAGCAGGTCGACCGTATAGCCTTTGGCCACGGAGTTGAAATCCAGCTGCACGCGCGGGTCGTCCTTCACCAGCCGCCCGCCTTCGACGCGGACCTTTTCGCGACCCACGAATGCGAGAATCGAATCGACATTCGGATTATCGGCACGCTCCCGCCCGGCGAAACCCCACGCCTCGACCAGCGGCTTGACGGTCACGTCGTAACGCCCGTCGCTCAACGCGCCGATGCTGTCGGCCAGATGCAGGTTGAAGGCGATGTGGCGGTCGACGCTGTCGGTTTCGTTGCGGTTCAGGCGGCTCACGAGCGACGTCGAATCGTAGATCGACATCGACGCCTTGGCCTCGCGGTCCAACTCCATGACGGCCGCATAGAGCCGCTGCTGCGAGACACCCTTCACGTCGGCCACCACATGCAGCGTCGTGCCGAGCATCGTCCCGTCGACGGTGACGAAATCCGGCCCGCTCCCGCAGCCGCACAGCGCCGCGGCGACAAGCGCGGCGAAAGTTCCGCGCACACCCGTTTTCCCCATAATTTTCACTTGTTTAGCCGCAAAAATACGATTTTCCCGATTAATTTGTTATTTTTAGACGCCAAATTGAAAATAATTGTGAATTATGAATTATGAATTATGAATTATTTCCTACCTTTGCGGAACGCTCTGGCGTTATCCACGGTAAGGGGGATGCGTCGTAGAGTGGAACGTAAATAAATTTACACAATGGCTTATTTAACAGCTGAGAAAAAGCAGGAGCTTTTCGGCCAGTACGGCAAGTCTAACACCGACACGGGTTCGCCCGAGAGCCAGATCGCGTTGTTTTCGTACCGTATCAGCCACCTTACAGAACACCTCAAGAGCAACAAACACGACTTCGGAACCCAGCGCGCACTGCTGCGCCTGGTCGGCAAGCGCCGCGCGTTGCTGGAATACCTGAAGGAGGTCGACATCGAGCGCTACCGCGCAATCGTGAAGACGCTGAATCTCCGCAAGTAATCCCGAGGAAGAAATGAAGGCAATTCCCGAGAGGGGTTGCCTTCATTTTCGTTGCGAAAAACAATTCGAAAACACTATAGGTTTAAAATTTTTATGGAAGAAAAGAAGCTGTACAACGCAGTCCGTAAAACGATCGCCCTGGCCGACGGACGCCAGATCGAGATCGAAACGGGCAAACTGGCCAAGCAGGCCGACGGCTCGGTCGTCGTCAAGATGGGCGACACGATGCTGCTCGGTACCGTCGTGGCCGCAAAGGACGCAAAACCCGACACCGATTTCATGCCCCTGCAGGTAGAGTACAAGGAAAAGTACGCCTCCATCGGCCGCTATCCCGGAGGTTTCATGAAGCGCGAAGGCCGTGCTAACGACAGCGAGATCCTCGTCGCCCGGCTGATCGACCGCGCCCTCCGCCCCCTGTTCCCCGCGGATTACCACGCCGAAGTCTACGTGACGGTCACCCTCATTTCGGCGGACAAGGATATTCAGCCCGACGCGCTGGCCGGTCTGGCCGCCTCGGCGGCGCTCGCCGTATCGGACATTCCCTTCGGCGGCCCCATCTCGGAGGTCCGCGTCGTACGACGCAACGGCGAATACGCCATCAACCCCACCTATTCGGAGATGCCCGAATGCGACCTGGACATCATGGTCGGCGGTACGATCGACAACATCCTGATGGTCGAGGGTGAGATGAAGGAGGTTTCGGAAGAGGTGATGCTCGGCGCCATCAAGTTTGCGCACGAGGAGATCAAGAAACACTGCGCCGTACAGATCGAGCTTTCGAAAGAGCTGGGCAAGGACGTGAAACGCA
>ERZ824473.940-NODE-940-length-46099-cov-19.531057_pt1 | contig 46099 bp, 53 predicted proteins | sample MGYA00519874_ERZ824473 | MGnify/ENA primary metagenome ERZ824473 (study PRJEB31778, sample SAMEA3449151) | human gut metagenome | biome: human gut; feature: human-associated habitat; material: faeces | place: United Kingdom | collected 2010/2012 ... | reverse complement strand
AAGGTCGATCCGCTGGAGAACCTCAAGGAGAACGTGATCTGCGGTCACCTGATCCCCGGCGGTACGGGCCTGCGCGACTACGACGACCTCGTAGTCGGTTCGAAGGCCGATCTGGAGTCGCTCCAGCAGGCGCAGTAGTCTGCGACGCGGGAGTGATCCCGCCTGAAATAGATTGGAAAAAATCCCCTTCCGGAGAGCCGGAAGGGGATTTTTGGTTGTCGGAGGGGCGAACCGGGTTGCAAAGACGCAGGAGCCGGGTGTTCGGAGACACGGAAAGTATGGGGCGATCGGAAAGACCGGAATGCGGAAAGTCCGGGCCGTGACGGACCCGGACTATTGCCGTGTGTACTGTGTTTGCGTCCGGCCGTTTATTCGAATGCGACCGCCTGACCGTTGATCTTCACATTGCTGAAGACGGCTTCCGAGGTCTTCTTGCTGTCGCCGCTGTTGGCCGCCAGGCCGATCAGCAGTTTGTCGGGCAATCCGCTGATGGAGACGGACTTTTCCGCGCCGAACGTTGCGCCTCCGTCGAGCGAATAGGACGCCGTGAATTTGTCGCCTGCGCGTTCGAGCCGCACGATGGGCTTTGCCCCCTCGGTTGTGGCTGCCGGTGCGCCTAATGCGCCCTTGTTGCCCTTTCCGGCGGCTTCGGTCCGGTTGGAGTAGTAGAATCCCGTGAGGCTCCGGGCGGCCATCGCGTGGATGAAATCGCCGGTCGAGATCGTTCCTGCGTCAGGAGTGACCAGCAGCCCGGCCAACGCCTGGTTGGTGTCTTTCAGGGCGGAGAAGGAGTCGACCTGCGCGGTAGCCACGAAGTTGCCCGTGACCTCCCGGTAGACGAACCCGAGGGTCTGCGTGCCGCTTTCGAATTTGCCGCATGCCGTGAGCGCCAACTGGCCCCCGTTGCAGACGGCCGTTGCGGCGGTGGTGCCGTTGGAGAGCAGTGTCCAGCCGTTGCCCAGGTCGCTGCCGCCGGGTGTGGGATCGGTTCCCGGGTCGGGGTCCGGGGTCGTTCCGCCGCCCGTGATGCCGCCGTTGTCCACCTCTTTGGGCGCTGCGGAATAGCCCGTCAGTTTACCCACGCCCGAAGCCGAAGGCACGATCTCGGCGATCCGGCCGACGGGGTCCACGATGTAGTTGTACGCCGGCTTGAAGTCGTCGTAGGTATACGGCGTCGCGATCTTCTCGCCGTTGTAGGCCTTGTACTCCACATTGGTGAAGGGGTAGGGCGACGTGGCGTCGGCGGGTTTGTTGTTGAAGAGGTTGCCGCGTTCGTAGAGGTATCCGGCCACCGATCCCGTGAGGTTCGACACCCAGCTGCTGCCGCTCGGTTTGGCCGGGTAGGTGCAGATGTCGGTCGGGAGTTTCACGCCTTCGAAACAGTTGTCCTCGACGAGCACCATCGCGCCGTAGGCGCTGCCTACGCCGTAGGTGGTCACCTGGTTGAAATAGTTGTTGTAGACGTGGGCGCGGCCGAAGCGTACGCGCGGATGGCGCGAACTCGACAGGTCGAAGAAATTGTGGTGGAACGTCACGGTGATCTTCGTGTCGGCCGTCTGGCTGTTCGAGTGGCCTACGAGGCACGATTTCTGGGTCTTGATGAAGTGACACCACGATACGGTGACGTTGTAGGTCTGGTGCGTCACGTCGCACGAGCCGTCCTCGTAGTCCTTCGTCTGGTTGATCGACTCGAAGGTGCAGTGGTCGACCCAGACGTTGTTGCTCTCCTGCATCGAGATGCCGTCGGCGCCGTCGTCGGCCTTGGGCATCTTGATATAGATGTTGCGGATGATGATATTCGAGGATTCGTTGATGAAGAACCCGACGTTTTCCATCAAGAAGTTGTTCGTGCCGTTGATCGTGAGGTTGCCCGTGCGCTTGATGTCGAACCAGGGCTTGCCCGAGCGGTAGCCGTCGTCCTTGTGGAACGTACCGCTCAACCAGACGATCGCGGGGGTCATGGTCTTGTTTTTCTCGCGCAGGTAGAGCCATTCGCCGAACTTCTTGCCGTCGTCGAAATGGTGGATGTTGGCCTCGGTGGCGCCGGCGCCGCCCGTCGTGCCTTCGGCATAGCCGTAGAGTTTGTCCAGTTCGACGTCGCCCGTGACGGGAGGCGTCGGAACGTCCGGATCGGGTTCCGGATCGGGGTTTTCGACCGGTTCCTTGCCGCCCTCCTGTTCGGTGACGTTGGCGATGCGCACGGAGCCGTTTGCCGCAACGATGTCGGCACGGAGCAGGACCTTTTTGCCGATCAGATCGGGGTGGTCGACCACGTTCAGGCGGGCCTGAACGTCCGATTCATCCGGTAGTTCCACACGGATGCACTTGTCGGGGCGGTACTCGTTGGCTTTCGAGGCCAGCAGGATGTTGCTGCGCGAGGGGGTGTCGGAACCGACGGAACGCACGGCGGCCTTTGCATCGGCTTCGGCCCCGGCGACGTAACCCCGGATCCAGACGGCCGATTTCCCGGCGGCGGCCGCGAGGTCGCCCACGCCGAAGGGATCGTCCTTCGTTCCCGCGGGCAGCGTCGTTGCGGGCGGATCGGGGGTATCTTCGGTGGTGGTGTCGTCGCCGCACGCTCCGGCGAGCAGCGGAACGACCAGCAGAAGCAGTAAAATTCGTTTCATACGTATTGTGGTTTTAGGTTGACGTTTGCTGATAACAAAATTAACCCGCCGGAGGTTGTCCGACGGGGAAATTTTATCCGTTTACAGGGAAAAATCGTCACACGCCCGAAAGGATGCCTCCGGCGTGCCCGGAACTTAACGTTTGAAGCGTTTGGCAAGGCCCCCTTCGGAGGTCTCGCGGTAGAGGCTCGGCAGGGCGTGGCCCGTTTCGTTCATCACCTCCACGACCTTGTCGAAGCTCACCATGTGCGAGCCGTCGGAGAGCGTGGCGTAGGCGTTGGCGTCGAAGGCGCGGGCCGCGGCGATGGCGTTGCGTTCGATGCAGGGGACCTGCACCAGTCCGCATACGGGGTCGCACGTGAGGCCCAGGTGGTGTTCGAGACCCATCTCGGCGGCGTATTCGATCTGCGAGGGGGTTCCGCCGAAGAGCTGGCACGCGGCGGCGGCAGCCATGGCGCACGCCACGCCGACCTCGCCCTGGCAGCCTACCTCGGCGCCCGAAATGGAGGAGTTGGTCTTGGCGACGTTGCCGAAAAGCCCGGCCGTGGCCAGCGCCCGCAGGATGCGGACGCGCAGGAAGTTGCGCGAGGAGGAGAGGTGGTAGAGCACCGCGGGCATGACGCCGCTCGACCCGCATGTGGGGGCCGTCACGACCGTGCCGCCCGAGGCGTTCTCCTCGGAGGTGGCCAGCGCGTAAGCGTAGATTTTGGCCCGCGAGGAGAGCGAGTCGGTGTAGCTTTTCGACTTGACCCAGTAGGTCGAGGCCTTGCGGGCGACCTTCAGCCCTCCGGGCAGCACGCCGTCGTTGTTCAGGCCGCGCTGGATGGTCGCGCACATCGTCTCCCAGACCGTGTCGAGGTAGTCCCAGATTTCGGGACCCTCGCAGTCGCTCACATACTCCCAGAAGGTTTTGCCCTCGTGGTAGCACCACTCCTTGATCTCCGAAATGGTCGACAGCGGGTAGATGCTCTGCGGCGTTTCGAGGCGCGAGGCCTCGTTGGCCAGCGCGCCGCCGCCGACGCTGAAAATCGTCCACGCATCGACGACCTGGCCGCCTTTCAGCCCTTCGAACAGCATGCCGTTGGGGTGGAAGGGGAGTACGACCTCCGGTTTCCAGACGATCTGGGTCGGGGCGGCCGGTTCGAGGACCGAAAGGATCGCCACGTCCGTCAGGTGGCCCTTGCCCGTGGCGGCCAGCGATCCGTAGAGGGTCACGCGGTAGGCGTCGACGTCGCGGCAGCGTTCCGCAAACTGTTCGGCGGCCCGCTTGGGGCCCATCGTGTGGCTGCTCGATGGGCCGCTGCCGATCCTGTATAACTCTTTGAGCGATTCCATAATCGTGATTTTACGGGAGCAAAGATAGGTAAAATTCCATAAGAAAAGGAGGAATATTTATTCCTCCTTTTCTTGTAGCCCCACCGCGACTCGAACGCGAATTTAGGTTAGGAAACCTTGTATTTATCTATTCTACAAGCCATATATTCAGCAAATTGCGAATTGAGCCGAAAAATATTTGACAACAATCTGACAACTTTTGCAAAAATGCGGGGTCGCCGAAGCAACACCCGCACAACGCACGATGCCGTAAAACGACATCGGTGCAAAGGTACAAATTATTTTCGACCGACAAAACGGAGTACGAAAAAACATCCCATGATGACGGTTGCGCAGATTGCAATGATGCCGAGCCAACGCAGGTTCTTCGGTGTCGAATCCTCTTTGATCTCTTCCGTGCCTGTGTCTTCCTGTTTGTTCGTCGTGGTTTGTTCGTTGGCGGCTTCGCGTAATTGCTCGTCGACGATCTGACGAATAACGGATTTATCGACGGTTGCCGTCGTGTTTGTGGTTTTCGTTTCCGTTGTGGTCGTCTGCTGGGGCGGCGGGATTCCCAAGCTGTCGGCAGCGGGGCTGCTCGTATCGTAGATGGTTGTCGTCGATTTCGTTTCCGTCGTGGTTTTCGAAATCGTTACGACGTCGCGCTGCTCCTCCGTCTGCTCCTGCGTTGAGATTTGCCGCTCCGATTCGGCCTGCTCTTCGACGCGCTCCTGCGCGGATGAACGCGAGGTGTTGCGCGTGGATGCACACGCGCAACACAAGCAGCCAATCGCAAGTAAAAGGATTACACGTTTCATGGTTCGAATTTAATTGCTAAAATGCGATTCTTCCATCCCCGCAGGAATTTCCGTTGGGATGGCTTTCGTCGGACGATATTTTCGACGAACGCGATGCGTGCCGCTTGTATCTGATGGAACAGCGGGTCTGCGGGGCGGCTGTTAAGTGCGGCGAGTGTTTTGCGGCCGACGATGCCATCGACCTCGACGCCGAGGATTTTTTGTACCTGTTTGATGCCGTGGACGCCCGACGCCCACACCCAATCGACAACGATATTTGCGATGGACTGATTTTCGATCTCGTCGGCCTTCCACCTATCCCAATACTGACATTTGAAAATCTCCATCCATTGTTCGTTCGTTATGATTCGCAGGTCGTCGGCATCAATGTCGCCGTCGCCGTCGTTATCGCATCCGTGCAGCCGCCACGTTGCAATCGTTATTCCTTTGTTGGTTGCTCCGCCCACATCGTCGGGGTCGTTCACATATCCGCCTTCCCACGATAGGATGAACGGAACGAGTTTTTGCGCATCTGCCATAATTGCCGTGGTTTTAATAAGTTATGCTATCGTCTTTGTTGGCTGTGTTTTTATTATTCCGGTCATCTTCCTCGATGTGGCATTGTTCGAGTTCGTCGATACCGAGCCGTCGCCCCAGCAACGAAAAGACGTTAAATGTTATCCGCTTGCCTTTTGCTGCAAAATAGTTAGACAAACACGACGATAGTTCATTACCGTAAATGATGGCGAAAATCAGGTATTTCAGCCAGTCGGCGGCAAATCCTATCGAAATAGTAATGCCGAGCATGACCCAGCACAGGTATTCGCACATTTTGTTGACCGTGCGGCGAACCGCCCGCGAAATGCGCACACGCTCACCCCTTTTTCGGGCCGCTTCGCAGCCGAAAAAGAGATCGCAGACGATAACCACAGCCGCAACGACCAACCAAATGATCGAATCCGCAAGAGCTTGATAGAAAATCGACGTCAATATCGCTGTCGCCGAGTTCTGCACGACGGTTTCGGTCATTGTCGATTGTTCGGTTAGCGGGTTCATACGGCGTCGATATTATGCGCTTGCTCTTCCTCGGCTCGTTCCGCTTCTCGCGTCGCTTCGAGTTTGGCCAGCGTCTGTTCGTTTCGGTTGTATTCGGCGTTTGCGGCTTCGTATCGGGCGAAATCGTCGGGGTATGTTTCACGAAACGACGTTCCGTTTTTGAAACATTTTGCGGCCCGTTCGTCCGACGATGCCATGATCGCGCGTAGTTCCAACTGGCGCGACTGTAATTCGTTAATTTGCTGCTGTGTTTCCATCGTTGAGTAAGTTTTTGAGTGTGAATAAATCGCGTCTGCGTTGTTTGCGGACGTTGTATTTGTAGATTTCCCGTTGCCGGAAACGTTTAACGACCGTTGCTGTCGTGATGTCGTCGTCAAAACGGATGTAGTCGCGCCATACGGTTTTAACCTCTGCGGCGATACGTTTACGAATGTTGAACGTATCGAAATGCCGCATCAACCCTAAATAGGAGTTTAGGATTGTCGCCAGCTTCTCGACATTCCGGGCCTTGCGGCGGCTACTGTGTCGGCACGCTTCGTTGTAGTAGTGAATCTTTCCGAAACACCGTGCGACGGTTTGGTTGTTCGTGTAGATGCGGTTGTATTTGATAACCGCGCCTAAAAATTTGATGCCTTTCGAGTAGTGTTGCAGGTAGAATTTCCGTGGGTGCATCGTCAGTCCCCGTTCTGCGGCAAAATAGTTCCGAATATAAGGCATAGCCGTAAGAAACGACGCCTTATCCCGGACGACGAATGCGAAATCGTCGACGTAGTTCACAGGAGCGAGGCCAACGGAGCGCATCCACCGCATCGCGGGTGCGTTGTAGAAATTCGCGTCGGATTGCGACGTGAGGTTCCCGATGGCTAAACCGAGGAACCAATCGACATTATAGAGGCTCTTCGAGCGCGGCAGGTCAGCCCAATCGCAAAGTGGAGTTTTTCGCACGGCGTTGTCCTGCGGATTATGCAGTGTAACGACGCGGATAAGATACAATAGCGTATCCTTATCCCATCCCTCGTAGCGTTTGGCGACCAATGCGACCAACTCGTCGTAAAGACGACGCTTGTCGATGCTCATAAAAAATGATTGTAGGTCGAATTTTGCCACGTAACAGTCGGCGGTATAACCTTTCGACTGGTGGAATATCTGCTGTTGTAGGGTCTGTATGGCCGCAAGGTTGCCTTTTCCGACGCGGCAACTGAACATGTTATCGTCGAGTGTCCTGCACTCCTCGAAAAGCGGTTCGAGGCGCATGACGATATAGTGCTGCACGATTCGGTCGCGGAAATCGGCGGCTACTACTTCGCGCAGGCATGGTTTCGTAACGATAAATGCGATGGATTGCCGCGGGACATATTCGCAGTTGAATACCTCACGGGCGAGCGCGACAAGCTCGCTTTCTTCATCAAGCCAAAAGCGTATTGCGTTAGCGGTATGCGCTTTGTTTTTTAAGCACAGGCGATATGCCGCCCGCATTGATTTATAGAACGAGGCGAAAGGGTCTACATTATCTTGAAATTCGGAAACCGGACGCACGGCGTTCGCGTTATACTTGTTGTTGTTGTTCACGTTGCCCGTGTTGCCGTTGTAGATGAACGCGTTGTTGGAATTGTACTCGCCAGTTTTTTGCATTGTCGGTATAACTATAAATGATAGTATGCAAACCCTTTTCAAAATAATAATTATAGGCTCTCTGCCGACGGCTCGTTGTTCTTGCCGACGACACCCTCGCCACGTAGAAAATAGTTTCTCCAACCCCTCGCCTCGTCTTTAATCTTTGCGATAAGCATATCGCATTGTGCTTTTGCGTCGTCGCTCATTAGACCCAGCGCAACAGCCATCCGCAGTTTTAGCGACAGGGTGTCGATACGCAGGACGAAATCGTAGATGATTTGTGCGGCCCGTTTCGGGTCGGTTTGATGATTCGCCCGCAGTATCATTTCCTGCGCTTCCTCTGCCACAACGTCGATGCGGTCGCCGATCGTGAATTTGTATTTGCGATTGAATTCCGCCGTCCGGCGATGCAGGAGCAGCGCCAGTTGGAACGTTTTGTCGAGGATAGATAATTTCTTTGCCATAGGTCTAACTTGTGAACCCGCGCCGCACGCCGACGCGATGCGGCGCGGGAATTAAAAACTGAAAACTGTTTTACAAAGCGGAAACCGGACGCACGGCGATCGCGGTACACTCGTAGCTGCTGCCCACGCCGCCCGTGTAGCCGCCGTAGCAGAACGCGCTGTCGGAATTGTACTCGCACGATGTCCACGGATAATAACCCGAACCGTAGCAAGTCGTCTTACCGAGGCGTGACAGCGTGCGGTTTACAGGGTCGCTTTCCCGGTCGGCGGACGTCAGCACGCGGTCGTGCATAAGCAGGTAGACTTCATCGACGGACGGCAGCCACCATGCACCCGCTTCCAGTCCGGTAGTTGCGCCCTCGACCGTGACACCGTAGTCGAGCGCGGCCGCTGCGGCGGGATAACGGGAAACACTTTCGCCGTGGATGTTAACGAACCGTAGACTGCCGATCTTTGCGGTGTTCATCTTGCCGTCGCGCAGCAGCGCGCCGTAGGCTGCGGGATATTGCAGCAAATGTTCTCCGAACAGATAATCCCGGTAGGTCGGATAGGCGGCGAACAGTTCCGGGTTGGCCTCTTCCGTAAAGGCGCTTTCCCGAATTATGGTGCTGCTGCCGGGTTTGATTCCTGTGGCATCATTTCCGTTGGCCGAATAGTATTGCAGGAATTTTTCGGGATTGCAGCCCGCATACGACGAATTAACGCCGTTGTTACGGCGGACATATTCGGTTGACCCCTCGATCAACACCCCCGTCAACGTTGTTTGGTAGTTGACGTCTTCCGGAGGTCTTGTGATTTGGCAGCCACTTACGACGCCAATAGTCGCATAGCTGGGCGACCATGTATTCGACGACATGATGATACGCGAATTTGTCTCGTCGACGCTCGATGTCCAACCGTAGTCCTTGATTTGCCCGGTCACGAACGAGTTGATTTGAGCATGAATATCCGAAAGCGCCGCACCCGCGCTCCATGTTAAAGTCAGGTCGATTTTATAACCTCCGGTTCCAAATGTAAGAACCGCGGTTCCGTCTGCCGCGAGATCGAAACCCGACAATGCCACCTCGTAGGTGTGCGCCCAGCGGGCGCTACCCGAAGCATTTTCGAGCGATACGATCAATAGCTGTTCGCCCCGTCGTGCATAGACGACGGCCAACGGAACGAGGTTCGCCGGGATTTGCGCTTTGGCAATCGTTGTGCTTTTGATGTATTTGATAACCCCGTCCGTTTTATCGAAAACGGCGAGGTCGCCGATGGCGGCGGCCGATTTTCCGACGACGGTATTCACACCGTCGTAAATCGTTGTCGTTTCATTTTCGATGAACGAAACGGCCGATTTCGTCGAAAGACGATTCTTGTCGGCCGCATAAGCGGCCCGATCTGCGTATTTGTTAACCTGTGCCATATTCCGTTTGCATTATTGAATTTTCCAGTCAGACACGGCCGCGTTACCCGTTGAGAAATAGCACGCGCGGGCGGTCTTGTCGATGTAGAATTGCCCGGCCCTGTCTGGGGCTTTCGTCGGTGCGCCGTCGCCGACGGGTGCAAGGTTGTTATCGCCCCATACGTTCAACTCCTTGACCTGCAATTTGGGAATCACGACAGCGCCTGACAAGACGGCTATAAGTGCCTTTTCGAGTGCCTCGACCCGCTCGTCGAGGGTACAGTCGGAGTGCGCGAGCGTATTAATAACGTCGTCGTAGGTGTCGACGATGTGTTGCGCAGATTTCGCTGCATTATTTGCTGCTGTCGCCGCCTCGTTTGCTTTGCCCGTGGCCGTGTTGGCCGCCGTTGCTGCGTTATTTGCCGCCGTCGTTGCGGTGTTGGCCTTGCCTGCGGCTGTATTCGCTGCGGCTGTCGCCGCCGATGCGCTTCCTGCTGCACTATTGGCTGCTGCGGCTGCGTTGTTTGCAGCGACCGTAGCCGCTGCGGCTGCGTTGGTTGCCTCGGTACACGGGACGACGATTTCGGCAAACTTGCCGTCGTAGCGGGACAACAGGTTCGCATATCCGACCTCGATACCCGTATCGACATACGCGTTGAGATCGTCGTCGTAGACCAGCCACGTATTTTTGTCGCCGATCTTTGGCGACGCTCCCGTATAGGAAACATTGTCCGGGAAATTTACGACGGTGAGCGACAGCGATAGCGTCAGTTCATGATAGCCCGTCGGAGCGTCCTCTTTGACCTCTGCGAACCACACAACGGGCGTCGAATACATCGTCTTGTCTTCCAGTTTGACGTTGAAGACGATGCCGTATTGTCCCGTGGTAGTCAGTTCGCGGGTTCCGAGCAGGCGGACATAGACGCCGTTGGTGACCTCGTTAAACGCGATGTCCTCGCAGTTCATAGTTGCACCGGACGGCAGTACGAGCGATGCTGCGATATAGCGTGCCCGGCGCAGATCGCAGACACCGCCTGCCGGGGTCAACATCGTGGCTTTGATGCCGCATCCCTGCCCTAATTTGATGTCATACATAGTTAATTGCCTAAAATTTTGAATTTCGTTCGGTTGGCCTTGACTTTCCCTTTCAGCCTATAATCAGCGAAAATTTCCGGCTTTGCTTGGATGTAGGCAAGGCACTCTTTCATATAACCGTCAGCGATGGCGAAAGCGTCGTTGTACGCCGTTTGCCGCTCGCGGTATTCGGTCGCCTGTGAATACTCGTCGTGCTTCTGCACGAAGCCGAAGCGCGTTAAATGGTTTACGCTCGTTTTGACGAGGCGCGCCCAAACGTAGTATGCCAGCGTCCGCCGCAGACCGACGAAATGCCGCTGGTTACTGCATTCGTCGGCGTATTCGCCGCCGTTAAGGAGTACGGCGAATTGCACGTGCGTAAGCAGCCGCATGAACAGTTCGTCGCCCAGCTTCGGTTTGATGTCGAGCAATTCGGCCTCTTCGATGGCGCGGGCGATAATCTCGTCGTCCATGTCGCAGGGGCGGGCGTATTTATCGACGTCGCGCGGTTCAATCAGATGTCGCATCGTTGGCAATAGATTTTACGAGCGGTTCGATGGCAGCATCGCCCGCTCCGGTGTACGGAATCGTGTTCGGTTCCCAATGGCTGAAAATAGCCCGATACGCACGCGATAACATTCGTTGCTGCTTCGCTACCTGCTCGCAGTATTCGCGCTTCACGTCGTTCGCAAGGTCGCCTGTGAACCCGATACTGCCGCTGCGCAATCTTCCGAATGTTTCTTGGTTGAGCGCCGCATAGATGTTATCGGTTACGGCTTTCGTTGTGGCTGTAAACTCCTTGTCGTAGTTGTTCGTCTTGAACGGTACGAATTCGGGCTTATCCTCGTCGGTTTCAATCTCAACCTGCATGATTTTAAGCGAATTCGTATCGCCTTGCAGCTTTTCGAATTCTTCCGTAAATCCGTCGTCGGACGATGCACCGTCTTTGTCGCCGTCGACCGTGCTGCTACCTTGTCCGCGCTTCGTAATGAGCATACCCGCCGTTAGGAAATTGTTTCGGACGTTTCGGTTGTTGACGTTCGAAAGCCCCTCGTCCGTTGACATGTCGGTCAATACGACGTCGACTAACGGCAGGGGATAGGCATTTCGCCCGGCACGTGAAATGTAGAGAATCTGACCCTTGTAGAATTCGATACCGCCTGCGGCCTGTATCTGCAACTGCACGACATCGGGCGCCGGATTGAAGACCGGGAATACCTCGATTGTTTCGATGGTTACCTTTACGGCCTTGCCGCCGCGCGTCTTTTTACCCCGCCAATCGGGATGTACGACGATATGGCTTATAACGCCGTCGTCGTCTTCCTCTTCAAGGCGGCAATTCTCGAACGGAACGTGTGCCATCGACACGATCTGCCCGAGAATATTGTAATTGACGTGCAGGGCAAGGCCGTCTTGGTAGGCTACATCGTCGGCGCACAAGTGATGTACGTCATCTACCGTATTCCCTCGCGTGTCGCACACGGTTTCGGCCAACGCTTGCGATGCAAGGCCGTTTCCCTCGATATATGTCGAACGCCGTTCGACACAGGTGCGACCTGTGGGCGACGAATCGACAATATCACGCACCGTTTGCGGGTATAGGTTATTGTCGCCGTAGGTTTTGATACCTAACGACGACAGGTATTTAACGTCTACACGCGTTTCGGGCTTCTTTGTGTGCTTTACGTTCATGGGCGGTTACTCCTCTGCGGTGATCTTCTCGATGTAGTCGGAAATAAGGCGGTGCGTGAGCTTCATGCCGCCGATCTCCTTGCCCGCCAGCTCCTGCTTGATGGCCGTTTTCGACTTTCCGGCCACGAGTTCGGCGGCGATAGCCTGCCGGATGGCGTCATCGGCAGTATTACCGTTGTTTCCGGCGGGTTGTTCGTCGGCTTCGGCAGCGCTTTCGGCTCCGGCGGCATCGCTGCCGAGCTTCTCGTCGTCGGTGGCCGCCGTTTCGGTGGTTGCCGCGGCGTCGATTCGGGCCTGCAATGCGGCGCAGCGGCTTTCAAGTTCCGCTTTCTCGGATTCGAGGATGGCGATACGGTTGTGTGCCGCTTCGAGTTCCGACGATTCCCCGCCAGCTTTCGGTGCTTCGGCATCCCTTTTTGCCGTAGGGATAACCTCGAAACGCCCGGCGGCGTTCGGGTGCTCTTTGAGGAACGCCGCAGCCACCTCGTCAGTCAGATTGTCGTTCGTATAAATTTCCGAAGACCCTGCGATTTGCAGAATAACCCCTGCACGCAGTTTGTAATTCGATTTCTCTTTCATTTTTCCGTGTTTTTTGATGTACGAGTTGATTTCGAGCACGGCGTCGTGCCACCTGTCGGGACATCGGCAGCCGCTCAAACGCTTTCCCAAGACCTCGTAATAAAGTCTTTCGATAGTCGCCTGTTCGGCGCTCGAATAGGGGGTGTTGTAACCCCTATTCAAGTCCGAAAGCAGGATTTTTACCTCGTCGGCGGTCATGGTGTATTACTCCGCACCCGAGGGGGTGAGCATCGTTTTGATGAGTGCCTCGGTGGCTGCAAGCGAACCCGCGTTGAGGAACATCGCCGAACGGGGCGCTTTCTCCTCTTTGAGCGTAATAGCCCAGCCCGATAGGGTGTCGTCGCTGTATTTCTCGCACGACCCGGCCGACAGCGTGAGGCCATTGAAAAGTCCGGCGATTTGGTAGGCCGACGCCCCGCGCTCCGCCTCATTCGTGGCCCGCAGGTTCTTGTGCCTGTTCTGCCAAATGACGAAAAACTCTCCGTCGAGCAGCGGGTCGATGATATTCTCACAAACCGCCGGGCTGTTGTCGGGTACGATGAACGGAAATTCGGTCGAGGCCGTGCCACCCAGTTTGCCGCTACCGTCAAGATCGGTTTTCAGCCCCTCGAACGGCTTTGTCCCGTATTGGATGATCGGGTACAACTGCGCGCCTTTGATAAGCGGCAGATTCAGCACTTGATTCGTCGAACCCTCGACGAATTCGAGATTGGCGATGTCGAGTTGTGCCCGGTTCCCGATCCACGCGGTGCGCTCAACGCCCTGCGTAATCGGTTCTGCACAGTTCTTTTCGATTCTCGCCTTGATGAAGCTATCGCAATTCATAGTGTAATCGAGTTTTGAGGGTTAGAAACCTACCTGCACGAGGTTGTCGTCGGCGATCAGCGTTCCGATCTTGTCTTTCGACAGAATCTTGTTCATCTGCTCGTCCTTGTTGAACCATACCTGAATGTCGGCGACCTCGCTTTCGCTCTCCATACCGACGAGCAGGTCGTCTTTGATCGTGTAGAGCGCGCGATAAGGCTTGTTCCACGCCTTGCCGCCGCTGACGGTTTCGCAGCCTTTGATGATCTCGTCGAGGAACGGGATGGCGAGCATCTGCACACCGTTGTAGTTCGTTTCCGTGATGCCGTCGAACAGCGCCGTCCACTGCAATTCCGAACCTTTGTTGTTTCGTTTGAGGTCGGCGTCCAGCGCGTCTTTCAGCGCCTGCGTGATGTAGATGAGCTGACCGTTGGCCTGCCGCAGAACCGTCGAGGCGTCGGAGATCAGCGCGTCGAGGAAATCGACGGCGGCATAGTTCTGACGCATGGCGGCTTTCTGTTCGGCGAACGTTGCGGCGGCGTTGGCTGCGCATGTGGTATGACGGTCGGGCGTTGCGGCGGCCAGCGTAAACAGACGCTTCCAGAAACCGTCGACGAGGGTAAAATACGCCGGGTCGATGGAATCGAGCAGGTTGCCGCCGTCTGTGACCGTATCGGCTGCCTTGTCGCCGAACCATGCGTAACGCATCAGCATCTTGCGGATGGCGAGTTCGAGCCGGGGCGCGAGGATATAGTCGGTATATTCCGTGCCTGTGAGGTCGGCGATGTTCGTCTTGGTGCGCATGGCGACCTGTGCGACTGTGCCCTCCAAATCCTTGTAGCAGATTTTTTCGGCGACCTCCCACTCGCGGATGTCCCACTCTTTTTCGCTCGTCGCAAGGACGCTGGTTCCGAACGTCGGATTACAGCCCTGTGAGGCTTTGCCGACCATGCCGAATTCGCCGATGAAACCGACCTTTTCGCCGTGCTTCTGTTTCGGCAGGAAATTGAAAATCTTTCCGAGCGATTCGGGGTCGGTGATCGCAAGGAAGATCAGACGTTTGAGGTCTTTGACGGCCCCGTTGTCGGGGGTCAGATTCGCAAAGTTAAGTCCTGTACTTGCCATAATTGATTGGTGTTGTTTGTGATTTACTCCGTTTTCTGATGTGCTGCTTCGAGTTCGGCGATGCGCTGCTGAACGCGCGACTGCGGTTTCGCGGCGTTCTTCTTGCCTTCTCCTGCGGCTGTGGTCGTGGTTTGACGTGCGGCGGGCTTGTAGTCGGACTTGGCCTTGACAAGCCACGCTTCGCCGCCCGCGATGGCGACGAGATTCAAGATGCGTTTCTCGTCGGTCGTTTTTGCGTTCTTGCGGGCGTCCGCAAGTTCGGTTTCGAGTTCGGCGATACGTGCGTTAGCCGCCGCCAGCGCATCGGAATCGGGGTCGTTTCCGCTGCCGTCGCCACCATCGCCCCCTCCGTCGCCCTCGTCTTCGGCGTCGCGGATTTCCGTGATTTTACCGTCTTCGATGACGATTGTCTTGCCGTCGGGCATCTTGTGCTCTCCGTCCGGCGATGCGCTGTCGCCGACGGCGGGGTCTTCGCCGTCCGGCTTGTCAATCGTGATCGTGTCGCCCGATTCGGTGTTCAGCTCGTAATTGACGGGCTGCGGGGCTTCCAGTCCCAGCGCAACGGCCAGCGCTGCGAGGGCTTTGCGAAGCACGCTTTTGTCTTCGCTTTTCGTGGTTTTTGTTGCCATAGAATTTTGATTGTTGGTTATTGAATTTTGCTGCTTCCACGCAGCCGATTTCGCGCTGTTTGGGCCGCCTGCCGATGCCGACGCTGCGGGAATGATCGTCTGAATGAATCCGAGTTCCTTTGCCCGTTCCATGCCGATAAACTTGTCTTCGTTCATAAGCGCTTCGAGTTCCGCGCGATCCGCTCCGGTTCGCTCGACGTAGAAATCGAGCATCTTCTGCTCGTCGTCCCGTAACGAGGCGGCCAGCGATTCGAGATCATCGGCGCGGTATGCGTCGGCCAGCGTGTATTCGGGATAGTAGGGCTTGTGAATGAGCAACGAGGCGTGCGGGTATGCTCGGCGTTCGGAAGCGGCCAGCAAAACGACGGTAGCCATCGACGCGCAATTCCCCTCGATGGTCGCGGTTATCTTCTTGCCCGTGCTCCGCAGCTTGTCGACGATGGCCCAGCCCTCGTTTACCTCGCCGCCGTCGCAGTGCAATAGTAATTCGATATTATCGTCGCCTGCCGGGATGCCGTTGATGAATTCGTCCACGTCCTTGAAACTCGTTCCGGCCTCGTCGCAGAACCAGTAGCATTCTTTTGTCGCTTCGGAAAGAATCGGATTGTAGAGTTTGAGAGTTGCCATAGATTTGATTTTACGAAACAAAGCTAAATAAAAAGCGTGTAATAAATACACGCTTTGAGGCACAATCAACTGACACGCCGTGTCAGCGGCTCGTATTGACGTCGCGGCCGAATCGTCGGATAATGCGATAGACGGTGCGTTCGCTGACCTCGTAGGTGTCGCACAGGTACGCGACGATATACGCTACTTTGAACCCGTCACGGCGAAGCCGTTCGTAGTCGTTCCACAAGGGGATATAGCGGACATCCTCGATAGCCGCGCCTGCGCGAGCGAGCGCCCGGAGCAGATCGGCGTTCTGTTGCAAAATTTCGTGTACTTTCATAACTACAAATCGCCTAATGATTCGACTACTTTCACCCGGTCAGATACGCGGGTTATTTCATCCACTCCGACGCGCATGTCGAGTTGCGAAACTCCCTTTGCGAATGCGCGGGCAAGCATATCTTCGCCTGCGATCTGATTGCTCGACTGTGCGGCGACTATCGGCGCACCGCCTCCGAGCTGGTTTAATGCCGAGTAGATCGGGGCAAACATAGACGTCGGCAAGGCTGCGTTTACCGATTCGCCGTCCGATAGCATGGCGGGTATACTGTCGCTTGTCGACGTTCCCGGCCCGGACACATAACCGCCCGTCGAGAATTTTGCCGATTTGACGGTTTTAATCGCCGATGTGATATTCGCCATGATTGTTGCAACAGTCGTAGCGATTGCGATAAGGTTGCCGGGGAATGGGACGCTTTGAGCCTGCGCCGTACCCGCTGCGATAGCCTTTCCGGTGTTGATGGCGATCTCGGCCAATGCAAGTGTCTTGCTCAAAACGGCGAAAGTCTTATTGTCTTCGCCCAACTCTTCGAGTAAACCCGACAGGCCGTTCGTAACTGCTGCGAGGGCTTCCAGTTTTGCTTGTTCGATTTGCACCTCGTAATCGTTGATGGCCCGTTTCGCGTCGACGTATGCCTGCTGCGCGCCGAGCTGTCGGGCCTTGAATGCGGCGTCGCTTTCACCCTCCATTTGTTGTAAGGCGTTGAGTTCCGCTTGCCGCATCTGCAACTGTAATTGCAGGGTGTTTTGCCCCTGCACGGCGGCGGCGTTGATTCGGTTCTCCCATTCGAGCCGTAGAGCGTCGTTCTGTTTTTGCAGGTTGGCGTTTATCCATTGGTTCGAAAGGTTGTCCAGTTGCTTGTTGTATTTCTCCCGGATGAGAACCTTTTGCTGCTCGGTCAGTTCGATGTTGGCAAGTTCGGCTTCCTGCTGTTTCCGTAACTGTTCGACTTTCAGCCTATATTCAGCGTCGGTTCCTTGCTTGACGGCGGCCAGCCGTAGGTTAATGATTTCTTGCTCTTTTGCGATACGTTCGAGATCGGCCGCGGATTTGAGTTTTGCGACGTTCTGCTCGTGCTGTTTGTCTTCCAACTCGATTTGCCTGTTAATTGCTACCCGCGCCGCCTTCGTCAAGGTCTTTTCTGTTTCCAGTCGTTTTTTTAGTGCGTCGACTTTGCGTTTATGACGCTCGTTTTCCGTGGCAAGGTCTTTTGCGGCCCCGTCGGTCATCAAAGCGATTTCGGCGTCTATCGCAGCTTGAGTGGCCGCAATTTCGGCCTCGCGGGCCGCTTTTTGTTTTTCTGCGGCCTCCTGCCTAATTGTGTTTACTTTGGTCGTTCCCTCGACCGTCATATTGGTAAATTCTTCAACCCCTTGCTGGTAGCTGGCTATCGCCTCCGTCAGCGCTTGATAGTCTTTTAGGGTGCTTTCCGACAAGCCGAGATTGGCGATCACAGTATCGGCATCGGCTGCACCGCGTTTGATAAGGTCTATTTGTTTTTTAACCTCTTCTGTAACCTCGGTATATCCGAGCATGTTGGCAATACGTTTTTCTCCATTCGCTGCGAGTTCCTGCGCGGTGCGCTGCTCTATTTCGAGGGCCTCGTTTGCGGCGGCGATGCGCTCCTTTGTCGATTTAGTTGTGTCGTCCGATATGCGTTTGAGTTCAGCGATGCGTACCTTTTCGGACGCTCGCCGTGCCGTGAGCGACGCATCGGCCTTGTCAAGCTCGATTAGTTGCTGTTTCAACTTGGCTGCCTGTGTCGCGTCGTTCTTGATCTCTTCGCCGATGCCCGAAAAAGCCGCTTTCATGTCGGAGGCTGCGCCCTTGAAATCACCGGAAAATAGCTTGATGATAGCACCGCCGAATTTGGCGATACGGTCGATAATCACGTTGAACGCCGCACCGAGGGCCGCCGTAACCCGGCTGACTGCTTCGATTCCCTTTTGTGTTTTGGTAAAATAGGCTATGAGTGAGCCAAGTGCCACAATGATAGCACCGATTCCTGTTGATATGAGGGCTATTTTTAGGATTTTCAACCCGGCAGATAGTGCCGCGCTGGTAATCGTCGCGGCTTTTTGAGCGGTGGACATTCCCGTTGTGGCTTTTGCCGATTCGACAAAGGCTGTTCCGGTTGATTTCACCTCCGCTTTGATGTCCTTGAAGAGCGCCCCGATAGGAGAAACGGCCGATTTGACTTTTTCGAGCATTGGAATATGCTGTGCGAGGATGTCGTTGAGTGATCCAGCGTAATTTCCGACATTACGATAAAATCGTTGCGTTTCCTCTTCCGCGCCTTTGAGTTCGTCGGTTATCTCGTTGATCTTGTTTTTTAACTCTTGCCCTTTTGCTCCCTCTCGTTCGGCGCGTGAAAGATTATCGTATTCTTTCGTTACGTTCGATAGCTGGGCGCGTAAGCTGGCAAGCGACCCTTCGTTTTCCCGCTGAATTTTGATGTTATTCTGAACCTCTTTCGAAATGGCTTGAAGCTCTCGTTTGTAGGTAGTCTGTTCAGCCTTTAATTTGACAAGTTGCTGTCGATCTTCGTCTGACGCTTCCCCTTTCTCCTTGATTGCATTTTTAAGCTCTTTTTCTTTTTGGACGGATTCCTCGATAAGCATATTAAGTTCCGCCATTTCTTTGATTGCTTTCGCGTTGTCTACCTCTATTTCAACGACGCGGGTTGTTGTGTTTTCTGCCATTTGTTATGCGTTTTCTGTGGTCTGTTCTGCAATGATGTAGCTATACGTGTCGTCATATTCCGGGGTGATGGAGTTTATTTCGATTCCACCGACTATTCGCGTAACCGTCGGGCCTTTCACTTTCACTTGCCCGGCAGGAAAGATAATTGTTTCCTGTCCGAGGGAAACGTCGTCATACGTGTAGATGGTTATTACGACATCGAGGTCTGATGCAGGCGCAGCGCTGGCCGTTATGTAAATAGCGCTGTCTCCTCCCCATTCCCAGCCGATAGACACCGTTTGCGACGGGCGTTCCGGTTCTTGGACAATCGTTTCCGGCAACTGTACGGCCTTGACCTCGCAGGCTTTGTTCGCTGTCGACTGGATGCTGACGATGCCGTAGAATTTTCCATATTGGCGCAGGTAGAACGGAATCGAATAATCCAGCGATTTCAAATCGTATTCGTTCAGCATGATCTGCTCCGTAATGGTTATTGCGCTGTTGAGCAGGCGCGATAGGGTGGAATAGTATTTCGATAGCAGGGTCGTGAAATCGAGGTCGTCGAATGCGAGCATAGCCAGCCCGGAACCGTCGCTGATAAGGCGCATAATCCGGTCTTTGACTTGTACGGTGTCGACGGCCGTTCCGTCGTCGTTCAGTTCGTAGTGCCGTATCGTCGAGCCGTCCGATGGAGCGAAAGGCAATGTTATAACGGTCTTTTCGGCGTCCAAAACCTCGCTGTCGATTTTCAGATTGCCGTCGGCGTTCGTGGAAACAGTATCGTCTTCTTTGTACTTGAAATAGTTGTTGCGGCAGTAGTCGTTGATTTTGTATTCCGTGGTTTTCGGCTCGTCGTCATTGCTTCGGACGAATTTATCCGACCAATCGCACGCCTGCGCTTTGTTCTCCTGCAAGGTGTCGAGCGATACGAATTTCAGATTATTAACGTTTGCGGGGTCGGGCACGACAAAGATGCCGAACATTCCGCAGATCGCCTTGATGAAGTCGATTTGCGAGATTTCGGGCAGGTTTTGAGGAATCGGAAATAAACTCGGATAGATGATATTTTCGAAGTCTTCCGTAATTGTAAGTTTGGTATTTCCCAATCTCGAACCGGAAATTACCGATGTCCCGTTATGCGGAAACAAGCGCAGGTAGTCATATTCTCCCCACGTGATTTCCTCTTCGATGTCGGCGAAATAATACGTTTTTTGATACGCATACATTCCTGTTGACGACGATACCGACGATGACCCGATACTGACGGCTATTTGCGTCGTTGTTTCGTCGCGGTCGCTGTATCGTGTCGCTCGGATATATACGCGGCTGGGGAATCCGCTGGCGCTATTGGAATATAGAACCATTCCCAACTGTGCCCCCGATCGGTTTACAATGGATATAATCACTTTTGTTGCGTTGTCGACCTTGCGGATTTTGGTAATATCGTCCGGGTCGAAAACGCCGTGTCTGTCCGTTCCGTTATTGCCTGCGATAGAATATCCCCAAAAGCCGTTGCTGTATGTTATGAATGGATATGTAGATACTGTGGCCTCCGCCTCATTGCTCGCGTCTGATGCGTTTCGGCTCAAGCATGGAATCGCTATCGCTCGCAATGCGCTGGCGTATTTGCTCGGCATTTCGAATGTGAATCCGGCCTGCTTAGTTATCTTGTCGAGAATCCACCATGCGGTAGCGCTGGGGTGGAAATTGGCAAGACTGGCATTCGACACGCCGCAGTTGTATTTCGCAAATCCGTATCCGGTGGATTTCATTTGCGACAGGGTCGTCGCCGTGGTATTTGCATTCCACGTCAGCGCCTCGGTTCCGGTCAACTCGTTCAACTTGGCCGCTTTGTCGACCCACGTTTGAAAGTTTGCCATCACGCCCCAATAAAGCGCGATTTCGTAGGTTTCAGACGAAGATAGCAGCACGGCATATCCGACACGGACGACCTCGATTCCATTCCGAACGAGGCGGGCCGAATATCGGTTGTATCGCTTATCGGACACATAGGCGGGCGCCCCCGGATTGTCGAATATCTTTCGGTTGCGCGTTGTCTTCGGGCATTGAATCGTCTGCGAATTCGACGACGTAATTTTCGATATGTCGCCGAGCAGGTTAGACTTGTAGTTGAGGGTCGTCGCCGCATCCGGTTTAAGGTCGACGGCCTCGCCGTTGATATATAATTCCTCCGTCATGGTTACAACATTTGTGCGCTCTGCGCAGGTTCCTCGATTGAGAAAATGAAATCTTGGTAATGCTTCATCGTCTTCTCGTAGCTGCCAGCAACGATATTGACGCGATGCCACAGCGGCGCGTCGTTGGCGTCGTACCCGTCGAAGACGTCCACGACGACCGACTGCGCGAGTGTGAGCAGGAAATCATACGTTTCGGAATCGACCAGCTTTGCCCCCAGCGAACGGGTCTTTTTTCGGGATAGGCTTTGCCGGACTGACGTTTCGATATTCACACCGTCTATGTAAGCGGTCGGGACATTCATATCGTTACGTTCCCACGTCGAGGATGTCGAAACGGTCGACGCGCTGCCGATCTCCTTGAACAGGTAGTAACAATAGCGCCCCTGTTGGTCTATCCAGCGCAGATAGACACCGTTTGCGCTCCGGTCTATGTCGAGTGTATAACCTACCATGCCGACAGCCTCCTCGTCGTTTTTCAGCACGAGGCTATGCGGTACGGCGATATGCACCGAACGGGCGACGGTCGAGGGGTCGATCACTCTTGCCGGATTCAGCAGGTAGCGGTGGTATGGGGTCGCACCTTCCGCGTCCTCGTTGTGGTTGTAAAACATGATGTCGGACTGTTTACCGTCGATCAGCACGTCGAACGATGTTCCGTTCTTGGCGAAGACATCAACCGTAAACGGATAGCGGACGAACCATTTGCGATGCATGATGCCGCCGGATGATTCGCGGGCGGATATTGTGCCCCAAATAGCGTCTATCCCAAACGTGCCGAGATAGAATTGACTGCCGTTGCGATACCAGTATATCGTAGCATAGATATTCTTTTTCAGCGGGGAATCGACGAACCCCTTGCTGTAATCAATCACTCCCTGCGCAACGTTATTGAATAACAGTTGCAGATACCGCCGTATATCGAAATATGCAGCCCCATTGAACGGCTCGCGCTCTTCGCTGTACGATTGCTGCGCTTGGCGGTCGGTTAAGACCATTTCTAATTTGTCATACGTTGTGGGGATTTTCGTGATTTTGAAAATCGCGGGGACGAATGCGAAATGCGTTGCATTGGGATATTCGACTACTGTTCCCGTGCTACTGTGTGTAAATGTTCTGCTCATGGTCTATTGTCTTAAAATTGATTCGACGATTTGCGCATCGAAAAGCCCCGCCAGCCTATCGGCGATGCGGTCGGATAGGGCCGCTATTTCGGGCGTGAAAATGTCTTCGCGTCCGCCGTTGCGGAATAAGGCCGACCCCTCCGTCATTATTTTGGTCGCTGCTCCCCACGCTGAAATATCGACACCCTTTACTGCAGCCCAGTCCGCGATGATGTCGATAAACCATTTCGGGGCGGACGGATAGACCGACCCGTCGCGGCGTCGGCGAAAATGTTGCGATCGCCACGGTTGCGTGCCGGTTTCGAGTGCTGCAAAATATGGGCGGGCGTCCATCGTTCCCGTGGTTGCGCCGCCGTTGGTCGTTACGGCTATCGTGATGCTCTCGGCTGTTGCACCCGTTGTCTGTTGTCCCGCGGCGACGTGGTTCTCGATGATCTTCTGCCGTGCCCGGTCGAGTTCTTCGGCGACGATTCGGTCGACTTCGAGTTCTATTCTTTGTACGTCCATAGCTACAAGCCGTAATCGAAGCAGACGCCCGCCTGTTCTTGGAGCGTCAGCGACAGCGTTACGATACATAGGTTTGCGTCCATCTTGTCGAACGCGACGCGGTAATTGATTTGCCCGGCGACCGGAACGAAAAAGCCACTTTCGTTTACGGCGACGATGAATCGCACGGCAAGACCTTTCAGCCGCTCGGCGATCTCCTGCGCCTCGGCTCCTTTGTAGTCGAACGGCATAGCGTCGGCAAAGGAGATAAGGCAGGACGGAGCGTCGCGCACGAAGCCCTGCGACGTGAAATTCAGAAAACCCGCCACGGGTTGCACGTAGAGGCAGGCGGGCAGCGTGAGGCCGTTGGGGTGCGTAACCTCGCGGCTCTCTCCTTGACGCCGGAATCGGTCGAACGCTTGATTGGCGCGGAACCACGATTCGCACAGATAGGTAAGGCCCATCGCCTCGGCGATCTCCTTGACTTTGTTTTCAACTGTCTGTTTTTCCATAGGTCTATTTGTTTTTGTTGGCCATTATTTCGCGCAGGCGCCGTTCAAAGGCGATCCGCTCGTTGTCGATTCGCATACACTCGCAGACGCGCACCCATGCCACCTTTGCGGCGTCGTTTTGGTCTTGGTAGCCCTGTCGGTGGGCGTACCAGTCGATGATGCCGAACGGCCCGAAATCAAGGTCGTTTATTCCGGCTTTGATCTCTTCGGGCGTCGGCTGGTTGCTTGTGCTTGCGAACAACGCTGCGATGCGCTCCAATTCTTGCCCGACCCAAAAGACGAAACCGAGCATTTTGTCTGCCCGTTCGTTGTAGCAGCGCCGGGGATGCACTTTCAGAATGACGGACGCGATTCGCTCTATAAGGGCGTGCGTCCCGTCTGCCTGCAAGCTGAACAGATCGCCGATAGTTAGATCGTTGAGGTTTCGCGGCGTGCGCACGCCGCATACTTTGTCTGGCTTCGGCAGGGTTTGCAATGCTGCACGCGATTCGGGCGTCAGTACTCGTTCGATAGCGAGCACCTGCCGGGTCGTCCGTTTCTTGATTGTTATTTTCATCAGTTTTCCTGTTTAATCCACTTTTGCCACCGGGGCGGTAGTTTATTCGTCTTTCAAATTTTACCAGCAGAAACAGCCCAAAAACAGCTTTTCACGAAAGCCGCCCGACGTGGACGCGCATGCCTTTCGGCTGCGGGACGATTTCGTAGTACATGCGCATCATCAGCGGGTCGAAATAGTCGGGCGACCGACCAAGTACGGCTTTCATCTCTCGTTTGTCGATGATTCGTTTCTTGCTCGTATCGGCGTCGACGTCGCGGGCGACAAGGCAGGCTTCCAGCTCTTCGGCAATGGTCGATTGCAGTTCTTCCGGGCAGTCGATGTAGAGCAGCCCCGCATTGATAACCTCCGCCAGTTTGAACGCGCATTGCGATTTGAGGTTGAAATACGTGTTATCCGGCGCGGGCGCTCCTCCGTGGAACGTCTTGATGCCCTCCAAATACGAATCGAGGTACTGCCCAAGCCCGTCAGAATCGGCGATGATGTTAGAGCGCCGGACGCCGTGCCGCCTCGATTCGTCGCGCAGGTCGGTTTCGATCTCCTTGCCCGTGCTGTACGGTTTGTCGATAGCGAGTTTAGCGGCCATTCCCGTCCAGTTGAACGCGACAAAGCGGTCACGGCCTTTCATGGCAAGGTCGGCACTGATACGCCGCACGCCGTCGCCCGTCTGCCGCTCGTTCGTGAAGCAGTCGAGGATGGCGTCGTAGTCGGCGAGTTGGTTTGCGTTGCTCTCGTATTCCCATTTGCCGAGCAGTAGACGTAGCCGAATCGACTTGACGCCGATTGATTCGAGCGTTCGAATGTAATCGGGCGTGATAAACGGGTTGTCGTAGACCAACGCCTGAACGAATGCGCAGTCTTTCGGTAACGTTCCGTCGATATGCGGTTTGTAGAAATGCTTATACAGCCAATTCTTTTTCGGGTTACAGGTTATGAGCATCTTCGCTTCCAGTCCGTATTCCTCGTTGAGATGCCGCCCGATTCGGGATTTCAGCACCTCGTAGGCCATATAATGAACCTCTCCGGCCTCCTCTATCCAGCCGCCTGTAAACTCTTTCGACCCCAGCCGCTCGAACATCGGGTCTTTCTGCGGATAGAATGTCAAGTCGAGCAGTACGATTTCCGACCCGTTCGTAAACTTGATGCCGTCGTCCGTTATCCGGTAGTCCGTGAACCCATAGGAATCGGCAACCTTGCCGAACGTGACCAGCACGGATTCGCGGCTATCCTTGATGTTGTTTCGGCCGACGAACCAGCGCGTTTTCGGGAATGCCCAGCAGCAACGCATAAGCCAGTCGCACCCCAGCCACGATTTGCCGCCGCCCGCTGCGCCGCCGTAGACGACGTATCGGATTCGTGGGTCGGCCAAATGGCGGTAGGCAAGCAACTGTTTGTAGTTGACGCGTTGCTGTTCCTCGCGCTGTTGTAGTCCGTCGGTAAACATGTGTTATTCGTCTTCTTCCGATAGTTTCCGTTCGCGTTCCTCGTCGATACGGCGGACTATTTCGTCGATACCCGGCATGACGGGCAGCACCGACGAAAACCCCTTGAATTCCTTTCCGCCCGATGTGATGTCGACCTGTACCTTGTCGAGGCCGAGCAGTTTGTCGCGGCGTTCCTCCCATTTGCGGATTTCGGCGAGGATTCGCACGTCGCCGACGGGTTCCTCCGTGACACTCGACGTTTCCGATTCGAGCGGAACGGGGGCGTCGAGAGGCTTGCCGACGACAGGATTTCCGAACGTGTTTATATCGACGAGTGTCGTGCGAACCTTTGCCCGCTTGACAACTCGTTTCTGCTTGCTGGCTTCGTACAGCCGCCACAGTTCCGCGATGGCGCGGTCGCACTCCATCAGCGCCTCGTCGCACGCCTGCTGTGTGTTGCTCGCGGCTTCGGCTCGCCATTCGCTGACGAGCAAATCCCAATCGGTCTTGATCGTCTTCGGCGTTACCGAATACCCTAACTGCCGTTCGACCTCTGCGGCGATCTGACGAAACGGCATCCGCCGTTCGAGGCGCAGATGCGACACGAGCGGCAGACGGGCATTCCGGCGGTCTTTCGCCGATTTGTTGTTGCTTGGGTGTGATGCCATTGGTCGTTACTTTTTAACCGATTCGTGCAGTATCTTCGGCACGGCGTATCGCCATTTGATGTGATGATGCAGCCGCCGATGGGCGGTTCCCATTGCCGAAACAACCACGCATGACGGGCAATACATGACCGTGTAGAAACTCTTTACATACGTGCCCGCGTCCAAGTACAGTTCCGTCATGCCGCCGCTGTTGCTCTGCGTTTCGAGTTGGTCGAGGCCGATTTGTAGGATGGACAGAAATACCCCCCCCCGCGACCCCAGTAGGACGTAGGTATTGACGTCTTCGTTGATGCGGCCGACGAATTGAAACGGTCGGTCGACGGAGCAGATAAACGAGTTCATGGCCTTGCGCATCGGCTGTATTCCGTCGTTGAATCTCGTCGCCTTTTCGCCGCCGATATAATCGCCGCCTTGTCCGATTGCAAGGGTCAGCATTGGAGCGGAATTAAAATAGTCGAGCAGCATGTCGAATACCGCGTCGAGGTCTTGGACGTCTGCGCCGTGCCAGCGTAGCTGGTCGTCGAATCGGAATTTGAAATACGTGTAGTCGTCGTCCAGTTCGATGAAATGCGTCGCCCCGATCTGCCGGGCCAACTCGAAACAGGCGTTGCGGGCGTAGATGATTGCCCGGCGGTCGCCGAAATTGTCGCCCTCGTCGAATGTCTTTGCGATCTCCGATTTAGAAAAGACGAGCACGTCGCCGAAGCGTTTGCGATACTCCGGCAGCGTCTTGTCTTCGTCGTCGCAGACGATGTATATTTTCCCCGTATACCCGTGTTTGCGCAGCTTCTCGTAGGTCAGCACCCGGTCGGGGCGGCCGTGTGTCAGAATAAACGCGACGAACCCGTTATGCCTCATTGCCATACTCCCGTGTGTATTCGTTTCGTATTTCATCCGACAATCGGATGTAGCCCTTTTCGATGGCTTTGCCGAAGTCGATAATGACCAGCGCCGAATCTTCCATAAGCTCCTGCATTTCTTTCGAGGCGTGTGCGTAGTAGTCGGCAATCTTGGCGTAGTCGAACACCGTATGCCGTGCGGCAGCCTGCCGCAGGAACTCTTTTTCGTCGGGCGATACGTTCGACGCTTCGATTTTTGCCAGCAGTTCGTCGGTTCGGCCGCCGTCGGTCAGCGTCGACAAGTCCGGTTTTTCGTTCTTCGGCTCGTAGACGGGCGACGTAATCTTGTGCGTGTAGTGCTCGTCGGCTTCCCCGTCGCCGCCACAGCGTCGCCCTGTTATATCGTTAGGGTCGATACCATTTGCTGCGGCCAACGCCTCGATGGCCGATTTCGGGAGTAGGTCGATGTCGAAACCATCGTCGATGATCGCCGCGATGTCGTACTCGTTCGCCAACATGTCAATATCGAACGTGCCGAACGATAGGTTGTCTTTGATGATGAACTGCTGCTGCTCGTCTTCGTCGAGTTCCGAGGCGTAAAGCGTCGGCACGGTCGGGTGCATCTGCCATTCGCGCCAGTAGTTCAGTAGCGCGGATTGTTTCGCCTCGTCGAAATGCCGGAACCGATACGACGCCCGCAAGATTTCTGCGAGGTCGTCGAATCCGAGTTCGTGAATGTATTTCAGCGCCCGCAGGCGCATATTTCCGGCAAGGGCGATATTCCGGTCGTCCACGACGACGGGGCGGTAATACAAGCCTTTCGGCAGCAGTAGCAGGGATTTGACCAGTTCGGCGAAATCGTCTTCGGTGATTTGTCGCGGGTTGTGCTCGCTGGTATTGAGCGCGCCGACCTGCATTTCGATAGTTTGCGGAATTTTCATAGGCCCGGTATGTGTTTACTCTGTATTGGTTACCAGCACAAAGATATGCAAAAGCGTGTAAATAATACACGCTTTCGGATAGAATTTTGTAGCAGGCTATTTCCCGCAACATCGTTTGTATTTCAATCCGCTACCGCACGGGCACGGCTCGTTGCGGCCGATCTTATCCCCGCTTCGAACGTATGTCCTGCCTCCTCCGTTGGCGCATCGTTCGCAGATGGGACGACAATAACCGTCGTATTTGTAAATCTTCGTGTTGCCGCAGATCGCACATCGCTCCTGCTTGGAATCCGTTTCCTGCGTTAGGTTTTCTAAATTTTGCGATATGTTTTTGACGCTATCGCGAATGCCTCGCTGGCATAGATCGTATACTTCTTGTGGAATAATGGTTTTGTCGTTCATGTTATTGTTTTTGATCGGTTTGTTTCCCTGCTTTAATCTTTGCGGCGAACGAGGTGCATTCCCGGACGAATTCCTCGAAATCATCCTGCGTAAACCAAATGTCTTCATTGCCTATCGTCAGCGAGAAATCCCCGTCGTTTTCCAGTGTTACAGTTAGCTCGCTATCGTCGTGGCTGTCTTGAAATTTGATACCTGTTTTCATTTTCTTCGTCTCCATTTTAACGTTTTAATATACTGGGTGATATAGACGCGCTTTGCTTCTTTGGCGTCTTTAATTATGCCTTGATATAGCTGCATGTAATAAAATGCGCAAGGCGTAGCAATCCATTCTTCTGCTTTCCGCTGCAATCGTTTCAGTAGTCGTGTTTTCATTGCAGTAGGAATTCAAGTTCGGCGATTTGCGTGTGTTTGAGCTGCACGCCTGCGTGTGTCAGATACTCTTTTTTCTGCTCTTTCAATTTGTATTGGTCGGCAGAAGCGGTAATTCGAGCTACTTGCCCCTGCAACTGGTCGAGCATCATTCGCACACCCTCTTCCGGGGTCGCTTCGACGAAGCGGATAAGGCGGCGCAAGTGGGCGATCTCGTTGTTGTGGTCGCCGATCATGCGGCGGATCTTCTTGCTGCGTTTTGCATCGGCTTCTGTTACCCCCCCCCGAACCGACCATATTTTTTCGTCTTCGCTTCGGAGTGCTTCGATGGCCGCGATTTCGTCGCGGATAAGTCTGTTAAGGTCTTCGACTGTTTTCATAGTTTCCGTAATTTTTCGATTATAGAGTTGAGGTTTTGCATATAGTCCGTATTCGGATTTTCGCCGTGGGTGCCAACCAGTCGGACGTACAGCCATTCGAGGAATTCGGCGTCGTTTGAGGGTGATTCGTTGGTTGAGCGGTTTCGCTCGTCCGCTCCGTAGACGTATCCGATGATCTGTTTCGCCACATCTACCGTTTCGCGCGCAGACCGATATGGGGTCAGTTTGTTCGGTTCAAATATCCCGACGATGATTTCGAGCACGGCGAGCAAGTCGGGGGCGGCGGCCAGCAGTCGGGCGTTGGCCTCGACGCGTTGCTCCGGCATCGGGCGCGGGTTATTGCGCAGTACTTCTGCGACGGGAGCGCAGCCGACAGCGTCGCCGGAAATCGAAACGATGGTATATTCTACGACGCCGTTTTTGTGTTCGTGTCCGTCGACCCGCCACGGGCCGGGTGTTCCTCTGAATTTCGGGTTGTGCGTTGTCATTGGTCACCTCCTTTCAGCAATTCGGGGTTGTCGTGAATGTTTCCGATGATACAATAAGTGCGGGCTTCATAGCTTGAAATTATCGTAATCATCCCTTCTTTGTCGATGAAATCGAATCCGCACAGATTGTTTTCATATCTGACTGCTCCGCGTCGGTCAAATCCGCAGTACACGTAGTTGATTATATCATCTTCATAAATTTCTTTACCGTTATTATCATTCAAGCCCGTGTACTGCCCGACGGTAGCGGGGTCTACTTCTCGGACAACTCCGCCGGATTTATAGGGTACAATTTGATGTGCTATACTTCGATCTCTGTTTTCTGCTTCAATATAGCTGCCGACTATCCACTCCCCATTGTCGAGGCGTTTGCCTCGGAATTTAATTTCTCTCATTGCTTTGCTGTTTTAATAGGTTGATGATTGATTTTGCGTCGCCTGATTTTCCCAAATGCTCGCTCGATCTCTTCGATGGACGGCGGAACAATCGGGCGGGCACAGGTGATCTCGTCCCGTGGTTCGTTATTTGCCGGGCGCGCCATGTACCAGCGGATTTCCGATTGGAATTCCTCGAACGTCCGGCAGACGACGTGTCTGTTCCCGTTCGTGATTGCGAGCGAACGCCATTCGATTTGCGCGTCTGATAGGGCGGAACGTCGGTCGGTGGTCTTCATTTCGATACATAGGGCGTTGAAGCCTCCACGTCCGAGCAGCAGGATAAGGTCGGTAACGCCTGCGGTTACGCCCTCCGCTTTCATTATCGCGGCTTCCGTGCGGCTCCGTGCGCCGCCGTTCGGAACAGCGAACAGGAGTTTGCTGACGGCGGGGTATTGGAGCCGAAACCAACCGACGCACATTCGTTGCATGTGCGATTCAACGTGTCGTGTCATAGTCAAAATAGGGTTAGTTGTTTGAACGTCGTTACACGGCGCTGATCGTCGATTTGCTTGATGATATTCCGAATGTACTGGGCCAGCGTGCTGTCTTTGATGAACCCGCCTTCGTCGTCCTCGTTGTCGGAATTCGACCGGGAGCGACCGGAACAGTCTGCCAGTTCGCGTTCGGCTGATTTGCGGGCATCGAGCAGGGCGGCAAGAATCGCGGCGGCCTCCGTTGGGTATCCCTTTTGCACATCGTCGACGAATCCGGCCCCGACGTAATGGCCCGAATTGTGCAAATTGACATCCAGCCCGTAATCCCAGCGTCCGTTCGGCGACTGTGCTGTTTTAACTTCCACGACACAATGGGTGTTGAATAACCGGACAGGTCTGTTAGGCGTTAGGCATACGTCGTGGATGTTGAAATCGAAACCGTCATGCGATAACACCACGAATTCACTGCTATTCTGCCCGGTTTTTTCGTGGCTATCAATCCATGCGCCCCACTCTTTGAACGTAAACTGTTGCCCGGTGCATCGGCAGGTATGATGAATGTTTTTCATGAATAGTTATGGTTAAAAAAGTTTTAGTTGTTGCTCTTCTGCGTCCATTCGTTTTTCGATCTCCTGCACGGTAAGGCCGTATTTGAATCCGTAGCTGCACAAGTTCGGCGTATGGCTCAACTCGACTAATTCCGCCCATAGTTCGGGATGATCGCGCCGCAGGTTGACGAAATGTTGTATTTTGCAGTTTGGGCAGAACCAGCACCCGCCGCGTGTCCCGGTCGTGTAGATCGGCGACAGTAACCCGTGAGCGACGCAAAGCTGTTTCGCCATCTGTTCGGTGTAGCCGTATTTCGCCAAGAGCGACATTCGGTTCTCCGTGAGTTTGGCAAGTCGACGCGGTTCGTCTGCGGCGATACCGATGTACTGCACGATGTTCGTTTTGGCACGCAGGGGGCCGCCAGCAATTTCGGCAAGATATTTCCGTATTGGCGCGACTTTGCAATCCCGATTGATGAAGCATTTGCCGCCGAGCGGGAACCCGTAAATCTTCCCTGCATGTACCCCCCCCCCGACGGCATTTGCGAAAAAATAGCAGTAGTCCCGTTCGGCACGTACCACGTCGACGTGGACGCCCATGTCGTGCAGCTTCGGGATGGCCGTGTCGTATATCCATCCGATATGCTCCGGAATCTCGCCGCTGATGTCGCGTGCGTGGTCGAACATCACTTCCGAGAACACCACCCGGTCGAGTGGTTCGTCATGTTCGAGTGCAAGGAGAATTGTTGCGATACTATCCTTGCCGAATGAACACGAGGCTATGTAAGTCGGTCGGGGTATCATTTCCGGTAGGGTTTTAACGATTTGAGTTCCGTAGGGAACCAGTAGCAGTCGTAGTCGAGGTAGACGCACCTGCCCGAAAGTTCCGGTTTGCAGAATCCCATTATCACGTGCGGTTCGAACCGCACGCCGTATTCGTTCGTGAACGACACCTGCTGCCCGACCCGGAAATCCGTTTCGATACCCGCGTCGGCCGGGTCGTCGTAGATAGGCGGCAACCCTTTTTCGTCGCGCCATTTTCGCCATTCGGCGAAATCTTTACTGTAATCTCTCATCGTTCAGTCGGTTTCCAAGTTTGATGATAAATGTTTCGTGATCGGGTGCGCCCCATTCCTTGCGTCCTTGTCCGAAATCAACACTTTTGCACTCCCATAGCATTCGGCGGCGGGTATAACCGTAGGAAAAGCAAACGGCGTCGAAATCCTTGCAAATAAAGTAGGTGCAGACGATTCCGTCGAACGCCTTGTCTTTGCAAAGGCGATTAATCCAATAGCGGGTTATTTCCCGGTATTCCTCTTGTTTTTCTCCTCGTTCGATCATTTCGTACCACTCTTTTTTGAGCGGTAAATACAGAATGTTCATAGGGCTATTCGGTTAATTGTTTGCGGTACGACGGCGATTCCATGCCGCGCATGATTGTTAGGATTCGGAGCAGTTCGTCGGGCGATAGTTCGCCCGCAGACTGCTCGTCTTCACACTCGGCAATATCGAACAGACTGTGTTTGTGTATGAATGCCGGAAATAGAGATTTGAGCATTGCGCGCTTCTCGCGGGCGTATGTCTTTCGGTAATACTCGTAGGCGTTCGATATGTCAATGCGTTCGATTTCGGTCAGATTAACTTTTATAACCTTGTAATATCTACTTATTCGCGCCTCTTTTACCGTGTCGGAATCTGAACCGAACGTGTTATACAAGACACCGATAAGGATGTGCATTTCGTCTTTGTTGCGGTATTTGAATTCACATTCCCGCCGCTCCTCTGACGTAATATCTTCGAGGCGAAGACCGTATTTTTCGAGCATCGCGGCAAGCTGAATTTTCGCTGCCTCCATTTCGCCGCCGTCGCCTTGCTGGGCCAGCGCGAGAACCTTGCGGATTTTCTCCTTGATTTGGTCGTTCGTCATCGTCTTGAATCTTTTGCGGGTTCGCCGTTTCGTTCGATCTCGCCGAGCGCTTCGTCGAGGTGGTAGGCCAGCTCTGCGGCCTGTGCAGCCACGCGCCGCGCCCAGCCTGAACGAAGCCTGCCGCCTCCGACGGGTGGGGTTGTTATGACGGCGTGCGCAAGGCTTGCCATTGCGACGGTGGCATACAGTTCGCGTTTCGTGATTCCTGCTGCCGAGAATGTTTCGGGCGAAACTCCCTCGGCCTCGACTGTGATCGTCTGCGGAATAGCCGCCTTACCGAGCATTTCGGCGATTCTGTCGTAGAAATTTGCCGGGGACTTACCCCGCTTGTCGTTTTTGTTTTTCATCGTGCGTTGTGGTTTTAGATTCGCGGGGTTTGGTAGTGTAGCGTCCAGCCCGCGAAATGTTTGTCGAAAAAGTTATCCCGAAAGAACCGGACATTGGCCTCGACGGCTTCGGCCATCTGCCGCGTGCAGCGGAACGTTAGCCGCTTGCGTTCGGTGTCGATAAATACCAATTCCAGATCGTGAATGAATATCGGCGCAAGCGCCGGATTCGTTTGTTTTACGAGGCCGTAGAAACGTCGGTATTTCGCAAGGAAATCGGCGCTGAAGCGTGGCGCGGTGTTTTTATCTTCCTGCGTCCATGTACGCGCAAGCGCCGGGCGGTCGGTTGTGGCTTGTCCGTTTTTACGAATCCAGCCCGACGCCTCGTAATTAGCGCAGAACCGTTCGACCTCGTAATCGGGATTTTGGAAATTCTTGAAAAAAAAGATTTCAAAAAATGTCTCTCTCTCTGCCTCTGTCGCGCGTGCGCGCGAAGAGAGAGATTCTTTTAATTCTTTATATTCTTCTTTATATATTCTTATACTGTTGCCGCTTGAAAACAGTTGCGTTTGTCGGTCGTTTGTCGATTGATTGTCGTTCTGTTTGTCGTTTTGTTCGGTGTTGTCACTATAATTGTCTGTATTGCTATTAATTACGGTCGTTTTTGGTTTGTCGTTTGGTTTGTCGATTTTGGCGACTTTCTTTCCCGCTACTCTCCGCAAACCTTCGTAACTGTTTGTCGGTCGTTTGTCGTTTTCATTTTCTAATGGCTGGTAAGTATCGAATTTACAAACTGTTATAATGCTTTTGCAGTTTGTCGCACGGACGGATATTTCGCCGGACGCCTGCAAACGAGCTAAACGGGTTCTAATCTGTCGTGTCGTCTGTCCTGTTTCTGCGCACAAACTATCGACGGAGGTAACGAAAGCTCCGCGTTCAATCTCCACTCCTCGCCATCTCGTAGGCAGGTAATTCGCCTTGAGCAGACAAACGACCCACAGTTGCAGCGTGAGCGGGTCGTCGAACCACTCCCATCCGAGCGTGCTGCGATACAACCGCACCCAACCAGTATTTGTTTCGTTTGCCATTGATGCTGATTTGACCCGTTAAATTTCGCTTTTATTCAGTTCGACGATTAAACCCTTGTCCGCAACGAAAACACGCGCGAAACGGGCTGTTTTGCGCATTTGCGCGGCAAAGGCATCGGCGAGGCTGTTCGCGTTCGAAAGGTGCAGTAGAACGACCGTCGAAAGTTCCGCCGTTTCGTTCGCCTTGACCATATCACACGCTGCGTCGATTGATAGATGCGACGTTCGCACGCGCGCAGCCTGCGTCGGGTTTATCGCTCCGTGAGCGATATTATCGTCCAACTCCTCCTGTGAGTAATTCGCCTCGATCAGAATATGATTCAGCCGTAGGGATTTGAAATTGTACCGGATAAAATGCGTGTCGGTAGCAAATAGCACTTTTCCGCATTCCTCGTGTTCGATGATATATCCGAACGGCTCTGCCGCGTCGTGCTTCACGTCGAACGCCCGGACGACGAAATCGCCGACCGTGACGGACTGCATCGGCCGCAAAGCGTGCGCCCGGTACGCTTTGTCGATATGGCACGCCGCGAGTGTTCCCCGCGAGGCGTAGACGTCGATTGCCCGGTCGGTGTATTTGCCGATGTGGGCCGCGTGGTCGCCGTGCTCGTGCGTTACTACTGCACCGACGAACTTTCGGGCGTCGATACCGGTTCGGGCGAACATCGTTTCGGGCGATGCGCCGCACTCGATAACGAGCGCAGACGCTTCGCTCTCCAAAACGTAGCAGTTGCCAGCCGACGACGATGATATGACGTGCAGCTTCATCGGGTTACACGTTGAACGGGTCGTCTTCAATGGCAGCGGAGGCTGCCTCTTCGGTTACCTCCTCGCGCGGAACGGGCGTCGGCGTAGGGATCGGCGGCATCGTTTCGGCAGGTGCGGCCGATTGTGCTGCGATTGCGGCCGGGGCAACCTCCTCGAATTTTGCTTCTTCGATATTTGCCCCGGCGGGCGCGGCCGCCGTTTCGTTCGTTACGCGGCGTTCTTTCTCGTCTTCGCTCAACAGCCATGCGTCGGACGACGAGTTAATGATGTGCTTCATGGCGGAACGCTCGACCGTTCGCCCGGCCATTTCGCTGGTGAAATTTCGGTGCGCAGGCGAGTTTCCCCGCGTCGCGCCTTGCATCCACGCCTGCCGGATTTCGGTCATCGTCTTGATCGTCGTCGAGTGCGAGCCGTCGGCCATAGTCGTTACGGCGTAGGCGGCGACGATCTTGTCTTTGTCGATTCTCGACAGGCTCGGAACGTGTTTCGTTACCTTGGTTTCGCCGTCCTCCGTATACATGTATTCGAATTCGTCACCCTCGTAGACGATGACCGAACGGACTTTCTTCATGCCTTGCGCGCGGGCCAGTTTCTCGTCGCCGAAATACGACCGCCAGAACGTCAGTTCGAGCTGTCCCGACGCCTTGTTTTTGATCGGGATAAAATACCCTTGCTTCTTCTGAATATCCATGCCTTGTAGCACCATGTCGAGCAACGAATTTGCCACCGACGCTTTGGTTACGACCTCCAAAACCGGGCGTTGTACTTTGTTGGAATCCTCCCAAAGCATTTCGGAGATACGAAGCCATGCAAGGTTCATTTGGTTAGTTACGGCGTAGTCTTTCGGGACGACCAGTCCGCCGTTTGCTTGCAGCTCCTCGATGCGTCGCAGGACGCTGTTCGCAAGTTCATCTTTCATTGCGGCAATCGCTTTCGATTGCGTCGCCGGGGCGGTCTGCGCTCCGTTCTGATTGCTATTCTGTGCCATAGTTATTTGAAATAAAAGATTTGACGATACGTGTTGTAGTTGCGGTCTTCGATAGGGGCGTCCTGCGGGTGGCGGCGTGCCTCGGCAAGCCAGCGTTTATAGCATTGCGGGCAGTATATCTTATTCAGTACGGCGATGTAATAGCCACCGTCGGGGGTCGCCATATCCGCCGTGCAGTAGTCGCATTTCGCGGGGCTTCCGATGACCCACATGTCGAGCGTTTCGACGTGGATAATCTTGAATCCTTTTTCGTTGCTGACGATCTGTGCCATGTCGTTATGCTGTTTTAAGTTCGAGCGCAGCACCCTCGACCACTTGCAGGCGAATGACCTGCGAATCGAGCGCAAAATCGGTCTGCGATATGCTTTCGGCGTTGTCGATGAAGACGGGCGCGGTTGCGCCGTAGTAGCGGCAGAACGTGCGAATGATGTCAAGTCCGGCGAGCACCTGCCCGGCGCTGTTCAGCGAGTTGAACGGCACGCCGTCGATGGTGGCGACGCATGTTTCGACGTCTGCACCCTCGATGGTCTGTTCGTACATTCGCCAGCGCACGAGGTCGAACCGCGAATTTATCGCCGCTTCGACGGCTTCGATGTCTGCTTTCGTGTAGGCCGCCGCCGCAAATTCGAGGCGTTCGAGTTCGGCTATACGTTCAGCGATCTTCTTTTCGGTAGCTTTGGTTTCGTCTATCAATCGCTGAATTTCCGTCGTGCGCTCCTTGTTGGCAAGGCGGCGGCGTAGGTCGGCGGTTGCGGTTGCGAGGTTCTGACGCACCATGTCGATCTGTGCGGATATATCCCGGCGGCGCATCGTGAGCGTAGCGGCCGTGATTTTCGTGGTCGCCGAGGCTTCGAGGGCGGTTTGCGCGCGGGTAAGCTCGTCGGTGAGTTTTCGGTATTCGGGGGATAATTTCGCCTGTTCTTCCTCCGTTTCGAGGTCGATTGCGGGAACGTCTTTCGCGGTTGTGATAGCCAGCGTCGCAGCGTGATGTTCCGCGCGCAGTTGCGATAGGCGTTGATCGAGCATTGCGATTTCCTGTTCGGTGGTCGAAACCAGCTTTGTTAACTTGCTGTAAGTATCCTTTTCGAGATTGGCGTCGGCGATCAACTTGTCGAGTATTTCGCGCTGGTGCTTCTCGAAGCTCTCGCGGGCCGCGCGGCGGGCTTCTTCGATGGTTGCGGCGGGTAACGGCTGGCCGCAAGCGTAGCAGGTGGTCGCGTCGACGTATTCAAATGCCGCCTTTTTCTCGGCCTCGTATTTCGCACGCATGCTATCGAGTGCCGATTTGATATTCGCCTGCTTCTTTACGCAGGCTTCGAGGGTGTCCCGTTTCGAGTTTGCCGTCGTTTCGGTTTTCTCGATTTCGCGCAGAATTGAATCCGCTTTCGCCTGTGCGTCCATGATGGCCGCGTCGCGGTCGGAGTTATACCGACGGGCCGCGGTCAGTCGAGCGTCGATATGATCGGACAACGACTTTTTGATGTTGAGCACCTTTTTCAGTCTTCGGTCGTGGGCGGCCTGCGTTTCCTCGTCTATTTTCGATGCGTCGGCGATCTGCGTGTCGAGTGCGTCGATTTGCCGTTGGTAGGCAGCGATCTCGTTTGCGGCCACAGATTCGCGTTGCACGATTTCCTGTTCCAGCGCTGTGTAGTCTTCCGTCGGCGGCATCGTGTTTTGATATGCTTCGATCTTCGGGGCGAACGTGTCGAGTTCCTTTTTGTTCTTGCGCTTTTCGGCCGCCAGCCGTGCTTTGAAATCCGCAAGGGGTTCACCGTTCATTTCCGCGAGCAGGTCGGCAAATCGGGCCTGTATTTCCGTTCGGTCGATGTTATCCCCGACGAGGGCCAAAAGTGCGGCACGGCGGCCTTTCCAGTCGACGCGAGTATTGAAATACATCGGGTCGGTCAGCATTCGGAATACGTCGTCGTTTATCCATTCCGAAATGATTTTGTCGTATGCCGTTTTGGTTCCGACCTCCACGCCATTGACGGCAAATGCGCTTTCGTGTCCGACGAAACGCAGATCGGACGACCCGCGCGGCTTGCTCCAAATCTCGCGGTACGTGCGGCGCAGCGTCTGTGCGGAGCCGTCCACGTCCAATGCCACCTCGACGAAATGCTCGGCGCGGTGCATCGGTTCGCCCGTGGCGTCTATTGTCTTGATGTCGATGTCGGTACTGTTGTGCGAATCCTTGCCGAACAATACCCATGTCAGGGCGTCGAAAATGGTTGTCTTTCCCGTACCGTTGTCGCCTATGATCGTGGCGTTACGGCCGTCGAAATCGAACGATACGTCGCGCAGTCCTTTGAAATTGCGCAGGGTAATTGATTTGATCTTGATGTTCATAGCATCGTGCGTTTTGTGATGATTGGTTATTATGCGGTTTTCCTTTGTTCTCTGATTATGGCTGCGGAAAGTGTTACGAACGCGGCGAATGTTACGGCAACGGCGACCCATGAAATCGGGTCTGCATCCATTGCTCCGCCGAGCGCGACCAGCGACAGCCACCACGGGATAGCTAAAATTTTGGTTTTCATGTCTACTTGTAGTAAAAGGTTATTTTCAAGCCGCGCCGCAGTTTGCATTCTACTTTATCCGCCTTGCTTCGAAATGCCCGGTCAAGCAGGTTGTTTGCGAGTTCACTCCCCACCAACCCGACGAATCCCGTAAAGCCTTTGAGTTCATGGATGCCGAGGCCCGAAACCTTGATGCGGAAATTCCGGTTTACCTCCCTTGATGTGTATTTGAGTGCTTGCATGTTATTTTTATCGAATTTCCTGTTTTATCGACTTTCGGGCTGTCGTCGTGTATTCGTTTGCTTGGAGTGGTAAAGGCTGCAAAACAGCTTATTTTGCCTGCTCTTGTCGTCCGTATTTACCGACGATTTCTGCGCGTTGCAGGCGTTCGGCTTCGAGTAGGGCGACGAATTCCGTGCGGCTGTATTTGATCGGTGAATTCGGGGCCGTTCCGAATCGCTTGCCCTCGATCTTCCCATTCGGGGCGATATGCTTATCGACCCAGCCCCGGCCGAATTCCCGATACAGCGCGCGTTTCGTTACGAGGTCGGCGGCGGGCTGCTGGCGCTTGATGATTGCGCAAGCAACGACATCGGCGACGTGGACGAGGCAATGCTGCAATTCGTATAATTCGGGGAGCGACATATTACGAAAGGCGTTTAATTACGATGGTGGATGCCGAAGCGGTGCGGGCCTCGAATTTTGCTTTGCCGTTTTTATTAAACCGACTAACGGCGTTCATGTACGATGCGTAGTCGCGCCCCGTCAGCGTGAATTCGTGTTCTTCTCCGACAGGGATAGCGAGCATTGTCGCCACGTAGTCGGTGCGTTTGATGATTGTGCCTTTTTTCATTTCTGTTTAGTTTTTGGGGATTAAACCCGCGCCCTCGTAAAGGGCGCGGGAATGATTGAACTGTGAAACTATTCCTTGAAAGCGGAAACCGGACGCACGGCGAGCGCGTTATACTTGTTGCTGTAGCTCACGTAGCCCGTGCTGCCGCCGTAGAAGAACGCGAAGTTGGAATTGTACTCCGGGTCGGGGTCGGCTTCGCTCGTCCAGCCGATAGTCGTTACAGGTTTGCCGCCGATCTTCTTGAGGGCTTCGTCGAGGCCACGGAACCGGGCATCGTACATTTCGATTGCTTCATGCCGGGTCGGGCAGCGGAAACCCTTGCGGTATTCGGCGGCGGCTTTCTGTGCGCCCTCGAAATTGAATCCGCCCGGCAGGTCTTCTTTGGCGATTTCGAGCATTCCGAAATCGGTTACCAGTACGACGGTCTGCGCGTTTTCGGGATGTGCCTGCTGCATCCATTCGTCGATGGTGTGCAGTTCTCGGTTGCCGCTGGGGATGTAAATCCCGTTTTCGATGTTGTTTTTCATAGTGCGTTGTGCGTTAGTTGTTTAATAATATGTAAAATAGCTATGCCGAAAGGCCGTTGGATAACCGACAGAATGGTCGAAAAATCGTCGACATCTGCCGATGTGAAATTCAGTACCTGTTCGCCGCGGTCAGTAAGTCGGAATGCCGTTCCTTTGTTCGATGATTCACTCGTTATCAGTCCCGCGGCGCATAGGTGGCCGATAAGAGTGCGCATTTTGCCGTGGCTTATTCCGATAAGTTCGGCAAGTCCGAGCACGCTGTCCGTGCAGACGTTAGGACTATTGGGGCCGGCGGTCTTGTTTCTGTCTTCTTTATTCATCGTGCGTTGTGCGATTGGTTTGATTTGGGCGCGCGGCGGGATTCGAACCCGCATCCGGCTTTCATTGTTGTTTTCTGGACGTCCGCCACTCTACCGTTGAGATACACGCGCCGTTGTGGCTATCGGATATTGTTCTTGATGTATTCGGCATCTTCCTCGAAGAGCGGAAGCCCCATTGCGATAGTTATTAAAACAACTCCCTTTTCACCGATAAGGCGAATGGCCGCCTTGCGGAAATCTGTGTCGTCGTAGGCGTGAGCCTTGCCGATTAAGAATTCCGCCGTTTCGCGCTCAATCTTTCGGCAACGTTGATGTTTTTCCATGAGTGCGATGGATTGGCTATAAAACTCCGCCACCAGCGCACTATCGTTGTGTTTTTTATAGTCCTTGCAGAAAACGTCCTTATCCATGTTTCCCGCGGCGATATACATCGTTTCAACCTCTTTGTATTGCTCTTCGTTAAGTCTGTAACCTGTTCGGTCGTTAAATTCTTGACGTGTCATAATGTTTTGCATTAAACAATTTTTGTTATATTTGTGCGTAATTCCTGCGTAATCCTTGTGAATTACGATGCAAATATAAAGCAAAGCATTATATTATGCATATTTTATGAAACAAATTGTGAAATTTTTTGTGAAGATTTTCTATATATGACTATAAAAGAACGACTTATCAGATTCGCTAAATCAAAAGAGCGTTCGGTACGTGCTTTTGAGCGCGAAACTGGGCTGACGATAGGCTATATAAACACTATTCGCGTATCTATTCAGCCGGATAAACTACAATGCATTGCATCACGTTATCCCGATCTTAATGCCGAATGGCTAATGACGGGTGTTGGCCCTATGACACGCGGCGGTTCTGTGGATACCCCGGCGGCGACAAATAAAGTTGAAACGCCGGACGTTTTCACAGCTCCGCTGTTACCTCTTGCAGCGCAAGGTGGGACACTCAACGACTTTGTTGTGTCAATTAAGGTTGCCGAGTGTGAGCGCGTTGTCACGCCGATTCGTGACGTTGATTTCGTTATGACGGTAACGGGCGATAGTATGGCCCCGGACTATCCGAACGGGGCGCAGGTGCTTATTAAAAAAGTCGACGAAAAGGCGTTCATCGAATGGGGGCGGGTTTATGTCCTTGATACTTGTAACGGTAGTGTTATAAAGGAGGTGCGAAAGGGGGACGATGACGATTCCGTGCAGTGCTATTCTTTGAATCCCGACCCGAAATATCAGCCATTTGCCGTGCGGTTCGCCGATATTTACGGAATGTATCGCGTATTGATGTGTATGTCCTTAAAATAAATACCTATGAAAAAATTAGCTCTAATTTTTGCCGCTGTTGCGTGTTGTTGGTCGGCGGCGTTTGCACAGACCGTTGGAATTTTTATTGACAAAACCGAATCGGACGGGTCGCGTTTTATCGCATCGGAATCGGTTAATTGTCGGAACGGCATGTCAGATCGACATCCGATGTTTTTTGCGGTTACTCGGTTTTCTATGAATGATCGGGTTGAATGGTCTTTGACTGTTGATTTTCCGGATGTTAAACCGTTCAGAATCCCGGTGGGGGGGGGATTTTAATAAAGCTATCCGATAATAGTGTTATTGAATTAAAGCAAACCTTACCGACGGACGAAACGACGGATGTTGTAGGAACATACAACGATATGGCAAGGATTCGCACCTATACAATGCACGGTTCCTATGCCATAACGGAAGCGCAAATTGCGCAGATCGCCGAAAAAGGTGTAGTAAAAATTCGCGTTGAAAGAGAATCAGATATTTTTGATGTCAATTATAAGAAAAACAGAGTTGGGAGCGCCGTGTCTGCTGCTTACGAGGCTGTCAAGATGGCTGCGGCCGGTAGCTCCGATTTGAAATCAGGATTTTAATGCAAACCGTTGCGGACAGATTTTTCGAGGCATTCGATGCCTTGCTTGCGATGAGTGAAACGAAGATACAGACGTTTTGCCGCGAGGGAGGCATCGACAAGCGCAATTTTTATAAAAAGCGCGACAACACGGATAGCCGCCGGGAGATTCCGACGGCGTGGTTGACGTTTATCGTCGAGCATTACGGCGTTTCGCCTCGCTGGCTGTTGACAGGTCGCGGGCAGATGTTTACAAAATAGTCCGAAAATATGTAAAAAATTATGTCCGCAAGGGTTAATTTTTCCCGCGAAAATATGTAATGCAAAACACCCCGGCCGACTGGCCGGGGTGCGTCTGTTTTGGAGATGATCATCGTTTTGTCCTTTGCCTTTCCCGCTCTTGTACAGCCGACCAATCGAGCAGGCCAATGACGGCGGCGTTGGCATGCCAAATAACCGACCAATCGCGGTTAATGTATCGGTCGGTTATCTTCATGTCTGCGTCGACGTGGTTCAGCGCCTCGTGTACGGTGTATTTGTCGATTTTGAGCGCGGCCGAACGGGCTATCGTTGCCCAACTATGGCGCGCGGCGTAGAACGTGATATGTTCCGGCAGGGGCCGATCTTCGCCCGCGGCGGCGTTCTGGTGCTGGTCGGCGTCGCGGGCCGCCCGCAATGCATCGTCAATTCGTTTCAGACCTTGATTCAGCGCTCCGTTAAATGTATTGCCATCCCGGTAGTGTAGATGGAACCGGAATAGTCGTGCACCTGTCGGGTCTTTGAATTTCTCGACCAACGGCGCGATCTGTGGTTCGATTCTGATGTGCATTTCCGCCTCGTCTTCTCGACGGCTCGCGGTCTTCTGTCGGTTGTAGATGATGACATCGCCATCGAGGGACTGTGCAGGGCAGGATAGCAGGTCGGCAGCGTTCATGCCTGCAAGGCCGAACGACAGGAGGAAGCAGTCGCGGGCAAGATCGCGGCGCGTGAAATCGGAGATCGACCCAGCGCGGCGCGGTTCGTCGCCGAGGTTGATTATTTGTTGGAGTATATCGGGGCTGACGGCTCGTTTTTTGACCTTTGGCGGTTGCTTGACCTTGTAGGTTTTGAACGGTGATTGCGGTATGCGGATGACGCCCAATTCCTCGTCGTTAAACTCCTGTTTTGCGAGATTATGGATGTGGCGGACGCAGGCAAGATAGGATGATACGGCGCGGCCGCCTTTCTTGGTCTTGTGCAGTTGGCGGATTGCACCCTTTCTACTGTGCGTCAGAACGGGTTCGGCTTCGATGAACCGTTCGAAGCCCGTAAGGAATCGGGCATTTATCCGGCTGATGTCAAGTGTTTCCGTGCCGATATACCGCACCAACGCATTTAAGGCGATCTGATACCCGATGCCCGTTCCGGGGCGCATCGTTTCAGCCTTTTTGCGTCCGTAGGCGATAAAATCGAGTTCGAAAGCCATGTTGTTCTGCTCCGTTTGTTTGATGTAGTCGACTACCTGCCGGACAGTCATAACGTCGGCCGCAGCTCCGAGCCGTCCGACGATGGCGCGCCAGTTGTCGATGATTCGTTTCGCCTCGTCGATTATGCTTTGGTCTTTGAGTTTAAGCGCGCGCGTCATTTGATGTGCGGCGACGTACATATTCGTCGACAGTTTCAGCGTTTGCCGTCGATGGGTTACTCGTATCTTTACGTTGTAGGTTCCGTCCTGCCGTTTATTGTCGGCGTAGACAACAGGTTTGAATGTGGTCGGCATGGTGCAGGTTTTTGACAACTATATGACAACATTTGCGAGCAAATATACAAACGAAGCGTGCAAAAATGAACGAAGCGACGGAAAATTCCGTCGCTTCTTGTACCCTCGCCGGGAATCGAACCCGGATTTGCGGTTTAGGAAACCGCTGTTCTATCCGTTGAACTACAAAGGCTTACGTCTGTTATATATAATCCGGCGAAAAAGTTGTATATAATTTCGCACGAATCCTGTGTCTTGCTCTGCCCCAATGTTTAGGAAACCCTCGTTCTATCCCTTGAACTATGGAGCCGTTGAAAACAATGCGGTGCGTCTGTCGCCAAACGCACCGGCAAAGATAGTAATTTTTTCTGTTTTTAGAAACGGAATCTTACACCGATCGAGAACGTGTGGGCATGCAGTGCATAGTTGCCCGAGAAGGGCTGGTTCGCGGCTTTGGCCGCCGATGCGGCCGCTTCGGTCTCCGAGGCGCCGGCAGTCAGAGCCTGTTGGTAAACGGCGCCGTAGGTCAGTGAGTTGAAGTAGGGGTAGGAACCCGTGCGCTCGGGGTCGGCCGATGCTACGTAACCGTAGGCCACGTCGATGGACATGCATTTTACCGGATTGATCGTCAGACCTGCCGTATAGGCGAGTTTGGTCATCGACGGGGTTTCGGGATTGAGGTAGTCGCTGCGCACCGGGCTTTCGTCGACATACATACCCATGCGCGCCTGGATCAGGTCGCAGGCCTTGTACTCGCCGCCGAAACGGAATGCAAGCGTATTCTTGTAGTTCTTCACCGAGTTGATGTCCTCGATCTTCAGTTCCGGCTCGTTGAACGATACGTTCAGTTCTTTGTAGGCGCTCCAGCCCACCCATTGCAGGTCGACGGCGAACTCCCACTTTTCGGCCGGACGGAATGCGACGGCCCAGGTGAGGTTGGTCGGCAGGGGGAGTTCGGCGTTGAACGTGCCTTCGTCCAGGCGCGGGATAAGTCCCGTGGCGCTCATGACCTGCTTGATCTCGGGCGAGTGGTAGTTCATCTCCGCCGTGCCTTTCTTGACTTTCATATTCAGGCGCGAACGGTAGTTGAAACCGAATGTCCATTGTTCGTGCACGTCCCACATGATACCGACGTTGACGCCTACGGCAACCTGTGCGTCACCGGCCAGTTTGGCCGAAAGAAGTGCATTGTCGCCTGCGTTCGTAAACAGCGGGGCGTATTGTCCCATACCGTTGGCCGTGAGAATCCCGGCGATGGTATTGTTCGTCGCGGCGCCTACGGGGAACATGGAGCGCGAAAGATCGAAGTTGCCCCAGGCGACGGTCAGACCCGCACCTACCGAGAGTTTGTCGCAGATTTTATACGACACGGTGGGCTGAATCTGGAATGCCGTGAGGTTGATGTCCTGAATGAGGTGCGCACCGGCCCAGTTCGACGGCCATTTCATGGCAGAGCCGAACGGTGTGGTGAAGTTGACGCCGATGCCCAGCCGCTCGGTGGGTTTGTAGTTGAAATAGACGTACATCGGGGTCGAAATCTTGTTGTCGGACTCCGCTTTTATGCGGTTTTCGCCCGAATAGTCGATGTTGCTGTATCTTACGTAGGAGGAAATTCCCGTGATGCCGGCCGAAATATCGAATTTGGAGGTCTGGAAAGCGGCTGCCGCAGGGTTGAAATGCAAAGACTCCGAGTTGAGTTTGAGCGCGGTGCCCACGTGGCCCATACCGTTCTGTTTCGAGGAGAGATTGTTTACCTGATAACCCTCGGCGTAAGCGCCGGAGGCGATGGCAGCGGCGGCCAGAACGAGGAAAAGTTTTTTCATAACGAATTGGTTTGGTTTATACTCGGCATGCCTCGCCGGCATGCAAAATCGGGGGCAAAAGTAGGAAAACTATCCCCACGGCCCAAACTTTTTGGCCTAAAATTCCCGAAAAATGTACTAAATGGCATAGCTTTGGCCGAATTGCCCGGTTCGGGCCGGGGGCCTCGGCAAAACGGAAATGGGATACCTTTATAAAAAAGACCTGCTTTGCAGGGCAGGTCTTCCGTCTATTCTTTGTTTTGGGCGTTGTAGGCTTCGAGCGCCTTGCTCAGGATCAGCAAGGCCCGTTCGAGGTCCTCCTTTTTGAGGACATAGGCGATGCGGACCTCGTTGCGGCCGCATTCGGGATCGGAGTAGAAGCCCGACGCCGGGGCCATCATGACGGTTTCGCCTTCGTATTCGAAGTCCGAGAGACACCAGGCGCAGAACTTGTCGCTGTCGTCGACCGGGAGTCGTGCCACGGTGTAGAAAGCTCCCATCGGGATCGGCGAGTAGACGCCCGGGATGCGGTTCAGTCCGTCGATCAGGCATTTGCGGCGTTCGATGTACTCCTCGTAGACTTCGGTGCTGTACGACCGCGGCGCGTCGATCGACGCTTCGGCGACGATCTGCCCGATGAGCGGCGGCGAGAGGCGCGCCTGGCAGAATTTCATCACCGCATTGCGCAGCGTCTTGTTCTTGGTGATCAGCGCGCCGATGCGGATGCCGCACTCGGAGTAGCGTTTCGACACCGAGTCGATCAGCACGACGTTCTGTTCGA
>ERZ824473.934-NODE-934-length-46172-cov-14.138300_pt1 | contig 46172 bp, 48 predicted proteins | sample MGYA00519874_ERZ824473 | MGnify/ENA primary metagenome ERZ824473 (study PRJEB31778, sample SAMEA3449151) | human gut metagenome | biome: human gut; feature: human-associated habitat; material: faeces | place: United Kingdom | collected 2010/2012 ... | reverse complement strand
CTGGATAAAAATCCAGTGATCAAAAATTTATCGGTAACACTGATTTACCGTTTACAGATATTCTTAGATTGCAATTATAATTTTAGTCAATTAGTATAGAAAATGAATTATATTATGATTTTGATATTGATTTATTAGTTGTTAGAAATAGTGAGACTGATTGAGGTTTTATGTAAACACAAAAAATAGATATAAGATTAAACAATAGTTAAAGGGGGCAGTTCACATGATGTGACAGCTCCTTTTAATTTTATATGTAATTATCAAAAAATAAGTAGCAGCACTTGACATATAACTAAAAAATTGATAAAATCTCAAAAAACAATATAGCTGCTAAAAAAAGCAGCAAGAAAGGAATTGAAATGAATATTAACAAACAACTATTAGAAGCTGCTAATCTTAATCCGACAAAGAACAGTAGACAAGAATATATTTTTACTTTATGTGAACTTATAGAAAAAAATGAATTAACATTGCCTTTATATCAAAGAGATGTTAGTTGGACGTTGGCTAAATGTGTTGAGCTGTTAAATTATCAGCTCTTAAGTAAATCTCCTATATCAGCAATTTCTATGAATATAATAAATAATACAGAAAAGGAATTTGCCGTGCCACAGGTTTCATTTATAGAAAGGGAATTACTTTCAGAAACTGTAAGAGGTCAAATGTCAGTTGTGGATGGTCAACAAAGATTAACAACAAATTATAAAGCATATTGCAATCATCCAGATTTAAAAAATGTTGTGTTAGATTTGGGGAAAGGGGAATTTGTTATAAATACGGAAGCATATCGGAACAATCAAGTACCAGTTGGTATACTTTTGAATAAAGATGATAATAAACTGATTACTTATACGGAAGATAATAAAGCTTTGAGATCACCGATAGTAGTAAATGCATTATTACAGATTAGAAATAAAATAAAAACTTATCAATACACAATTAATTTTGCAACCGACCTTACTGAAGATGAGCAGATTAATTGGTTTGAAGTTTTGAATAATGCTGGAAGCCGTGTAAGTATTATTCAAATGAGATTTTCTAAATTGAAGGCACATGGTATTGATGTGTATACACAATATACACATGTGTATCGAAATAAGGTACAGGAATATGGATATGATTTTTTTTCACCACAGAAGACAAATGTTTCATATTCAATAGCAGCATTAAATCCAGCGTATGAGGTACTTGTTGCCGGTAAACATTCGAACAATTTTGCACCTATTTCATCTGATACAAAAGAAAATCAGCTTTGTGCCTTAGAGCCTAATAAATTAAAAGAATGCTTTGAAATGACATTAGAAGCATTGGAAAAGGCTTTGAAATTTATTGAAAATAATAATTTGGAAAAATATAATCGTTCTGACTATGTGAATTATCTTATTGGGTATTTTGTATTTCATAAAGAAGAAATATCAGAGCAACAAAAGAATAAATTAATAGATTGGTATAATAATGTGACTTTTACGAACCAATCGAATACAGCACGGAGAAGGATATATTCTGATTTATTAAATTTATAAAAGATGGATTAGGGTTTTCTGTAAAATTTAAACTGCGGATGTTGAAAATCAAAAATACTTCAGAGTATAATAAGACTATAGATTTGGTAAGTTGGTAAAAAAGATTCCAATGACTGAAAAGTTGCTAAAAACTAAGATAGTATTTGATTTCCTTGCAGAAGCAGGTGATATCAGTCGATTCAATAATCCGAAAGAACTGCAGAAGCTTTCTAGATTAATACTGATTGAGAATAGTTTCGGAAAATACAAAGACAAGACAACAATAAGTAGACACGCTCGGAAGAAACTATAAAGAGTTACTCCCATGCAGGAATAGGTGATGGGTATATACAAGGTTAGTAAAGTAGGAAAATTAAGGATGTTTTATATTTACCAATATACAGATATGGAAATGCTTGATTATATAAGGAGAGAATTATGTATTTAAAATATGTTCAGATTGTAAATTTCAAAAATCTAAAAAAAGTACGTTTTGAATTTTCAAAAGGAGCCAATACCATAATTGGAGAAAATGATTCTGGGAAATCTAATGCATTGACTGCTATTAGTTTTCATATGCACTTGGTGATTGGAAGGGACATTGGATTATAATATCGGCATTTTTTGATGAAATCTCGAATGAAGATAAACACAATGAATTTTGTGCCGAATTAACTCCTGAGCAAGAAAATACTAATTTTTTAAAATCATATATTCGCTGTGAAGACAAAGACTTTGGAACTGTTTCACTTTTTATTCGTCCTTGTAGAGCCAAAAGAATAGAATTGGCTGAAGCTGCCCAAAATGGTACATTTGAATCAGTTCGATCTCAAATAAAATTAAGTGATTATGAATTCTACTATGCGGCACGTTCACAGGCGGATTTCACAGATGAAAATGTATATAAAACCATAGTTGGAGATATTGATGATGGGAAGTATATAAATCCTGAAGATGATGATCAATCTATCATGGGTTGCAAAATTGATATCATGAATGTGTGGCAACATATATCAACAGTATTTATTGATGCTCTTCGTGATGTTGAATCAGAGCTTAGAAAGCCGAAAAATCCTATACGTCAAATAATTAATACTATTGAAGGAGATATTAAAGAAAATGATATTGATGCCATAAAGGAAAAAATTTCTGATTTAAATAGAAAAATAGCCAATATTCCACAAGTTTCTGATATTGGAAATCAGGTAAATCGAAAATTGTTTGAAATGATTGGAGCAATTTATTCTCCAGAAATTAAATTAGAATCACGATTGAAAGAAGATTTTGCAACGCTTGCAAGATATTTGACAATTTCACCATCTAATCAAACGGATATAGATTTGTTGGGATTAGGGCATCTTAATATTCTGTATATCGCTATGAAGCTGGTTGAATTTGAGGTTAATCGCAATAGGGAACTTCTCAATATTATGATTATAGAAGAACCAGAGGCTCATATTCATACACATATCCAGAAAACATTGTTTAATAATCTACAAATTGCACATACCTATACACAAGTTGTGATGTCTACACATTCCACTCATCTTTCTGAAGTTTCAGATATAGAGAAAGTAAACGTTATGAAGAAAGTTAATGAAGAGACATCATTGGTAATGAAACCTACTAATGGGTTAGATCAGTTTGGAACTGATATTTTGGAATGTAAAGGAATTACTTTCTCGAAAATTCTATCGAGATATCTAGATGCAAAACGAAGTGTTTTATTGTTTTCTAAAGGAGTTATATTAGTTGAAGGGGATGGTGAGGAAATCCTAATTCCTGCGTTAGTTAAGAAGGTTCTTGGAGTATCATTAGATGAAATGGGAATTGGTCTGATTAATATTGGAAGTGTTGGATTTGAAAATGTTGCCTGCGTTTTTGATGAAGCACGATTACAGAGAAAGTGTTCTATTATAACAGATTTGGATGCAGTTGTTGATGGTGCTGAAAAATCAAAACAGGATGCTATGAAGAGGGGAATTTCGCGAAAAGAAAAATTAACGAATCTTTTTGAGGAAAATCCTTATGTTAATACATTTTACGCTCCGCATACATTAGAAGTTGATTTTGTAAATGAAGAAAGTAACAAAGATTTTGTGTACTCAATCATAAAAAATACATATAAAGATGATGGGGCAATAAAGAAACACATTTCAGCGATTAAATCAGGTACAGAAGCGGAACGATATGATTCAGTAATGACTATTGTAAAAAATATTAATAAGGGATGGTATGCAACATTACTTGCTGAGACAATTGATACTAGTGCTGTAATTCCGATATATATTCTTGATGCAATTGTGTTTGCGGCCGAAGATATTGTGTCTGAAAAACTATTGTGGAAAATGACACAATATGTTTTTGAACAGTATGAACTAGGTAGTGAATTTAATGGTTTAAAGATAGCATTTAAAGATGCAAAGAGTCCAACAGAAATTAAAGAAACGATTAAAAAATTCTGCGATGAATTCCCAAATAACATGGTTTCATTATTCATAACTAAGGTAGGTGTTTTAGATGTTTGATGGGATAAGTAATAATGTACTTAAAGAACTTTCTGTAGAGCAGCAGGCTGCATGTACGGCGCTTAACAATATTGTGTTAACTGCGTGTCCGGGAAGTGGAAAAACTCGTACTCTTACACATCGACTAGCATATCAAGTAATCCAAGAACCAGATTCGAAGAAGAAAAAAATAGCGATTACATATACCAATCGTGCAGCTGAAGAGATTATCAACCGTTTGGAAGGTATGAACATTGATTTGTCAAGTGTTTGGACAGGTACTATTCATCAATTTTGCATGCATTTTATTATTCGTCCTTATTCTATGTATTCAAAGAGATTGTGTAAGGGGTATCGAATTATAGATGACTATTCTAAAAGAGCGTATGGAAGAGAGATTGCTAAGAGTTTTGGAATGCATTTCCAATATTATGAAGATCCTTTTCAAGATATAAATGTTAGAACTAAATATCAGTGTGTATTGCGGGAAAAGAAAGAAATCGATTTTGATGAGATTCTTTTGATTTCTAAAGAGTTATTATCTTCATGCACGTTTATTAGTTCTAATATAGCAGCAGTAATAAGCAGCATTTTGGTAGATGAATTTCAGGATACAAATGAACTTCAATATATAATATTGTCAAATATATATAAAGCTAATAAATCGATAAAGTTAATGTTTGTAGGAGACGTCAATCAGGCCATTTATAGTTCTTTGGGAGGTGTAGCAAAAGGAAAGAAAGAATTGGAGGAGCTTTACGGAGTAAGTTTTGAATCTATGTCACTTAAAGAATGTTATCGTTCTACTCAGAGATTGGTGAATTTGTATAGCAGGTTTGAAGTTTCTAAAACTGATGCATATTCAGTTGCAAGATACAAAGATGAACTTGGTGAAATACATTTTTGTAAATCCGTTTGTTATAAAGATTTAGCATCTAAAATTGCAGAGATAATAAAAATAGAGATTGAGAAAGGAACAAAAGCTGAGGAAATTTGTGTCATTGCACCTCAATGGTTTATGTTGTTTGAGCTTTCTAGGAAACTTCGTTTACTACTTCCTGAGGTTTCGTTTGATGCACCAGATATTTCTCCGATAAAGTATAATCCGATGAATCCTTTATTTCTGATAGCAAAATTGTTATTTATGCCAGCTGGTAAAAATGTAAGACTAAGAAAACGAATTGCAACTGAACTTATCTCAATTATTAGAGATGATTTTAGAATTATGGTGCCAGACGATATCCAAAGTTATGATGTTCTTTCTGAGGTTAATAGTTGTCGCCATATAGATGTGGATGGAATAATCTGTTTAGATACTGCAATAGAAAAAGTTTTTGCATTATTAAATACAAGCGTTATTAAGGAAACATCTTTGTTAGAGTTAAAGGATTCTTTTTTTAATGAAATTCAATCAAGGGTGAAGAGGTATTCACTTGCCACAGATTTTGAATCAATTAGTAAGTATTTTGGAGATAAAAATGGTGTGGTAATTTCGACTCTTCATGGAGTTAAAGGTGAAGAATATACCACGGTTATTGCTTTTGGATTGTTAAATGGTTATCTACCACATTGGGATTATATTATGAATTCGACCAAAATAGATAGAAGAAATGAAACATGTAAACTTCTTTATGTTCTTTGCTCTAGGGCAAAAAAGAACTTATATTTATTTAGTGAGCGTGGGAGAATTACAAGGAACGGTTCGAAATATTCTTCAACTGATGAATTATCTTTGATTAAGGATATGATTAAAGATTAAGGTTCACAGGTATTAGGAAAATTTATTATAAATATATGAAATTAATATTAAGGTGGAACGGAGATAATATGAGAAATTTGGAAATTATGCCTACGGAAGAAAATTTGCTTGAGGCAATAAAAGAAAATATATTAAAAAGAAATGATGCATTAGTATATTTTTATAAATTATTGTTAGCACAAGATAATGGGACTATAATAGCAATTGATGGACGTTGGGGAAGTGGGAAGACATTTTTTGTTAAACAAGAAATGATGATAATTAACGCAATGAATCCAAGGAGTAAGATAGAGCAAGAAGTAAAACAAGAAATTTTAAATTCTGTATGTATAGATGTTAATAAAAAAGAAAATTATGATTTAGCAATTTATTATGATGCATGGGAAAATGATAATGATATTGACCCAATAATATCTTTAATATATGAAATTTCAATGCAAATAGGTGATAAATATATGTTTGAATCTGATATTAATTTTTTTAAAATGGTGGTATCAATTGTAGAATGTATTAATGGAAAAAATATAAAAAGTATTATTGATAGTTTGAAAGATGAGAATCCATTAATAAAATTTCAGAAACAGAAAGAATTAGATAGTCAAATTGAAGATTTTTTTACTCATATATTAGCTGAACGAGGACAACGCTTGGTAGTATTTATTGATGAGCTAGATAGATGCAAACCTAGTTTTGCAGTTCAGTTATTGGAACAAATAAAACATTATCTGTGTGACGATAGAATTATATTTGTATTATCTGTAAATTTAGAAGAATTACAATATACTATAAAACATTTTTATGGAAATGAATTCGATGCAAGTAGATATTTAGATAGATTTTTTAATTTAAGAATACCTTTACCACTTGCTGATAAAAAAGAATTTTATAATAAATTAGAATTGTATGGAGATAATTCTTTAGATAAAGTTGTACAACGATTTATTAATGTTTATAATATGGAATTGAGAGAAATCAGCCGTTTTTACATACAAAATAGAGCAGCAGTATATAAAGCAATTTATAGTACCGGTGAATTTGATTTTTCATTTGCTGATGGATATGCTCGGAAATTTATGTTAATGTGTATGGTTCCAATTGTAGTAGGATTGAAAATGGTTAATGTATCTTTATATGAAGAATTTATATCTGGTAAAAATCCTGAACCGATGATAAATATATTTAATACAGAGCAATTTATGGATTTAATTGGAGTGCCTTTCTTAGGACAAAATGAATCTTTTAACACAGAAGAAGGGAAAGAAACTATTACTTTAGAAGAAAAAATTATAGAGATATATAATGCTATTTTTGTAAACCAATATTCTGCGAGAGAAAATTATAAAGTAATAGGTCATTGTACATTTAATGAAAATCCAAAAGAATTTATTCTTTCAGCTGCAAGTCTGCTATCAAAATACGCAAATTATGAAATATAGACTTTCTATTTGTTTTGATATATTAAAATCAGGCATTGATGCTTTGCAAGTATTGTGGTTTATAAATCAATAGATTAATTTGAATAAAAACAGAGGAAAAATTTGATGAGAAAGTATTTTTCAAAGTATTATAATAAAATATCGTATCCTATAGATTCTGCTAAGAACAGAGGATTAAGAAATGCTCAAATTGGAGCTATTCATGCTATTAGTTCGTTTTTTACATTAAATCAGAGTTCAGCGGCTATTACAGTTATGCCAACAGGGGCAGGGAAAACTGCTGTATTAATGTTAGTTCCATATTTACTTTCGAAAAATAAAGTTTTAGTTGTTACACCTAGTGTGATGGTCCGAGGACAGATAGTCGAAGACTTTCGGAATCTTTCGACTTTATGTAAAGCAAATGTATTTAAAAATACAATGGAAAAACCTGTGGTATATGAAATGGTTCATAAATTTAAGGATGAAATGGTTGCAGAATTAGATGGTGTAGATGTAATTGTCGCAACACCACAATGTGCTTTAAGCCTTAGTGAGACCGAGTGGGCTATTAAGAATATTACTCTTGTGGAGATTGACGAGGGACATCATAGGCCAGCAAAGACATGGGAGCAGATATTGGTTAATTTAAAAACTGCTACACATGTTTTATTTACAGCGACACCTTATAGACTTGATCGCAAAGAAATAGTAGGAGATATTGTTTATTCGTATCCTCTTTCTAGAGCATATGCAGATGGAATATTTGGAGAAATACAATATGTACCAGTGCAGGGTGGAGAATTAAAAGATGTAAATATTGCAAAAAAGGCAGAAGAGATACTATTAGCAGATCGTGAAGATGGATTAAATCACTATTTGATGGTTAGAACAAACACTAAAAAGAATGCAGAATTACTTGAAACTATTTACAAAGAAAATACAAGTATTCAACTTGCAAGGGTGGATAGTTCAATGAGTAATGGTCAAGTAAAAAGATACATCCAGGAATTAAAAGATGGTAATTTAGATGGCATCATTTGTGAGGATATGTTAGGAGAAGGGTTTGATTTTCCAAATCTAAAAATTGCAGCAATTCACGAACCTCATAAATCATTGGCTAGTACATTACAGTTTATTGGAAGATTTGCTCGAACAAACGCTGAAAATATAGGTAAAGCTAAATTTATTGCAGCAAATGATGAAGAGTTAGAAATAGAAAATAATCGTCTTTATGCTAGTGATTCTGTATGGCAAGAAATGATTATAAATATGAGTGAGGGGAAAAATGAAAAAGAAATTTTGGATAGAAAATATTTTAAATCTTATGAACCAGAACCAGGAGATTCGGAAGAAACTTTAATATCTCTTCAATCTATAATGGTAAATTGCCATGATCGTATTTATAGAGTAAAAGATTTTAATTATAATGCAGATTTTCCGGAAACTTTCAATATTGGAAATCGAATATATAGAAACAATGAAGATAATACAGTTATTGGTATAGGATTGAATTATGTGGCGCCATTATGGATGAGTAGTGATAATAAACTTAACAAAGAATATTCGTTGTATATTGTTCATTATCAGAAATCATTAAGTTTATTACATATTTATTCACAATCTCATACAGAGGTGCTTTATGAAGAAATTGTGTCTACATTTTGCTCGGAATATGAAAAGATACCGAAGTCAGAAATGAACAGAGTTCTTGGGAATTTATCTAATTTTGAAATTTTTAATTCTGGAATGGTAAATCGATTTAATGAATCGGGAGAAGCATATAGAATTATGGCAGGATCTGATGTAAGTGATGCTATTGATCCTAGTACAGGCAAAATGTATTCCGCAGGACATGTGTTTTGCAAAGCAACGGGAGTATCTGATGATGGACAGGAAAGTATAACTATTGGATATAGCAGTGCTTCAAAAGTTTGGAGTAGTGCATATAAAAATCTTCCAGATTATATTGGATGGGTTGAGGAAATTGGTAGAAAAATTACTAATAATTCTATAAAAGTAAAAACAAACACAAATTATGATTATGTTCCAATGCCAGAAAAATTAGAAAGTTATCCTGATAATATATTTTTTGGGGATTTTTGTGAAGAAACTTATTCATCATCGCCAGTAGTGAAAAGTCATACTATACCAATGTTTTTAAAACGTTTATCAGATTGTACAATTGAAATTGTAAAAATAGAGAAGACAAAAGTAGTTGTTTCCATAGGAGCAGATGGTATAATAGAGAGGTTTACTTGTGATTTACAAGGAAAATATTTAGCTGAAACAGGGGATTTTTATACCAATATTGGAACTGTTCAGTGCAGTCTTACAGACTATTTAAATGATAATCCAATTTCATTTAAAACATATGATGATACTTTGATTTCTGGATTTGAAATATATCAAGGTATTCCAGATAATGATTTTTCGTATGATCAAAATCAAATTGAAAGTATAGATTGGGATAGTTACGGTACAGACGTAGGAGTGGAGTATTGTACTGAAAAGACAAAAGATGTAGTATCGATTCAAGATACTTTAAAGACTATCTTACAAGAAAATTCAAACAATAAATATATTTTGTATGATCATGGTTCAGGCGAAATAGCAGATTATATTGCTATACAGGAAGATGATAATAGATTAATAGTAAGACTCTATCATGTAAAGAAAAAGAGCGGTAAAGGATTTAACTCCAGTATAGAGGATGTTTATGAAGTTGCGGGGCAAGCTGTGAAATCTATAACGTGGTTAACAACAAAAGGAAAATTTGCGGATAAGATTTCAAACAGGCACAAAGTGGGACATTGTAAATTATTGTATGGAGAGTTTAGTGATTTTATCGGGGAATTGCGAAGCACTACAAAACAGATTGTTGGTTATATAGTAATTGTTCAACCAGCTTTAAGTAAGTCTGTACCAATGCCAGATAAAATCCAAGAAGTACTTGCAGCAGCATCTTCTTATATATCAAGAGCAGGAAAAGTAAAAGGACTTGAAATTCTTGGAAGTAAATAAATAAGACAGAGAGGTCCTAGAGATATTAAGAAATCAATTTATAAAATAAATTGCATAAATAAGAATAAATTGTTCCCAAAATTCTAAACAAAATAATCATTTAAATTATAGCCTTCATAAAAAAATAAGCAGAAAAGTCATTGTAATATTTACAGTGGCTTTTTCATTGTAGAAAATATATGAATATGCTAAAATAGCAGTAAAAGAAAGTTAAACACGTATACAGCAGAAATAATAAGATGTTATTGTGAGAAAATTATGGAGAAATTGCAGCTGCATCCTTAGCAATAGGAAGTGATTTACAATTGGATGGATGATCAATTTTGACAATAAAATAAGAGAGGACAATATAGATAAAAACAAGCAGTCAGATCTGTTCCGCTTGTGATTACAAGAATACGAAAATGAAGGATTTTGCTCTCAGAGAGTGGAATTGTTCTCAGTGTGGAATCCATCATGACAGAGATATAAATGCGGCGATTAATATCAGAAACGATATGAAAAACCAGCAAATATTATTGTATCAAAAAAGAGAACATTGCAAGCAGCATCGGCATATAAAAATACTAAAATAGTTGTTCATAATTTTGCTTCTGCAACTAATCCAGGTGGTGGAGTAAAAAAGGATCTAATGCACAAGAAGAATTTTTGATAGTGTTTTGAAGAGATAGCAGAATTTACAAGAGTTAACGATAGAAGAAGTTAAGGCTCTGAATGAAAAAGGTATTGCAAGGAGATGTTTTATATGGTTACAAAATCAGCAAATTTATATGCAAGGATTGAACCAGAAGTCAAAGAAAAAGCAGAACGTATTTTGTCTATACTTGGGATCCCTGCTTCTAGTGCTATCAATATATTTTATAAACAGATTATCTTACAGAGAGGACTTCCATATGAAGTAAAAATACCATCTGCTAGACCTGTTGATATCAGCACATTATCAGAAGTAGAATTCAATGAAGAAGTGAAAAAAGGATATGCAGATATGCAGGCGAGACGGACAAAAAATACGGAGAAAGCTTTTGCTGACATTCGTAAGGATTATGGCTTATGATATATGAAGTTTTTGAATACATTGCTTTGGAATTACAATCACCAGAAAACGCAATTGGACAACTTGATCGTCTAGAAGAACAGATATTAAGTCTTGATACGATGCCGGAGCGTTATCGAAAATATGAAAAAGAACCATGGAAAAGTCATTGTAATATTTACAGGGCTTTTTCATTGTGGTAGAAATTTAATTGTGATAAAATATCATAAAGATGAACTGCACAGAAGTAAGGAGTGAAAGAATATGATGTATCCAGATGGAAAAGTAAAGGTATATATTGAAACACCAGATGAAACAGGTGGATTTCATGATGCTATTTGCTGGTTACCAGATTATACATGGGAAGTTCACGGATATTCAGAGTCATGATGTATTTTAAACAACTTATTCGAGATAATGCACACTTAATTATAGAATTTTCTCAAGAAGGAGGGATTCTGAATGTCGCAAATATTTAGAGTTGGGCCGTATAGCATTTATTTTTGGTCGTATTTTCAAAAATGATCGACGACATTCAGGTGTACTAGTAGAAGTAAGGAAAACAACAGCTGTCGATATAATTTGGAATATGATAAAACTAAAAGTAATCTCAAAAGATGATTTAAATGATTTTTTAGACGAATTAAAACAAGAAATGGAAAGGCGAACAGGAGCATTAGCAAAATGAATAAAAATAGAAAAATCGTTTTAGATACCTTAAATGAGCAAAATATAGAATACGAAATGTTTGAGCATCAAGCTGTCTACACAGTGGATGAAATCGAAGACTCTGATCTGTGGAATCATGAAAATGGCATAGGAGCGAAAAATTTATTTTTAAGAGATGGTAGTGGAAAACACCATTTTCTTGTGATCATTCGAGAAGACAAGCAGGCAGATCTTAAGAAAGTAAGAGATGAGCTTGGAAGTTCTAGACTTAGTTTTGCTTCAGCTGAGCGCTTAATGAAATATTTAAATATCGAACCAGGATCTGTTTCGCCATTAGGTATTTTGAATGATAAAGAATGTGTGGTTCCAGTCTTTTTTGATGAAGATCTGAAAGAATACGAATATATTGCAGTACATCCAAATGATAATACAGCGACGATCTGGATGAAACTTACGGATCTTTTGGATGTTATAAAGATGCATGGAAATCAAGTGAAATTTATCAGTGTGTGATAAATTTCATAGAAATCAAATAATAAAAGATGTAATATTAAAATTCAAAGAGCCAAAATTTAGCTTTGCAGGCAAAACCGCAGAGAAAATCCACTGGCTGTGCCTGTGATCAAACCACCAAAAAGTTTCATCGTTCAAAGTCAGATAAAGATACAAAAATTGAAGCTATGATGTCTTTATGATACAATGCAACACGTTTGGATGTTTTTATGGAAGTAAAATAGAACCTTATAAAATACCAGAAGCTTCTTATGAAATTACAATTACAACATCAGACATATTTGAACAAATTATCCTTAATAAAAGGAAAAGAGGGATACGCACAGGAAATTTTGGGTGTGATAAACTTACAAGTGCAACATTGCCAACTTCATTAAAAGTGTTAGATATGGCAGCGTTTGCGAATTGCTCTGCACTTGTGAATGTAACTATTCCATCTCAATTAACAACAATGAGAGATTATGCATTCCAAAGATGTGCGATCAAAAATATTACAATTCCAGCAACGCTAAAAACTTTTTCAGAACTTGCATTTTTTGAATGTTATGATTTTCAGAAGATTGAAGTAGCATCCGGGCATCCTTCTTATAGCACAAGGAATGGAGTTTTATTCAATAAAAATAAAACAAAACTGATTTTATATCCAGTTGGAAAGCAGGCCGCATCTTATCAGATTCCAAATTCAGTAAAAGAAATTGGAGAGAATGCGTTGAATCATGCAAAGGTTGGAAAAATAGTGATTCCAACGAGTGTGTCTAAAATTGGTGAAGGAGCGTTTGCGGGTGCTACTATTACAAGCCTGAATATTCCGAATTCTGTAAGGTCAGCAGGTTATTATATCTGTGAAAAGTGTACACAGTTAAAAACAGTAACTTTTGGAAATGGACTTACAACAATTCCATATAGGATGTTTTATAAATGTGTTTCATTAACAAGCGTATCTATGGGAAATAATATAAAGAAGCTGGATGGGCTTGTATTTGGTTATTGTTCATCACTAAAACAGATTAAAATTCCAGATAGCGTAACTTCCTTGGAAGATGGATGTTTCGGGGAGTGCTCTGCTTTGACAACCATCAATTTTCCAAAGAATTTAAACGAAATTGCATACCAGACATTTTTCAATTGCAAGAGCCTTACATCCGTAACATTTTCAAATACGTTACAGATGATAGGAAGTCTTGCTTTTTATGGAACAAAAATTAAAAAAGTGAGGATTCCAGCTTCTGTAATATATGTTGGAACACAAGCATTTCCAGCAGAATCAGTGATTGAAGGGTTAAATGGACTACAAAAAATCGAAGATGGTTCTTATATGAGGATGGAGAAGCTGCCGATTAAAGTAACATACGATTATAAAGCAGCATTTGATATTGTAAAAAGAGTCAATAGTGAAAGAAGGAAGAAAGGATTAAAAGCACTTACCATGGATCGTCGTATGATCAAGGGATCTATGATTCGTGCGGCTGAACTTGCAATAGCATTTTCTCATACACGTCCATCAGGAAGATCTTGTTATAGCGTATGTTACGATAGCAAACTTGGATATATTATGAGTGGAGAAAATATTGCTGTAGGTCAGACAAGCAGCAGATCCGTCATGACTTCATGGATGAATTCAGATGGACATAGAGCTAATATTCTTACAGATAGATATACTGGAATTGGTGTTGGAGCGGTTAAGGTAAATGGCATATGTTACTGGGTACAGAACTTTTTAACAGCCGCTGTAGATGCAGCAGAAGAATCTTCTTACAAAAACAACACTGCAACAACTAATATAGAAGTTACAAAAGCTCAGATAGGATATTTATTTTCAGTAAATCCAATAAATTCATTTAGTTTAAAGAATGGAACTTCTAAAAATATTTCCTATAGTATATACAATCATTTTGTCAATGTACCATTGATTTCAAGTGAAATGAAATACAAAGTTTCTTCTCCATCGATATGTAAAGTATCGGCTTCTGGTAAAATAACAGGGTTAAAAGCTGGAAAAACAAGTGTTACGATCACACCAAAACAAGCTCCATCGTTTGCCAAAACGATTACGATAACGGTAACAGATACTTCCCTTGGGAAAGTAACTTGGGGCAAATGTAAGAGATCTTCGAAAACAGTTCAGTTACAGTGGAAGAAAGTAAGCGGTGCAACCTCCTATCAGGTATATCGTTTTAAAGGTAAAAAATGGGTAAGAGTAACAACGACCAAGAAAACAAGTTATAAGTATAAGAAAGCACCAAAGAATGGATCTTATAAAGTACGAGCTGTAAAAACGTCTGGAAAGAAAAAGATATATGGAGCTTTTTCTAAAGTAAAGAAAATTAAATAAACAAAAAGCCTCTGTGTATGATGTTAATAAAAAGTTTGAAACATCACACAGAGGCTTTTTATTATATTATTTATTGATATGTTTCGAATTCAAGTAATCCAAAATCTAAAAACAATTCTTAATAATATCTTCATCAAGTCCATTCTTGCAAGTTATATTTCCTATTACAAAATACAAAATTCCACCGGCAAGAAGTCCCCATACAACGGCATTGATTCCTGCGATCTGTACATTATAGTAACAAAATACATAAGTGATCGCTGCTCCAATAGAACTAAAAACGGCTGCCTGTTTTGTTCCTTTCTTCCAGAACAATCCACCAACTAAAGGCCAGAAGAAACTGCATTCCAGACCACCCAAAGCAAACAGATTCAGGAAGAAAATGATATCAGGTGGATTGATCGTAAGTAAGATGACGATCACACCGAATGCAAATGTAACAAGTGTACTCATCTTTCCAACATTTTTGTTATAAGATTTAATTTTCACAGGATCATCTTTGACAACATAGTTACGCCACAGATCTTTTACAATTGCTGCAGAAGCAAGGATCAAAAGAGAATCAGCAGTAGACATAACAGCAGCCATAGGTGCTGCAAGGAATGTTCCAGCTAATCCAACGGGCATGATCTTCTGAACAATATACGGAATAAAATAATCAGAAGTTGGAAGATTCTTTGTATCTACCAGTGCACCTGCCCATGTACCAGCCATATGCATACCAACGATGATAAAGCTACAAGTAACCGCACCAATCCACATCGCAGAATGAAGACTCTTTGTATTTTTAAATCCCATAGAACGAACAGCGGTCTGTGGAAGTCCAAGAGTACCAAATCCTACAAGAATCCAGAAACTAAGCAAAGTTCCGGGACTATATTTTGAAAATAGATCATCATATACACCAGGTAGATTCTGTGCAAGTCCAGCATCAATACCAGCAAGTCCACCGCCAGCTTTTAATACGAAGAATAAAAGCAAAAATGTACCGACACACATGATGATTCCCTGAATCGTATCTGTGATCGCAACAGCACTGAAACCACCGAAAGATGTATAGATGATAACAACTGCACCAAAAATCAATAAAGAAACGACATGATCAAGTCCTGTGATGGAAGAGATCAAAGTTGCTCCACCAGTAAACTGTCCGATCATCTGTGCCATAAAGAAGATAACCATAAGTAAACTGGTTACGATAACTAATACATCACTTTTATAACGAGCTTTTAAATAACCGACAACAGTAACGGCACCGGTTCTTCTTGAAACTAAAGCCAGTTTATTACCAAGAACACCAAGTACCAGAAATGTAATCGGAACCTGTACGGTAGCGATCCATGCCTGTGCATATCCGTAAGTAAGACCAGCAGCTCCAGGTCCGGAGATAAAGGAACTTACAGAAGTATAAGTTGCCATGGTTGTCATTGCTAAAAGAAGTCCATTCATATTTCTTCCACCGATAAAGAATTTTTTCTCAGAAGAAGTATGCTGTTTTTTATTCTGACGTTTACTAAAAATGATACCGATCGCGGCATTTAAAATGAGGTAAACGATAAAGATTATAAGAATGATTTTCTGATTTGCTGACATTTTATTCTTCTTCCTCCTCTTCATCATCATAATCGAAGTTAATAAATACATGTTTTAATAAGTACCAGACACCGATCAAAGAAAGTATGATCGTTCCGAAAGTTGATACGCTAAACCATGCTGGCATTCCTAGAAAATAAAAGCCAGTACCATTTAATAAAAATGCACTGGCAATATGCCAAGCACAGCAGATCAAAACAACGATCAGTGTTCCACGGATTTCACGCATACACTGTTCGTGTTTCTCCTGTCTTGTTAATTTTTTCATATGATATAATCTCCTTAATTACAAGGTCAGACTCACTCAATGGGATATCTGCCAAAGGTATTATCTTATAAAAAGAGAAGAAAATCAACCGATTTGGCTTATGTATTAATTCTTATTATAATAGAAAGAACACATACAGTTCGAAAGGAATTCTTGCAGTAAGGATGTTTCCATGATAAAATTTACAAAGAATTTTTATCAAAAATGAGTGCGTAAAAAAGTGATAAGTTTAGGCTTGGATTCAGGTTCATCTATGACAAAAGCTGTCTTATTCAAAGATGATCATATCATAAAGACAAAGATGATTCCAACATCGATCAGTCCAAGGAAATCTTTAGAAGAACTTTATCTAGATATGATAAATGAAAAGGAAAGGATGGATGTACTCGCAGTTTCCTCTAAGAAATCAAGAGCACCGAAGGCAGAGGGAATACCATATGATAAAGGACAAAGATAACAAAGGAGATAAAATACACGATGGGAATTGTAGTAATCGGAGATGTATTTATAGATATTAAGGGGTTTTCTACATCCCCTTATATCCCATATGGGAGAAACGCGGGAACGATCGCACAGATTCATGGTGGGGTTGGCCGTAACGTTGCGGAAGACATTGCGAATGTAGAATTAGAGCCAACATTTGTAAGTTCTGTTGACGATGATGCAATGGGTGAAGATGTCATCCGCAAATTAGATCGTCATAAAGTCAATACAAAATATATGAAAAAAGTAAAAAATGGAATGGGAACATGGCTTGCAGTTTTTGATCATGAAGGAGATGTGGTAGCATCCATTTCCAAACGACCAGATCACAAACCGATTGAGCAGATCCTTGATGAACATGGCGATGAAATCTTTAAAGATGCTGATAGTATCGTAATCGAAATCGATATTGACCGTGAGATCGTAAAAAAGACATTTCATTATGCAGAAAAATATAAGAAGAAAGTTTACGCGATCGTATCGAATATGACCATTGCGATCGAGAGAAGAGACTTTATCCGAAGAACCGAATGTTTTGTATGCAATCAGCAAGAGGCAGGAATCCTGTTTTCCGAGGATTACGAGGAAATGAGTGCAGAAGAATTATCTAAAGTTCTTTCAGAACGTATCCAATCTGCAAAGATTCCAAAGATGGTCGTTACAATGGGTGGCGAAGGTGCTGTTTATGCAGATCAGAACGGCGAAAGCGGTGTTTATCCAGCATTAAAGGTGGATGTTGTTGATACAACAGGAGCCGGAGATGCATTCTTCTCAGGAGTATGTATCGGACTTACTTATGGAAAGACTTTAAGAGAAGCATGTGAGATCGGTACAAGACTTGCATCCACAGTTATTTGTACATCAGAAAATATCTGTCCAAGATTTATGCCGGAAGAATTCGGTATTACGAGATAAATGCGATGGAAAGTATAATTATTGGGATTGCCGGAGGATCAGGATCTGGGAAATCTACTTTTACAAACAGAGTTAAAAAATATTTTGGAGATGATATCACGGTAATTTACCATGATAATTATTATCACCGACAAGATGGAATTCCATATGAGAAGCGTGTGACGGTCAATTATGATCATCCTGATTCTCTGGAAACAGACCTTTTAGTAAAGCATCTCAAATAGTTAAAAGCAGGAAAAACCATTGAATGTCCTGTCTATGATTATAATCAACATAACCGATCTGATGAAATCATTAAAATCGAACCTAAACCGGTCATTTTAGTTGAGGGAATCTTATTGTTAGCTGATGAGCGAATTCTTCGAAGAATCTTACGAGATGTAGAAGAACGAGGAAGAGAGATTCACAGGGAAATACAGATTATTATTATTTTGTTAGAGATATGAATAAGGATGGTGTCAAGGAATTGATCGTTGCTCCAAAGTGGAGTGTAAACGAATATACGAATTATGACATACGAGTTTTTAGTTGCATAAATTCTGAAGAAGGCTATAAGTTGTCTGTTATTTCTGGACATAAGTGGATTTCGAATCTCTCAACAAATGGAGGAGTATGTATTCCATCTGATGGGAATGGACTTTTGATTCACAATTTCACCAAAGGCACTGGACAAAGCGATGTTCATCGTATGACAATTCAGAATGGAAAATTAGTCTATGGGGATACAGAGTAAACCTTTAGCATGGGGGATTCTGAATGGGATAAATTTGGTGAGGAAAATCCCGAGGCTACTTGGACTGCGATTTCTGATAAGAGCAAAATTGAAGAGTTACAATAACATAAATAATAGGGAAGTGAAACAAATGAATCTAACAAGAACAAGCAAATATGTAAGTCTTCTCCTCCGTCATAAGCCTGAGAAAGCAGGAATTCATCTGGATCAATACGGATGGGCAGAGGTTGATGAGTTAATCAAAGGTGTTTCCAAAACGCATATGTTCAATATGGAAATCCTTGAGGAAATCGTAAGAACTGATAATAAACAAAGATATTCATTCAACGAAGATAAAACAAAAATCCGTGCCAACCAAGGACATTCGATTCCTGTAGATGTAGAATTAAAAGAAGCAAAACCGCCCAAACAATTATGGCATGGTACAGGAGAGAAATATGTTTCAGCCATTGATGAACAAGGACTTCTTCACAAAAACAGACTATATGTTCACTTATCAACGAATGAAGAAACCGCGATCAAAGTTGGAAAACGACACGGAAAGCCAGTTTTATATACTGTGAACGCAGAAGAAATGTATCAGGATGGATATAAGTTTTTCTTATCAAAGAATGGTGTATGGCTGACGGATCACGTGCCAGTGAAATATTTAGACAAGTACAAAAATTAGAAATATTGACAGTTCTTACTCCTGAGACAGAGATGGTTGTATCTGTGATCTCTGTTGGATATATTAAGGAAAATCCGCCAAAACCTAAGAGGAAAGATGTAGATGATATTTTGAAATTCTTTTAGTGTGTAATATATAACTTAAAATAAACAGCCTTGTTACCATTTATTTATCATGATAACAAGGCTATTCTTTTAATTTTTAATCAATTCATATTCTTCCAACAATTTTTCAATATCCGTATCTTTGACAAACTTCAACAGCCAGCCCTTTAATTTTTCAATTGGCATTGGCAGATCCATATCAAGCAGAGATTCTCCATCCATCAATCGAACACTCGCATCCAACAAATTCCTTACATCGTACACACTTCCCCAAACCTCTGGCACTCCTCGGTCAACGTCAAGTAGTCCATACACAGCTTCCATAGCTGTTCTCACCGAATATTCAGTAGTAAAAATTGTATCTCTTGGCGTTTCAGCAAACTGACCTAAGAATGCAAAGTTAACACACCCATCAGGAATCACATCCGGGCGGTCTCTGGCGGTTCTTGGCATAAAAAATGCGGTAATATAAGGCAGCATTGTCGGTACAGTATTCGCATGATCTTTTGCTAATTCGTCGATTTCATCCAGTGGTATTCCAATATGATATAACCATTCCGCTGTAATTTCTTCTCCAGTACAATCTTTCATTGGCTTATGAATATAATTTCCTGGTGTGTCACAAAAAAGACTGTATAGCCAGATACAGATTTCACCTTCTTTTTGTTTTCGAAACTGTCCCTGACGATTGACGGTCCAGCTTAATAGCCAGTTGGAATCCTCGCAGGAAACAATACCTCCAGTTACAACCTTTCCGGAAAGAGGATCTCGTTTACAGATTCTTGTGATCGCATCAATGATCTTTGTATCACTGGTTGTGATCGTCGCAGATTCCCAACGTGTTTTACTAACATTTCCACAGAATTTCTCTGGATGACCAAAGGAAGGATCCTGTTTTGCAATATTCTTCCAAAGATTCCAGCACCCAGTGATACGAATCATTGCATCGCCATTTGCAGGCGTGTGATGATCTCCATACAGTGTACTTTCGGTACAACTTCCATTTGTCACAAAGACAAGATCATCTTTCGTCAGTGGAAGTATCTTTGTTTTAGAATTTTTGATATATTCGATACTTTTTGCACGGAAATTGGTATACATTAATAATATATGTGCTACAAACCGCTTAAATACGTGATTTGAGTTATAACAAAAATAAAAAATACACCTTTTTTACACCATTTTAGAAAAAGGAGCTTAATACTATAAAATTTTATAATGAGTCATAAGAAGAGTAGATAAAAAATTTATCTGTTCTTTTTTTTCTAATATATTTGAAAACCTTGACATAAATATATTTAGTGTGTAATACATTTTATAATAAAAATCTGAAATTTTACACCAAATTTGAAAAAGGGAAAAATTGTAATCTAAATAAGGAATTTTTAATCATTTATAGGAGCTTTAATACTATAATTTTCATAAGGCATAACAAAGAAGAGCAGATGAATAAATCTACTCTTTTTTGTTATGCTTTATATCTGTTTAAATATTTCAGAACAAAGCAATTATAGCGGCTATGGTTCTAAAAGTTTCAAAGTAAAAACTTGAAAGTCAGGACATAAATTTGTTTAATTGATCATTTTCAATACTAACTTTGTTTGCTTTGTAAGTGAATAGTTACCCTAATTGGTAAAATACCTAGAAACAGACCTGTCTCCTGTAAGATTAATTACATATTCATTTTAGGATTTTTTATGTTTTGTAAATATAAAATATATTAAAATATATAATTTTTACTGTAAATAAAATGGGATAAAATGGAAATTAATGTGCAAAAATATGGAACACACCAACATATATTGATTAAAAAAGCAAAAAAAAACAGTATAAATACGAAAAAAACATGGGTGTATTACACAAAATAGCTTGAAATATCTGAACATAAGTGTATAATAAAATTACAACGAACGTTCGTACTAATCTATACAACTGAAAGGAGGGTGCAAAGTAATATTGCACAGAAGAACATGCAGGATATGTTACAATTAAAAATTTTAGGTCATGATGAAAACTTGTCAAAAATTGCAAGAAAAAAATATGTAAGAACAGCAAATTTGAAGATGCCTTCTGGAAAAGTAGAGATTGGATTAGATGAATCAAAAAGCTGTCTTTATGGAGTAGTATTTGATCAAGCAACGAAACGAATAGGTATTCAACATTTAGGCGATATAAAAACGCTTTTAGATGAGGAGAACAAGTAAAACAAGAAAGGAGAGCTTCATGATTGTTAGGAAGATTGGAAATGTGACAGTCTACGACGATTTCAAATTTAGTGATTCAATGAACCGGGTTGAAAATCTAAGAATTGATCTAAAACAGACATTTATCAATCAGTTGATATTTGCTGCAATGTATATTGGAATCAGTTTTTTTATCATGATATTCACGGTTGGATATGTACATGAGATTACATACTTGATTATTGTTTTGATTGCTCTTGGAATTATCTTAAGAGATTGGTTGAAATTGAAGGGTAAATCAAGGGTAATTCGGGGAGAGTATCAAAAAAGACGAATGGTCCATTTTTTCCGGACAAGTGAAGTTAAGGATATTGCAGTATATCGTAATAAAAGTAAATTATATGTCAGAATGTCAAATGGAATAAAAGAAATGACTTGCGAGGCAGAACTTTGTAATGAAGAAAAAGAGAACTTTGATGATATGGTTCAACAGGGTGTAAGTGTTATCTTTCGAAATCAAAACAACAAGATTAGCCTGATGTCATTCATGGAGAAGAAAGGAGTGAGAATGAAGTGCTGACACCAAGAACGAAAGATATAACGATCGAACATATGAATAAAGCGTATCAATATATTGATGAAGTTATTAAAGAACGTGGATATGCTCCATCAGTAATGGACATTACAAAGTATCTTGGATATGCTTCCAAATCTTCAACACATCGGATTTTAAGAATGATGGAAGATGAAGGAATGATCATACTTCCAAAAAGAAATGAAGGGAAAATTGTCATTGCGAAAAAAGATGTCAAGATTACAAAGAACGGCTTAGAACCGAATGACAAGAAGGTATAAAGAGGTAATTAATAATTTAAGTTTTAAGGCTGCGTGACTAGACTGATTCCAAAGGTTATGATGACTTGGACATTGAAAAGGTAAGGTTTTAGAATTGTGTAAATAAGAATGATTCCAAAGGGTCAAAATGGCTACATAGAGAGTAAAAATAAGAATTATATTTATCGAATTGGCTTGTGTAAACAAGAGCTGCTAGGTGCAGTTAATAAGAAATATGAGGAGGAATTATAGAAAATGATAAGAAATAAGATTGTGAAAGATGATATCATCGTCAGAAAATCTATTTTACATATATTAAACAGTGGAAGTGGACAGATTGGATTAGCAACTAATCTGATTGATATGGGACCAGATTTGTTTGATATGATCAGAGATAATGTATTTAAAGTCTTGGATAATGATGAAAGAATCAGCTGCAAGCTGGATAAAAATACATCGGTTGCAAAGGCTATTGAAAATCTCAAAGAAACAAATGATCAGAGCTTTATCGATACGACAAGAAATCTGGCTGAACAGTTGTTTGATATCATGTGTGATAGTGTTCAGATTCCGTCAGCAGATTTGCTTTGTGCTAGTTTTCAGGTAGATGGCAATATTTATCTGGCATTGCTAAAAATGAATTATCACTCAACATTTGTTCATTATCAGAACAAAGATGATGTGACAGATATTGTAAAACAAAATGTTATCCAGTCTGGAAAGTTGACAGAAGCAGTGATTTTTGATCTTTCAGGTAAGAAAGATGTTTATTTAGTTCAGAAAAAATATGAAATGTTAAATGGAGAAAAATGCAATTACTTATCAGAACGATTTTTAATATGCATGGCAGGTCTTCCACCAAAGAAAAAATTTCAGATTTTAAATAGAACAATAATGGATCTTATCAATCAGAGCAGACAGGATGGATTAAAGGCACAATTTCATACGAAAAAGGCATTTTATGATTGCTTTGTGGAAGATGGAATATTTGATATTAATAAGATCGGTTCTGAATTATTCAAAGATAACGGAGAAAATCTTTCTATCTATGATCAGAAGATGGAAAGATATGATATGCAGTTTGATAAGTTCGCTGTTATCAAAGAAAGTACCGTTAGTAAGTTGAATTATCTGGAAATGGAAACAGACACAGGAATTATCATTAAAATTCCAATGGAAACATTTAATGAAGCTAATATCGAAATTAGTGAGAGTCAGATGGATGGAACTACTTCATTTGCAATCAACAATATTGAATCATACAAGTTAAAGTAAAACAAATCAGAGAAAGGGGATGTTTTTATGTTAATTTACTTAGCTGATAATAGATCGACGGTTATCAATTTACAATGTGTAGGAGATATGCATATCGAAAAATCAAGACATGGATGGGAAATAAAATGTGAAATGTCCTCTGTATCTGGTTTTGGAACAACGACATGCAGTCTCGGATGTTTTGCTTGTAAAGAAAACGCTGTATCAAAAATTTTAGAGATATTAAAGTGTTATGGTGAAGGACAAAAAGTTTATTATTTATAAAAGAGAATAGTAACCGTACAACAGAGATATGTCTAAAGACAAAATAAAATTTCTGAAAAAGAAAGGCGTTTTGTAACTGTGTAATAGGAACATGTCTAAATAAATCGGAAATGCAACTGTTCGGATCCATGGTTTTGTAACTGTGTAATAGGAACATGTCTAAATAGTCAAATTATTTTGCACAGTGCGTAAAAATAAGAATGAAATAATCGAATAGACTCGTTAAAACGAGAACTGCCGTGTGGCAGGAAATATTTTCAAATAGCAGAGAAGGGAGAGTGCTTTATGTATATTAAAGAATTACATGTAAATCATCCAAATTCTTATGCGGTTGTGCATATGAGTTATGGTGAAATTACTGCTCTTGCAAATGGAATGTACGAATTAGTATCTAATTTAGAGCTGTTGAAAGATTCTTTTGACTCAAAAGCTTATAAAGAAGTTGAGCAGAAAATTTCTTTTGTAAGAGACATGGTAAAAGATGGGATGATCCAACCATATACGATAGAAAGAGCGAGCAAAACTTCGCTGACGAAAGAAGAATTTGAGCGATTCAATCAATATTTGATTATGAATGACTATATGATGGCAATGAGTGATCCGGAATTTTGTAAGATATATAAGAAAATTTCAAATAATAATCGAATTCCGGATGATTTTCGTAACAAGATGCCAGATGAAAAGAAAGAATAGGAAGGGAATGAAAAAATGAAGAAAGAAAATAAACGATTACAATTTGCACAAAAAATCGGAATGACGATTTTATTATTACTTTTAATTCGATTCATGTCACATATTCCAGTGCCAGGTGTGAAACACAGTATGTTCAAGCTTGCTGTTGCAGGGAAAGGAAATGGTTATTTTCAGTTATATGATCGCCTGACAGGTGGAAGTTTTTCAAATATGACAATCTTTGGTGCTGGTATTACGCCTTATATCACAGCAAGTATTGTTGTTCAGTTACTTGGATATACGTCTAAAAGGCTAAATCAAATGTATCATGAAGGAGAGTACGGTCGGAGACATATGCAGAAAATGACATTGTTAATCAGCTGTATTACGTCTGTAATTATTTCTTTTACTGCATCTTATACACTTTATGCACAGGGATATTTAAATGGAAAAATTTATATTCTTTTTGCTGGGTTAACGTTAATGATTGGAACCTTGATTTTAATCGGTATCGGGAAATGGATTGAACTTCGATATTTTAAAAATGGTATTTCTTTAGTTTTATTCATTAATATTATTGCTTCAATGCCGAAAGATGTATTAACGATTATTTCTTTAAAGAAATGGAAAGCAGCAATCTTGATTGCAGTAATTTTAATTACATTATTTGTTTTATTGATCATGGAGTTAATTCGTAAGGAAATCATTGTGAGAGAAAGTGCTCGATTAGATCAGAATGAAGAAGTTATTAAACATTTCTTTATCCCGGTAAGACTTAATATGTTAAATGTAATGCCAATCATTTTTATGAGTACAATTTTACAGTTAGTACAAATGTTATCTCTTGTAGGTGTTAAAACACAGATTTTTAATACTTCAAAATGGTTTGTTAGTACAAAACCGATTTATATTATTGGAATCATCGTATATTGTGCTGGAATTTTCTTATTTGGAGTTATGTATTCAGATATTGCCTTTAATCCTTTCACAATTGCAATTGATTTGAAGAAAAAAGCAAGCTATATTCCTGGAGTGCGTTTAGGAAATGACACATCAAAATTTTTACATAGTGCAAAGACAGGAATGATGCTTTTAGATTCTATTTTATTGACGTTAATTTCTATTGTACCGATTGCAATTACATCTATTTTAGGATTATCTTCCTTAACAATGTTTGGTACATCATTGGTTATTGTGATTGGTGTATTAGTAGAAACAGCATATCAGATTAAAGCAGAAGTATATGGCGTTCGTCAGGAGGAAAAACAATGGATTTAAAGAAGAAAAAAAATAAAAGTGAAAATATGGCAAAAAATGTTAGGATGACATATCCAAAACCCATCAGTTGTATTGTGTCATATATTGTCTTATTGTTCAGTTTAATGTTGATCATGGCAGTTGTGTATGGAATTGATATTCTAGTTGCAACTTTAGCAAATAAATTTTTATAAATTGGAGGATTAAAAATGGCAGAAGCAAGACAAGTTAAAAATAGGATTGTTCAGGCTGTATTAAGAGAATGTCAAAAGCTTAAAGAAAAAGATGATCTTACAGATGAGCTTGAACATGTTAGAGATATAAAGAATAAAAAAGAACGGTTAATCAAAAGTGTTGCATTAGCAAGCGAAGCATCCAGACGTACAATCAATATTGAACCTTATCCAGTGCAGATTTTAGCTTCGATTAAGATGTACCAGGGACATGTCATTGAAATGAAAACAGGGGAAGGTAAAACATTTGTTTCTCCGATGACGGCCTTTGCAAAAGTATTGGATGGACAGAAGGTACATGTTTTAACGGTAAATGATTATCTTGTAGAACGTGATTACACACTTTTATTACCGGTATATGAAATGCTGGGATTAAGTGTTGGATATATTACGACAGAGACACCAATAGAAGAAAGAAAAAAAGCATACAAATGTGATGTGTGCTACATTACAAATTCTGAGGTTGGTTTTGATTACTTAAAGGATCATTTGGCAATGCATCCAGATTCAGTTGTTTGTAATGGAAAATATGATTTTGCAATTATTGATGAAGCAGATTCAATTTTAATTGATGAGGCAAGGACACCTCTTATTATTTCAGCAGATACAGAACTTATTAGTGGTTTTTGTATCAGTTGTGCCAAATTTGTAAAAACATTAGAACTTTCAAAAGAAACAGAAGAATTAGAAGACACAGTTTATGTCGGAGAGTTCCCTAATGTAGATGGCGATGCTATCCTTAACTTAAAATATGGACAGGTGTATCTGACTGAAAACGGAGTAAAAAAAGCAGAAGATTATTTTAATGTGGATCATTTAGATAAGTTTATATTACACAGCTTAAACAATGCTTTGATTGCCAGATTTATAAAGAAAAAAGGTATTGATTACATCGTCAGAAGAAATGAAATAATTATCGTAGACAATGCTACAGGGAGACTCACAGAAGGACGCACATGGTCCGATGGATTGCATCAGGCAGTACAAGCGAAAGAAGGAGTAGAAATAGATGCAGCATCAGAAACTGCGGCATCTATTACATATCAATGTCTATTCCGTCAATATAAAGATTTTTGCGGCATGACAGGAACGGTCAAAACTGAAAGAAGAGAGTTCAGAAAAATTTACAAAAAGAAGATTTCTGTAATTCCTACAAACCGTCCTGTAATTCGTCAAGACCTGCCAGATAGAATCTTTGCTCGAAAAGAAGAAAAATATCAGGCAATTTTGGAGGAAACAAGAAAAGCTATTGATAAGGGTAGAGCTGTATTAGTTGGTACTGCCAGTGTCTTAACATCAGAAGAATTAAGTGATATTTTTGATGAAAATGACATTGGACATGATTTGTTAAATGCAAAGCTGCACCAAAGAGAAGCAGAAATTATTGCGGAAGCAGGAAGTAGTGGAAACGTAGTTATTGCAACCAATATGGCTGGAAGAGGTACAGACATTAAGATTGATGAAAAAACAAGGGCAGCAGGAGGATTACTTGTCATTGGAGCAGAGCATAATGAAGCCAAGCGTATTGACAATCAGTTAAGAGGACGTTGCGGAAGACAAGGGGATCCTGGAAGCACACAGTTTTTTGTTTCTTTAGAAGATCGCTTAATTAATCCATATTTATCAAAATTTTATTATGAAGAAATGAAAAAAGTAAAAGAAATTGAAAAAAAAGATCCTTTTTCTGGCAACATTATTAGAAGAGTACACAAAAGAATCGGATTACAATACTATTCTAACCGAAAAGACCTGTTTGATTATGACAAAGTAAATCAGGTGCAAATGCGAGTCATTTACAATGAAAGAGAAAAGATTCTAAATGATGATATGGATCGAGAAACTGTAGAGCGTATCGCAAAAGAAATGAACATGAAAAAAGAATTTTATGAAGCAATGAAAAGAAAAAAAGACGAAGGAAAAGATACAGTAACCATTCTGCAGGAACAGAAAAAAGTTTTGTTAAAATCTATTGATAAAGAATGGAGAAAACATCTGCAAGATTTGGAAGCATTAAAGAGAAATGAGTATCTGAAAGCATATGGTAACATGGATCCGGTTACACAGTATCGACTGGATGCTTATCCATTATTTGCAGAAATGGTCGTTAGAGTTAAAAAGGAATTCATGAAAGAAATTTTAAAAGAATAATCAATTTTTATCCCACCCATCGAATTTTTTATGGTGGGTGGGTCTTTTTAAAATAATTTCAAGTAAAAATTAGGATAAAAAGGAAAAATATTAAAAATAATGCATTGTTAATATAGTTAGCCATGCCGTTTTGAAACTATGTTTAATCAAATGATTTGTTATGTAAAATTAGATAATTCCAATAGTATTTTTAATGTAACATGATGACGATGAGAGCTTTAGAACTATGTTGAATCAGATAATTCCAATAGGTCAAATGATACATAGTGTGTAAAAATAAGAAATTATCGAATTGATTTGCTCAGGCAAAATCTGCTGGTGCAGAAATTAAGTTAATGAATTTTACACCGTACACTTGTTAGTTTATTTGTGTGAGGTTTCAATAAATTATGAATGTAAGATAGAATTATATAACGTTAAAATTGGACAATTTCAAATGTTATTCCCATTATATGTACACACAGCATTCGTTTTGTAACCATGTAAAATTGGGTGATTCCGAATGCTAATCACCTAAAGTTTTTCTTGTTGTATAGTTTTGTAACCATGTAAAATTGGGTGATTCCGAATGGTCAAAAAGATTACATGGTGTGTTGAAATAAGAGTTTATCGAATGTGCCTACTAAAGTAGGAACTGTCAGGGACAGTAAAAATCTGGATCAGCTGATCAAATAACAATCAATTTATTATCATTCTCGTTTTATGTTTTTTATATTTTCTATTGATTAGCTTTTCCAGACGAATATCAAAATAATAGATTAGATAACAAAGAAAAGGAGATTAAGATGGTTTATAAGTTAGTATTAGGCGATTGGTCAAAGGATGGGCATAAACAGTCAGAAGACTTTTTATTTGATTGTAATTACGATGTACACAAAATCAGACAAGCATATAAAGACAGCTGCAAAAAATTAGGAGTTGCATTTCATGATGAAGATTATGAGAATTGTACAAAACCTTCGTCTGATGATTACAGTAATGTTTGGACAGATTATGAGACCCCATATATTGATGAAACAGATTTTGAAATTTTAAATAAAGCGGGATGTTTTAAGGGAATCGAATATGAGAAAGACCGTGATCGTTATTATGTTAACAATTTGAAAGATTGTGCAAAACTTATTATGAATTTTATCGCATTATCTATGCCAGAGGATTTCACATATAAGTTAACAGAATCGGAAATTGAACCAATCAATGGAGATTGGAATGGCGAGCTAAATGTACAATTTGGATATGGCTTATTTTTTGATTAATAGAGAAAGTGGGAACGTCAATGAGAGCAAAAGATCAATTATATCAATATGTAGAAAAAAGAAAACAAAAAATCATTGATCAATATGACAGAACATTAGAAAGAATCAATTTGTCGAAGGGTTTCGAAAGCCTGATCTCATTGATGGGTGATCGAGAAATGTTGCTTTCCATTTATGGAAAATCTTACGATCATAATATAAAAGAGATTCTTGATATTTTTTCATGCATTGTTGATGAAATGTATCAGGATAATGAATTGTTTCAGAATACAACAAAGGAAATTACACATGGATGTGTCATATATTCCAAAGGAAAATACAGTATTGAATTTCATAGTCCTGTGGATTGGCAGGGAATTACTGTTCGGTATCATGGAATCATAAAACCTTTCATGGCTGATGCAGAAAAAGATTATTTAAAACGACTTTATAAAGTAAAAGAGCTAACCCAAAAGGTTATTGATAAAAAGAATCTAAAGGCTTTTATTGATTTGGCTCATTTATTATATGAAAAACCTTATCACACAAAAAATCCAATTACACATATAAAAAGGTATTTCAAAGTTTATCATTCCATTCATGATGGTTTACTTAGAAAGACAATGATAGCAATAGAGACAGGAGAAGAAAGGAAAAGAAAAATAGAAAAAGATACAGAATTGTTTTATATACAACAAGAAGAAGCAAAACAGTTAAAGGAAAAAGCAGATGCAGCCTTGGAGATATTTAAAAAATTAGGATGGAAGATTACCTATAAGGGAATTTTGATAAACGATACGATCTGCTGGTAAAAGAAAGGCAGCGAAAAGGAGGGCGTTCTATGTTAGATTTATCGAATATTTTTAACAAAGATATAAAAAAGCAATTTTATCAAAAGAACAACTAGCGGAGATGCTTAAAGTAACACCGGAGGCATTCCTAAAGGAATGATCAAGGCAGTTAAAGAGGATTGGATTCCTAGAATTTCCGAAAATTATTGGCCATCAGAAAGAGATTAGAGGGGTATTATGAAAGATTTAATTTTAATTATTGTCAACATATTATGGTGTATTCCTATTTTAATTTCATTTGTAATTTCCGGTTTACGAAAGAAATTAGAATCGGATCGAGATTTTTATGGAAAGGAGATTTCTCCTAAAGATATTGAATTAGTAAAAGTCAGATATAAACCAATTGATATGAAAGCTTCTGATTTTAGTGAATGTAACAAAGATGGAGAGCTTCAATATTTCTACAAAAAAGGAAAGAGTCAAGATGTTGTATATGCTATATCAAAACAGGAATACGATAGATATTTTTTAGAATCATCGGTTGAATCAATTACAGTATATTATCCAGAGTTTATTTTTTCTTATCAGTCAACTAATGGATCAATGAAAGCAACCATCGAATCTTATAAACCTACAATAGAAAGATATTATAATCCGAAAGATATAGAACAATACAAGAAACTAATTGCTAAGAGATGTGAGAAACAGGTGTTTGCTAAAGTGCCTGGAAGTCATTTTGAATACAAAGATTGTAAAGGTCAAACAGTTGTACATAACATTGATATTGATACAAAAACAATGCATGGAACGATCACAGGAGAGAGTAATAAAGAATCTGGAAAATGGGATTACCTTTTCTATGATGAAAGTTGGTATCCACAAACGCAAAGAAAAAAGAATAGGTTTTTATCATTTTGTTCCAGACTCGATATGCGTAGAGCAGACAATATTTTTACATTGTATTTTACAATAGGTCTTATTTTCACTATTCGATTGATTACAGAAATGATCGTTAATCAAAATTCTATGTTAACGATGGACATGAAATTTATTTTACTTTATATGATAGCAGCTTGTCTTTGTTTGATTATTGTAATTTATTTATCAGTGACGATGAAATATATTATTGGAAAAATATTTAGTGGGGATGTATTAATTTCAAGTGTTTCTATGCTATTTACAATATATTTTATTGCAAAAGCATTTATGAGATTCGCATTAATGTTTATGAGTTAAATCCCAAGGAGAGTTAGAATCATTGTCAATATAACGGTACAATGAATACATCTATTGTTTTAAAAGTCTGTAAAAAATATCGTTGTAAATGATTGTTAGATGACGATGATCGTTTGATTGGGTTTTAGAAGTCTGTAAAACAGAATCATTGTCGATGGTCAAATAATAAACAGACTGTGTAAAAATAAGAATTTTATCGATACTGCTCGCAAAAGCGAGAGCTGCTAGGTGCAGCAGATTATGAAAGGAGAAATTCGATGGTTAAGTATTATATTATAATTGGAATTATTTATACAATCCCCTATATAGTCACTATTGTAATAAGCGGTTTACGAAAGAAGCTAGAAACAGACAGAAATTTTTATGGAAAAACTATAGATATTCAAAAGATAGAACTTACGAATGTAAGTTATAAAAAGTTTGAAATTGCAAGAAATAATATTAAAAAGTATACAGAAATGGGAGAAATTAAATATGTATATGATCGTAGCTACGATTTTGAAGATGAACGTTTGTTATTATCTGAAAAAGAATATCAAAAATGTTTCCCAGACAAATTTGTAAAGACTACGGTTGCGTATTATATAATTTTTGAGTTTTCGTATGAGACTGATCATGGAAAAATAAAAGCAAAAATTACTCTTACAAAACCGGTAATAGAAAAAACATATAACGATAAAGATGTTGAAGAAATAAAAAAGCTTATTTATGAAGAATGCAGCAATAAAATATTTGCTAATGTAGGTACAGAAAGCAAATATAAAGATTACAAAGGACAAGAAGTCATACATTCATTACCAATAAGAACATCAACACTAGAGGGAGAGATTATAGGTGAAAGTAACAAAAGACCAGGGCAGTATGATTGGATGTTTTCAGACAGCAGTTGGTATCCAGAAGAAGCCAAAAAGAGAAATAGGTTCTTATCTTTTTGTACTTATCTCAACCCAAATAAAAGAAATTCAATATTTTTACCCTATTTTACGATTGGAATATTGGGAATAATAATCAATTGGATGTTCAATCTAATTATTAAGTAATTTTAAAATATATGAAAGGAGATAAGAAGATATGCAATTTACAAGACCAGATATGAGGGAAATAACCATTTCAGATAAATCAGAAGCATGTGATTTTATAAAGGATTCATGTAAAGAATGTAATAGGAAATATGAATGTACTGGGGAAAACGCAGCATTTTGTAATCATATGAAAAATATCCTTGTAGCAAAGTACGGAGCAGCAGAAGGGTGTTTAAAAGAATCCAGAATTAGGCATAGTATTGGAGTTGCAAACTTCTTATTTGCCTATGCGAAATCTCATGACTGGAGTAAGGAAGAGACAGAAGATCTTTATTTGACTGGCTTATTACATGATATAGGATATATTGACAATCCCAAAGGTACGGATCACGGAAGATTAGGTGCAGAAATCTTGAAGAGAAATGGACTTAATGCAGAAATTTGCGAATTAATTAGTTGTCATGGAAGATTTATAGAGAACCCAAGTAGAAAGCAAGCACTTTTATGGCTTGCAGATCTATGCGTGAATCGTGATGGAGACTATATCGGATATCAAAAAAGATATGAGAGTATCAAGGAAAGATATAAGAATGATCCAGAACGTTTATTTCAAGTTTATCGGATTTTGGAATACTTGCAAATACATTTTTCGGAATACAGATAAATGGTTTGTGTTTATTATGGATTCCAAAGGATAAACTGCCGTACTACGTATAGATAAGAGGTTTTAGAGCTGTGTTAAATATGTGGATTCCAAAGGGATTCTCTACAAATACAATGTCGCCTCTACGTTTTAGAGCTGTGTTAAATATGTGGATCCCAAAGGACCAAAATATTTTGGCAGTGTGTAAAAATAAGAAAACATCGAAAAGAATCGCTATAGCGAAATCTGCTATGTGGCAGAAAATTGATAAAGATATGGTTTTACATCAATTTGATATTTCCGAAATTTTTGTTTTTGGATAAATTGTAGTCCAAAACAAAATATCTTCTAAATAAGACATAATGTTTAGAAAAGGAGATAAAATATCACGAAAAAGAGATATATAGTAAAAATAAGGAAAAATAGAAAGTGGAATACATTTTATAGGTTACAAATTAAGTAAAAATAAGATTTTGCCGAATATATTCATATAGATGAATCTGTTATGAAACAGAAAAAACAAAGGAATAGGAGGACAATAAGATGAGCAGAAGATTAAAAAAAATTGGCACCGCAATTTTTGATATTTTAGGTTTCATAAATTTTAGATTACAAGAAACAAAAGGAAATTGTTGGATTGATCAGTTATATGACAAAGATTATTGGGGAAAAAATAATCAGTCAAAAGAAATAAACAACGAAATCAAAGAATATTTGAATAAAGGATATTCTATGGGATGTGCGGGTCGATACACACATGAACCGTTAGTAGACGTAAATGGAGAAATTGTTAAAATTCAGAATTATTTAGACCAGATGAAATTGCCATGGAATCTTTTATATCAAGACGATATTTTAGCAGTCCTTCATTATGGCTCATTCTGTTTTGTCACTCCAAAAGACTATATTACTTCAACATTATTTAAAAACTTAGATGATCAGTCCTTAATATCTTTAAAAGCAGGCAAGGGAGGAACAGCTCAAACAACGCTGCCGGCAATATTTCAAAATGAAGATTTATGTAGAAACGATCTTACATCAATCATTGATACAAAAAAACAAGAGATTCAAAATAAACAGGATGAACTTAAAAATTTGCAAAAAGAAAAAGCAGCAGAGATTGAGCGAATGAAACAGGAGATTGAGGCTAAATATGCAGATACTATCTCACTAATAAATAAGAAAAAAGAAGAATTAGAATCAAAAAAAACAGAACTGGAAGGGCAATTATTTATATATGATACAGAGTTATATGCCATTCGTTGCTATTGGGGAGAAACTGTAACTTTTGTACCACTAAGAAAAGGAAAACATGCGGATGTTGAAGATCCTGTAGTCCTATATCAAAAAATCCGATTTTTGAATGAAGAATTGGGAAGATATGCAGCAATTTATGATTTGGATGGATCAAAATATAGTAAACATACATTTGAGGAATTATTAAAAGTTCGAGATGATTTTATGAATATGTTTGCACCAGGTCCTAAATCTATTTCTTTAGTAAAAATCAGCAAGGATGGAACAATCCGCTGCCAGTCCGATATCCGAAATAACATGTTATCAGAATATGAATTACTTCATGGAAACACAATAGCAATTTTAATCAGGGATGGTGAGAATCTTTATATTGGATGGACAGATGATGATAAAGTCCAGGTGAAAGATGAAAATATGTTTTTGAAGCCAGAAACGAAAGAAATTGTAAATGAAGATGAAAAAAACATTCACAATTCCCAAAAAGAAGAGATCGCCGGAAGATACTTTATTTTTGCGATATTGCAGGGAATAGTCGATCAAGGGAAGATCCTAAAGCTTCCAAAGATAGGTTCTATTATGAAGTCAAATCCTTATGTGATCTACAGTATGGCAGATGGATGGTTAGAAGATGATCGGTTTGGAACACTAGAGGATATCCTAAAAAAAACAAATCATGAAGTTATGAAGAAGGGAGATACCGTCTTAACTTTAATGAGGATTACAAGAGATGATAACGGCTATGGCTATGGATGGAGAGGTGGTGTTTGGAACAATAATCGTGGACGAGGAGAAGCTAATCGTACTCATGATGTATCATTGAAAGATTTCAAATTTTATAAGATAAATAAAGTGGATAAAACCGAATATTATGATGTATTTATGAGAAAATATCCTCTTGATATCGAGTTTGAAACCATTGAAACGCCAATTAGACCGAATATTACAAACATAGGACATGTTATCAAAAAGTCTACCTGTTTATGGGATGAAATGGAATTAGAAAAAAAAGAAATTCGAGTATTAAATAATCGGCTTACTGGATTCACATTAGATGATGAGCATGATCCAACAATAAAACAGGTAATGGAGAGAGAAAATGCAGTATCAGATACAGAAGCATTAGAAAAATTTCTACCAAAAAACTATAGATTTGAGACAAAAGATGAGACATATTATGATCCCACAAGTAAGTCTATGAAAGGATATCATCAATCTTTGGATCATGTTGCAAATAGTGTTACAGAATACCAGTATTTTATTTCTGAACGTAAAAAATATACGGTAAATTCTACTGCAAATATGGAAATCAGGGAAGGAGAATACCTTGATATGACATATTTAAACAGTATTTTAATCCGATATGTGATTCGAACCAAAAAGGTTGGAAATGTATATATTGGTGGTACGAAGATTCAGTTTGCAGATATTATTCCGTATTTGAATAAGGCACTCGAATTTTTAGAAGAAAGAGAAAAGACAGAAGCAGCATTATTAAGACTGCATATGGATTTATATGAAAACTGGCAGGTAGATGTTTCAAGATGGAGATTAGAACATCATTACCATGAACTAACTGAAACAAGAGCAAAGAGATTTGCTAAAGAATTTGCAAGATAAGTTAATTGGACATCTCTTATGAACGTTAATGTTTATGACAAAAAATGTATCAAAATATTACAATAACTTCAATAATTTTATCAAAATAAGAAAAGTAGAAGTAAAAATATATTGAAACCGCTCGTCGTTACGAGATTTGCAAGGTCGCAAAAAGTAAACAATATAAAATATCATAAGAAAAGAGGAATGTTTGATGCATATTGTAGAATCAGGTAAAAGATATAGAATTTTTAATAATGCGATTACCACGTATGATCAATTACCACCAAAAACTTATCGGGTGGATTATGATCCAGATACAAGAACTTTTTCTTTGCTAGAAGCACACGATTTTGAGATTCCAGAAACAAAAATTTATGGTCAACATTTAGATAAAGTCAAGAAAGTGTTGAATGCCATGGATAAGATGAATCGAAATCTTGGAGTGATTTTAAGTGGAGATAAAGGAATTGGAAAGTCACTTTTTTCTAAGTGTTTAGGATTGAAAGCAAGAAAAAAAGGGATACCTGTTATATTGGTTAATGAATATAATGAGGGAATCGCAAACTTTCTTGAAGAAATTGAGCAAACAGTCATGATACTATTTGATGAATACGATAAGACTTTTAACGATAAGAAATATAATTGTCAAGCAGAGATGCTATCTTTATTTGACGGAGTAAGTGCAGGAAAGAAACTGTTTGTGATTACATGTAATGAGATTCAAAGTTTAAGTCAATATTTGATAAATCGTCCTGGAAGATTTCATTATCATTTCAGATTTTTATATCCAACAGCAGATGAAATTCGTGCTTATATGGAAGATAAATTAGACAAGCAATATTATGATGAGATTGAAAATGTGATTGCGTTCAGTGTACGGATGAATCTTAACTACGACTGTTTACGGTCCATTGCTTTCGAACTAAATACTGGATCAAAATTTCAGGAAGCTATTAATGATCTTAATATTATAAGAATAGATGAGTATAAAGAGATAAAAATTGTTGTGGAATTCGAAAATCAAGCAACTTTGACTGGAGAAATAGGAGAGGACCAACTATATGATAAAACATTTACGGGGATGAGTGTATATCTTCCAGATAATATTCGCCCATCATCTTGTATTGGTGTTCGTGTTGGTGATCTTCCAATGGATTTTTCAGACAATTATATTGATAATGATAAAAGAATGTTAATGTTTCATATCACAAATCCAGAGCCAGAGTACGATAGAGATTATACACATGAAGTACCTGATGAAGAGAAAATAGAACAAGATAAGAAGATTACGGATATTTTAGACAAATTATATATTGGACAGAAAATCAAACGTATTTATGTAGCACAGAGTAATCAAAAGGATAAATTTAGGTTTTTCTAAGAATATTATTTAGATGATTGTAAGTATAATTACTGAAAATGGTCTATACGATTAAAGAAACGGAATTATTGTCAATGAAAGGCGGCAAACCACAGCTCTCTACTGCCGTTTTAGAAGACTGTAAAACAGAATCATCGTCAATGGTCAAATAAGCAGTCTGTGTAAAAATAAGAAAGCATCGAAATAATTCGCAAAGGCGAAATCTGCTGGTAGCAGAAAATTAATTAATCCTAATTAAAAATATAAGGAACGGAGGTGCTTATTATGGAAACAAAAAAAGAAATAGAGAAGATGATCGATGAATTATGTCAGTTAGATCAGGCAATTCAGGACGGAAGAAAAATTGAAAAGACAAGTCTTTGCAAAGAAGCAGCAGAAGTATTAAAAGCTATCTTTCATATTCAAGATCAAGAACATAAAACGATTATAAGAGATGAATCAAAGATTAAGACCAATGAAGTAGAAAAGAAAAGAAGCGGAAAATGGATCAAAACAATGAAACCATTAAAGAAGTTCTATGAAAAATATGGTGAAAGAGTGTATGTTACTGGATTTGGAGTCGGATATAGCACTGATATGCCATGTATATTAAAAATTGAGCAGGAATCTATTGATAAAGGTCTCGGAGATTATTTTGTTTACAAATATTTAGAACTGAACGATGGAAGTTGTATTGCACAGATAGATATTTCTTGCATTATCTTAAAAACATGGCCTAAAAAAATCAGTTGTGTAGATGTAACAAAAGAAGTTGATCAGATGTTAGAGAAGAATAGATGTTCTTGAAATAAGCTGACAAAAGAAAACAAGGAAAAGGACGTGATGTGACGTGAATGAATGCGAACTTGTAAAAAAGATCCTGAACCACATGAATGCAGAAGATTATAAAATTCTTATTAATAAAGTGTGGTTTCGTGGCTTTTGGGTTCCTGGAATCGCTAATCAGCGAAGTGATAAGAAATGGCGGCCAAAAGTCGAATTTATTAATAACGATGTTGTTTTAAACAGAAAAATCCGAAAAGGTGGAAAACATAATTATGAACTATTAATTGAAGCAATGATAAAAATGGCAGAGGATCGAAATGATGAGACATATTTGCTATACAACGTAGTGAGATGGATAACAGATCCAGATTCCCATGAAGAAATTGAGGAATACTTCAATCAATTAGAAAATAAACCAAAAGACAATACAAAAAATGATTCAGAAGAAATAAAAGATACTTCTGAAAAAGATGATGTAAATGTTCAGGATAATTTATTAAAAAAAGAAAATGAAAAGTTAAAAGCGGAAATAGATAATTGGAAAAATCGTGGAAAGAAATATAAAGAAAACATTCAGAATTTAAAAATTAAATGCAGTAACCTGGAACAAGAAAATAACAGAGTTAAGAAAGAAAATGGAAGATTGATCAGAGAAAATGAAAAAACAAAACAGGGAAAAGATACTGCAGTAAAAGAATATAATGACAGAATCATTGCATTAAGTGTTGAAAACAGCAAATTAAAAGAAAAAATAAGAGGAAAATATAAGCCTAAGAAGAACATTGTTTTATCAAAAACATCAGGAGTTTCAAATCCGAAAGTATTATGTGTTACAAAAAATCCGGCAGATGTTTTGATCAAAGGATATAATATCTATTTTCTAACGGATCTTGAAGAGTTAAATAAAAAGATTTATACAGAAACAGTGTTTGATCAAATCTGGTACATCAGAAGTGGGCTTACACATGCAGATTTAATCAAGGTTGCAGAAAAGTATGCTAACCAAAAAATATTACAGGCTAGGGACTGGAAAGCATTACAAAAGAAATTACAAGGAGGGGACAGGCTATGAATCAGGAAGATATGCAGATTATAGGGACACTGGCACTTGAAAAAGATACAAAAAGAAAAGGTGTGTTTATCAATACAAAGTCAGCAATACAGTATGTTGTTAAGTCAATGATGAGCGACTATAAATCAGATAAATTATTTACTGGATATATGAATTCATTTGAGAATGATCAGAAATTTGATGATGAATATCGTTCAGATGAAGAAAGGGTAGAAAAGTTCTGGGATCATATCTATGACAAATTGTTTATCTATAATTTCAAAGCAAATGATGGCGAATTTGAAAGAATGACAAAAGTTCATCTTGTTAATAAGCCAGTAAAATTTAATGAAGATGAATATTTTAAAGGAGTTCCGGTGTTTTCTGCTGCTACAGATGAGATCGTAAGAGAATGGGAACTGGAAAGTCAGTGGAGCTTATACAGAAACTATAATACATTAGATGAATTTTGTGATTGTATCAAAGCAAAACAGCCATTAGGAAGTACCTATGGATACGATGCAACAGAGAGTCAGCCATCATTTGTAATCTGGAAAAATCAGAATCAGAAATTGTATGTGATCGGGAAGATTGCAAATTGCCGATATAATTCGCAGCGAGGATTGATCTTAGAAAAAGAAGGACAGGAACTATTGAAAATTGATATCAGTGATCAGGCAGAAAAGATTGTCTATGATGTGGATGCTAATCCAACATTAGCTTTTGTTCCGGAAACGATTTATAAACAGATTGAAGATCAAATTTTGAAAGCAGAAGTTGAAAGAACAAAAAAATTAGAGGCAAAGAAAAAAGAACCAGTAACAAAACAGAATCAGGAAAAGGCAGAGAGTTTTACAGAGACAGTTAATGATGCTCAGGAAGAATTAAAAGAGGTTAATACAAAAGAATACAGTGATGAGTTACTAATTCAGATGATGGATTATCACAGTCAGAAGAGAAACTTGTTCTATAACATGAAAGATTTTGTCAATGTACATACAGCAATCAAGTGCAGCAATCTTGTAATTCTATCCGGACTTAGTGGTACTGGGAAATCTGCTTTAGTTGAAATTTATGCAAGGGCATTAGGAATCAGAAATAACCTGGAAGATGATCGATTACTGTTTGTTCCAGTGCGACCATCTTGGAATGATGATGCCGATCTGCTTGGATATGTTGATCTGGTTCATAATGTTTATCGTCCATCAGATACCGGATTCGTTGATTTTCTGGTCAATGCACAAAAGGAAGAAAATAAAGGAAAATTATTTATTGTCTGCTTTGATGAAATGAATCTTGCAAGAGTTGAACATTATTTCAGCCAGTTCTTATCATTATTAGAACGTCCAGAAAATCAGAGAGAACTACAATTATATGATAGTCAGTATGCCGGACAGTTATATAATTCAGCAACATATCCAAGCAAGATTATCATCGGGGATAATATCCGATTTATTGGAACAGTTAACATCGATGAATCTACATATCATTTTTCTGATAAGGTACTGGATCGTGCTAATGTAATTGAATTAGATGTTCTGGATTATTCGAAAGAATGGACAAAGAAGCAATATGCAAGTCTGATCACACCAACATGGTCTAAAGATGAATATGATGCGTTAATCAATAAAGATGTTGATATTAAAGCAGATAAGGTGCAAGAATTATTGTGGGAAATTCACCAGCTTTTACAGTCAGCCAGTGCTAAATATGGAGTCGGACCACGAATTGTAAAAGCTATTAAAATGTACATCAATAATCTTCCTAAGACAGAAATTAATGGATTTAATAAAGGTGTAGCATTAGATTATCAGATTGCACAGAGAATATTAACAAAGGTTCGCGGACCAGAAATTCAGATTGGGCGACTGCTGAATGGAAAAAGTAATACAGGATTTAATCAAATCTTTGATAAATATAGCGAGCTATCAGATTTTAAGAAATGTAGAAAAGTAATCAGCGAAAAACAAAAGGAGTTAGGGGCATATGGATATTGTATCTAGGACTCCATTTACCTTAAAACTTATCCAACGCTTTCCTGGTTATAAGGAAAGTGTTGGTTCTAAGTTCAGTATGAATGAACGTGATATATGGGAAAATGGATTTTATACTTTGGCAGCAGAAGAAAATGAGACATTAGAAGTATTATTTGATTCAGCAGATAAAAACGCAAGGTTATATCTGGAAGCATTGGATGTCATGCCATATGATGATAAGAACCTGTTTGAAGATGAAGAGGGACGGTTATATCGTACCGTATCACCAGAAAGCTTTTTATTATGTTCCAGCGACAGCACAACAGATACATTAAGGGTTGACTCTTTTAAAATGTCAATTTACTGCAATGAAAAATGGTATTATGGGGTGCTAAACATCCTGCCAAAAGCAATGTCTAAAAAAGAATGGAAAATGATGAAAGATGATCTGGAAAAAGAAGTTCGTGGACTAGCTCAGGACATTATTCAGAAAAATATTGGAATTGGTAATAAAAACATAAAAATTCCTCCACGAATTCTATATGATTTCATGATTCTGAAAAAGTATTCAAAACGTGTGATCATGGCTTTAATGAATATTGCTGAAAATCCAAAATGCGAGATTGTTACGGAATATGAAAATGTATCTTTACAGAAGAACAATGAACGTAATTTTGATGCAGCAACCATGAGAAGATACGCAACAAGATCTGGATGCGATGCCAGATGGAAGATTCCAGTCAAAAGGACATGTTATGACATTCAGGAAAATCGCTTATTAAAAAATATGCTCCAGGAATACGATGATAAACTGGTAGAATTTATTGCTATTCTTGATAATGCGGAATCTTTTAATATGGAAGAAGAAAGTAACAAAGAAATGCTTTTAGAATTTCGAGAAACAGCAGAAAAATTAAAAAAGGTAACTGCAATCTTAAAAGCTCAGGAATGGTTTGGAAAAGTTGGAAAACTATCCGGACCTTATATTCCACATTCATTTATTCTTGATACACGCTACAATACCATTTATCAGATGCATATGGAATTAAAGCAGAATGAAGTACAGATTCATTTGAATCCAGAATTTGATTATACATGGAAGAGAAGCAGCTATCTGTATGAAATGTGGTGTTTTTTCAAAGTATGTCATTTTTGCTTTGAAAAATTAGATCTGGAATATTCTGATTGGAATTTTGATCTAAAAGGTGAAGTATTTTTTCCGTTTTTAAAAGAAGGTACTATGGTCCGCTTTTCAAACCCGGTAATCAGGGTTGATGTGGTTTATGATCAATGTTTGCCATTAGAGAAAGAAGCTACGGATATCAATCACCCATTATACATTGCAAAGCAGCATGGGGATCACAGGAATCATAACCGCCCGGATATTGTACTTAATGTATATGACAATGAGCGAAATGTTTATCTTGGCAGTATTATTCTGGAATGTAAATACAGAAAACTTCATTCATTTTGGAGTGAGAATTCCACACGATCAAGTAGAGGACAGTTAGAAGCTTATTATAATAATGCAAGATCTTCTCATTTATTAGCAGGATTAGGAGAGTCATTTAACATCAGGCCGATTAGTAAAGTATTGGCATTATCTCCGGATGATCGGGCAGATGGACTAGAACAGGAAGACTTTGGAATTGAAATTAAGACCTTTAAGCCAACAGAAGATGGACGAGAAGAACATATCAATCAATGGATTTTTGAAGAAATAGTTAATTTGGAGAAACGATATGATAAATTTTGGAGAATCATATGGCCAGATGAACAGGCGGAGGTGCATTTCGTATGAAAGAAAAAGAATTTGAAAGACGATTAGATAAAAAGATTCAAGATCATGCGAAAATCATGTCGGATGAAAAACGGAAAAAGATACATACAGATTATGCCAAGAACCATAGTCAAAATGAACTATTTGCTGTGTGTATCGAGGAAATGAGCGAATTAACGAAACATTTAACAAAGATCATGCGAGGAAAAGAGTCAATGAGAAATAATGCAGGATGCATTGAGGAAATGGCAGATGTTCAAATTTGTTTGAATACACTGCAATTATATTTGGACCTTTCTGAATCTGATTTCAATTATGCAATCGATGTTAAGCTTGAGAGATATAACAGTAGGAAGTGATCTGATGAGTAAAGATAAAAAAGAAAAGAAACGAAAAAAACGAATGAAAAAAGTCATAGCATACATTATAGCTGCAATCCTGATTATAGCTTTCAATGTTTTGTATTTGAGCAGATATTTCTTGGGAGTGTATATCAATTATAAAAGAAATGATTGGGAAACTGATCGAAATTTTTATGCAAAGAATATCAAATTGGATGGTATTAAATTAGATAAGAACGGTTCAAAACAATTTATTTATTCTTCAAAGAAATTTAAGAAGGAAAAAGCAAATGGAAACGTATTTTATTATATGAAGCATAAAGGAAACAAGATTTATGCAAGTATAAAAGATTACAAAAAATATGTGGCTAATTGTGATGAAGTAACTATGTACGCAAAGACTTGCCAATATTCCTATCAATCTGATAAAGGGAAGATCAATGCGACCATGACTGGTAATCGGGTTTACTTTTATCCAGTAAGTTTTTCAGAAAAAGAATTAAAGAAAATAAAAGTTGATATTTGGAAAAAGTGTAAAAAGAAAATCTTTGTGAATAAATATAATACAGGTTCATCATATAATCAGTGTCACCTTATTTATCGTGAAGATTTATATAATCAGATTGTTTATCATGACTGGAAGAAACAAAAAGTTTGTACCGATTTCTCAATAAAGAACAATGAAACAAACACATATGGAAATGTAAAAGGAGAAAGTTTGATCACGCCTGGAAAATATGATCGGTTATATCCAGATGCCAACATGTATCCCGTAAATAAAACAGAAAAATATGATTGGAAAGATAAGATGATGAATAAGGCAGCAGATTTATATTATGATAGTGATAAGAAAGATACTTATTTTGTAATTTATATTATGAGTTTTATTTTATTCTTAGTTTTCTTGGATTTAATCTACACACTTTTTATCGGAATTCCTATTGGGATAATTTCTTTTCTTTTTATTGCATGATTAAAAACAAAAGACAGGAGGAAAAATGCAAAAACGGGTAAAATATATGCTGATCATCTTGTTGTTACTTCCATTGATTACGATGATAGTAATTAATCTCAACAGAGACAAGTTAGAAAATGATCGTAATTTTTACGGAAAAGAATGTTCAGTAGATCAATTAAAAGTAACTAAAAATGGATATGAGAAATATGAATGTAATGTCAAAAACATTACGAAAAAGAAGGAATTAGGAAAAATAAAGTATGACTATGCAGATAATGTTACACAATTTGAATTAACAGCTGCAGAATATGAAAAATACGCAAAAGGAGTGGATGTTTTTTATATATACACTCCAGAATGTGAGCTAAAATACAAATCAAACAATGGAATTTTAACTGCTGCTTTTTCAGGAAAAGAAGAATATCTGTATCCGCATAGATTTACAGAAAATGAAATGGAAGGATTTAAGAATGTAGTAATAGAAAACAGTAAAGATAAGATATTTGCAACATATGCTTTTGAAGCTCCTTTTGGAGCTGGTCAAACATCTGAGGGTATGCCAAAATATCAGGACAAAAAAGGACGAAAATTAACTTCCGATTTTTCAGTTTCCTTAAAGTCTGCTGATGGATTTATCGAAGGAGAAAGCATAATTAAATCAGGGAAATATGATCAATTATTTGAAGATAAAGATTTTTATCAAAAAAGTACAACAAAAATGACTGGATTAGTAGACAAGTTCTTACTTTTTTCAGCTCGGTTGAATAAAAATTATCCAGATAGTGATGTGAATTCGTATTTTGCAATCTTATTTTCCATTTTGTTTGGATATGTATATTGTTTCAAAAAACGTGATATTGGTTTAATAGCATATGCTATTTTAGCACTATATTGTATGTTAACAGAATTTGACAGCCCAACAACACACGTAATAATTTTTGGAGCTTTTGCTATGGCATTATTATGGAATTCGAGATCAGAAGAGGCAGAGGAAGGAGAAGAAAATGCAGAAAAATAGCAACGCAGCAATATTTGCAATCCGTCCAGAGTATGCAAAAAGCATTCTGGACGGAACAAAAAAATATGAATACCGAAAAGTGGCTTGCAAAAAGCCAATCGAGAAAATGTTAATTTATGCAACCGCTCCCATAATGCAGGTTGTTGGAGAAGCTGATATTAGAGAGGTTCTAGTTGATGATCCGGAAGAAATCTGGAATCGAACAAATGAGTTTTCAGGAATTACTAAGGATTTTTTTGATACATATTATAAGGGTAGAAATAAAGCTGTGGCATACAAAGTAGAGAATGTAAAAAAGTACATACAACCTAAAACATTAGAGGATTTTGGAGTTAGTCATGCTCCGCAATCGTTTGTGTATGTATGATAATTAAGAAAGGTATGGTCTGATTGATTAAAGAGAATAATATCAAAGAATATGAAGAGATAAAAGAAAAAACTAAAATTCGAACTTCATTGGAGATAGCTGCATGTTTGTTGTGCAGCAAGGTAGCAACACCTGCTTTTATTTCTAATATGGTAGATTTAGATGAGTTAGATATTGAAACATTAGTTGACATTGAAAGGAAGGGTCATATTGATGATTCTGATTACGAAATGCTGACAAACAACATTTATAATGCAATCTTAAATAAAGATAGTGAAGATGATTCCAAGATACCACAAATAAATCCAGTGAATTACCCCTCCCATGCGGTACAGTAGTTCCTATGGAAGTGGCTTCTAACAG
>ERZ824473.931-NODE-931-length-46481-cov-6.352367_pt1 | contig 46481 bp, 29 predicted proteins | sample MGYA00519874_ERZ824473 | MGnify/ENA primary metagenome ERZ824473 (study PRJEB31778, sample SAMEA3449151) | human gut metagenome | biome: human gut; feature: human-associated habitat; material: faeces | place: United Kingdom | collected 2010/2012 ... | reverse complement strand
ACCTGTGCAATCGGATTCGCAGACAAGTGAGTGGTATAGTTATTTCGAAAACGATATACTAGTGTCTGTCAGTAGATAAAACGGAGAAAACCGACAAAAAAACGAAGAAAAATGAAATGACAGATAAAAGGGAGGAAACGAGATATGCCGTGTACAACAATATTAGTTGGTAAGAAAGCATCCTATGATGGTTCTACAATGATCGCGAGAAACGATGATTCCGGTTCCGGGCATTTTACTGCGAAGAAATTTATTGTGGTTCATCCGGAGGAGCAGCCGCGTAAATATAAATCCGAGATTTCCCATGTGGAGATTGAACTGCCGGATAACCCGATGAGATATACATCCATGCCGAATGCCCTGAAAGGTGAGGGTGTCTGGGCTGCAAGTGGTGTGAATGAAGCGAATGTCGGAATGACTGCCACAGAGACGATCACTTCCAATCCGCGTGTACTGGGCGCAGACCCATTGGTTGTTTATCAGCCGGCAGAGGATGGAAAAGAAGAAGCCGCAGGTGGAATCGGAGAAGAGGATATTGTTTATATTGTCCTGCCATATATTCGCAGTGCCAGAGAAGGCGTGAAGCGTCTGGGAAGCCTTCTGGAGAAGTACGGAACTTATGAAATGAACGGAATTGCTTTTCAGGACAGGGATGAAATCTGGTGGCTGGAGACGATTGGCGGACATCACTGGATGGCGCGCAGAGTACCGGACAATATGTATGTGGTAATGCCGAACCAGCTTGGAATCGATCATTTTGATCTGGAGGATGCGCTGGGAGAGCAGAGGGAATATATGTGCTCCGCAGATCTGAAAGAGTTTATTGAGAAATATCATCTGGATCTTTCTATGGATGGTGTTCTGAATCCGAGAGATGCATTCGGCAGCCACGATGATGCAGACCATGTATACAATACACCGCGCGCATGGTTTATGGAACGTTATCTGAATCCGCATACAAAGAAATGGGAAGGTCCGGATGCTGATTTTACCCCGGCTTCGGATGATCTGCCATGGGCTATGGTGCCGGAGAAGAAGATTACAGTGGAAGATGTGAAATATGTGCTGTCCGCACATTTCCAGGGAACACCTTATGATCCGTATGCTGCATACGGGGATAAATCCATGAAGGGTGCATTCCGTTCTATCGGAATCAACAGAAATGATTTCCTGTCCGTGATCCAGATGCGCCCGGATCAGCCGGAGGATTCTGCGATTCTGGAATGGGTGGCTTTTGCATCCAATGCGTTTAATGTACTGGTTCCATTTTATGCAGGCGTTACCACAACACCGGAATACCTTTCCAATACAACAGCAGAAGTTTCTACAGATAACTTCTACTGGTCAAGCAGAATGATCGCAGCTATGGCGGACGCTTCTTATAAGAGTTCTGTATTCCACATCGAACGCTATCAGGAACAGGTAATGGCGAAAGGCCATGAGCTGATCAATACATATGATGCACTGCTTGCAAAAGAGTCAGATGAACAGAAGAGAATGAGCCTGAAGGAAGAGGCAAATGAAAAGATTGCAGAGATGCTGAAGAAAGCAGCAGCAGATACTTTAAGCAAAGTTCTGTTTGAACTCAGCAGTCAGATGAAGAACGCTTATTCCAGATCTGACGCATAAAAATCGAAAAATATCTGTCTGAAAACAGGCGGAGAAAAATAAGATAAAAATAAAATAAAACAAAAGGAAACGAAAATTATGTATTATGTACCAGACGGCACCAAAGAGTGCGGCTATTATGAATGTAAAAAATGTGGCAATCGTTTTCTGTCCATGCAGACGATGAAGAAGATCCCATGCCCGGACTGTGAGGCAGAGATTGATTATGAGATCGGTCCGGATGAATCTCTGGAGGATGTGCTGGATACCGCAGAACTGATTGAGAAGATCGAGGGAGAGGAAGAAGTGGCGAAGATGGATGCACTTCTGAGCCTGGCACTGACTGGTGGAGATTATAACTGGGTATAACAAGTTATCATAACATGCAGCAAGACATAATAAGATATAACAATATATAATAAGAAGCAACAAGATATAATAAGATACAACAAGATATAGCCAGCAGCAGGTTTTTATTTGTATAAAATTGCAAATAAAAAACCTGCTGTTTTTGCAAAAAGAAATATAACTATGATTTACAGAAAACAATTCAGGTCAAATGAAAAATATCGGACATTATCTGACGAATTAGCATGGTAATGAAGTAAAGTATAAGCAATTTCAAGCAGTATTATCTTGAAATCCTGAAAGAGTGTGTGGTATAATTTTAGTTACATCTGCACTAATGCAATATTTATAAATGATCGTAAAGAAAATATGGCTGTTTCCAGGACGGTACAGTTTCAAAAGCCTGAGCACATACCGGGATTTTTTCGATGGCTGTGCCTGTGCTTTTGCAACTGTATGTTTCAGAGAAGGCAGCCATGAACTGTCAGAAAGACAGGAGAAAGAAAGTGTCCTTCTGTCTGTCGGAAAGCCCGGAATGTTCAGAAAGAAAATAAAGAACAGGGATGAAAACAAAAATAAAAAATTACGGGATTTTGTGAATATTGCAGGTGTGTCCGAAAGATAAGAGTATAACGATATGAAGTAACAGATTTATTCTAAAGCAAACAGCAGATAATAACAGGCAACAGGGGAAAACAGGGGAGAAGCATTTCCGGACGTGAGATGCTTTGACGAGTGAGAGAGTGAGGTTATGGAGGGCGTTGTACTGAATGGTAATTCTGTGCAGAAGAACTGCCAGTGTTGCACAAGAAGCGTGCAGAAACGACTGGAAACGTTTTTGGGACATACCAAATAAAGTTGCTGGAGATAGTGAAAGGTAATCTGACGGCAGAAAAAGTGGACCGAAATAAATGGATTGCTTTTTCCAATCACAATACAGTAACAAAAATATCTCAAAAAGTAAGAAAGGGAAAAAACATGGCTAACGCTAAATACTTCTTAAAGAGATTTGCAATGGCACTGCTGACAATCTTTCTTGTAGCATGTCTTACATTTCTTCTGATGAACGCTGTGCCTGGAAGTCCATGGCTCAGTGAGAAAACGCCATCTGCCGCAACTCTGGCAGCCCTGAATGCGAAATACGGCCTTGATAAGCCTGTTCACGTTCAGCTTTATATGTATCTGAAAAATATTCTGCATGGTGACTTTGGCGTGTCCCTGAAGATGCAGAAAAACCGCGCAGTTCTGGACATTATCGTTGAAATGTTCCCGGTATCTGCCAAGGTAGGTGCGCTTGCTCTGTTATGGGCGATCATCGTAGGTGTACCGCTTGGATGTCTTGCAGCATTCAAGAGAGGAAAACTTACAGACAGTATCCTGAGAGTCATCTGTACTTTGGGTATTTCCATGCCGAGTTTCGTAGTTGCATCTGTACTTCTTGTAACTCTGACCGGAGACCGTGCAATGAACCTGTTCCCGTCTATCTTTGACGCGTCACAGGGAATCAGAGCCTATATCCTTCCGTGCTTTGCACTTGGATTCTATCCGATGTGTTATACCGCACGTCAGACCCGTTCTGCGATGCTGGACTCTCTGAGCCAGGAATATATCAAGACTGCAAGAGCCAAAGGTCTGAAAAACAAAAAGATCATCTTCAAACACGCATTAAGAAATGCGCTGATCCCTGTTATCACTTATCTGGGACCGCAGGTTGCATTTACTTTATGTGGTGGTTTCGTAGTAGAGAGTGTATTCTCCATCCCGGGACTTGGACGTTATTTCGTACAGTCCATTCAGAACCGTGATTATCCGGTTATCATGGGAACTACGATTTTCCTTGCAACATTTATTATTCTGATGAATCTGGTCGTAGACCTCCTTTACAAGGTAGCTGACCCGAGAATCAGCCTGACAAAGGGAGGAGACTGATCATGGCAGAGAATAAGAAGATTAAGAAATGTCCGGTAAGTCTTCAGCCGGATATTGAAAACCTTCTTCAGGACCTGACACCGGATGATTTTTCATCGGCTTCCAGTCAGGAAAAAGAAGATTTCATCCAGGACCGCCAGAGTGTATCTTACTGGAAAGATGCCTGGAGAAGATTAAAGAAAAATGTAGTGGCAATGGTTGCGTTGGGAGTGATCATCTTCCTCTTCCTGTTCGCATTCGTCGGACCACTTCTGATCCCATATGGATATGATGAATTTAACAATGGTGCTGAGAACCTTTACCCGTATCATTACACACTGGAAGACCAGCAGCGTATAGACGAAGAGATCGCATCCAGAACTCAAAGTGAAGTCGTAGATGTAGATCAGATGATCGAGCAGGCAAAGGCAGAAGCAGAAGCCAAAGGTGAGAAATTCACAAAGAAAGACGAAGCAATCCTTCGTGCAAAAGCAAAAACAGCAGCAAAGAACGATACAGCAGCCAGTGAATCTGAAGAGAGTACAGATCCTGATACCGTTCGCAAAGAACTGGGAATCAAGAAACATATCTTTGGATATTCACAGGAAGAACTGGAGCGTAAGGCAGCTGGAGAGAAAGTATTCCCTCATGTTTTCGGAACTGATATGTACGGACGTGATATCCTTGTACGTGTTATGTATGGTGCCCGTGTTTCCATGTCTGTCGGTGTATTCGCAGCCCTGCTGGTACTGATCATCGGTGCGTTATACGGTGCGATCTCCGGTTACTGCGGAGGTAAAGTCGATGCAGTGATGCAGCGTATCGTAGAGCTGATCTATTCGGTACCGGAAATGCTGGTTGTCCTTCTGATCGCGACAGCCCTGAAACCGATCCTGACAGATTACATAAATTCACCGGGCGGCGGTCCGCTGAAATCTTTTGTCAATGTACTTGGCCCGAACCTGATTTCCATGTTCATTGCGTTCGGTCTTCTGTACTGGGTAACCATGAGCCGTATCATCCGTGGACAGGTACTTCAGCTCAAACAGCAGGAATATGTAACAGCAGCCAGAGCACTTGGTGCTTCCGGCGGACGTATTATCCGTCGCCATCTGCTTCCGAACTGTATCGGACAGATCGTTGTAACAACCTGCTTACAGATCCCGTCTGCGATCTTCCTGGAGTCATTCCTTTCCTACCTTGGTGTTGGTGTATCTGCACCGCTTCCAAGTCTTGGATCTATGGCAACAGACGCATTAAGCGGTATGTACACCTATACTTACAGACTGATCGTTCCGTCTGTAATCCTCAGTGTAATGATTCTTGCATTTAACCTGTTCGGTGATGGTCTGCGCGATGCACTTGACCCGAAACTTAAGAAATAAGAGAGGAGGAGAATCATGTCTGAACAGAAAAACAAATTATTGGAAGTGAAGGACTTAAAAGTCTCCTTCTTTACTCCTGCCGGTGAAGTAAAGGCAGTAGGAGGAATCTCCTATGACCTGGATTACGGCGAAGTCATGGGTGTTGTTGGTGAGTCTGGTTCCGGTAAGAGCCAGGAAGCCTACTCCATCATGGGACTTCTCCAGTCTCCTGGTAAAGTTGTCGGAGGTTCCATTACTTTCGAAGGACAGGATGTCCTGTCTTTCACCAAAGACCAGATGACAGAGTTCCGTGGAAGCAAAGTAGCCATGATCTTCCAGAACCCGATGACCTGCTTAAACCCGGTTTACACGATCGGAAACCAGCTGGTGGAAGCACTTCGCGCTCATGATAAGAAGATCAGCAAAGAAGAAGCGGAAAAACGTGCCATGGAAATGATGGAAATGGTAGGTATCAATAACGTACAGAAGCGTATGAAACAGTATCCTCATGAGTTCTCAGGCGGTATGCGTCAGCGAGTTATGATCGCCATGGGCCTGATCTGTCATCCGCAGCTTCTGATCGCAGATGAGCCGACTACTGCTCTGGATGTTACGATCCAGGCACAGATCCTTGACCTGATGAAAGACCTGCAGAAAAAGACAAAGATGGGAATCATCTTTATCACTCATAACCTGGGTGTTGTCGCAGATATCTGTGATAAAGTTTCCGTTATGTATGCGGGACGTATCGTAGAACAGGGACCGGTTGATGATATTTTCTACAAACCTGCACATCCATATACAAAAGGACTTCTGCGCTCCATGCCTCGTGTAGATGCAGAGAGCTATGAACGACTGATCCCGATCGAAGGTTCTCCTGTCGATATGCTGAATCCGCCGGAAGGCTGTCCTTTTGCACCGCGCTGTGAGCATTGCATGAAGATCTGTCTGAAGAAAATGCCTCCTTATGTGGAAGTAGGCGAAAAACATCGTTCAGCCTGCTGGCTGCGTGTTCAGGAACTGATGGGCAAGGAGGAAAACTGATATGGCAAATGAAGAAAAGAAACTTGTCGAAATAGAAAATTTACGAAAATATTTCCCGATCAAAGGCACACCTGGTCCGGGTGTCCAGGCGGTTCAGGATGTTTCCCTTTACATCAAAAAGGGAGAGACACTGGGTCTGGTAGGTGAGTCCGGATGTGGTAAAACAACTCTGGGAAGAACTATCCTCAGACTTTATGAACCGACTGGCGGTAAGATCATTTACGACGGACAGACGATTTTTGACAATCCTCTGGACAAAGAAGGCAAGCCACTTGGCAAGGCAAAATCTGTAAATATGCTTCCTTACCGTAAGAAAATGCAGATTATTTTCCAGGATCCTTCTGCATCTCTTGACCCGCGTATGACTGTGGGCGAGATCATCGGAGAGGCGATTGATATCCATAAACTGGCTGCAAATAAGAAAGACCGTGCGGATATGATCAAAGGTCTGCTTGCGAGAGTAGGATTAAATACAGAGCATGCAAACCGTTATCCTCATGAGTTCTCCGGCGGACAGCAGCAGCGTGTCGGTATCGCCCGTGCACTTGCTGTAAAACCGGAATTCATCGTATGTGATGAGCCGATCTCTGCGCTGGACGTTTCCATTCAGTCACAGGTTGTAAATATGCTCGAAGACATGCAGGCAGAAATGGGACTGACTTATCTGTTCATCGCCCATGACCTGTCCGTTGTACGTCATATTTCCAACAGAATCGGTGTTATGTATCTGGGATCTCTGGTAGAGCTTGGAGAGAGCTACGAGCTGAACCGTCACCCAATCCATCCATATACACAGACACTTCTTTCTGCGGTTCCGGTACCGGACCCACAGTTAAGTCGCACCAGAAAGCGTATCATCCTGGAAGGTGATGTGCCAAGCCCGATGAATCCACCGAGCGGATGTCGTTTCCACACCAGATGTCCGTATGCAACCAAGAAGTGCAGCGAGGAAATGCCGAAATTCAAAGAACATGAGCCAGGACACTGGGCAGCATGTCATCTGCTTGATAAATAAGAAGGACAAAAAAGATTTCGTCAGAGTATTTACATAGCGGTAAAGAATAAAATGTAAATAGATGAAAATTTTTGCTAAAAATAGAAAAAGCAGGAAACAGGTAATAATTAACAAAACTATTGCCGCAATTATGGTTAAAATGGCAAAAGAAAAAACTTAACAACGGTATTTGGTTCCTGTATAATGGAATTTATAATACAAACCGCTGATTTCTCATACAGCGAAAACCATAATAAAGGAGGAAAAGGAATGAGAAAGGCAAAAACAATTATGTCTCTGGCTCTGTCAGCAGCTATGGTCACAAGCATGGCAGCTACAGCACCTGTAATGGCAGCAGAAAGCGATTCAACAGACGGATTTAATCTGAACCTCTGTATCGCATCCGAACCACAGAGTATCGACCCGGCACTGAACACAGCAATGGATGGTTCCGTTATGTGTCACCATATGTTCGAAGGTCTGGTTAAATGGGCTGATGACGGTGAAGGAAATGCTGTTACAGTTCCAGGACAGGCTGAATCCTGGGATAAAGAGACAAACGATGACGGAACAGTAACTTATACTGTACATCTTCGCGACGGTATCAAATGGTCTGACGGACAGGCCGTAACAGCAGGAGATTTCGAATACTCCTGGAAACGTCTGGCAAACCCGGAAACAGCAGCAGACTACTGCTACATGATCGACATGGTAAAAGGATATGCAGAAGTAGCTGACGGAAGCGCTGATCCTGATACTCTTGCAGTTACAGCACTTGATGATACTACTCTTCAGATCGATTTAACTTATGACTGCCCGTATTTCGAAGAAATCATGGCATTCCCGGCAACTTTCCCTGTTCGTAAAGATATGGTAGAGGGAAGTGACAACTGGACATTCGATCCTGCAACATACATCAGCAACGGACCATACAAAATGAAAGAATGGTCACACAACTCCTACATTCTTATGGAAAAGAATGAGAACTACTATGATTATGAAAACCTTGGTCCGGATACCATCAAATTTGCCCTTCTGGACGACAACAACGCAATCCTGAAAGGATACAACAACGGAGAACTTGATTTCATCGAGAATCTTCCTGTAGACGAAGTTGCTACTTACCTTGCATCCGGAGAACTGAACATCGCTGACTATATCGGAACATACTATGTATGCTTCAATACAGAAGACGAAGTATTCTCTGATCCTGCAATCCGTAAAGCATTCTCACTTGTAATCGACCGTAACTACATCGTAGACAACGTTACTCAGTCCGGTGAAGTTCCTGCAACAGGATATGTTCCATCCGGTGTCTATGATGCAGAGGGTGCAAGCGCAGATGACTTCCGTACAGTAGGCGGTGAATATTACAGCGTAGCTGAAGAAGATTATGAGAAGAACTGTGAAGAAGCCCGTCAGATTCTTGCAGATGCAGGTTATCCGAACGGTGAAGGCTTCCCGACAGTTGAATATCTGTACAACACAGATGACAAACACAAAAAGATCGCTGAAGCACTTCAGAACATGTGGCAGAAAGAACTTGGCGTTACTGTAAACCTGGACAACCAGGACTGGAACGTATTCCTTCAGAACAGAAAGAATGGTGACTTCCAGATCGCACGTAACGGATGGATCGGTGACTACAATGATCCTTGTACATTCCTTGATATGTGGTACACAGGCGGCGGTAACAACGACGCTCAGTACTCTAACCCGGATTACGATGCACAGATCGATGCAGCAAAAGCTACTTCTGATCAGGCAGAACGTATGAAAGCATTCCATGCAGCAGAAGATATCCTGATCGATCAGGACAGCGTACTGGCTCCTCTGTACTTCTATACACAGCCATACATGCTGAAAGACAACATTAAGGGTATGTACTATACACCTCTTGGATACTTCTTCTTTGGTTATACAACACAGGAATAAGTTTCACGGAGAAAACGTATCAGAAACGTATTTGAATGTATCAGAATGTTTCAGATAAGTTGAAAGACTTATAAAGTAAAATAAAACAGCTCCATGCGGGAGAACCTGAAAGTTCACTGCGTGGAGCTGTTTTTTTCTGTTTTTGATTTTCTGTTTTTTGAGGCTGCTCTGTTCAGGTTGAAGTCAAAATCAGATGTTCAGTAAATCGCTGTATACTTTGAGTGCGCCGTCAGTTTCGTGAGCAAGAACGCGTTTTGCAAGGACTTTACCGAGCTGTACACCTTCCTGGTCGAAGCTGTTTAAGTTCCATACGAAGCCCTGGAACATGATTTTGTTCTCGAAGTGAGCGAGTAATGCACCTAAAGATGCAGGTGTGAGTTCTTCGCCTGTGATGATGCTGGAAGGACGGCCGCCTTTGAAGTTTTTGTTCAGGTTTTCGTCTTTTTTGCCACATGCGAATGCTACGATCTGAGCTGCAACGTTTGCGCAGAGTTTCTGCTGGCTTGTGCTGTTTTCAATATCAACGTCCACACCTAACTGGCTCTTTTTGAAGCCGATGAACTGAAGCGGAACGATGTCTGTTCCCTGATGTAATAACTGATAGAAGGAGTGCTGTCCGTTGGTTCCTGGTTCACCGAAGATAACCGGTCCTGTTACATAGTCTACCGGCTCACCGAAGCGGTTTACAGATTTACCGTTGGATTCCATGTCGCACTGCTGTAAGTGTGCAGGGAAGCGGCTTAATGCCTGAGAGTATGGTAAAACTGCTGTTGCAGGATAGCCCTGTACGTTTCTTTCGTAAACACCGATGAGGGCATCGAGCATATCCGGGTTCTCGAGGATGTTTTTGTTTGTGGCAAGTTTGTCTTCTGCTGCAGCACCTTCGAGGATCTGTGCAAATACTTCCGGTCCGAATGCGAGGGAGAGGATAGCTCCGCCTACGCCGGAAACGGATGAGTAACGTCCGCCGATATAGTCATCCATGAAGATTGCTGTGAGGTAGTTTTCGCTCTTTGCGAGTGGGGATGTTTCGCTTGTTACGGCGAGCATGTGTCTGGATGGGTTTAATCCTGCTTTTGTGAGAGCGTTCTTTACGAATGCTTCGTTTGTTAAGGTTTCAAGGGTTGTTCCGGATTTGGATACAACGATGAAGAGGGAGTGAGCAAGATCAACAGATGCAAGGACAGCGGCTGCATCATCAGGGTCTACGTTGCTGATGAATTTGGCTTCCATTTTGAAGGTGTTGTTTGCTTTTGCCCAGTTTTCAAGTGCGATATATAATGCGCGAGGTCCTAAGTCACTTCCGCCGATACCGATCTGTACAACAGTTGTGAATTTCTCGCCGTTTTCGTTTGTGATCTCTCCTGCGTGTACTTTGTTTGCGAAATCAGCAGCTTTTTTCTGCTGTGCAACGTAGAATTCACGTTTGTCAACGCCGTCTACGACTACTGCGTCTCCGAGCTGTGTGCGTGCAAGGTGGTGGAGTACCATTCGTTTTTCACCTGTGTTGATGACTGCACCGTTGTATAATTCCTGGAATTTGTCGATGAGCTGTGCTTCATCTGCGAGTTCTGCCAGGGCATCGAGTACGGTTTTGTCTACCTGTTTGGCAGCGTAGTTGTAGGTTAAGCCGGCTGCCATTGGGGTGCTGTAGTTCATTACACGTTCGGCACCTTTTTCTCCGGACATTGCTTCTGCGATGTTTACGTGGTTCTTAAGATTTTTGAGTTTATCATAAGAAGCAAGGGTGTCGAGATTTTTCCATGTTGCCATAATAAATTCCTCCTTTAGATAGTTGCGGTGGAATCCCGGAAGCATCTTTTCGTTGTTCAGTTTCCTGATTTTGAGTGGAAAAGAGGCAGGGGGATGGCCGCAAATTGGGGCGTGGCTACTTATTACTGTTTGCACGCTCTCAGGTAATTATACTTAAAAAACGGGGGGATTTCAATGTAGAGGGTCTGATTTGTTAAGAAAAAATTATTTTTGTGTCGGATAAAAATTACTTTATTTAGTAAAAAGTAATAAAAAAAATAAAATAAGTTGCCAAATTTTAGTGAAAGTTTTATAATGGAAGGACAACACAAAAAGTCATTTTCTTATTTGGGTGGGGAAATGGCAGAGCGTTTGGCGTATGGGGGTACGAAAGACGTTCGGAAAGGAGGTTCTTCTATGGGGAACAAAGACAGTAGTATTAATAACATTTATCAGTTGGACGGCAGGGTGCCGGTTGCCAAGGCGATTCCGTTTGGATTGCAGCATATCCTGGCCATGTTCGTTTCCAATCTGGCGCCGATTACGCTGATCGCGGCATCGGCACAACCGGCACTGACGCAGGCACAGATTGCAATCCTGCTTCAGAATGCCATGTTCGTCGCTGGTATAGCGACACTGGTTCAGCTTTATCCGGTATGGAAGATTGGTTCGAGACTTCCGGTAGTTATGGGTGTGAGCTTTACATTTGTTACAGTATTGTGTACGGTAGCTGCGAATTATGGTTATCCGGCAGTGATCGGAGCGGTTATCATTGGTGGTCTGATGGAAGGTACTCTGGGACTTCTGGCGAAGTACTGGCGTAAGATCATTACTCCGGTTGTTGCGGCATCCGTTGTTACTGCCATTGGTTTTTCATTGTTTACCGTAGGTGCCAGATCTTTTGGCGGTGGTTATAATGATGATTTTGGTTCTGCACAGAACCTGATTCTTGGTACGATCACACTGGCTGTCTGCCTGATCTGGAATATTGCAGTGAAGGGATATATGAAACAGCTTTCTGTACTGGCAGGTCTGATCGTGGGTTACATAGTTGCGATTTTTATGGGTAAAGTAGATCTGAGTGCGATCATGTCCGGCGGTCTGATTTCCTTACCGCATTTTCTGCCGTTTAAACCGGAATTTCATCCGGGTGCGATTCTTTCAGTCTGCATTATTTTCCTGGTATCAGCAGCGGAGACAATCGGAGATACTTCCGCACTGGTTTCCGGCGGTCTGAACAGAGATATTACGGGAGAAGAAATTTCCGGTTCACTTGCCTGTGATGGATATGCATCTACATTTTCAGCATTATTCGGCTGCCCGCCTGTTACTTCTTTCTCACAGAATGTCGGGCTGGTTAATATGACAAAGGTTGTCAATCGATTCACCATTATGACAGGTGCAGCATGCATGATCCTTGCAGGTCTGCTTCCGCCGGTTGGAAACTTCTTCGCATCTTTGCCGGATGCAGTGCTTGGCGGATGTACGATCATGATGTTTGGTACAATCCTTACATCTGGTGTTCAGATGATCGCAGACTGCGGCTTTTCTCATCGAAACGTTGTGATCATTTCTCTTTCTCTTTCTATCGGAATTGGATTTACAACTGCAAGTGAAAGTGGAATCTGGGATATTTTCCCAGAACTGGTTCAGTCTGTATTTGCAAGTAATGTAGTTGCCGTAGTATTTGTGGTTTCTATATTACTGAGCTGCATTCTTCCAAAGAATATGGACATCCAAAGACCAGAGAAATGATCAGTACTTATGGTGCTTGTTATAAATATTAAATATTATTATACCCGGGAGAAATCCTGGGTATTTTTATGGATATGTTATGGAGTTATTGTATATTTTCTGGAATTGCTATAAAGAAAAATTGCGCAAAACTTTCCTACTATATGTTTGCAATAAACCGTATAAAATGATATCATATATAAATACAAGCAATCTAAAATAGGAAGAAATACCGTTAAAATTTTTACTGTAAAAAGTTATCACAATATATAAATCAAACAGTAATGCGGTTTTTGCAGGGAGACAGAAGGAAATGGAATTTTGGGATATTTATGACAAGGATAAAAAGCCAACAGGACGAACAATGAAAAGAAATGACTGGTGCCTGAAGGATGGAGAGTATCATCTGACTGTGCTTGGTGTGATTGCCAGACCGGATGGTACTTTTCTAATAACCAAACGTGTCATGACAAAGGCATGGGCACCCGGATGGTGGGAAGTATCCGGCGGTGCTGCACAGGCGGGAGAGGACTCCTGTGAGGCTGTTCTGCGTGAAGTAAAAGAAGAGACAGGACTGGATGCCCGGAATGCAGAAGGCGGCTACCTGTTTACATATAAGAGAGAAAACCCGGGCGAAGGTGACAACTACTTTGTGGATGTATACCGATTTGTCATGGATATTGATGAGAGTGATCTGCATCTTCAGACAGAAGAGACAGACGGATATATGTTTGCGACTGTTGACGAGATCAAGGCTTTCGCAGCAGAAGGAAAATTTCTGCATTATGACAGCATAAAAAGAGCTTTCGAATAGCTTGTTCTTCTGAAATTACGGTTTGTGAGGCTGAACAGAGCAGAGTATCAGGGGGATTCCGTAAGGCTTTGGCAGACAATCTATACTGCCGGAACCTGTATGGATGATGGGATGCGGGGAAAAGAGTATACGATGATCGCAGAAAAGATAAAAAATTTCGGGGGGGGGATTTACATGGATAACGAGAAAATAGTATTTGATGATCTGATAAAATATGGGGAAGCATATTCCTCCAGCATGAATGATTATCTTTATGCCTATGACATTTTAAATGATGTATACTATATTTCCAGCAGGGCGGTGGAACGTTTCAGGATTCCGTCCTCAGTATTTGACAAGGTTATGGAAACGCATGAGAAGTTTGTCTGCCCGGACGACTGGAAAGCGTTTCAGGAGGAATTTGCACAGATTCTTTCCGGCAAAAAGACGTACCACAATATGGTCTACCGGTGGATGGACCATGAGGGAAAACCAATCTGGATCAATTGCAGGGGAGACATGGTCTTTGATGAAGATGGAACCATGCATTATCTGATCGGATGCATCAATGAGATCGGGGCGGACCCAATGGCAGATAATACAAGTGGCCTGCTGCGTGACAAGGTATTCAGTGCCCTTCTGGAAAGATATATCCTGCGCGTGGGGATTGATGAATTTAAGAAGCTGAATGAGAGACTGGGAACTTCTTACGGAGATAAGATCATCCGCGGAGTTGCGGACTGCATTAAGGAATGCTTCGAGTCAGGAGAGCAGGTGTACCGTATTATCGGGGATGAATATCTGATCGTAAATGATAATGGAGGAACTGCACAGGACGGAATTGAGCTTTACAATAAGATCAGAATCAGCATTGAACGTTTGCTGGAGACACTGCATTATAAAGCGGTGTTTACGATCTCCGGTGGCCTTGTGAGCAATGACGGGACAGAAAAGCTGGATTATACAGTGATGGAAAAGAAGTCCCTGTTTGCCTTAAACTATGCCAAGGAACTGGGACGGAATCAGGTTTATGTCTATGAGGAAGCGGACTATGAGAAATTTTTAAGAGAACGCGAGCTCACCAGGGAACTGAGAACGTCAGTGACCCTTGGATATCAGGGATTTTCGTTGAATTATCAGCCGATCGTGGAGCTGAAAACGCAGAAACTGTATGCAGCGGAAGCACTGCTTCGTTTCCATACTTCCACAGGAGAGTTTATCTCACCCGCAGAGTTTGTACCGCTTCTGGAGAAATGCGGCCTGATCATTCCGGTAGGAAGATGGATCATGGATACAGCCATGACGATGTGTGAAGAGTGCAGGAAATTTTATTCGGAATTTAAGATCAGCATTAATCTTTCCTATATTCAGTTATTGAAAAGTGCGCTGGTGGAAGATTTCCATACCATTCTGGACAGACATTCTCTTTCCGCAGACAGCATTATCCTGGAACTGACGGAGAGCGGATATCTGGAAACTTCTCAGAATGTTATGAATATGTGGCGGAACTTTAAGGAAATCGGAGTCTGTATTGCGATAGATGATTTCGGAACCGGATATTCCAATCTGAAAAATATCGGAATACTTTCCCCGAATACGGTGAAAATTGACCGCAGTTTTACCATGCAGGCTTTACAGAATGAATATGAACATAAACTGCTGGAGCACATCATAGATATGATCCACAGCCTGAATCTGAAGGTGGTCGTGGAAGGAATCGAGACAGCGGAAGAACTGAAAGAGATTTCGCACATGAAACCGGATTACATTCAGGGATATTATTACAGCAAACCATGTACATCACAGCAGTTTAAAGAAAAATATCATATTGCATAATTTGCAGACAGCAGGTCAGGGGCAGAAGATTTTCGCCCCTGGCATTATAATGTTATAAAAATCATACAGACATGAAAGGAAGAGGAAAATGGAGAAAAATCTTGAATTTATCGGGGAGCAGTTAAAGAACCTGACTGCGATTCCAAGCCCGTCCAGCTATACAAAAAAGGCAGCAGAATATCTGCTGACAACATTAAAAGAAATGGGATACGAGCCGGAACTTTCCAATAAGGGAAATGTGCTGGTAACGATTGGCGGAGAGGGAAATCCACTGGTTCTGGCATCTCACATTGACACACTGGGAGCAATGGTACGTTCCATAAAAGACAACGGACGCCTTCGCCCGACCACTCTGGGTGGTCATCAGTGGAGAACCGCAGACGGAGAAAACTGTACCATTCACACCAGAGACGGCAGAGTTTACACAGGAGTCGTACTGAATACAGAGCCTTCCGCACATGTGGCAGATGAGAAAGTGGAACAGACAGAAGAAAACATGGAGATTCTGCTGGATGAGAATGTAGAGTCAAAAGAGGATGCTGAGAATCTGGGAATCCAGGTTGGAGATATCATTGCCATGGATCCCCGCACAGTGATCACAGAAAGCGGATATATTAAAAGCCGTTTCCTGGATGACAAACTTTCCGCAGCCATTCTTCTGGGACTTGCAAAAGCTGTGAAGGAAGAAGAACTTACCCTGAACCGAAAAGTTTCCTTATTATTTACTGTTTATGAGGAAGTAGGACACGGCGGAAGTTTCGTACCGGCAGACACGGAAGAAATGATCTCTGTAGATATGGGATGTGTGGGAGCTGATCTTGGATGCACAGAACGCATGGTGTCCATCTGTGCAAAAGACTCCGGCGGCCCGTACAATTACGACCTGATCACAGCACTGGTCAACACGGCAAAGGCGCACAATCTGGATTTCGCAATCGACGTTTATCCGCACTACGGTTCCGATGTAGAAGCAACCTTACGTGCAGGATATGACATCCGCCACGGCCTCATCGGCCCGGGAGTATATGCCTCCCATAATTACGAACGTTCTCATATGGACGGAGTAAGAAATACTTATGAACTCGTAAAAGCATACGTGACAGAATAAGAAAGATAACTATAGTTAATGCTTAACAGCCTGCTGTTCTGTAAATGTTCTGCAAAGTTGTTGAGCCGACTTACAGTAAAATAAAAATCTGCGAAAGATACATTTATCTGATTTCCTGTATCTTCCGCAGATTTTTCTATATCACAGAAAATTTATCCTGTAATATTCCTGTGATATAAAAGTTCTTCGGCAGGATCCCCCTGCGGCGAAGAAGCGTTTTATTTCATTGCATTTTTGATAGCAGCCAGCAGTTCATCATACTCTTCATAAGCCGGGATATCCGGATAATCTGCTTTGATCTTATCTGTACTTCTGAACAGGAAACCAGCCTTGCTTGCCTGGATCATACCAAGGTCGTTGTAGGAATCACCGCTTGCGATAGTATCAAATCCGATAGACTGTAACGCTTTTACAGTGGTTAACTTAGACTGCTCGACTCTCATCTTAAAGCCTGTGATCTCACCATTTTCAGCAACTTCAAGTGTATTGCAGAATAAAGTAGGTCTGCCAAGTTTCTCCATCAGAGGTGCTGCAAACTGTGTGAAAGTATCACTGATCAGAATGACCTGAGAGAAAGAACGAAGTTCATCCAGAAATTCTTTAGCACCCGGAAGCGGATCAATCTTTGCGATAACATCCTGAATCTCTTTCAGACCAAGACCATGTTCCTTCAGAATGCCAAGTCTCCAGTTCATCAGCTTATCATAATCCGGCTCATCACGGGTTGTTTTCTTTAATTCCGGGATTCCACTTGCCTCTGCAAACGCGATCCAGATTTCAGGTACCAGTACGCCTTCTACGTCAAGACATGTAATATACATAATAATATTTCCTCCTCATATCCATTGTTGACTTTTACATTTTATCGCTGTACTCAATGAAATTATCTTACCATATTCTTTTGCGGGTTGCAATTCTAAAATTCCAGCAGCGTATCTTTATTACGGTGAATGTCTGGAGACAAGCTTTTATTTTTTTACTTTCTGCCTTGCACTCCCAGACCAGATTATTTTCGGGCGTCCGAATGTCAAGCGGATATTCGCAATCCGCTTTGCTACTTGCTCATAACCAAATAACTGCTCCGCAGTTTATCAGAAGGCGCTTGCACGCCTCCTGATACAAGCAAGTCCCCACCCACTGCTTATTGCTTTTCGCAATTGAAGCAGGGGACTTACCTGATTTGGTTAAAAAGAAGTTGACAACTCATCTATGTGTCTTTATAATAGTAAAAAGTTAGGACACGAACTATTAGGAGGCTAACTAATTAACAAAATTATCAGCAAAAAGGAGGAGGTGTAAAGCGTGGATGAAGAACTGAAAATCAAAGCAGAAGATATGCACATGGGAAGACTGATCGGTATTCTTTCTCATCAGATGGTGCGAAACAGAAATAATCCGTCAGATGTAATGAAATCCGATGAACTGACTGCAATGCAGAAACATGTGCTGAAGTTTATTCTTCTGGAAACTTTGCACCGGGATCTTTATCAGAAGGATATCGAAGAAGAATTTCAGATACGGAAATCAACCGCAACAGGTACCCTTCAGCTAATGGAAAAGAAAGGCTTTATTTACAGAGAATGTGCAAAACAGGACGGACGCCTGAAACGGATCATACCAACCGATAAGGCAAAAGATATCCTTCCGGCAATCCTGGAACATATTGATGAGACAGAACGCTGTCTGGAAAAAGGAATCTCAAAAGAAGATGTGGCCCTGTGTAAACAGGTTCTCTGGATGATGCACAAAAATCTGGAAGAAATGCAGCGAAAACAAGACTGAAATCCAAAAACAAAGTTGAAATTCAGAAATAAAACTGAAAAACAAAAACGAGAAGAAAAACAAAAACAGTAAAAATCAATAATCAAGGAGGACATCGAAAAGATGAACAAGAAACTTTTACGTTCCGTCCGGGAATACAAAAAGCAGTCAGTACTGGCTCCGATCCTTGTAATCCTGGAAGTACTGATGGAAGTTCTGATTCCGCTGGAAATGGCGAAGATCATCGACACAGGTATTGCAAACGGTGACATGAGCTACATCATCCAGCGTGGCGTCATCCTTGTTGTCATGGCAATGCTTGCCCTGTTCTTCGGCGTACAGGCCGGAAATATGGCGGCAGTTGCGGCAGCAGGATTTGCCAAAAACTTACGACACGATATTTTTTACAAGGTACAGGACTTCTCCTTCAAAAATATCGACCACTTTTCAACTTCAGGTCTGGTCACACGTATGACCACAGATATCACCAACGTACAGCAGGCATATATGATGAGCATCCGTCTCCTTGCCAGAGCACCGTTTATGATTATTCTGTCATGGATCATGACACTGACCATCAACAAACCAATTGCAATGCTGTTCCTGGTTGTTGTTCCGCTTCTGGGCGGCACACTCATCTTTATTGCAAAGAAGGCACATCCACATTTCATTAAAGTATTTGATGAATATGATGTCCTGAACAACTCCGTGCAGGAAAATGTAAATGCATCCCGTGTTGTGAAAGCCTTCGTAAGAGAAGACTACGAAATTGAGAAATTCCATGGAATTTCCAAATACGTTTACACACTGTTTACCAAAGCAGAAAAGATCGTTGCATGGAACTCACCGGTTATGATGTTTACCATGTATACCGTGATCATTATCATTGTTGTGATTGGCGGAAGAGGAATCGTATTCGGCAGTATGGAAACCGGTGAACTGACAAGTATCATTGTCTATGCACTTCAGATCCTGATGTCTCTGAACATGGTAACTTTCGTATTTGTCATGCTGATGATCTCAGAAGCCTCCACAGAACGTATCACAGAAGTTCTGGATGAAGTTCCGGAGATGCAGGACAAAGATGACGCAGTGAAAACAGTAGCTGACGGTTCGATTGACTTTAACCATGTAGACTTCAGCTATGCAGGCGAAGGCGGAAACCTTTCCCTGAAAGATGTAAACCTTCATATTAAATCAGGCCAGACGGTAGGTATCATCGGTGGAACCGGAAGTGCCAAGTCTACTCTGGTGCAGCTTATCCCGAGACTTTATGATGTCACAAACGGTAATGTTCAGGTCGGCGGCGTGGATGTCCGCAACTATAACCTGGAAGTACTCCGTGATCAGGTTTCCATGGTACTTCAGAAAAACGTGCTGTTCTCCGGAAGTATCTATGAAAATATCCGCTGGGGTGATGAGAAAGCCAGCGATGCCGAAGTTCAGCGTGTATGTAAGCTGGCTCAGGCAGACGGATTCGTCAGTGAATTTCCGGATGGCTACAACACCATGATCGTTCAGGGCGGTAACAACGTATCCGGTGGTCAGAAACAGCGTCTGTGTATTGCCAGAGCACTGCTTAAGAAACCGAAGATCCTGATCCTGGATGACTCTACCAGTGCGGTAGATACCAGAACCGATGCCCTGATCCGTAAGGCTTTCCGCGAAGAAATCCCGAACACAACAAAGATCATTATCGCACAGCGAGTTTCTTCTATTGAAGATGCAGACCAGATCATTGTACTGGATGACGGTAAGATCGTAGGCGTAGGCACTTCAGAAGAACTTCTGAAAACAAACGACATTTACAGAGAAGTATATGAATCACAGGTCAAAGGAGGCGGAGACGATGAATAAGAAGAAAAAAATAGACCAGAACACCATCAAAACTGCCAAAAGACTTTTGAAATATATGACAGGAACACATAAGATACAGTTTATCATCGTATTTATCTGCATCTTTGTCAGTTCCGTGGCAAGTATTGCAGTCTCTCTGTCCCTGAAATTCCTGCTGGATGATTTTATCATTCCGCTGATCGGACAGACGGATCCGAACTTTGCAGAGCTGTATAAAGCACTGGCAGTTCTTGGCACGATTTTTGCACTGGGTGTTATTGCCACATTTATTTATACAAGAATGATGGTTTTCATCGGACAAGGTGTGCTCAAGAGTATCCGTGATGACATGTTCGAACATATGCAGACTCTCCCGATCCGCTACTTCGACCAGAACACAAACGGATCTATCATGAGTCTTTATACCAATGATACCGATACTCTGAGACAGATGATCAGCCAGGCGATTCCGCAGGCATTGATGGCATTGTTTACCATTATTGTTACTTTTATTTCCATGCTGCTGTTAAGCCCGCTGCTTACCATTCTGGCAGTTGTGATCATCTTTATCATGCTGAAAGTTACCAATAAGATTGGTTCCAACAGTGGAAAATATTTCATCCGTCAGCAGGTAGCTCTGGCAGATGTGACCGGATTTGTGGAAGAACGAATGAACGGTCAGAGAGTTGTAAAAGTTTTCAACCATGAAGACAAATCCAAGGTGGAATTTGACAAACTCAACGAAGCTCTTTTCGAGAGCTCCGCAAACGCAAACAAATACGGAAACATGATGGGACCGGTGATCGGTAACATCGGTAACCTGCAGTTCGTACTGACAGCGGTACTTGGCGGACTTCTCTCTGTCACAGGTGTGGGCGGCATTACTCTTGGTGTTATGGCTTCCTATTTACAGTTCACAAAGAGCTTCACTCAGCCATTCATGCAGGTGGCACAGCAGTTCAACGCGATTGTTATGGCACTTGCGGGTGCAGAACGAATCTTTAAACTCATTGATGAGAAACCGGAAGAAGATGAAGGTTATGTAGAACTTGTCAATGCGAGAAAAGATGCAAACGGAAATATCACCGAATGCAAAGAGAGAACCGGCATGTGGGCATGGAAACATCCGCATTCCGCAGACGGTTCCGTTACTTACACTGAACTGACAGGTGACGTTCGTTTCGAAGACGTTACCTTCGGATATAACCCGGATAAAGTGATCCTGAAAGACATCAGTCTTTTTGCAAAACCTGGTCAGAAACTTGCTTTCGTAGGTTCTACCGGTGCAGGAAAGACAACCATCACCAACCTGATCAACCGTTTCTATGATATTCAGGAAGGTAAGATCCGTTACGACGGAATCAACATCACCAAGATCAGGAAAGATGACCTGAGACGTTCTCTGGGAATCGTACTTCAGGATACCCATCTGTTTACAGGAACCATCAAGGAAAACATCCGCTATGGGAAACTGGATGCCACAGATGAGGAAGTATACGAGGCAGCAAGACTGGCTCACGCAGACCAGTTCATTAAGATGCTTCCAAACGGATATGATACCATGTTAAGCGGAGACGGCGAAGAACTCTCCCAGGGACAGCGCCAGCTTCTCTCCATCGCCAGAGCAGCCGTAGCCAACCCGCCGGTACTGATCCTGGATGAAGCAACTTCAAGCATCGATACCCGTACTGAGAGTATCGTACAGAAAGGTATGGATAACCTCATGAAAGGCCGTACCGTATTCGTAATCGCCCATCGACTCTCAACGATCAGAAACAGCGATGCGATCATTGTACTGGATCACGGTAAGATCATCGAGAGAGGCGATCATGAAGACCTGATTAAGTTAAAGGGAACTTATTATCAGCTTTATACCGGTAAGCTGGAACTCTCATAAAACACCGGCAAAATATTTTGAGGATCAGGGACTTTTTAAGGAAAGTTTTGACCGCAATTATTTCAGAATATGAATAATTGCGGTCTTTTTTTTGTGCGTGCTGCATAGGATATACAGAGGGACAGATATCCACGGACAGGCTATGCATACTTCTGCTGCTCATCTTTCACAATAAAGACGAAATGTAATATATTTAACGAAAAATTTCGTCAAAGTGAAGAAAAAAATTGTTTAAATAGACGAAGCAAAAAATCTGGACGGGTAAAACAGTATATGGTAAAATATAGGAAATATGAGGGGCAAACCTGATGAGAGTCAGGGGCGCAAAGCTAGGAGCCTTAAGGAACGTAAAGAGTAAGCCTGAAGGATGGCATACTCAGTGAAAAAGGTAGTTCGGTTGCAATTATTTCTTAAGGGGGATAATTGCAACTTTTTTTTATTTCAAAAAAATTAAAATTCTGTAATGCTTTTGTTACATGGGAAATGACAGGAAGGACTATACAGCAATGACGGAAAAGGAATTACGGCGTTTAAGCCGTATGGATTTACTGGAAATGCTTCTGGAACAGAGCAGAGAAGTAGAGAGACTTCAGAAAGAACTGGAGACAGTTAAGAACCAGCTCAGTGACCGCAGGATCATGGAACAGGAAGCAGGTTCCATCGCAGAGGCGTCACTGAAATTGAATAAAGTATTCGAAGCTGCACAGCAGGCAGCAGACCAGTATCTGGAGAATATCCGAATCCGGTCGGAGATTTCACAGAACGGAGAGACAGAGAATGAAGCAGAATAAGAAGAGAAGAGAGATCACTTCTATGCCTTCGGTGGAACTGCTGGAAAAGGAAGTAAACCGTAAGAAATATCAGAAACGGTATTTCCAGGTACTCAGAAACACCATTTACACACTGATCACAGTGGCGGCTGCGGCAGTTCTGATCGCTGTACTGCTCCTGCCGGTGCTTCAGATCTACGGAAGTTCCATGACCCCCACACTGCGGGAAGGTCAGATCGTAGTTTCACTGAAAGGTTCGGAATTCAGACAGGGCGATGTAATTGCCTTCTATTATAACAACAAGATCCTGGTGAAGCGTCTTATCGCAGGACCGGGAAGCTGGGTCAATATTGACGAAGACGGAAACGTCTACGTAGACGATAAGCTTCTGGATGAGCCATACCTGAGAGAAGGAGAGAAAGCTCTGGGAGACTGCAACATCAAGCTTCCCTATCAGGTACCGGACGGACGTTATTTCGTAATGGGAGACCACCGTTCCACATCTGTGGACAGCCGAAATACAGCCGTAGGTCCCGTGGCAGAGGAACAGATCGTCGGCAAGATTGTATTCAGCATATGGCCGTTGGAAACATTTGGCACGGTTTCATAGAAATGACACCGTATTTTCTGATAAGTACAAAACTGTACAGAATAATAAAGAGGGAGGAAGAGGAATATGAAAGAGTCTCTGTCTCAGCAGACAGCAAACCTGAAACATAAGAATAACAGACATAAACGCTGGAAAGGCATAGTCAGCATCCTTGCCTGCATGGTAGTTTTCTGTACTGTATATGCACTGATTCTTCCGGCACTTACGGCAGAAGGAACACCTCACTGTGGAAAAGAAGAACATACACATACAGAGGACTGCTATGAGAAGAAGCTGATTTGCGGCAAAGAAGAAGGAGAAGGTGCCCACCAACATTCGGATGACTGTTACCGGGAAGAACAGGTTCTTGTCTGTACAACGCCCGAATCCGACGGACATCAGCACACAGACGACTGCTACACAGAAGAACAGGTCCTGACCTGCACAAATGCAGATCCCGACCACGTACATAATGACATCGACGGATGCTACACAATCGAGAGAAAACTCATCTGTGGCAAAGAAGAAGGAGAGGATGCCCATCACCACACAGAAGAGTGCTACGAGACCAAGAGAGAACTCATCTGCGGACAGGAAGAGAACGATGGACATCAGCACACAGACGACTGCTATAAGAAAGAACTTGTCTGCGGCAAAGAAGAACACAAACACATCCTTGCCTGCTACTCCGACCCGAACGCAGATGTAGAAGACGGCAATGTATGGCAGAGAACTGTAAGCAGTGTTGCACTCACAGGAAACTGGGGTGCAGACCTTGCAGCCATCGCCCAGACCCAGAACGGATACACAGAGAGCACAGCCAACTATGCAGTAGCAGAGGACGGACAGACCATCCACGGCTACACCCGCTACGGTGCATGGGCAAACGACCCATACCGCGACAACTGGTCTGCCCAGTTCGCAGACTTCTGCTTAAGCTACGCAGGAGTACCAACAAGCGCAGTACCTCAGAACAGCGACTGCAGCGCATGGAACTATACAATTCCTGATGGCTACACACCGAAAACCGGCGACCTGCTCCTTCTGGACACAGACAGCAACGGCAGCGCCGACCACGCCGGAATCGTAACCTCCGTAAGCGACAGCACCCTGAGCACCATCGTAGGCGACGCCGACAAAGCAGTCAGAAACAACACCTATAATATAGGAAGCGAAACCATCAAAGGCTACGTCTCCATCCCTGAAAACCCCGCACTGGCAACCCCGACACCGGAACCGACCAAAGAACCGGAAGTAACACCGGAAGCCCAGCCGACTCAGGAGCCAGAGGCAACCCCGGAAGTGACCGAAGAACCGACTCAGGAGCCGGAGAACAAAGCGGATGATGCAGCAGATGATAAGGCGGATGAGAATAAAACTCAGGATGAGGATGTTAAGGAAGACGATGGTAAGAAGGATGATACTGCTAATAATAATATAGAAGTAACTCCTACACCGGAAGTGACCGAGACACCGGAGGCAACTCCGACTGCGACACCAGTAACTTCTCATAAAAAGCCACATAAAGCGCCAGCTAAAACTAATGAAAATGTAGATCAGCGTATCAAGGTTGATTTATCATCATCAGAACCAACACATACCACAGGACATACACTTTCAGCGAAAGTTGTATCAACTTATTCTCAGGCAAACAATCCAAATTCAAATGCAACAGTTTGTGTTAAAATCGGTACGCTTCCTGAGGGAATACAGATACAAGGTTTTAGTCAGGATGGAAAAAAGACAGTAACATATAATGATGGAAAGAACAGTCTGGAGGTAGAATTAAAACAGGAAAATGGAGAGTATTATATTGAATATTCCCAGCCAGCCGGATCCACAGTAGAATTTGATGTGCAGTTAAGCTCTGTAAACGGAATAATGCCTGCTGAAACTAAGGTTACATTATCTGTGGATAAAAACAAAACCAAAGCTCCGGAAGGAACATCGGGAAGCGATTATTTAGACGACACTCAGGATTTGACCTGGACGGCGAAGAATGAATGGGATAAGGTTTCTAAGAAAGTTAATAATCAGGATAAAGTTTATACTAAAGTATCAGGAAACAATTTAACCGGAAGTTATGAATATACCATTACGGCAAACCATTCAAATGGTGAAAATTACGGTGAAATCTGGACAGATTATATTACAGTAACAGATACATTTACGTTGCCTGAGAGAATTTCTTTTCCAAGTGGTACAAAAGTGCAGGATAATAAAGTTGTAACTGAAACTGGAGAGTCGATTTTATTTTTCAATTCGGATGAATTACAGGGAGGAACTATCACAGGAGTAACTCTTAATGGAAAGACGGTTACCTATACATTACAGATTCCTAATCAGCACAAGGAAAATGGGATTCCAACTAAGGAACAGGATAATCTGAATATTAAAATGCATTTAGATGCGAATAAGCTTATTGTGCCTAGTAACTATAAAGATTTAGAAGATTCAGTTATTCAGTCAGATATCATAAATAATCATGTCCTGATTCAGCCGACACCGTATAAGCCATATGATGTACAGGAATCTGAAGATGATGCACAGATTATACCGGCTAAAGACCCGGAAGATATTAAAGTAGGAAAAACAGCAGATAAAACAAGTGTCAAAGCTGGCGAGACTATTACCTATACCTTATCAGTAAAGAATAATAGCACTACAAGCAATATTGCTGTAAAAGACTCCCAAGGTAATCTTTATAAAGTTACGGATACATTACCAAAATATCTGGAACTGACAGATGCACAAAAACAGGAATTAACGAGTAAGGGAATTGAGTATACTGAAAATAATGGTATTTATACGCTTAGCTGGGTTCCAAGTGAAACTAATATTGGACCTGGTGAAGAGAAAACAGTAAGTTTTACTGCGACTGTAAGAGCTGCTAATGATTCGAACATGAGTGATTTGAAGAATGATTCTGACATCGTGAATAAGGCTCAGTATAAGAAAGTATATTCAGCAGATGCTAAAGTGCAATATCATAAAGGTTATACAAATATAGGAAAAACATCAGATGCAACAGATGCAACATTGAATAATGGTGCTATAGTTACATATACAGTTACAATAACAAATCCAACAGATATTCCTGTTGCCGATGAAGTTATCAGGGATACTCTTCCTAATGGACTGGAATTTGTATCTGCACAGATTGGCAATGATAATATTTCTGAAACCAAACAGAATATTTTGATTGATGCTAACCATAAATGTGACTTTTCAGTGAAAAATCAAATTCTTACATGGAAAATTGATAAGATTGATGCACATGAGACTTTAACACTTACATACAAATGTAGAGTAAATACAGACCAAACAGGTGGAGCTACTGCTTTGAGAAACAGTGTAACCACAGAGTCTGGTGGCAAAGGTGAGACGGATATTCATGTTAAGGATCCAATAGAAATTACCAAAACAGTTGATAAAGATACCAGTAAAGTATATCCGGATGGTCAGATTTTTAATTATACGATTACTCTTAAAAATGACAAGAGCAACCCCAATTCTGTGAAAAATCAGTATCTGACCGATCAACTTCCTTCGGGAATGATATTGGATAACAGTATACCACTCAAAAAACAAGAGGCTGGAGGAGAAACTACTGTCAGTTGGGAGGATTTCTATAATAATACAAGTGGTATAAGAGAGCAGAACACTAAATTTTATGCAACGTTTGGAGAAAAAACTGCGGAAGTAACATTTGAGAATAGCGGAATTACTTTAAAATGGAAAATAGATGAATTGAAACCAGACGAAAGTGTTACTATTGAGTACCCTGCAAAGATTATCTTAACAGAGGAACAAAAAAATAATGGTGGAAGCTATGAGTTTACTAATACTGTTAAATATTTGGAACGTTCAAAGTCTGTAACTGTTTATGGTGGTTCGGAAAAAGGAAAACTCTATTTGCAGAAAACTTTTGATGGAAAGTGTCCGTATTTGGAGGAAAATTATCAGGCGAAATATCCGGACATTACCTTTACAATTTTGGGAAAAAATAGCAGTGGTGAAAGTATATATAGTAACACAGTAAAATTTAGTGATTTTACTAAACAGGAATGGAATAGCTGGAAATTAGGATATGCATTTGATGATCTTCCGGTTGGCTCTTATACGATTACAGAAAGTAATGCAGATATTCAAGGGAAAAATCGAGTTACTACTTATAAAGTAAAGATTGTTTCTGCTGATGGTAAAGACTTAGAGGGAGAGAACTCTATAGAATCTTTTGAAAATGCAACACCAGAGGTGTTTGATTGTACTTCTTCTGGAAAAGCATCAAAGGTTACTGTTGATAATGTTTATACCGAACCTAAAACAGTTGATTTGCAAAAGAGTGTTTGGGGAATTTATACGCTAAAACCATATTTGAATAATGGTTCTCAAATAGCGAGCAAAGATGTTTTTGATGTTACTGGCACAAAGGTTGTTGCGTATACAGTTACTGTTGTTAACACAGGTGAGGAACCCGTAACTATCAATGAAATCCAAGATGAATTACCAGAGGGATTAACATATAAAGGGTTATCTACTCAACGTAATTGGTTATGGCAAGAGAGTTATGATACTACAAATTATGTGAACAATCAAATAGAGAATCTTGTTAACGATAGTTTTATGACAATTCCTGCTGGATATAGTTTTGCAAGTGGAGTTAAACTTTCAGCAACACAGAATGGACAAAGTATTTCCATAAATGTTTGTGATGGTTTTTATAAATTACAAAAAAATCAATTGTTTTCTTTCTTGGTATTGTGTGAAACTAATGCCCAGACGGTTGCAGATATTCCGATGACAAATACGGCAAAATTGATTGCTGAGAAGGATGTGAATTATAAAGATTATAAAGAAATTAAGACCACAGGTACACCTGTTGATGCAAATCAGAATAATGGCTCATCTAGAGACGAAGGAATACAGAACGGTAAACGTGTTATATCATCAGAAGTGACGATCACACCAATTAATCAAATTATACCTGGTATCACTAAAAATGCTGTTGGTTATATTAAGGCAGGTGAAAGCCAGTTAAAGGCGATTAATACAAATGATAATATTATTCCGGAGTCGGCTGTGAAATGGCTTGTGACACTCTATAATGATGGTGTTCAGGAGATGAGCGATTATACTGTACAAGATATAGTGACAAATCCATTTCACTTGATTACAAAGGATGAAGCTGGAAGATTGCACAAGGGAGTAATTCAACAAGCATATAAATATACAATTTATAATGCTGCGGGTGGACAAATATATACTGAAGATATTACTGAGTCTGTATGGAATATTATTCAAGACCAGAAATTGAATAAATTTGAATTTGCTTTCCATGACTCTAAATACAATATCCCGGCAGGTGGTTATGCTACACTGGAATTGTATACGGAAAATGAAAACCATACACAATATCAGATTTACACTAATACAGCAACTATTATTCCGGTTCAGGAATTTAATGCAAACGGTGTGAAATCCGGACATGGAGAACTTGTGAAGAATGATTTGGGTGAGTATATTGGAGTAAAAGCCAGTGCATCAGTTAATGCATTAGGAGAATATGGTACTGTATCATGGAAAACAATTACAGAAGATGGAAATTCTTCCAATACGGCCAGTGGTTCAGATGACAGAAACTATATTACTGTTGATAAGAATGTTGGTGTTATTTATCGAAATCATATCAAAAATGTAAGCACTAAGAAGTTGCAGAATATTGTTATGATTGATATGCTTCCGGGATTAAATGATACAGGTGTAGTTAATCAACAGGATAGAAGGGACAGTGAATTTACGGTATCTTTTGCTGAAGGACTTGATATCTATAAAGTAGACGCAAATAATAATAAAACTTCTGTAAGATATACTGTACGATATTCAAGTAAGACTTCATTTACTGAGGATGAGTTTAAAGGTAATCTTGATACGGCAAAATGGCATGATCAATGGCAGCCTACGGATAAATCTTTTGCAGTGAAATTAGATGAAGAAATTAATCCGCAGGATACTTTGATATATGAGTACAAAGGAAAACTGGAAAAGGATGCAGCACCGGGATTAATTGCATGGAACAGTTTTGGTTATCGATATCAGGCAGAAGGAAAAACGGATGGTATCATAGCTGAACCGCCGAAAGTAGGTGTAAAAATTCCGGCTTCAAGTCCAATCATCAGAAAAGAAGTAGTTGATTCTAATGGAAAAACATTAGAAGCTGATGAAAATAAGAAATTCCATTTTGTTCTTAAAGATGGAAATACAGAGCTTGCAAAATTTGATGTATCTCAAGGTAGTTACAAAGACTTTAAAGATTTGACAGATTCGTCAGGTAACCCAATTACGTTAGTTAATGGCAAAGAATATCAGATTGAGGAAGTGAATATTCCTGAAGGATATAAATTGCTTGGAATAGGCGAAGAAGGAAAAGCATTAAGTACAAATTCATGTAGTTTCACTTATTATGAGAAACAGAATCTTGTAATTATTGCTAAGAACCAGACAGAAAACAACCAGAAATATGAACTTCCAGAAACCGGAGGAATCGGAACCAACAGGTTTACAGCAGTGGGTCTGGCCTTAATGACAGGATCACTGATGTGTGGATACGTGATGAGGCGGAAACGCAGAGAAAGGAGGGGAAACTAAAGCCTCCTAGCTCAGGCGAATCTATCTAGGCTGAAACGTATTCAATAAATTAATTAAAAAAGAAAATATTTATAAAAAGAAAGTGAGGAACATGAACATGAAAAAGATGAAAAAAGTCATGGCATTATTGTTGAGTGTTATCATGATACTGGCAATGAGTGCAACTGTTTTTGCAGCTCAAACTAAGATTACAATTACTGGTGGTGATAATGGTTCTGAGTACAGTGCATATCGTTTATTAAATCTGACTACAAGTACGACTGGAACAGGAGAAAATGAAAAAACCAATTATTCTTACACATTAAATTCTAAATACGAAAGCGTGTTGAAAAGTGTAACTGGAAAAACAACAGAAAAAGATATTCTTTCCTATATTTCTAGTTTAGATGCTGCGGGAATAAGAACTTTTGCAGATACCGTTTATCAGAATGTTAAAAATATGTCTGCAGATTATACAACTAAAAATGATGAATTTAGTGTAGACCAGGGATATTATTTAATTACCGAAACTAAGGTCGGCACTACAGGCAAACCAGCACAGACAGGTTCTGTTTCACTTGTTATGTTAGATACTGCAGGAAATAAGGACATTAGTGTTAAAACTAAGGAAGATGTTCCTGAGGTTGTTAAAAAAGTTAAAGATGTTAATGACAGTACGGGAGAAAAATCAGGATGGCAGGATTCTGCTGATGCTGATATTGGGGATGAGATTGAATATCAGTTAACAGGTACCGTGTCAGAAAAAATCGGGGATTATAAAGGATATTATTATGAATTTGTCGATACAATGACACATCTTACTTATGTTAATAATTCAGCTGAAGTTACAGTCAATGGTAAGGTTTGTACAAATGACTTTGAAATAAACTGGGATACTGCTAAAAAAGTATTAACTGTTAAAATTGCTGATCTTAAGACAATTTTGGGTGTTAACAAAGATAGTAAAGTTGTAGTTACATATAAAGCAAAATTAGATGATAATGCAGTTGTTGGAAGCGAAGGAAATCCGAATACAGTATATTTAAAATATGCTAATAATCCTTATCAAAATGGTGATGGAACAAATGATACAGGAAAAACTCCAACAGATAAAAATATTGTTTTTACCTATAAAGTTCTTGCTGATAAAGTGGATGAAAATGGAAATGCATTGAAAGGTGCTAAATTTGAACTGTTTAAACAGAATGAAGATAGTACTTGGAAATCATTAGGAGAACAGGCCGGAACTGGTACAGATGAAAATAAATTTGCATGGTCTGGATTAGATGATGGTATTTACAAACTTGTTGAGACTAAAGTTCCTGATGGTTATAACAAATTGGATGATCAGATTTTCACTGTAACAGGAACTCATGATTCAGAAAGTGATGATCCAAAGTTAACAGATTTAACAGGAAATGTTACAACTGGAACTATTACATTTGATAAAAATGTTACAAATGGATCCTTATCTACTAAGGTTGAAAACCGTTCAGGTTCTCTGCTTCCATCCACCGGTGGCATCGGTACAACAATCTTCTACGTAGTTGGTGTTGTCCTTATGCTTGGTGCAGGCGTTCTTCTTATTACTAAGAGACGTATGAGTGCAAAACACTAATTGTGGTTTGACAATAACAAATAAGATTCTTACTGCTGTACATTGCAGTGAGTGACCTATCAGGGGGAGCAGGGTTACCTGTTCCCCTGATAACAAATAAGATTTGACAACAGGGAGATGCACATGAAAAAAAAGAATTGGTCCAATATTATTCTGATAGTGGTATTTTTCGTGGGTCTCTCCGTGCTGTTATATCCGACAGTCAGTGATTACTGGAATTCTCTTCATCAGTCCAGGGCAATTGCCACCTATTCGGACGCTGTGGAGGAGATGGATACCAGTGACTATGAGAGGATGTGGGCGGAGGCAGATGCCTACAATGAGGAGCTTTATGAATCCGGGCATGGTCTGGGGCTGGCGGAGGATGAGAAGAAGGAATATGACAGTATTCTGGATGTTTCCGGAACGGGAATTATGAGTTATATTGAGATTCCGAGCATCAAGTGTTCTCTTCCCATCTATCATGGTACGGATGAGGCTGTTCTGCAGATTGCAGTTGGTCATATTGAGGGAAGTTCTCTTCCTGTAGGTGGGGTGAATACCCACTGTGTGCTTTCCGGACACAGGGGACTGCCTAGTGCGAAGCTTTTCTCTGATCTGGACAAGCTGGAGGAGGGGGATCTGTTTATGATCCGTACTCTGAATCAGACACTGACCTATGAGGTGGATCAGATCCGTATTGTTCTTCCGGAGGAGATTGATGATCTGGAGATCGTGGAAGGCGAGGATCTGTGTACACTGGTTACCTGTACTCCTTACGGGATCAATACCCACAGGCTTCTGGTGAGGGGACACCGCGTTGCCAATCAGGAGGATGCCGAGAATATCCGTGTCACTGCGGAAGCTATGCAGGTGGATACCAGGATTGTGGCTGCATTTGTGGCAGTTCCGATTTTGCTGGTTCTGCTGATTTGGCTTCTTGTCAGCACGCGTAAAAAGAGATAGAATTTCATTATGAAGAGAAAACACATATCAACAATATTCATTATACTGATCTTTCTGGTGGGGCTGGGATTTATTTCTTATCCCACGGTGAGTAACCTGTGGAATCAGGCGCATCAGTCCAGGGCCATTGCCACATACAGCAAGCAGGTGGAGAAGCTGGATGACTCCGAGAATAAGAAGATGCTTAAGGCAGCCAGAAAGTACAATAAGAGCTTACTGAAGAAATCAGACCACTGGAAACTTTCGAAGAAGGATAAGAAGAAATATGAGAGTCTTCTGGATGTTTCCGGAACCGGGATCATGGGTTATATAGAGGTTCCGAAGATTGACTGTTCCCTTCCCATTTATCATGGGACGGATGAGGGGGCCTTGCAGATTGCCATCGGGCATCTGGAGGGGAGTTCTCTTCCTGTGGGAGGTAAGAGTACCCACTGTGTGCTTTCCGGGCACAGAGGGCTTCCAAGTGCCAGGCTGTTTACGGATCTGGACCAGATGGAGGAGGGAGATATTTTTATCCTGAATGTTCTGGGCAGGAAACTTGCCTATGAGGTAGATCAGATCAGGGTGGTCCTTCCGGAAGAGATGTCGGATCTGGAAGTCATAGAGGGAAAAGATCTGTGTACACTGGTTACCTGTACTCCATATGGGATTAATACCCACCGTCTTTTGGTGCGCGGTCACCGCACGAAGTATGTGGAGGAGAAGGTAGAAGAGCAGAAAGAAGTACAGACGAAGAAGATGGATACCAGACTGCTGATCGCAGGTGCGGCAGGAGCTGTAATCCTTGCGGTGATCATCATCGCAGTTGTTATCAGACGCCGAAAGAGGCGAAGAAACCAGCAAAGATAATGGAGGCAGGGCAGGATATGAGAGAAAAGTTTTTAAAAAAGAAAGGGTTCAGGGCTTTGGCTGTGATTTTTATGTCAGTGCTGTTCCTTCTGGGAGTAGTACAGGCGGCAGCAGCTTCTGAAAACAGTGGAAGCGGGCGGACAACAGGAAGTCTGTCTCTGACCCTTGCAGTTACAGAAAACGGGAAGCAGGTACCACTGACAAATGTGCCGCTTGCTTTGTATCAGGTTGCAGATATGGATACAGAACCGGTGTCTTATTTTCATATGGCATCTTCCCTTTCAGGAACAGGTGTGGATCTGAATAACCTGAAGACTGCCGCAGATGCGGAGAGTGCTTCGAAGATTCTTGCAAATGCGGTTGGAGCGGCAGGTATCGTGCCTCTTATCGGTACAACAGATGGAAATGGAAATCTGTCTTTTACTTCTCTGCCAAAGGGTGTTTACCTGCTGGTACAGACGGGCGGACTTGATTACTGTCGTGTTTCACCGATGCTGGTTTCCGTACCTTATACCAGTGACGGCCTGACTTTTGAATATGATGTGCAGGCTTTTCCGAAGGCAGAAAAGACAAAAGAGGAAGAGAAGAAAGGAAGCCTCAGCGTTACCAAGCAGCTTTATACGCTGGATACGGATACGCTGGATTTCGTGGAAATCTGTGCAGCGGATGCGACGTATTATGTACGGCTTTTCCTGGATGAGTCAGCAACAATCCCTTATGGCGATGTGCAGACAATTCATATTCAGGGACAGAGCAGCGGAACGGTTGAATATACCAATCTGCCGCCTGGAACTTACTATGTGCGTGAGACAGATGCCGAGGGAAATCCCAGACCGCTGGATGACAGTTTCACAGATGATACAGGAGTGGATGTAAACTGTATGATCACGGTAAATGGTGATGATACAACAAGTGTCACATTTGATGCGGGTGCGGATCATTTTGACACGCAGGAAGCGGTAGTACAGAACATATACGTTAAGCTTCCGGATGGATTCTATATGGAGCGTCTGCTCTGGATCGAGAAGAAGGTGCTTCTGGATGGCGAAGAGACGACTACAGATGATACTTTCTATGCAACTGTAAATGAGATTGACCCGGAAACCGGTGATGAGACAACGATCACTACGATAGAACTTGAGCAGAATGCGATGGTTATGGTTTCCTTCCAGATCACAGACCTGGCAGATAAGGATGTGACCCATACATACAGAGTATTTGAGTCTGATGCGGATGGAAATCCGGTAGATAAAGATACGTTTGCCTATGAAGTTGGCGGTGAAGGTAATGTTTCCTTTGTCGGTGAGGAGAATGAGAAAACGATTACCATTACCAACAGTCAGATAACTGTAACGCCGACACCGACAGTAACTCCAACACCGGAAGTAACACCGGAGATCACACCGGGAGTAACACCTGAAATTACACCGGGAGTAACACCGGGTACAGATAATCCTTCCACTTCCTCTCAGAGAGTTAAGACCGGAGATAACACACCGATCATGATGTGGATGGTGATTCTGTTTGTGGCTGCTGTGGCAGTGGGATTTGTGATTGCACGTAAGAAAAAGAAATAGTGGAAAGATCAGTTGAGAATAATCTGCTGATGAACTAAAAATAAAACTCGGAATATCCGGCTGTTTTCAGAAGACCGGATATTCCGGTTTTTTTCATATTAATGATCAGGGATGGGCAGTCACCGGAATAAAAAATGAAAACAGTAAGTGCAGTGCCGCAGGAATTATGAGTTTCTGCGGCATTTATTATGGTTACAGTTGTGATGCGGTTTATATGGAAGAAATCTGCAAATAAATGTATGTAGACAGGTTTTGGGAGAAACTGCATGTGTGAAAAAAATATAAAATTGTGTGAATAATCTATAAAAATATATAGAAATATTGAATTTGCAGATAAAAAATGATACAATACCAAGTAAATTAGCCAGAACAATTTGGATTTCAGACTATCTGTTCTGAAATTCGCAGCAAAAAGGTGAACATATATGTTTAGACATCAGAAGATACAGAATCTGGATGATTTTTTTAAAAATCTTTCAGACAGGGGAACGTGTCAGGATATCTATTTTTATCGGATTAACGGATATACAGAAGAGATTGAACAGTTTATCTGGAAATATTATGAAACTGCCCGGAGACGGGGAGTGGTGATCGAGGGGAAGATTCCGAATCCGGATGAGAAGAATCTTTCCTATTATGGAGAAATCATGGGTATGGACTTTGTACTGAGTCAGGAATTTATCAGCACAAGTCTGGAGAAATGGCTGCCCAGAATGAAGGTTCACCAGAGGAAGAATGTGGCGGATTCGATTTATAATTCTCTTTCTTCACTGAGAAGAGAAGGAAAAAATGACAATATGCTCCGCAACGCCTACATTAAATTTATGTGCTGGCTCTATTATAAATTTGAACGGATCGTAAATCTTCTGGGAGAAGAAGAAATCCCGAAGATTTTATATGAAGGAGAAATCAGCAGATATGAACTGATGCTGATTTCCATTCTGGCGAATGCCGGATGTGATGTGGTGCTTTTGCAGTATCACGGAGATAAAAAATATCTGGAGCTGGACCCGAAGTCTGCATTGTCGGATGAACTTCAGATACAGAGCCTGAAACGGACGGAGATAACAGGACAGGAAAGATATATGGGACCGGGAGCAGAAAATGCTCTTTCTGGTTCTGAAATGAAAGCATTTCCGGCAGAATTTAACCTGAAATGGCTGCGTGAGCAGATACAGCGGGAAATGAATGCAGAACGTCTGTATGGAAAGAAACCAGAGTTGCTAAACTGTACCAACGCATGGATATCCGGAAAAGGTCTGGATGATATCCGGACTCCAGTGATGAACAGAAGGTTGGAGGGAAAGTCGGATGGAGCGGTAAATGAAACGTTGAATGGAACGTCAGATCCGAAACTGTTTTATAACTGTTTTCTGCTGATCAATGGTGTGGAGGATAAGCTGACTTATCTGAATGAGCTGTACCAGTTCGGGCAGGAATTAAAAGCTGCCGGACGTCCGGTCGTGATCGTAAATGGCAGGATTCAGCCGCCATCCCCGGAGGAAATCGCAGGAATCCGAAGGCAGAAATACAGAAATACAGATGAACTGCTTATGAATTTATCCGAAAATATTCATTATGCAAGCGAACCGGAGCTGCAGAGACTGATGGTGAAGGCGTTTGTAGATATAATGAAGGAGGAAGCGTCTCACCCGGACATGAATCTGAATAAGCTGACAGGAAAGGCAGTATACCTGCTATGCTGGTTGAAACGATATCAGGCACAGCTTTTTCAAGCATGGAAGATGCCGGAGATCAGTTGTTTTATTTATATGGCAGGGAACGGGCTTGCAGGAAGTGGAAGCACAGAAAGCAGAGTTTCCGGAAGTGGAAATGAGGCGGAGGGTCTTTTCCTGAAAATGCTTTCCCGGCTTCCGACAGATGTACTGATCTTAAATCCTGACAGGAACCATAAAGTAGAATTTGGGGAAGTTCCGGAGAAACTTCAGGAAAATTTCAGGAAAAATCTTCAGGATAAAATGCTTTATGAGCTGAATTTTGAAGAATCACTTTCTGTGAAAGAATTTCCGGAGGAAAATAATAGTGTACAGATGGGAACCGCCGCCTACCATGCGGAGCGGGAGCTGGATACGCTGATGTACCAGAATTCCGGGCTGTACAGGGAGAAGCAGTACCAGAAAGCAGTGTCGGTCAGCCTTCAGACGATGTATGAAGAAATCTGGATGCTCTGGAAAGAAGATTTGAAGTACCGGCCGAATTTCAGTACCACAGAGGATAAGGTGAATATGCCTGTGATCTTTGCCAAGGTATCCGGGGTAAAGGATGGATCAGTGGCTCATTACTGGGAAAAGATTCAGGAACTGATCACGGAAGATACGGTAGTGGTAAAGAATGTACCGTTTCTTGATCCGATGAAAGAGAACCCAATGAAGGCACCGGCGGTTGGTTTTTACAGGAATCACCGGTTGCAGAGGGAGAAGATTAAGAAGCATCCGGATTATCCTTATGGTTTTCTGCGGGAGGAGATTCAGGAGTACATTCTGGACAAGCTTCAGCTTCTGATCGATGAGAAATTGATCCGTGGAACGTTTGAGAATGGGACGGAGTATACGATCATTGCGACTGTTCTGAATCTTCCGAAAGAAATCCTCAGACTGATACAGAAATTTGATTTTACAAAAAAGAATCCGAAAATGGTATATATCAATACAGGGGAAAAAATAATGTCCCTGGAAGATTCGATCTTAACTGCGTTTTTGAATCTGGTGGGATTTGACATTGTGTTCTTTATCCCTACCGGATATCAGAATATAGAGAAACATTTTAACAGAAAGGTGATGGAGGAACATCAGGCAGGAGAATATCTGTATGATCTTACAGTTCCGGATTTCCGGACAGTTTCCGCTTCATCACCGGCAAAGCCTAAATCATGGATAGAAAGACTGTTTGGGGGAGGAGTGTGAGAGAATGGGACTTGATTTCAGTAAAGCAGGAGCAGGGAGTGCACCACAGAGTGGGGCAGTGGAAAATGTTCCTGAAGTCGTGAAGCAATATGATATTGTGGCGGATCGGCAGCAGATGAATGAAACACTGACAGGTTCTCAGGAAGTGGATGATATCGTCAGTACGATTGAGGTCAATAATCTGGAGACGATCGTATCGTTTGGCGCAGAAGTGGCGGAGGAGATTTCCAAAGCATCGGACGTGGTTCTGAACAGCATGAATATGTCCCAGCTGGATGAGACGAGCGAAATGCTTACGACTCTGGCGAAGGTTATGGACAAGTTTGATTTGGAGGAAATCAATAAGAATCCGGGAATGATCGAGAAGCTGTTTGGCGGATTTAAGAAACAACTGGATAAAATTCTGGATAAATACCATACTATGGGAGAAGAAATCGATAAGATTTATGTTCAGTTAAAGCAGTACGAATCCGAGATTAAGCAGTCGAACCGTAAGCTGGAGACAATGTTTGATGCCAATGTAAACTATTATCATGAACTGGTGAAATATATTCTTGCCGGAGAGCAGGGATGCCGGGAACTGGAAGATTACATTGCACAGCGGCAGGCAGATATGGAAGCAACCGGCGACCAGTCTATTCAGTTTGAATTGACGACTCTGAATCAGGCACTGATGATGCTGGAGCAGAGAACGCAGGATTTAAGAACTGCGGAGAGTGTGGCAATGCAGTCCATTCCGATGATCCGCACAATGGCATTCAGCAATATGAATCTGGTGCGGAAAATTAACTCCGCATTTATCATTACGCTTCCGGTATTCAAGCAGGCACTGGCACAGGCAATCATGCTGAAACGCCAGAAAATGCAGGCAGAAGCACTCTCAGCACTGGATGAAAAGACAAATGAAATGCTTCTGAAAAATGCACAGAATACCGTGGAACAGTCTAAGATGACTGCGCGTATGGCATCCGGAAGTTCCATCAAGGCAGAAACTCTGGAAACAACCTGGAAAACAATTGTCAACGGAATTGACGAAACCAGACAGATTCAGGAAGATGCCCGCAGAAAGCGTGTGGAAGACCAGAAAAAGCTGGAGGATATTAAACAGGAATTTAACCGAATGTACCATATGCCGCCAAAGAAACAATAATAAATCCATAAATCCAAGGAGGAAAAAATTATGCCTATTAATTTATCAAAAGGACAGAAAGTTGATTTAACAAAGGGAAATCCATCACTGAAAAATATCATGGTAGGACTTGGCTGGGATGTCAATGCATTTGATTCCGGTTCTGATTTCGACCTGGATGCAGCAGCTTTTATGTGTGGCGCTAATGGCAAATGCCCGACAGAAAAAGAGTTCGTTTTCTACGGAAATCTGGTTCATCCGAGCGAAGGTGTAAAGCATATGAGCGACAACCGTACCGGTGAAGGTGAGGGTGATGACGAGCAGATCGAAATCGACCTGACAAAGATTCCTGCCAATATCGAGAGAATTGCTTTTACAGCAACCATCTATGATGCAGACGTAAGACGCCAGAACTTCGGACAGGTTTCCAATGCCTATATTCGTATCGTGGACGAAGCTACAAATCAGGAGCTGATCCGCTATGATCTGGGAGAAGATTTCTCCATCGAGACAGCAGTGGTTGTAGGTGAACTTTACAAACACAATGGCGACTGGAAATTCAATGCGATCGGAAGCGGTTTCCAGGGTGGACTGGCTGCATTATGCGGACACTATGGAATTGAGGTTGCGTAAGAATAACCAGAAGTGTTTTTTATGAGAAGCCGTTATCGTAAGATTTTTTGCTGAATATCCGGAAACAGATATAAAGATGGATGTAAAAACGGATATAAAAACAGCAGAGAAATCAGTATAAATTAAGGAGGTGCCGTATGGCAATCAATTTACAGAAAGGACAGAAGGTCAGTCTTTCCAAGGAAAGTCCAGGGCTGTCAAAGGTTATCGTAGGACTTGGCTGGGATGAGGCGCCGCAGCCGAAAGGACTGTTGTCACTTTTTACAGGAAAGCAGGATATCGACTGTGATGCATCTGCGATCCTTCTGAAAAATGGCAGACTGGTGAACAGAGAGGATCTTGTTTACTTTGGAAATCTCAAACACAAAACAGGCACTGTGTTACATATGGGAGATAACCTGACCGGTGCCGGAGAGGGAGACGATGAACAGATCGTGATCGATCTGGCACATGTTCCGGCGGAATATGATAAAATCGTGATCGTGGTAAATATTTACCATGCCTTAAAGAGACACCAGCACTTTGGAATGATCCGGAATGCATTTATCCGTCTGGTGGATGACAGAACCCAAAAGGAAATCTGCCGTTATAATCTGACAGACAGCTATCCGGATATGACAGCTGTGATCTTTGGAGAAGTTTACAGACATAACGGAGAATGGAAGTTCGGCGCGATCGGACAGGGCACCAAAGATCCGGGTCTGGGAGAACTTTCTGAAAGATATCAGTAAAAAAAGACTGAATAAGAGAATCATAGAGGGAGAAGCAGAAGACTTCTCCCGTTATTGTAAATAAAGAGTTATTGTTCAGATACTATTATTCTACAAAACATATTATTATGCATGGAGTGAAGAGTAACAATAAAGTGAAAAATCACAGTTCTTATGCTATAATACTGATATTACTACTGCTGATTTTGCCATCTGGGGAATGGCAGTGAGGTAAAAGAAAGCAGTACAAACAAAAAAAATTAAGAGGGAGCAGCAACATGAAATTTAACGGACTAACAGACAAAGAAGTTGAACAGTCGCGGCAGCAGAACGGTTCCAACGTAATTCCGGATTCAGAACCTACCACGTTCTGGCAGGAATTCAAGGAAACTTTCAGTGATCCGATGATCCGTATTCTGCTTGCAATCGCAGCACTGATGATCGTTATGTTTTTCTTTGGCTACGCAGAGATTTATGAGCCTTTGGGAACCATTGTGGCAGTGATCATCGTTGCTTTCGTGTCTGCCAAGACAGGCGTTGCCAGCGACACGAAGTACCGTGAGCTGAAAGACAACACGGAGAAGGACAAATGTAAGGTCCACAGAAATGGTGTGATTACCATCATTGAAGTGGATGATGTAGTAGTGGGAGATAAGGTTCTCCTTCAGTCCGGGGACAAGGTTCCGGCAGACGGTATTCTGGTGGACGGTTCTCTGCGTGTGGACAACTCAGCCCTTAACGGTGAGGCAGAGGAATGTAAGAAGACAGCAGCAGAAGAAGGATTTCAGCTTGCAGATGACATCACAGGTGATACATTTGTAGATAAGCATTCTCTTTTCCGCGGAGCAGTCGTATTTGACGGAGAAGGTATTCTGGATGTACGCAAAGTCGGCCTGAAAACCATGATGGGTAAAATGGCAGAGGAAATGCAGGAAGACGAGCCGGATTCTCCGCTGAAAGTCAAACTTGCGAAGCTGGCGAAACAGATTTCCACTTTTGGATATATCGGTGCGGTAGTGATCGCAGTGCTGTATTTTGTAAGTTTTATCCTCCTGGGCGGTGGTCCGGGGGCATACTTCGGACAGGGCTTCGAAGTGATCATTCAGGATCTGGTAAGAGCGGTATCTCTGGCAGTTGTTATCATTGTCTGTGCAGTTCCGGAAGGTCTTCCGCTGATGATTTCACTGGTACTGATGCAGAACACCAGTAAGATGCTGGATCACAACGTACTGGTAAGAAAAGCAGAAGGTATCGAGACAGCAGGTTCCCTGAATATTCTTTTCAGTGATAAGACAGGTACCATCACCAAAGGACGACTGGAAGTGGTAGATTTCTTTACCGCAGACGGACAGTCCATTGAGATTTCACAGTTAAGCAGACACAGTGAAGTCAAAGGTCTGGTAGACCTTGCAATCGGTAAAAATACACAGTCTATGTTTGACGCAGAACACAGAGTCATCGGTGGTAATGCGACAGACCAGGCACTGATGAAATTTATCGGAGAGGATACGTTCAATGCTCTCGATCAGAGTAAGGAATGTGTGGTAACAGAGCATCAGGGATTTAACTCTTCCAATAAATTCAGTCAGGCGCGGATCGAAAGTCTGGGAAAAACTTTCTACAAAGGTGCTCCTGAGAGACTTCTGGCAAAAGCGAAATTATACATGGATCAGGACGGCAGGATCCAGAAGATGGACAAAGCTGTTCTGGACAGAAAGATTGATGAGCTGGCCGGTAAAGCCATGCGTGTGCTTGCTTTCGGATACTCTGAGAGTAAGATGGTGGAAAACAGCATCAATGATGACGTAGTGATCATTGGTCTGGTAGGAATCCGTGATGATGTCCGTCCGGAAGCACGAGATGCGATCCGTGAGGTTCAGGGTGCCGGCATCCAGGTTGTTATGATCACAGGTGACAGACTGGAGACAGCCGTTGCCATTGCAAAAGATGCAGGACTTCTGCAGAATGCAAGTGACAGAGCATTATCTTCCGCACAGCTTAATGAGATGAGCGATGATGAAGTGAAGAAGATCATTCCGAATATCAGAGTGATCGCCAGAGCACTTCCTACCGATAAATCCAGAATGGTAAGGCTCTGTCAGGAAATGAATCTGGTAGTCGGTATGACCGGTGACGGTGTCAATGACTCTCCGGCATTAAAGAGAGCAGATGTTGGTTTTGCCATGGGAAGTGGTACCGAGGCTGCCAAGGAAGCCGGTGAGATCGTTATTCTGGATGATAACTTTAAATCCATTAAGGATGCAATCCTCTATGGAAGAACGATTTATCACAATATCCTGAAGTTCTGTAAGTTCCAGCTTGTGATCAATGTCACAGCGGTAGTTGTCAGTGCGCTGGCACCGTTCTTTGGCGTGGATGAGCCACTGAAAGTTACTCATCTTCTGTTCGTTAACCTGGTAATGGATGGTCTGGGAGCGATCATGCTTGGTAATGAACCGGCTCTTGAGAAATACATGACAGAGAAGCCGAGAAGAAGAGATGAGAGCATCATCAGCAAACAGATGATGGCCCAGATCCTGATCATGGGACTGTGGCTGACTGTGGTAAGTTTCGTATATCTGAAAGCTCCGTTCTTTAAGAACCTTTTCGGAAGCGAAGAACAGCATCTGACCGGTTACTTCGTACTGTTTATCATCAGTGCATTGTTTAACGGATTTAATGTCCGTGATGACGGTTTCGGAATTTTTAAAGGACTGGATGAAAATACCGGTTTCCTGAAAGTATTCTTTGGCATCATTCTGGTGCAGGCTGCAATCGTAAACGCTGCCCTGGTACCGCTGGCACCATTTAAGGTAATTGGAGAAATGTTCTCCTGTGTACCATTCGGAATCAAAGGATGGATCGCTGTGATCATCCTGGGAGCAACCATGATCCCTGTGGACATGCTTAGAAAACTGATTACGAAATCAAAATGATAAAATTAATGAGAAATGCAGTGCTTGCGGGCACTGCATTTCGTGTTTTATAATATGCGTGAAGAAATTTGCCAGGACAAATAAAAAATATCTGGTAGTATATTATAGGAAAGGTATTATGAGGATATAATTAGTGCCATTTGTGGCACTATTGGCACTAATCAGAGTATTATTTTGGCACTAATCAGGGATACATTGCTTCCCTGATTCTACAGTTATAGTAAAAATGAAATACAGGAGAAAGAGAGAACAATGGTAAAAGTAGATTTAATTACAGGTTTTCTTGGTTCAGGGAAGACGACATTTATCAGAAAGTATGCGCAGTATCTGATGGATGCAGGAAAGAATATCGGGATTCTGGAGAATGATTATGGGGCAGTGAATGTGGATATGATGCTGCTTCAGGATTTGATGGGTGATAACTGTGAACTGGAAATGATTTCCGGGGGATGCGATAAGGACTGCCACAGAAGGAGATTTAAGACGAAACTGATTGCTATGGGAATGTGTGGTTATAATCGTGTGATTGTGGAGCCGTCGGGGATTTTTGATGTGGATGAGTTTTTTGACATTCTTCATGAGGAGCCGCTGAACCGCTGGTATCAGATTGGAAATGTGATCGCAATTGTGGATTCGAAACTGGAGAGTGATCTGTCGGATGAGGCGGATTTTATTCTGGCTTCGGAAGTGGCAGATGCAGGGTGCATTGTGATGAGCAAGAGCCAGGATGCGTCACCGGAGGAGATTCAGGGGACGATTGAGCATGTGAATCATGCACTGGAAAAGGTGCATTGCAGCAGGAGATTTGGAAAAGATTTTGATGGCAGCGATGAAGCAGGAGTTAGAAACAATGTTATCCACAAAAACTGGAATGAGATGTCGAAAGAGGACTTTGACCAGATTGCGGATTGTGGATATGAGATGGCAAGTTACCGGAAACCGGAGTTTGAGGCGGAGGATGCGTTTACTTCTCTGTACTTTATGAATGTGAAGATGACGGAGAAGGAACTGAGAGAGGCTGCTGAGAAGATTTTGTCTGATCCGGCATGTGGGCATGTATTTCGTATGAAGGGATTTATGAGAGTAAGTGACGGGGAGAGTTCTGAAGAATCTGCTCAGACTCAGGAAAATGGACAGCATTGGATTGAATTAAATGCTACCAAGAATGAAATTACGATTCGTCCGCTTCATGTAGGGCAGGAGGTTCTGATCGTGATTGGGGAAGGGCTGCAGGAAGAGAAAATCAAGTCTTACCTGAAAATCTGAGATTTGAACGCAGGTCGCGAAGTGACTGCGTTCATGAGCAAGTAGCGAAGCGGATTGCGAATGTTCGCTTTACTTTACAAAAAGGGCACTTGAAAATTCAGGTGCCCCATTGTATAATCTACTTAGAAGATGACCGGAAGCGTGTTCCGGTTGCCCTCGGTAAATTTAATAAGTGAAGAAATTAAGCATCCTACCGCCCAAAGTTGGATGCTTATTTCTTTTTATGTTGATCTATGTAAGTTAATGCCGTAAAGATTACTAACAGTAAAGTAAGAACTTCCATTGTATTCATCTGGCATCACCCTCCTTTCGTGAAACTGGAGGGCAGGGGTCGAAACTTCGCATCCGGGTCTGTTCAATTATACTTGTTCAGTATAACGTGAAAAATAGAAGATATCAAGTACTTTACGTTCTATATTATTAAAAACAAAACAGGGTATGAAGTTCATCGTAATCTGATGAAACTTCATACCCTGTTCATTTATTTTTATGGAGTTTTGTAACCGTAAGGATTATTTGGTAAACAGATCAACCAGATCCTGAGCGTCGTCATAGCCCTGGGTCTTGAGTTCGTTTACGAACCATTCGTCTACACCATCAACGGCTTCCTTGAAGGAATCGATATCCATATCAGATTTCTCTGTGAATGTCACGCCGTTTTTGGATGTCCAGCGTTCTTTGATCTCGTTGTCGCTGGAACGGTTGATGTAACGTTCGTACTCAACTGCTTTCTGTCCACACTCGTCAACAACTGCCTGCTGTTCTGGTGTCAGGTCGTTGTAGATGTCTTCGTTGATGCAGAAGAACAGACAGTCATAAATCGCATCCCACATAGAGCAGTAAGGCTGAACTTCCTGAACGCTTGCTGCGTCGATAGCCGGAAGTGGGTTTTCCTCACCTTCAACTGTGTTCTGCTGGAGAGCTGTGTAAGTCTCGGACCAGTTCATGTTGGTAGCATCAGCGCCCCATCTCTTGTAGCATTCCATCAGAAGGTTGGAACCTGCTACACGGACTTTGAGGTTTTTCATATCATCAACAGATTTTACTTCATGCTTGCTGTTGGTCAGTTCACGGAAACCGTTCTCTGCGATACCCATGCAGTGGAGTCCGTATTCACCAAGGATTTCTTTCAGCTTTTCACCGGCTTCACCATCGAATTTCGCATCTGCATCTGAGTAAGAATCATAGATGAACGGAAGTGATACGACGTTGAAACGTGGGTCAAATGCGGAGTAGATCAGGTTGGAATGCATGGAGATCTGAACCGGATCGCCATTCATCAGAGCCTGAATACCTTCGGACTGGTTACCGTTTGTAAGCTGGTCAGCTGCATAAATGTTGACTTTGACTTTGCCGCCGGTAGCTTTTTCCATCAGTTCACCGAACTTACGTCCACCGTCTGCCCATGTACTTGTCTCAGTAGTGGAGCATGCGAAGTTCCAGGTTGTTTCCGGCCAGTCGAGGTCACTGTAATCTTCCACTGTGTTGAAAGATTCTTTTGTGAAAAGGTCAACCAGATCCTGAGCATCGTCATATCCCTGGCTTTCCAGTTCGTTTACGAACCATTCGTCTACACCCTCAACTGCTTCTTTGAAAGAGTCGATGTCCATGTCTTCTTTTTCTGTAAATGTTACACCATTCTGGCTTGCCCAGCGTTCTTTGATCTCATCGTCTCCGGAACGGTTGATGTAACGTTCGTATTCAACTGCTTTCTGTCCTGCTTCGTCAACTACTTTCTGCTGTTCCGGTGTCAGACCATTGTAGATGTCTTCGTTGATACAGAAGAACAGGCAGTCATAAATTGCATCCCACATAGAGCAGTAAGGCTGAACTTCCTGAACACTTGCTGCATCGATAGCTGGCAGTGGGTTTTCCTCACCTTCAACTGTGTTCTGCTGAAGTGCTGTATAAGTTTCGGACCAGTTCATGTTAGTGGCATCAGCGCCCCATCTCTTGTAGCATTCCATCAGAAGGTTGGAACCTGCTACAC
>ERZ824473.926-NODE-926-length-46774-cov-18.187675_pt1 | contig 46774 bp, 46 predicted proteins | sample MGYA00519874_ERZ824473 | MGnify/ENA primary metagenome ERZ824473 (study PRJEB31778, sample SAMEA3449151) | human gut metagenome | biome: human gut; feature: human-associated habitat; material: faeces | place: United Kingdom | collected 2010/2012 ... | reverse complement strand
AGATGGCGGAAAAGGCATCGCCAGACGCGCCGCCGAATTGTGCGGTGGTGCCTTAACAATTAGCAATGAGCTATTAGGAATGAAGGGCAGTATGCAGCGAACAGAAGAGTTCAATGCAGTTCCTTCAGCGGAATTGGTTCTGCCGGAACGCCGCCGAAGTTCCCCAGCGGGAGACAGAGCCAAATCACATCGTGCCACGCATGGTGCTTGTAGCCGGTCTTTTCCCAGATGCCGATGTCGTGGAAGCCCAGCGAATGATGCAGCCCGATGCTGCGGTCGTTTGGCAGCGTAATGCAGGAGTAGGCGTTCATGTAGCCCTGCCGCGTCAGCAGCTGGATGCACTCGGTCATCAGGGCCTTGCCTATGCCGTGTCCCTCAAAGCCGGGGCGCAGGTAGACCGTCAGCTCCACATCCCAGCGGAAAGCCCCGCGAGAACGCAATTCATGGGCAAAAATAAAGCCGGATAACTGACCATCATCTGTTTCTGCGACCAGAAAGGGATATTTTTCCGCTACAATCATATTGGCGTAGATTTGGGGAGTGGAATGCTCCAGCGCAAATGTGATGCAAGTGTTGTCCACATAGTAATTGTAAATGTCCGCAATCAGCGGCGCATCGGTAACTTTTGCGGATCGAAGCATGAAATTCGCTCCTTTCCGATGTTTTTGCCATATGATAGCACGGAAAGAGGAAAAGTGCAAGCTGCCAAAAGCAGAAATCTCGTTATTTTCTGAAATAGCTTGCAGGAAAGTGCTCAAAAGTGTCGAATGTTCTTATATAAGTATGATTTTTGGAGGGCAATGCGGCGATGACGCTGAATGATACGATTCGTGCGCTTCGACGGGAGCGGGGCATGACGCAGGAACAGCTGGCGGAAGCCATGAATGTATCTGCCGCCGCCGTGTCGAAGTGGGAGAACGGGCAGAGCGTGCCGGATATTCTGGTACTCACCGCGCTGGCGGATTTCTTCGAGGTGTCGCTGGATGCGCTTGTGGGTTACACCGTTCAGGCGCACCGCCGGGGCGACATGGTCGCGCGAATCCGCCAGCTGGTTGTGCAGAAGAAGCACACCGAAGCGACGCGCGCGGCACGAGAAGCGCTCCGCCGCTATCCCAACAGCTTCGATGTCGTCTATGAAGCGACGCAGGCGTATGGTTATTCCGGCATGGAGCAGAACCGCCCGGAGGATTTGCGCAAGGCGCTTTCGCTTGCTGAACGCGCGATGGTGCTGATTAATCAGGATCAGGAGCGGGAGAAACATATCCGCCCCGAATCCATCTGGTCGCTCATGGGCAATTATCATGCGCACCTGAATGAGTATGACGAGGCGATTCGCTGCTATGAAAACGGCAATGTCGCGGAAGTGAACGACATTGCTATTGCCAACAGCCAGACGGAACTGGGCTGCTATGACCATGCGCTGCCGAAGCTCTCGCGCGGGCTTGTCGTCAGCGTGATTCGCCTGTTCAATGCCGCGACGGGCGCTATGAACTGCCTGATAGCTTCCGGTCGGCAGCAGGACGCGATTGCGCTGGCATCGTGGCTCTGCCGCGCGCTCGATGGCATGGAAAGCGCGTCGGGCAGTTATATTTGGAAGATGAAAACAATTCTGTACACCAATTCCGCACGGGCCATGGTGCGCATGGGGCGCATGAACGACGCGGAATTGCAGCTGCGGCAGGCGATTCACTGCGCTCGCCGCTTCGATGCCGCACCGAGCTACAGCGTGAACGGCTTCCGCTTCTACTGGGGCGAGGAAAAGTCGATTCTGGACATTACAGGCGAAACGGCAATGAGCGCGATTGAACGGTGCATTGACCGCAATGATGATGCCCGCGCGGAACTGCGGGAAATCTTTGCGCGCTTACAGGCATAATTTGAATTGCACTTTTGATGCAGAGGGTTTTGCCTCTGTGGAGGCGCGGAGAGGACACCCTGTTCATCCCGCGCCTCCACTTCGGAACTCGCAATGCTTGGGGGAAAATTCAAATAAAATTTCCTGCCGGATGAAAGGAGAATGTTCATGCTGCACGCGAATCCGCTGCTGCGGGATATCAGCTGCGACAAGAAATTCATTACCGTTGGTGAAATCATGCTCCGCCTGACGCCGCCGAACTACGAGAAGCTCCGCATGGCGAACAACTTTGAGGCATCCTACGGTGGTTCGGAGGCAAACATTGCGCTGGCGCTGGCGAATTTGGGCATCGACAGCACGTTCTTCTCGGTTGTGCCGAATAACTCGCTGGGCAAGTCGGCAGTGCGTTTGCTGCGCTCCAACGATGTGCACTGCACGCCGATGATTCTCTCCACGCCGGAGGAAACGCCGTCGCACCGGCTGGGCACATACTATCTGGAGACGGGCTATGGCGTTCGGCCGAGCAAGGTGATTTACGACCGCAAGCATTCCGCTATGGCGGAATATGACTTTTCGGATGTGGACTTGTCCGCGCTGCTGGATGGCTTTGACTGGCTGCACCTGTCCGGCATCACGCCGGCGCTGGGCGAGAACTGCGCACAGCTGACGCTTGATTTGCTGCGCGTGGCGAAAGAAAAGAACATGACCGTCTCCTTTGACGGGAATTTCCGCTCGGCGCTGTGGACGTGGGAACAGGCGCGTGATTTCTGCACGCAGTGCCTGCCGTATGTGGACATTCTGTTGGGGATTGAGCCGTATCACCTCTGGAAGGATGAAAGCGATCACAGCAAGGGCGACTGGAAGGACGGCGTACCGCTTCAGCCCTCTTACGAGGAGCAGGACGAGGTGTTCCAGCACTTTGTGGAGCGCTACCCGAACTTGAAGTGCATTGCGCGGCATGTCCGCTATGCGCATTCCGGCTCGGAGAACAGCTTGAAGGCGTTCATGTGGTATGATGGGCATACGTTTGAGTCGAAGCTGTTCACCTTCACGATTCTTGACCGTGTCGGCGGCGGCGACGCGTTTGCGTCCGGTCTGATTTACGCCATGCTGCACGATTACAAGCCGATGGATATGCTGAATTTCGCCGTTGCGTCCAGCGTCATCAAGCACACCATCCACGGCGACGCGAACATCACTGACGATGTGAAGTCCATCCGCAATCTGGCGGACATGAACTACGACATCAGAAGGTGACGCAAGGGGCTTCGCCCTTTGACCCCACCAGAGGCTCTGCCTCTGGACTCCGGCAGGGGGACTTCGTCCCGTTTCATTTGCCCTGCACCCGCGAAGGGGCTTCGCCCCTCTCGACACCCATCTCGCGATTGAGTTGGTCTCACTTTCATGCTTCTTCCGCGTGTTTATCCGGGAGCGGAAACGCAGCAGTTGCAACCTACAAAAAAATCAGCAAAAAAGGCAGGAATCACACCATGCAGGAACTTCAGCAGCGCATTCTTCAAGACGGTGACATCCTCCCCGGCGGCGTTGTCCGCGTCGAGCGCTTCCTCAACCACCGCGTTGATACCGCCCTCGCACGCCATATTGGGCAGGCGTTCGCGGACGCTTTCCGCAATGACCAGATTGACTGCATCCTCACCGTCGAAGCCAGCGGCATCATCTTTGCCATGACCACTGCGCTGGCGATGGGTGACCTGCCCGTCATTATCGCCAAAAAGGGTCAGCGCCGCAACCTTGGCGATGATGTGTATACCGCTGATGTGTTCTCCTTCACCCACCAGACGACCAGCACCATCCACGTTGGCAAGCGTTGTCTGGAAAAGGGACAGCGTGTGCTGCTGATTGATGATTTCCTTGCTAACGGCGAAGCGCTCAAAGGCTTGATGGACATTTGCCGTCAGGCGGAGTGCCATCCTGTTGGTGCGGGTATCTGCATTGAGAAGTGCTTCCAGCCCGGCGGCGAAACGCTGCGTGGGATGGGCTTGAAGGTGGTTTCGCTGGCAGCGGTGGAAAAGACGGAGAACGGCGAAATCCGCTTCCTCGGAGAGGAGTAACGCAGCAAACGCCGCCACACGCCCGCAAAGGGCATCAGGAGCGTTTGCAGACACAGAATCAAGGAAATAGCCCTCCACAGCATCATCGCCTGTGGAGGGCATTTCTGTGTGCTTATCACTATTCCGCTTCTTCGGATAAACACGCGGGCATAGCCTGATAGTGTCACCAACTCAATCGCGCGAAAGGGTCAAGGGAGGAACTCCCTTGCAGGGTGCAGGGACAGCGTCCCTGCCAGGGTCAAGGGGCAGCGCCCCTTGGGTTCCCCCAATAAACACGCGGAAGTAGTATGCAGAAGTTACCAACTCAATCGCGCGAAAGGGTCAAGGGAGAAACTCCCTTGCGGGGTCAAGGGGCAGCGCCCCTTGGGTCTCCCCTACTCCCTTTCGATTTCGTCCCGTAATAAAGCGACGGCTTTCTTTTCGACACGGGAGACGTAGCTTCGGGAAATGCCTAAGCGGCGCGCAATTTCGTGCTGGGGATGCTGACGGCCGTCGGTCAGCCCGTAGCGCAATTCCAAAACGAAACGCTCACGCGCGGGGAGACGGTGCAGTACCTGCTGTACTTTTCCCGCTGTCACGCGGCGGATGACCGTGTTTTCCAACTCGTCCGCGTCCGTGCCGAGAATGTCCTGATAGGTGATGTCGTTGCCTTCGCCATCGCTGCCTACCGGGTCGGAAAGCGACACGTCCCCGCGCCGCTTCCGGCTTGTGCGCAGCGTCATCAGGATTTCGTTCTCGATGCACCGCGCCGCGTATGTCCCCAGCGGCGTTCCCGATGCGGATTTGAAGCTGTCCACCGCCTTAATCAGCCCAATCACGCCGATGGAAATCAGGTCGTCCGCGCCGTAGCCGGGAATCTGGTACTTCCGCGCAATGTGGCTCACCAAACGCAGGTTGTGCGTAATCAGCTCCTGCCGCGCGTTGTGGTCGCCCGCGTCCAATTTCCCAATCAGTTCGGCTTCCTCCGCCCGATTCAGCGCCGGCGGAAACTCCGATCGCCCGGTGATGTATCCCAGAAAAAACAGACATTGCTGCATCAGCAGCGCAAGCAGCTCCAGCATATGCATCCCTCCGCGCAGAGATTATGCGCCGCGCCGGAAAAGTATCACCCGTGCATTGACAAGCGCCCTCTTTCGCGGCTATAATGGAAGAAAGCTGGACAAATCAGGAAAGGCGGAAACAACGATGAAGCAGATGGGAAAATGGCTCGTGACGGCAGTGCTGGCGCTGCTGATGATGATTCCGGCGGTGCTGGCGGAGGAAACGGCGTCCTTCATGACGCTGACCGTGCCCACGACGGCGCAGGAGATTGATTTGGGGCAGAATGTCGTGACGGATTACGACGCGCTGTGCCGCTTTCTGGATGAACTGCCGGACGTGCGCAAGGTAGATATGTTCGCCACAAAAATCAGCCGCAAGGATATTGAAATGCTGGCGGCGCGCTATCCGCAGGTGAAGTTCGGCTGGACGATGCGCGTGGGCGACCACCTCGTCCGCACCGATGCCACCGCGTTTTCCACGCTCCATAACAACCAGAGCGCGACGCACACCAGTGCGGAGCTTTCAGTACTCAAATACTGCACGGAGATGCTCGCGCTTGACATTGGGCATAATCAGGCGACGGACATTTCCTTCCTCGCGGAAATGCCCCAACTGCGCGTGCTGATTATCGCCTGCAATAAGGTGGAGGATATCTCCCCCTTGGCGAACCTGACGAATCTGGAGTATCTGGAGGTTTTCAAGAACAAGATTCGCGATATTTCTCCCCTTTCCGGGCTGACGAATCTGATTGACCTCAATATCTGCTTCAACTACGTCAAGGACTGGACACCGCTGGAAAACTTGACGCAGCTGGAGCGCCTGTGGGTTTACAACTCCAATAACTACATGGAGAATGACCCGATTCCCAAGGAAGTTGTGCGCTCGCTAAAGGAACATCTGCCCAATACTTATGTTGATTCCAAGTCGTACTCCACCAGCGGTGGCTGGCGTGAGCATGACCGCTATCAGATTGTCTACAAGATGTTCAAGAGCGGCGAATACATCCCGTTTGCGCAAAGTCCCGCGACACTTGCGCCGGGTGAAACGCCTGCCCCGACGGGTGTGCCGACGCCGACACCTGTGCCGACTGCCACGCCGGAACCTACCGCCACCCCCGCCCCGACGGTTCGCTATGCCAACATGACGTTCGACCGCGACGCGGAAACGATTGATCTGGGCAAAACCGTCGTGTCGGATTTCAAGAAGCTGACGGCGTTTCTGGACGAGCTGCCGAACCTGAAAAAGTGCGATATGTATGGCACGAAGATGAAGCGCGCAGACATGAAAATGCTCTCGGAACGCTATCCGCAGGTGGAGTTCGGCTGGACGATGTACGTTGGCGACCACCTCGTCCGCACGGATGTGACGGCGTTCTCCACCCAGCATACCTATCAGAGCAAGTTCCATACCAGTAAGACGTTCTCGGTACTTAAATACTGCCACAATCTGGTTGCACTGGACATTGGGCACAACGAGGTCAGCGATCTGTCCTTCTTGGAGGATTTGCCGCAATTGAAGGTGCTGATTCTCGCGGCGAATAATATCACGGATATTACCCCGCTGGCAAAGCTGGAAAATCTGGAATATCTCGAATTGTTCCTCAACCACATTTCCGACTTGACCCCGCTGGAGGGGCTGACGCACCTGCGCGACCTCAACCTGTGCTATAACAGCATCAAGGACTGGTCGCCGCTGGAGAATATGCCGTGGTTGGAGCGCCTGTGGCTGAATTACAGCGGCAAGTACGCGCGGATTGACCCCGTTCCGGCGGAGGTTATCGCCCAACTCAAGGAAAAGCTGCCGAACACAGAAATCAATACAACCGCTGCGCATTCCACGGCGGATGGCTGGCGTTCCCATGCGCGCTCGACGCTGGTGGGCGATATGTTCCGCAAGGGGATCTATGTCCCGTTCGAGGATTGAGATGAACCCTTGCGCCGCGGGCGAAAATATGGTATGATAGCCGTTGGAAATCGAAGCATAGCGTATAAGGAGTTATGAGCTTTATGGATATGAAAACGAAACTCGCCGGACTGATGGCGCAGTGCTTGACCGACACATGGCCGGACGCGCAGGGTCTGCCGACGGCGGAGGAAATCCGCGGTCTGCTCGCCGTGCCGCCTGACCCGAAAATGGGCGACTACGCGCTGCCGGTGTTCCGTCTGGCGAAAGCACTGCGGATGGCACCGCCGAAAATCGCCACGACCGTGGTCGAAAAGTGGTCGCATGAGGACGTTGCGCGTGCAGAAGCCGTCAACGGCTATGTGAACTTCTTCCTCAACCGCGTCAATTTCGCGGCGGAAACGCTTGAAAGCGTGCTCAAGGCGGGAGAAAACTATGGCTCGTCCGACATGGGCAACGGCAAGACGATTTGTCTTGATTATTCCTCTATCAATATCGCCAAACGTTTCCATATCGGGCATTTGTCCACCACGATGATTGGTCACAGTCTGCGCCGCATCTATGATTTCCTTGGCTACAAGACCGTCGGCATCAACCATTTGGGCGACTGGGGAACGCAGTTTGGCAAGATGATCTGCGCCTATAAGCTCTGGGGCAATGAGGAAGAAGTGGAAAAGGGCGGCGTGAATGAACTGGTGCGCCTGTACGTCAAGTTCCACGAGGAGGCCGAGAAAGACCCCGCGCTGGACGATCAGGGCCGTGCGTGGTTCAAGAAGATTGAGGATGGCGACAAGGAAGCCATGCGCATTTTCAACTGGTTCAAGGCACTCACCCTCCGCGATACCGAGCGCGTTTATAAGCTGCTGGGCGTTACGTTTGACTCCTATGCAGGCGAATCGTTCTATAACGACAAGATGGATCGTGTTATCAACGAGCTGAAGGAAAAAAAACTGCTGACCATCTCCGAGGGCGCGTCTATCGTTGATTTGAGCGAGGACAACATGTCCCCCTGCATCATCCTCCGCTCCGACGGCGCGACGCTTTACGCCACCCGCGACCTTGCGGCGGCCATCTATCGCCATGACACCTATCATTTCGATAAGTGCCTGTACGTCGTGGCGTATCAGCAGGATTTGCACTTCCGCCAGATTTTCCGTGTGCTGGAAAAGATGGGCTACGAATGGGCGAAGGACTGCGTGCATGTCGCGTTCGGCATGATTTCCTACGAGGGGCAGGCACTCTCCACCCGCAAGGGGCACGTCGTCTATCTGGAGGATCTGCTGGAGCAGGCGCAGAAGAAAGCGCTGGACATCATCAACGAAAAATCCCCGAACCTGCCGAACAAGGAGGATGTTGCGCGTCAGGTCGGCATTGGCGCGGTTGTCTATACCGATTTGAGCAACAACCGAATCAAGGACGTTGATTTCTGCTGGGATCGCGCGCTGAATTTCGACGGTGAAAGCGGTCCGTATGTGCAGTACACGCACACGCGCTGCTGCTCTGTCCTGCGCAAGGCGGCGGAAATGTCCCTGCCCGAAGCGGATATGAACGCGCTGACGGACGACGAGGCACAGGCGCTCCTGCGCCTGCTGGGGCGCTTCCCGGATGTCATTAAGGAAGCGGCGGAGAAGTATGAGCCGTCAATGATTACCCGCGCTGTGACGGATATTGCGCAGGCGTATAATAAGTTCTATTATGAGCATCGGATTCTGGATGGTGAACCGGCGACGGCCGCCGCGCGCGTGGCGCTGACGAAGGCGACGAAGGATGTTATTAAGACGGGGCTGTGGCTGATTGGCATCGAAGCACCCGAACGCATGTAAGAAAAAAGAAGAAACGCACGGAAGGCGTATGGAAGAAAAACCAACACAATCGCGCGTGAATTCTTTTTCTGCCCGAATAGGCAGGAAAAAGCGACTGCATTGTAGAATACCTGATTGTTTGCTAATGAACAGAGGTCAGTCTCTCTGTTCAGAAAAAAATCAAAAAAAGGAGTGAAGCACATGGCAGAGATGCTCGAATTCAAGTTCGACACGCAGCTGCTCATCGAAGGGCACGACCTCGACGAGGACGAAATCAACGACTATATCACGGAGCATTTCAAGGGCGACTGTCTGCTGGCAGTGGGGGACGATGAATTGATTAAGATTCACTTCCACACGAACGAACCGTGGAAGGTGCTGGAATACTGCGCGTCGCTGGGTGAAATCCACGACATTGTGGTGGAGAACATGCAGCTGCAGAGCGAAGGTCAGCACGGCTAATTGCACACAATATAAAGGGGCGCTGTCCGGCTTGGTGGTCGGAACAGCGCCCTGCTTATGTGATATGATTTTCCAAACGACAGTGCATCATAATTGCGGAATGTCATTTTCTCTGCTTGGCGGGAAGATGGCAATGCCGTTTGAAAATCGTTTATATTAGGGCAACACCGCACAACGCGGCGATGTCACCTTATACTATTTCCAGATTCACCTGCGCCATCTGCTTGCGCCTTTTCCCTTCTGGCGTCCGCTCATTCCACTTAGCGTAGCGCTGCTACGCTGCGTTTCATTCACGTTAGCCAGAATGAAAAATTCGCGGCGCATCTTGGCGCATTCTTATCTGAAAATAGTATTAAACGTTCAGGTGTGCCTTCTTCAAGCGGCTGGAAATCATCGGGCCAATCAGCACGACAATCACCATCTTCACGATGTCCAGCGGAATGAACGGATAGACGCAGATGGCCAGCGCCGCGCTCGCTGTCTTGCCTGCCTGTACGCAGAACCAGACCGTGCCAATCAGGTACAGCACGACTTCACCCGCGACCATTGCCAGCAGGTGCAGCCACCACTTGTCGCTCTTGCTCATCAGGAAGCCCGCCAGCGCCACCATCGGGATATAGCCGACGATGTAGCCGCCCGTCGCGCCCGCCAGCTTCGACACGCCGCCCGTGAAGCCGCTGAACACCGGCACACCGACCAGCCCCAGCAGGATGTACAGGCAGACGCTGATGGTCGCCTTCTTCCAGCCCAGCACATAAATCGACAGGAACAGCACCAGCGTCGCCATGCTAATCGGCACAGGGCCAATCGGCAGCGAGAGCGGCGCAAGCACGCAGATAACCGCCGTCATCAGCGCAATTGCGACCAAGGTATAGGTCGTGTTTTTTGTAGAAGCCGTCTTTTCCATCGTCGGGAATCCTCCTTGCGTAAACCAAAATGCGGTTTTGAGTTTACCATAGTTTCGGACGTTTGTCAACTGCTTTTTGCGCTTTGGTTGACGATGCGGAGTTTTTCGCCCTTCCTTTTTTTCTCGAAATGTGGTACACTTGAGGCACCGCCGCACAATTCGGCGGCGCGTCTGGCGATGCCTTTTCCGCCATCTGCGGCATGCAAATTTCTCGATTTACCTCCAGTAAACCTTCGAAATTTGCATTTGCATCTGACGAAAAATCCATTCGCCAGCCGACCACCTCATTTGCGCGGTGTTACCTTAATGCCGTTAAGTGCTATCATTCGACCTGAAAAGGAGCGATTTTTATGGATTATAATCAGGCTGCCCTGCAAATGCACGAGGAACACCACGGCAAAGTTGCCGTACAGAGCAAGGTGAAGGTCGAGAACCGCGATGACCTGTCCACCGCGTATACCCCCGGCGTGGCAGAACCCTGCCGCCGCATTCATGCTGACCCGCGCGATGTGTACCGCTACACCGCCAAGGGCAATCTGGTTGCGGTGGTGTCCGACGGCACGGCGGTGCTGGGGCTGGGCGACATCGGCCCGCTGGCGGCGATGCCTGTCATGGAGGGCAAGGCGATTCTGTTCAAGGAATTTGCGGACGTAGATGCATTCCCGATTTGTCTGGATACGAAGGACGTGGACGAAATTGTGCGGACGGTGAAGGCAATTGCGCCGACGTTCGGCGGCATCAATCTGGAGGATATTTCCGCGCCGCGCTGCTTTGAAATCGAAAGCCGCCTGCGCAAGGAACTGGATATTCCCGTTTTCCACGACGACCAGCACGGCACGGCGATTGTCGTCTCCGCGGGTCTGCTGAACGCGCTGCGGCTGGTTGGCAAGAAGATGGAGGATGTGAACATCGTCATCAACGGCGCGGGCAGCGCGGGCATCTCCATCGCCAAGCTCCTGCTGCAATTCGGCGCGGGCAACATCGTGCTGGTGGACCGGGCGGGCGCGGTCAGCGTGGACGAGGAATGGCTGAATCCGGCGCAGCGCAAGATGGCGGAAATCACGAACCGGCACAACGAGCGCGGTTCGCTGGCGGACGTGATGAAGGGCAAGGACGTGTTTATCGGCGTCTCCGCCCCGAAAATCGTCACGGCGGAAATGGTTTCGACGATGGCGAAGGATGCGATTGTGTTCGCAATGGCGAATCCCACGCCGGAAATCATGCCGGAAGAGGCCGCAAAGGGCGGTGCGCGCGTCATTGCGACTGGGCGCAGCGACTATCCGAACCAAATCAACAACGTGCTGGTTTTCCCCGGCATTTTCCGCGGTGCGCTGGACGCACAGGCGACAGATATTACGGAGGAAATGAAGCTCTCCGCCGCCCGCGCGATTGCGTCTATCGTTTCGGACGATGAGCTGAAAGAGGACTACATCATCCCCGGCGCGTTCGACAAGCGCGTCGCCCCTGCCGTCGCGAAGGCGGTCATGGACTGCGCGAAAGCATCCGGCATCAGCAAATTGGGAAAATAAATGTTTTTACGTCGCAGCGCTCTCGGCAGTATTCAAGCAGAATACATCCTACATTTTGTTTGAATAACCCCAAAAGTGGCGACAACGAAGGTTCCCAAAGGACAATCAGAAAGCCCTTTGGTCGCGTCCACAGGCGCAAAATTCCCTGCGATTGAAAGAAGCACCTTCTTTCGGAGAAAACAACATGATTGCAGAAATTCTATGTGTCGGCACGGAACTCCTGATGGGGCAAGTCCTCAACACCAACGCGCAGTTCCTCTCGCGCCGCCTGTCCGCGCTGGGTATCACGCAGCAGCACCAAACCGTCGTGGGCGATAATGCGCAGCGATTGGAGGACGCCTACCGCCTTGCGCTCAGCCGCGCGGATATCGTCATTACCTCCGGCGGCCTCGGCCCGACGGTCGATGATATCACCAAGCGCGTGGCGGCAAAGGTTGCGGGCAAGGAGCTTGTCCTCTTCCCGGAAGCGGAGGAGATGGTTTGCACCCGCTTCCAGCAGTATCACCGCAACATGACCCTCAACAACCTTTCTCAGGCTATGTTCACGGCGGATTCTACGCTGCTGATGAACCCGAACGGCACAGCCCCCGGCGCGATTGTCCCGATGGGTGATGGAAAAGTCGTTATCCACCTGCCCGGCCCGCCCTGCGAGCTGGAGCCGATGTTCACCGCATCGGTCGAGCCGTACTTGATGGCGCGGTCAGGGCGCGCGCTGGTGAGCCGGTATGTGCGCATCTTCGGCATGGGTGAATCCGAGGTGGACACGCGCCTGCGCGACTTGGAGAACGGAGAGAATCCGACGTTATCGCCCTACTGCTCCTTAGGCGAGGTGCAGCTGCGCGCAACGGCAAGCGCTGATACGGCGGAGAAGGCGCTGGCGCTGCTGACACCGCTTTTGGCGGAGGTCAAGGCGCGTCTGGGCAATGTTGTGTACGCGATTGAGGAAACAGATGGCGGTTCACTGGCGAAAACGGCGATTGAGACGCTGCGGGCGCGGGGCATGACGTGCGCGACGTGCGAAAGTCTGACGGGCGGCAAGGTGGTTGCGGCGCTGGTGGATATTCCGGGCGCATCGGCGGTTGTCCGCGCGGGGCTGGTGACGTACCAGACGGACACGAAGACGATTCTGGCGGACGTGCCTGCGGAGGTCATCGAGCGTTTCGGCGTGGTGAGTGTGGAGACGGCGTGCGCAATGGCGGAAGGCACGCGGAAGCGGCTGGGTGTGGACATTGCGGTGAGTACGACGGGCGTCGCGGGGCCGGACGGCGGGACGGAGAACTGTCCGGTGGGGACGGTGTGCGTCGGCGTATCGGCGGCGGGCGGCACGAGCGCGGTTCGATTGGCGCTCTCCGGCAACCGCGAGCGCATCCGCACGCTGGCAATGAAGCACGCGCTGCACACGCTGATTGAAAAGGCAAGATAAGAAAGCAGGCTCATGCCCGGTGATTTGGGGGCATGAGCCTGTTTTTATGGAGTTGTAGAAAAATTGTTAGGAGGATGGCTTTCGTGCTTCGCGGTCGCGCCCATTTGGCGCGACAATGTGCAAGTGGTGGGGAATACTATTTCCAGATTCACCTGCGCCATCTGCTTGCGCCTTTTCCCTTCTGGCGTCCGCTCATTCCACTTAGCGTAGCGCTGCTACGCTGCGTTTCATTCACGTTAGCCAGAATGAAAAATTCGCGGCGCATCTTGGCGCATTCTTATCTGGAAATAGTATAAAGCGAGTTGGGGGGCGCATCTGCGGATGCGCAAAGTTACTGGCAGGGACGCTTCGCTGCCTGCGCTTTTGCGGGCTTCTTCCTTTGAATTGGTCGCCCGTGGAGCAGTTGGGGCGTTGCCCCAAACCCCACCAGAGGCGCTGCCTCTGGACTCCGCAAGGGGCAACGCCCCTTGACCCTTTTTCGCGATTGAGTTGTTTTCTCTTCCCTTACTTCTTCCGCGTGTTGCTCTTTTGGGCGGTATCCCTATCCCTTACCACTTCATGAACCAAGTCGAAATATACCCGGTCTTGCCATCAACCTCAACCTTGCACCAATCCGTGCCGTGCTCCAGCACCTTCACTTCCGTACCCACCGGCACGCGCGCAAGTACTTCCGCATTCAGCGACGCACCCTTGCGGAAATTCACATAGCTGCCGCCGTTGACATTCCACAGCTTTGCCGTGAACGGCTTCACTTCGCCCGCTCCCCCGCTCACCTTCAAATACTGCTTCATCATGTAGCCGATCTTGCCGTCCGTCACCTGTACTTTGACCCACTTGCTGTCCACATTGCCCAGAATCGTCACCTTTGTGCCGTTGTGATAGTATGCCAGCACCTGCGCGTCGAGGTTCGGTTCGCGGCGCAGATTCAGCACCTGCGTGCTTTTCGGGTTATGAACGACAGCCGCCGTGCCGGACACGCTGCCGGAAGAAGAACCGAAGTTCAGGTACTTCGTTGCTACATAGCCCTCACGGTTGCCGACCTTGACGCGGCTCCAAGGGCTGCTCTTCTGCAGAACGCTGACGGACTGACCGTTCTTGATCGCCATGATAATCGTGCCGTTCATGTTCGGCTGCTCACGCAGGTTCAGCCCCGTGCCGGTGTTGGTGCGGACGGTCGCGGAGATAGCGCTGTCAGCGCTATTCAGGTACTTTGCCAACATGTAGCCGGTTTTGCCGTTCACGCTGACACGATGCCATTCGCTGCCCGCTTTGATGATTTCCACCAGCGTCCCGGTGGGGTACTGCCCCAGCACCTTCGCGTCCAGCGACGCGGTTTCGCGCAGGTTCAGCGCGCCGCCCTTGACGAGCGCACTCTCGGTCGTTTCTGCCATCGCCATGCCGCTCAGCGCGAGCATCGCCGCCGCGCTCAGACCAGCCACACGAGTCAGATTCTTCTTGTTCATGGATTGTTGCCTCCTTTTGCTTTCCATGGAAGAAAGGTTGTGCTTTTGAAGCGGTGTTTCTTTCCGCTTCACCCATCCAACGACAGGGGGCGGATGTTCGTTGCTGGCGCATTTTGGGAGATTTGGCGGATGCGCTGGAAACAGCGTCGGATTCTTCCTGACTCTTGTGGCGCAAATCGAGAATTTTCCGCAGAATAGGTGGAATATTTTTCTGCAAATCGTCTTTTTCCGCGATTTTCTGCGCAAAGTTTACATTTTCCACACATTTCGAGGGTGTACAAGGGCGGATTTTTGCGGTACAATAGCATTGGTAAATCATATCGTTTCCGAAAAAAGGAGCGCTTGACGATGATGAAACGGATGTTCTGTCTGCTGCTGACGGTCTTGATGGGGGTAAGCTGCATCTTCGCATCGGCGGAAGATGCGCAGGACAACAGCGCGGATGCCCTGACGCTGGCGGAACTGCAAGCCTTCGCCGCGCGGATGCAGACGCTGGCAATGGCTTCTACGCCCCTGAACGACCCGGCGGATGCCAAGACCGAGGACGGCTATGCCTTCGAGTATTCCTTCGGCACGATTTATGCCGATTCGCCCGCGATGAGCATTGACACGCAGCTGCTTTCCATCGTCCTGACGAGCGCCGAAGAGCAGGGCCCGCGCGATATTCAGGTAGGCGACGAACTGTCCATCGTGCTGGAAGCAAATTACAGTGAGAACCCGTCTCTGCGCGGCAGCCGCGAATCCGCCGTGCTGTATGTGCTGGACTTGCTGCCGGAAAGCATGAGATGGGGCGAAGTGAAGCGCGACGGCCAGCGCGTGCAGACGGTGGAATACGCCGTGCATGAGCGCGTGGAAACCGATGGCGAGGGCTACACGGACACGGGCGTCATCTTTACGATGGAGGACAATATCGTCAGCGCGATTCGCGTTTACGGTCTGTCCGCGCGCACGACCGAGGCGGAAATCAGCACTGTGCGCGACAATCTCCGCTTCGATGCGCTCTTTGACGACTATGTGCAGGTTCCGTCGAGCTACAACGGCGCGGATTTGCCCATGTTTGACGGGACGGACTTGCAGTTCTCCGGCATTGACTTCATGAGCCTGACGCCGGAATCCGCTGCGGACGTGCTGGGAGACGTGATTGACGACGTGTGGGTGGAGAACGGCACAGACGGCTATGTGCGCACGATGACGTTCGCGGCGTGCGACATCACGTTCCTCTACGACGCGCAGAAGCAGAACCCGCAGGTGGAAATGCTGCTGATTGCCGCCGATGGCATGGAAGGCCCGCGCGCGAGCCGCATCGGTGACACTTTCGCGCAGGTATACAACCGTTTCCGCAATGACAACACCGCGATTGATGAGAACGACACTGAGCACCTTTACGGCGACGAAGAAAGCGGTCAGTACGGCGTGGTGGAGTACACCGTGGACGGCACGGTCATGCGCTTTGGTCTTGTCCTTGATGACGGCGTGCGCGTTGTTCTGCGCCTTGAATTCACCGCGTCCGTCCTCTCTGAAATCATGGTATATATTGAGTGAGGAGAGGCGCCAGATGCTCTGCCTCTGGACTCCGCAAGGGAGAATGAAACGGGACGAAGTCCCCTCCCTTGACCCTTCCGCGTGATGGAGTTGGTGACTTCTGCATATTTCTTCCGCGTGTTTATCTGGGAACGGGATATAGAAGCTACAATACCCCAAAGCTGGAAAGCCCCCCTCCTCGCCTCCGCGGAGGCGATTCCCCCTGCAACAAGAAAAATCAAGTAACAAAAATGCACGCTGCAAAGGAGGCATTTGCCCTTGAAGATTGATTTGAATAGCCCCGTCGAGGTCTGGCGCATTGATGCGCCCAATACCGGCTTCCCCTCCTGTGAGCTGACCCTGTTCAATCTCTCCGGACAGCAGGTCGTCTCCGTGGAAGTCACCCTCACCCTGCTTGATCCAGACGGACAGGAAATCACCCGCATCACTCACCGTGCGCACGGGCTGACCGGCGCACCCATGCGTACATTCTCCATGACCGTGCCGGTGGAAGAGCCCGCGAACGTCGGCGGCTGCGAAGCGATTATCGAGAAGGTTTGGTACGATAACAGCAGCATCTGGCGCCGCGGCAAAGAGCCACTGACGGAGTACACGCCGAATAACCTGCACCGCAGCACCGCGCTGAGTGAGCTGCGCGAGGTGGCAGGCAACATGGCGGCGGGATATCCCGAAATGCAGGGCGACCTATGGCTGTGCGTCTGCGGCCGTCCGAACCCCGTGTCTGTCGCGACGTGCGCCCGCTGCGGACGCGATAAGCGCGATGTGTTCACCCACTTCAGCAAAGAAGCGGTGGACGCCGTGATTGCCGCGCGCGAAAAGGCGACGGACGACCAGAACCGCGTCGCCGTGGAGGAAACATCAAAGCTGCAAGCCCAGCGTGAGCAGGAAGTGACCAAGCGCCGTCGGCACCGCCGCGTTGTGGCGGGGGCAGTTGCGCTGATTGTGCTGATTCTTGGCGGCGGCTACGGCATCATGTTCCACCTCCTGCCGCAGATGAAGTACAACGACGCGCAGACGGCGCTCACCAATGGTGAATATACCGCCGCGGCGGAGAAATTCGCGGAAATCAGCAGCTACAAAGATGCGGCGAACATGGTGGAGGAAAGCAATTACCGCCATGCGGAAGCCCTGCTGGACAGCGACAACGTGACAGCGGAGGATATTGCACAGGCGCGCACGCTGCTGGATACGCTGACGGACCAGACGCGCACGGACGACCTGCGCAAGTCTGCCGACTATCAGGAGGGTCTGCTACTGCTGAACGAGGGCAAGCTGGATGATGCCGAAAAGCTGTTCACGGCGCTGGGTGATTACGAAAATTCGCGGACGCAGCTGCAGGAAATCGCGTATCGCCGCCTATCCGCCGAAATGGAGACGGCGAGCGACTACGATGCCATCCGCGAAGGGCTGACCGCGCTGAACGGGTATCAGGACAGCGCAGCGCTCATCGAAAAAACGTGGTATCTGGAGGCGAAGAGCCTGCTGGAGGGCGACAATCCTGACCCGGTATCCGCCATTGCCTGTCTGGAGGAAATTCCGGATTACGAGGGCGCGGCGGAACTGGCGCGTCAGGCGCATTACGCCTATGGCAAGCAGCTGCAAGCGGCAGGAGAAACCGCAACCGCCGCCGAGCAGTTCTATCTTGCGAAGGGCTATGAGGATGCCGATGAACAGGCAAACGTCAGCTATTACGCTCCGGCGGTGAAGGCGCTGGAGGCTGGAAAATTCAAGGAAGCAGCGCGGCTGCTGCAGAACATCCGCGATTACAGCGATGCGGACGACCTGTGGAAGCAAGCTATCTATCAGCAGGCGCTGGTGGAAATGAAAGCGCTGGATTTCGATGCGGCGACGGCGCTGCTGAATCAGCTGCCGGCAGATTACAATGATGTCGCGACACTGCTGAAAGACTGCGTGTATCAGCCGGCGCAGATTGCGTATTCGCGCGGCGAGTATGAAGCTGCGATTGCCGGGTTTACGGCTGTTTCGGATTACTCCGAAGCGGCGGACATGATTCGTCTGTGCAACTACGATTGGGCGGCGAAGAAGGCGCAGGATGGCGATTACGACGGCGCAATCGCGCTGTATGAAGCCTTGGGCGACTACAAGGACAGCGCGCAGAAAATCAGCGAAGTGCGCACGATGAAGGCGCAGGCGCTTGCATCGACCGGCGCGCTGGACAATCTGCAGTCCGCCGCTGTCATCTACGCCGAATTGGGTGATGAAGCGAGCCTTGCCGCGACGCAGTACCAGCAGGCGGCGCTGCTGCTGCAAAATCAGCAGTACACCGAGGCGCGGGAGATTTTCGCCGCGCTGGGAACGTATGAGGATGCCGCGACGCAGTTGAAGGCGTGCGACTACGCCATTGCGCTGCAAAAGAAAGAAGCCGGACAGTTAGACGAAGCGGCGGCGCTGCTGGAAAGCATTTCCGGCTATTCCGACGCGGATGAACAGCTTAAAATCGTGCGCTATGCGCAGGGCGAAAAAGCTGTGGCGGATTCGCTTTCGCTGGCGGCAGCGCAGTTCTTCACGCAGGCGGGCGACTATTCCGATGCTGCCGATCGCGCCGCGGCGCAGTATGCCGCCTACTACGGCCCGATTGCCGACAGCGCCCGCGCACAGTACAATCAGCAGGAGTACACGGCGGTGGCTGACCTGCTGATGAATCTGGACATGGAGAATTTGCCCGCGGATTACGCCGATTTGCGCGATATTTTCCGCGAAAGCTGCTATCAGGCGGGCGAAAGCTATTATGCCGCCGGACAGGTGTATCAGGCGTACCCGTACTATCAGGAAATCAGCGACGAGCGCCGCGTGAAGGAGCGCCTGAAGGAAGCGTGCTATCTGGTGCTCGGCACATGGCAGGATACGGAAGGAAACGCCTACACGTTCAATCTCGATGGCACCTGCACACTTGCGGGCGAATCGCTGTATTTCGCGGTGGACGGGCTGACCATCCGCACCGGCGCATCCGCCGATTCGCTGACCGCTACGCATCAGCTGACCGGCATCAGCGCCACCAGCGCATGGCTCTTTGATCAGCGCAATGGGGCGAATGTGCGGATTCGGCTGACGAAGGTGGAGAAATAAGGACAGAAGAATGGGGCGTCTCTCTCGGAATGGAGAGGGACGCCCCATGATTTTTGGGTTACTTTTCGAGGAACAGCGCCCGCAGGCTGTCTTGGCGCTGATGCAGAATCCTGACGATGATTACCCGCTCATTGTCTTCCAGATAAAAGATGCAGTAGTTTTCGCACACAAGGTATCTGTATTCCGTATGAACAGACAGCAGTGCGTCCAGCGGACGACCACGCCCGGAGAACTTTTCGAGGGACTGGATGCTCTTTTTGAGACAGGCGATAATATGCTTGGCAGTGCTCGGATTGCACAGTTCATCCCGAATGTAGTTGCGAATGGCTATTATGTTGCGCTGCGCTTCTTTGGAAAGTGTCACCTTCGCCATACTCAACCTTCTTTCGGGTCTTGCTTTTCCTCATCCAGCCCGGCAAACGCCTCGTCGATGGTCAAAAGACCTTCCGTGCGGATGGATTCGACACCTTTAGCAAGTTCGGCAAGCAGCTTCACCGTCGCCTGAAGTTTCTCATGCTCTGCAAGGCTCTGTACTACATATTTGCCGCGTCCGTTCTTGGTGAGGTAGACGGTCGAACCGTTATCGCAATGGCTGAGAACCTCGGTATAGTTCTTCAAGTCAGAAATAGGGACGATGTTCGTCATGTTATCAACTCCCTTCGTCTGTATTATACCCGAATTTACCGTCAAATTCAACCCGAAATAATGGGACTTTTGTTTTACTTTTCTGCTTGAACTAATTGCTGATACATCTTCATGAGTGCCGCAACGCAGGTGCTTTCCGTCGTATCGCGGATAGAGAAGCCATAGGCTTGCATAACCGCCTTGTCGTTCTGCTGGTGTGCGCGGCGCAATTCCGGCGGCATGGTGCGTTCATCATACAGGTCAGCAAGGCTGTCATTGGGGTACAGATTTCGCGCATCCAGAATCGCTTGCGCCGTCTGCTTGATTTTCGCTCTCTGTTCGTCGGTTGGCGTAGGCCACGGGAAGTTGTTGTAGACAACATCGTTTGAATAACGGTAATCACTTTTAATTCGCCCGCAAACAGCACGCACCCACGCCATATGAACATTTGAAATCAAAATTCCAAAGTGGTATAAAGAAGAATGAGGAATCATGCTATTGGCATCTCCGCAAATCGCACTTTCTTCCATAAATCCAAACGGGATGTATCTACGGTTTTCAGATGTGTGCCGCGGAACTAAAATATAGGATGTTGAAGGTTGCCGCATTTCCATAAAACGTGTTGGATAATTTGCGTATTTTTGTGTAGCAAGTTTAGAACTTTCCAATCTGAACTTGCGGGTAGCATCTATGCGTGCCATAATCATAGGCATTGACTTTAGTTCTTTAGGTGATGCGCTTTCTAACCATAGACACCAACGTTTTTCATTGTGCAAAAACTCCTTTGCGCCATAAAAACGTTTAATATATTTCAGCGCTTCTGGTTCATGACTTAAAAATTCATCATACTCACTTTCTGTAAGCAAAAGATTCCCGCCGTCAACCGGACTACTGCCTTTTAGCATATCTGGCACATTGCAAAGCGGCTTATTTCTACTTTCCACAAAAATGTTCGGTGCATCCATTAAGTATGGATTGATATTCTTAACACTCTGCGCCCTTTCTGATGTAAACAGCCACTTTTCTCCGGTGAAAGGCGCAACACTAAACCCTACAATAACGCAATGTACTTGCGCTTTTAAGCTGGCTTCGCTGTCCCAGCGAAATGTGCGATGTGCAAAGTCAATATGGACACCGAAACGCTCATAAAGCGGTTTCCAAACGCCCGCCACCTGTTCACCTTGCGTGATAGAGTTGGTAGAAACAAAAGCGGTTCTGATGTCCGTATCCTGCATCAATTGTGCAGCTTTGAAATACCAGCCAGCAACATAGTCAATTTTTCCGGCAGTTTTATAAGGCTTGCCTTTTTCATCAACGTAGATTGCAAGAATATCTGCTTTCTGCTCTTTGCTCTGCAAAGAATACCCCACAAACGGCGGATTTCCCATAATATAGTTCAGCCGCCCTTTCGGCACGACACTTTCCCAATCCACCCGCAATGCGTTGCCTTCGAAGATGTTCACATAGGATTTCAGCGGCAGAAAATCAAGCGGCATATGCACGATTTCTTCCGTCTGCTTCATCATCTGGCTTTCGGCAATCCATAGCGCAGTTTTCGCAACCGTTGCCGCAAAGTCGTTGATTTCAATGCCGTAAAACTGCTGAATGCTTACCTTAATGGGTTCCAAAACAGTGCTGTCCGTTATTCCCCACATAATTTGCCCAGCAGTAATTTGATCACGTTGGTCTTTCGTCCGTCCTTCGCGGGCGTCAATCAAACTGCGGACAATTTCGTTTTCCATCCGCCGGAGGGATAGATACGTTTCCGTCAGGAAATTTCCCGAACCACAGGCGGGGTCAATCATGTTGCCGTCTTTGATACAGAGGGGTATGTATCCGGATATGCAAAAAGCCCAATAAAACAAGGACTTTCGAGGGTTTTCAATCTCCTCGGAAGTCCTTGCTCTATTGGGCATTATGTTGTTGGCTGTGTATGTCATGCACAGAAAAAGAAAACGCTACACGATTGCCGGGAGTATCGTGTAGCGTTATGCGGTTATCGTGTAGAGTTATAGGGTATCGTGTAGCGATTACAGGTTTAGGCTCGTCACCCAAGAATCCAGCATCTCGCGGCTGTAAGCACCTCGAAGCACTTTACCCTCCACCAGCTTCGCTCCGGGGCAACTGGGCGCAAGCCATTCGTTCGTCTTGCCCATGTCACTGCCACCTGAGGTAGCGAATGGTACGATAGTTTTTCCTGAAAAATTGTATGCTTCAAGGAATGTATTGATGATGGTCGGTGCTTTGTACCACCAAATCGGGAAACCAACAAAGATGATGTCGTATTCATCCATGTTGTCACGTTTCTGAGCAATAGCCGGACGAGAGGCTGCATCCTTCATTTCAATTGTGCTGCGGGAGGACGGGTCTCGCCAATCCAGATCTGCCGCAGTATAGCGCACAGCCGGTTCAATCTCGAACAGGTCAGCACCAATGGCCTCGGACAGCTCGTTTGCCAATTTAGCAGTTATGCCACTGGCAGAGAAAAATGTAACAAGTTTATGTGCCATGATTGTTCTCCTTCAGATTAATCTGAGCTCAGTATATGAGCGTCCTAAGTGAACCTGAAACCACTGAAAAGTCCTCTACATTAAATCCAACAATATTTTGAGTATGCATATCTTGAAGGGCGGTACGTGTACTGGGGTAAATCACACCTGCAATGCTCTTCTTTTCAAGATAATCAGCTAAAACATGAAAAGACTTGTATGCTTTTTCGCGTTCTTCACCATCCGGGCACTTATCATCATCAATTGCCGTAAAAATCGTTTGGCATATTGGAAGCAAGAACGATCTTCCAATATAACCAACAGCAAGTTCTTGAGTACCCTTCTGAATAATCGGCATTAACTGCTCCTTGGAAGGAAAAACACCTGCTCTTATCAGTGCATGGGCAATGGTTTGTGCTTGGTTATGCAACGCCCTGTCATAATAGGCTTCAATATCACTTTGGCCCAGGCCAGTGTAATCCATATTGATTACATACTTATTCGCACTACCAGCGTTAATTTCAAAATCTGCAAAAGTATAGCTCACACCTTTTTTTGCACGCATCTCCTGAAAGCAGGTATACTCATTCTCAGTCAAATTGGAAACGTCCGGATTACGCCATGAGTGAGCTGCATATAAATATCTTTTCCCCGGAGGATTCCACCTATTCACGATGTTATTTGCTTTTGCGATATCGAGAGGTGGCGGTAAAACATCCGCCTCTCTCTCATATACGCCTTTTCTGCATCGCGTAAGTTTACCCAGCGCACCGCATTTTACAAGGAACAAATCAGGGTATTTATCCACGCAATTGACAAAGAAATCATCCAAAATGTCAATGAGCGACTTAGGATGTGTCGGCTCAATGTTATTATAAGGATTCAACTCTGCCCAAGACTGTTGAACAACTGCTCTGTTCTTGCGATCAAGTTCCTCATCATTAGCCATAGACCGACACATCCTTTCGATGCCTTTGCATATTAATCAAGCGCTCAATCTTTCTTGGTCTGATACGGTTTACCATCCTTGTTATAAGTAAGGTTGAACACCAGATCACTCAACCACTTCTTGAATTCCGGATTATCTGTAAACTGCTTAAACAGTTCCATGTTATCTGCCATGATGGAGAAAATTACCTTCTGCAGTACGCGGTCGCTTTCTGTGCGAGCTTCCTGCTTGTCACTGTTACGCATGGCATTTTGGTACTGCTCATCGCGGCTGACCATTCCCGGGATTTCCATGATCTGGCGGCGCACATTATCGGCATCGTTCCAGTCGATGTTTCCGAACATATCATTGAAAGTGGAAAGGATAGCCGAAAGCAAATCCATCTCCGGTTCTTGTTTGCCGGATGCTGTACCTGTGGGTACAGGACCTACCTCAGCATCTTCATCGGGCAAAACAAGAGAAATAGTTTCCTGCTTTTCGATACGATAGCTGTCCAGATCGATGGCGTCCAGTATGCCTTGTGACAAATCATCCTCCTGCGGAGAAGGCAGCTTCGGTATCAGCATGCTCAGGAAAATAGACAACTTCTCCCAATCAGGATTGCCATACGGTAGAATCGCACTGAGGAAACCATATGTGCGGTTGAATCCCTTCGCTGCGCTCTTGAACTTGATTTGTCCATCGGTATCCAGCGCTTTATAAGTTGCAGCACATGCATCGAGAATGGGATCGAGCTGATCACGGTCAGCACCATCAAGGTACAAATTGACCAGTTTCTCCACGTGCTCGGTGCTGTAAACCTGGTATGCTTCCATATCAGAAATCAGATCATAGAGCTTGTTCGGATCGGATTCCCCAGAAAGCAACGTTGTCTTATAATAGCGGGAGAAGGACGCGATGATGTCCTCCGGATCGTTGAAAAAGTCCAGCACAAAGGTATCGTACTTCTTCGGGCAAGCACGGTTCAGTCGGCTCAGCGTCTGTACAGCCTTGATGTCGTAGAGCATCTTGTCTACATACATCGTGTGCAGCAACGGCTCATCATAGCCGGTCTGGAACATGTCAGCAACGATCAGGAAGCGATACGGATCTTTCTTGAAAGTCTTCGGGATTGCAGAATCTGCAAAACCATTCAAACCGGCAGAAGTTACGGGCGGTTCACCCTTGACCATTTCCTTTTCGCCAGAGAATGCGATAATCGCTTTATAGGGGCTGTGCCGATCAGCCAGTGCTTTATTCACAGCATGGTAATACTCAATGCATCGAGGGATATTCTGTGTGATAATCATAGCACGGGCTTCGCCGCCGATTTTGCCCTTGGCAATAACCTGTTCGTGGAAGTGGCTGACCATCATGTTGGCCTTTTCCAGAACCGTGAATTCCTGGCTTTCCACGAAGGCACGGAGCTTCTTCTGTGCCTTTTTCTTATCGAACTTCGGATCATCCTCTACAGTCTTTTTCAGACGATAGAAAGAATTGATGGGGGTGTAGTATTTCAGCACATCCAGTATGAAGCCTTCCTGAATTGCCTGTTTCATCGTATACACATGGAAGGGACGATGCTTCACTTCACCAGCATCTTCATAGGCTGTACCGAAGGTTTCGAGTGTTTTGTTCTTCGGCGTTGCGGTAAATGCAAAATAGCTGGCATTCGTGAGCAGCTTTTTGCCCTCACACATAGCATTGATCTTGTCCTCATTATCCATATCCGGATCGGACATGATGGCAGACAGGGTCATATTCATCTTGCCAGAAGTTTTACCATTCTGGCTGGAATGAGCTTCGTCGATGATGATTGCAAAATGCCTGTCCTTATGGTCCTCACCGATTTCCGGGAGCACATACGGGAACTTCTCAATGGTGGTAATGATGATACGACGACCATTTTCGATGGCATGACGCAGATCACCAGAATGCTCTGCCCATGCAACCGTGCTACCAACCTGCGCAAACTGCTTAATGTTATCGCGGATTTGCTTGTCAAGGATAACGCGGTCAGTAACGACAATGACCGAATCCACGATCAACTGGCCTTGCGCGTCTTCCAGATTGGTCAGCTGATGTGCAAGCCATGCAATGGAGTTGGACTTGCCGCTGCCTGCACTATGCTGAATGAGATAGCGTTTGCCTACACCATTCGCTTTTACATCAGCAAGCAGACTCTCTACAGCCATCAACTGATGGTAACGCGGGAAAATCTGTTTATACTTAATTTTGACGGTTTCCTGATCTTTTTCTTCAACCACCTGTGCATAGTTTTCGATAATGCGGGAAAGCATATCCTTGGTAAGTATGTTCTTCCACAAGTAGTCAGTCATCAGGCCATCCGGATTCGGCGGGTTACCTGCACCATCCTTGTAACCCTTGTTGAACGGAAGGAACCAGCTTTCCTTGCCCATCAGGCGAGTGCAGAACTTCACCTGTGCATCGTCCACTGCAAAATGTACCATGCAGCGGGTAAACTGGAAAATTAGCTCTTTGGGGTTGCGATCAGTCTGATACTGATGAACAGCGTCATCTACATTCTGCTTGGTCAGCTGGTTCTTCAATTCGAAGGTGATAACCGGCAAGCCATTGATGAAAATGCACAAATCCAGCGACAGTTTGGTGGCATCCGGAGAAAAATGCAGCTGGCGAGTTACGCTGAATAGATTCTGTGCAAACAGCTGGGCAGCCTTGGGATTCAACGCGCTGGGCGTCATATAGAACACGACAAGGTTAGCCGGATACACCTTCACACCTTTGCGCAGCACATCAATAATGCCACGCTTAGTAATCTCATCACGAATGCGTGAGAGAAACTGTGCCCGTTTCTGAGGATTAGTCTCAATCTGGAGCTTTGCCACAGCATCCGGCTGCGTGTCTTTCAAAAATCGGAATAGTCGTGTTGTATCGATAGCATACTCCGTATCGAAGTCACTGCTTTTGCCCTGCTCATAGCCATTATGCTCAACCAGCCATTTAACAATCAGGCTTTCCAGTCCACCCTCACTTGTGTTGGTAACACCCACTGATCACACCTCCTCTTCGTCCTCATCATATTCTTCTTCAACCAATTCAGCTGATTGAATCATGTCAAGGTTAACTCGGCCAGTGATGATGTCAGCAGCCATCTGGTTTTTATATTGTCCAAGAAGAGCAATTTCTCTCTTCATTTTTTCGATTAAGTCATCAATAACCAGGCTCATTGATGCACACTTGGTGTCAACAAAGTCAACTATTCTATTCTGTTCTTCTATCGGCGGAATAGGAATAAGCATATCTTTCAGCTCCTGATATCCGATTGATTGTCTTACACCACCGCCCAATCCATAGAAATACTTTGTAATGTCATACACATGAAGTATCAACTGAATAAACCGTGGATTCTGTGTTGTTTCAATACAGGTGTATGCAGAAGTTATGATACCCCTCTCTCTTACCAACGCAGTTCTCAAACTCTTGTGATCATTTTGCAAATCTGTTAACCGTAGAATGATATTACCTGGGTTCACAATTTGATACCCAACATAGTCTTTAGGAACAAGTCCATAATTCAGGTCTTTCTTGCGAATGATGTTACCATGGCTAAGCGAAAGAACATTTGTCTCCTGATTAAGTTTATTTATCTCTCTCCGTTCATTACATACCTGCCATAGATAAACAATCTTCCAATGCTCAGGAATATAACCAAGCCACTTATTACCACTATCCTTAAGTGCGACATTGGCAATAGCGCTGTTCTCCATTGCGCTATTAACCAGACTTGCCAACATTCCAGATGATGCTTCATGAGTATCTTGCAAATCCGTAATCAATTCTGCAGACTTACGCATCTCTTCAGGATTGTAGAAATATTTAGTAAAGCTAATGGAATATCCAACTTTTGTTTTTTTCTCATCAAGAATAGAAAGCGGGGCAAACGGCAGGATCTCACGCTCAAAAAACGCCTTAATTCCTCCATCATATGTGAAAGGAATGATTTTGGTATCAGTAAGCGCTTTATCAACCAGCACTTTGCCTTTCTTATCCTTGATCGGTTTCCCATCTTGATCAAGAAGAGGTTGCTCAACCGTGATTTCCCAATAGCCAAACTCTTCATTACTCAAGACACGGCTGACTGCGCTTTCTTCCATGTTTAAGAACATAGAAACAATATTCTTGCGAATTGATTCTGAAAGTTCGCAGTTCTTTTGTCCCATATTCTTTCTGAGCTGAACTTTCATTTCCGTCGCATCAATAAGTTGGATTTTTCCACGACGACAGGGGGCCTTTTTATTTGAAAGCACCCAAATGTATGTCCAAAGAGGGGTATTATAAAACATATTTTCAGGAAGGGCAATGATGGCTTCAACCATGTCATTCTCAATTAGATAGCGTCTGGCGTTGCTTTCACCGCTTCCTGCATCTCCTGTTGATAAAGACGAAGCATTATGAACTTCTGCAATGCGACTTCCTAATGGAGTGTCATGCTTCATTTTACTTACATTGTTCAGCAAAAAGAGCAACTGTCCATCAGAAGATCTGGGTATCATCTGCACAGCTTCGCCATTAGGCAACACCGCATTAAATCGTGTATCAAGGATTTCCTTTTTCTTTCCTGCCGCCATCTTGTCTGCATCCACCTTCCAGCTCTTACCGTAAGGCGGATTAGCCAGCATAAAGTCAAAGGAACGAGTAGCATGCTGGTCACTGGACAGCGTGGAACCGAAGCCGATGTGCATAGCCTCTTCGCCATCGCCCTTGAGCATCATGTCAGCCTTCGCAATAGCGTAGGTCTCCGGTTGCAGTTCCTGACCAAACAGGTGAATGGATACCTTCTTGCCAGTCTTCTCAGCAATCTTTTGCAGTCTATCCTGTGCAACTGTGAGCATACCGCCTGTGCCACAGGCTCCATCATAGCAAGAATATGTGGCGTCCATGATCTGATCCGCAATAGGTGCGAAAACCAGATCTGTCATCAGTTCAACCACATCACGAGGTGTCCAGTGCTCGCCAGCCTCTTCGTTATTGGCTTCGTTGAAACGGCGTACCAGTTCCTCAAAAATAGTACCCATCGCATGGTTGTCCAGTGCGGGCAGATTGCCGACCGGCTTGGGACTAAGGTTGATGTCCTTGCTGACAAACTTGGTGATGACAGCACCAAGAATATCCGCCTCAATCATGGTATCGATCTGATTGCGGAACTTGAATTTTTCGAGAATTTCCTGCACATTGGGAGAAAACCCGTCAAGGTAAGCCTCAAAGTCGGCTTTTAACTTCTGTGCAGTCGGGCGGCTGGTCAGATCACGCAGGCAGAAAGGAGACGCGTTGCAGAAAGCCTGACCGGATGCATTGCAAAGTGCTCCCCACTGGTTGGTGATGCCCGCACCATCAAGCATCTTCTTCATTTCCAGCACTTGAGGCTTAGTGTCTTCCAGTACAGCATCCAGACGGCGGATGACAGTCATGGGCAGAATAACGTCACGGTACTTACCGCGTACATAAACATCACGGAGGCAATCGTCAGCGATACCCCAGATGAAGTTGGCAATTGTATTGAGCATGTGCGCATCCATTGTATTGTCCTCCTATATCACACTTTGGATTCAGCCTCATCAGGAATCACATCTGCAATGTCATTTAACCCGCAATTCAATGCGGTACATATACGCAGCAGGACTCCAGTTGTTACATTTTCGCCCTTCCCGAGCTTGGCCAGAGAAGATGAGCTTATTCCGGCCAGCTTTCTCATCTCTGAACGTGTCATATCCTTATCGATCAACAACTTCCAGAGCTTGTTATAACTCATCTTCATTTGCGGTCTCCTTCTCCTTATTCCACGATTCACCATAAAGTTCACAGCCGTCCTTTGACAGATGCAGTACAGTGTTAGCTTCGAGGATCTGTCTGGTAGCAGGCTTATAAGCACTTTGCTTATCAAAAGCGATAAATATCTGTTTCTGACTCTGTGCGTAGATTCTCATGATTCCGTCAATCGGGCCATCACCGATGTTTTTCAGAATGAGAGAGTCGTGTGCAATTGCCGGAAGGTCGGTCAGGAACAAAACAGCCAAATCATAAATGATCATACCCTTATAGTTTGTACCTGTGCCCGTATCATCGGGCGTCTCAAAGGTATAGCTGTTATATTCATTAAACTCCAAATGGGGAGCCTGACGGCGCTCGGTATACAGCGTATCGTTAAACTCCTTCATTTTTTTATTCACATCATCCTGAATTTCATTCAGAATACTACGAATCCCTTCCTTGAGCATATTGTTGCCGATCTTTTTAGCATCTTGAAGATCGGTGAGTGTCAGATAAGCATCATTCTGAGCACGGAGCGCATCGATGCGTCCTTTAATTTCAGCATGCCTATCCAAGAATTCTTTAGACAGGTTGCCGATATAACCTAAATCGGTGATCTGCTGTTGAATCTGCGCCAGCTGCTCTCGCATCGACGCTATTTGACCCATCACTGCAGTTCGTTCATCGGCAAATTGCCTATCAAGAATGGAAGCCAGTTTTTGATGATATTTCTCTACCTCGTATAGTTTGCGCAAATTCACGCCGGGGAAAAACTCGGTTAGTGCAGAGAAATCTGCTTCCGTAGGGTACAGCCCGCATGCAAGGCTCATTTCGAGCAACTTTAGCCTGCGTTCAGCTGTTTGAATTTCCGTTTCGATCTGGAGCTTACTGCTCTGTAGGCGGGACTTTTCTTGACTCTTTGCAATATCTTCGGCTGTATGGCTTGATGCCTGTTCTGTGGTCAGTGTTTGTAACTGCACCTCAAGGTCGCGAATACTCGCCAAATTTTCTTCATACTGCTTGACGCCACCGACCAAATCCGGTACAAAACGATATTTCCGGGCAGCACGGAAAGCCTCCAGCTTTTTTGTGGCTTCATCAAGACTCTGTTTGCGGGCTTCAATGTCAACATACCGATTGAAAAGTTTCAGCAGCATGTCAATAGATTTCTCCATGCTATGTCCCGGAATACCACGGAGAGGTCTGCGCTCATCGTAATTATCTTTTCCGTAAATCCGAAAGAAACTGCTCAGTGTTATCCTAAATGACAGTTCAGGAAAATCAATATGGTATTTTGCTTTCAGCCAATCCGTAAACTGATGCAATTCCCATTCTTCTGTAAACACATAATCCTTCGTGCACAGAAACACCTTATCAACCTGATCAGTATGACGTGCAAAATAATAGGTTTCGCCGTCAAACTGGAAAGCAAAGTTTATTACATGGTGCCCTTTGTGTTTTACGCCATCACTCGACGCATAGGTCTTGCCACCAAAGGCAAAATCAATCGCAAGCATTGCAGACGATTTACCAATAGAGTTTTCGCCATCCTCGCAACCAAGGATTACATTAAGTCCTTCCTTAAAAGGGATGGGCGGGCGGACTTTGCCTTTTTCCACAAAGATCGGAGAACTCAATTCGATAAGCACATGAACACCTCGCCTTCATCATTAATATCTACAGCTCGAAGCGCATACAGACAGTCCATCACTGATAAAAAATCAGTAGCTTCACCGAGGGATGGACGGAGCCTTTGGAATAACACTGTTGCAGCAACTGGGCCATTCACCAGTTCCTTCAGTACCAGCGGAATTAGCGCCAATGTACTGTCTTTATACGAATACAATTTATTCGGCAACTGCATCGAATACCTCACAACTCTGGATGAAGTAGCAAACGACGATTCGGCAGAACATTTCATCTTGTAAACTGGTACGGTGTACCTTCGCAGAAATTTCCTGAAAAATCTCCATTTTGGTTTTGTTCGCCTTTTTCAGACGCTTGAACATGGCATGCATCTGATCCTGAACTTCATCGTAATCAATTACACCACGCTTATCAAGATTTGTCATGATCTCCCGGATTTTTCGGAAATAAGTGGTCACATTGTTTTTTACGGTGTTGTACAAATGAAAGTTCTCCGCGGGATTCACTTTTTGCGTTAAATCCTTTGGATCAAGCTCGGCATCAAAAAGATCTTTCTCCTTCAGATCTGCGATCTTTTTCACTACACCAACTATGCCTCGCTCAAGAGTAATGCTATCGAGAAGCCGGGTACTTTCTTCATGAGCGGACAGCAATGCCTTGACGCTTGCTAACTCCTTGGTCTTGGCAGTGCTGTTATCCATCTGATAGGTCGCATGGCACATAGGGCAAAGTGCGACCAGATTGGTGACAGTAGCCTTTTTCTTTTTGTCAACCAAGCTCACATCGAAAACTCGAGTAATCTGTGTACCTGTGGATACAGAGAGTCTTTTTCCGCATCCGGGGAAAGGACAATACCCATCGCACTCCTCATATAGAAAATCCCCAAACTTCGATTTCAAATCGGCGAACAATTCACGCTGTTTTTCTGCTTCCAGCTCTTCCAGCGGAACACATCCAGCGCTTCGGCGAATAATATCGACCATTGTATCTGCGACAACAGTACCAACGTTATCAGCATTAACCTGCGGTGCATAAGAAACAAGGTCAGCTGCAAGAAGCTGTCGTGTGGTTAACGGTCGTTCATTGATCTGGTCAGAAAGATTATTCGGGGTCAGTCTATACACAATTGATTGAGCAAATTTTCCTGAGAGGCCACGCTTTGTGAAAGAACGAAGTGTAGCCTCTTTTGTTATTTTGGTTGATGGGTCCTTAGGGGTGCCCCATTCAGCTTCACTGACTTCGGTAATCTGCGCAAATAAATCTCGGCAATATAGAGGTACATCATATCCATCTGATAGACGATTTCGCAAAACCGGAAACAGTGTCTGAAATTCCATTGAGTTGCTTTCCTTTCCCAAGTATGTGTACCAACGTGTACCACGCTGTACCAAACCACCACCAGATGAAACGGGCCATTTTTTATAATTATTTTCGTCATCCGGCTTCTGTGTGGCAGTTTAAATATACCACGCGCAGGACCAAATGTCAAACAAACTGTCTGTGAAAAGGACTTCCTCACAGCCGATGACATGTTCGAAGTGTGTTGATGAGCAGCACAAATTTCCAAATCCTGCCACCCTAATTTTTGTCAGACATTCGTTGCCTGCAGAAATGGAAATCCACTACGGAACAGGCACACAGCCTGTCCTGTATAGATTGGCGGGAACACACTGCTGATTCATCAACCTGCATCGCCCGTCTCGGTGTCCGTTGGCCAGGACATTTCACAGACCAAGCCGGATGATGCTCCCTCGCGACGATACTGTGAAGTCGCTGCATGACCAGAAGCGGAGAGATTCGTTTTGGCTGCAGCCTTGTTAAGTGCGCTCAAAAACAGCTCTCCGCTCTGCAGAAATGCAAGGAGCAGCTGAATGAAAGTCATTTATCGCAATTCGGATACCACCACCATCGAGATTGAAACCAGCGAAGAGATCGCAATTTCCCTGACGGACAGCTACCGCGAGGAGGACAACTACGACCGGAAGTGCCGGTATCACAACTACAGCATGGACGCGGCTGTGTACGAAGGCAAGGATTACGCCGCGCCGGACACCCCGGAGAGCATTGCCGTGGATAAGGAAGATGCCGCCGAAAGCAGCGCCCGCTACGACAAGGCACTGGCCCTGCTGACGGATATCCAGCGGGAGCGCTTCCTTATGTATGCCGCGGGGATGTCCACCCATGAAATCGCCCGCCTCGAGGGCAGCAATCAGAAGTCCGTTCACGAGTCCATCGAAGCGGCTCGAAAAAAACTTCTGAAATTTTATGGCGGCAAGCGGAAAAACACCCCCTCAAAATGACCCTCAAATCTCCGTACTACGCCAAGGGCATTCAAGCCCGGCAGAAAGGTAGGTCAGCATATGACCCAAATGTCCCTCAAGCACCGTGTCCGCATCAACGTATGCGATGAACACGGTCGCAAGCAGCCTGTACTGCGCAGCGGTACGGCCCGACTGCCCAAGCGCCTCCTGAAATGGCTGTTCGGCGATTTCTGTGAGGTATTGGTGCTCACCCCCGGCAAGACCGTCGGCGAGGTGGAAATCCATGAGGTTCCTTCGGAGGTGACGAGCGATGCACCTGTATGAAGTGAACGCGCAGATCGCTCTGCTGGTCCAGCAGCTGGAAGTCGATGAGGAAACCGGCGAGATCATCGCTACCTCGGAAGACATCATCGAACAGCTGAATGCGCTGGACATGGAGCGCTCCCGGATTCTGGAGTACGTTGCCAAACTCACGCTGGAGATACGAGCCGAGGCCGCAGCGCTGAAGGCAGAAGAAGTCCGGCTCGCCGAGCGCCGCCGCATTTGTGAGCGCAAGGAAGAACGGCTCATGCAGGTTCTGGACCGTGAGTGCGGTGGCCAGAAGACTGATCTCGGCATCGCAACGCTCCGCTATCGCACCACCAGCCGTGTGGAAGTGTCCGATGCGACCAAAGCCATCAACTGGCTGCGCAGGCACAAATGCCGCGACTGCATCCGCACCCGAGACCCCGAGGTTGACAAGACCGCTGTGCGCCAGCTTTTGAACGGCGGCAGTAAGATCCCCGGCATCGCACTGGTTACCGGCCAGTCGTGCTCACTGAAATGATATGGAGGTAGAAATACATGAGTTTTCCTGTCGACGATTTCGGAATGAACATTAAAGCTGAAGTCAAGGCTTTCAACTTCGGCTTCTCCCCGGCGAAAAACCTCGCCAGCGTGATCCGCGCCAATGACCGCGTCACCGTCGTGAGCTTTGCACTGCCGACCCATGCGTGCTTCCGTCCCAACGGCCTCGGCATCCGTCCGCAGAACGTGACAATCATTGCCAACAGCCAGTACGCCGATCAGGCGCTGGAGCTGAAGCGTTCTTACCCGGAGCTGCGCATCTTCCTCGACCCGCGTGTCCACGCCAAGATGACGCTGGCATCCTCCGGCAAGGTGTGGCTGGGCAGCGCGAACATGACCATGTCGAACAGCCTCGATTCCACCATCGCCATCGAGAGCCCCGCCGTGTACGCGTACTACATGGACCAGATTCGCCGCAACGGCCTGCTGTGTCCGGAAAACGAAGTCCAGCTGGATTTCGATGACCCCATCTATGACGGCAAACCTACCTGCGCTGCAGAAGACTTCGCCGACCTCGATGACGATGAATAAGGAGGGTTCCCATGCTTCCGATCAAGAGTGGACGCCTGAGCAAGCCGGTCAAGGCCGTGATCTACGGCCTTGAGGGCACCGGCAAAAGCACACTGGCAGCACACACGCCCAGCCCGCTGTTCCTGGACACCGAGGGAGGCACGACCTACCTCGATGTCAGCCGCATCGACCAGTTTACCGGCTGGGAGGGACTGCTGAACACCATCGAAGAGGTGGCACGCGATCCTTCCTGCTGTGCAACGCTGGTCATCGATACTGCCGACTGGGCCGAGCAGATGGCAATCAAGCACATCTGCGAAAAGTACAAGCAGACCGGCCTTGAGTCCTTCGGCTTCGGCAAGGGATACACCTACCTTGCCGAGGAGTTCTCCCGCATGCTCCGTGCCTGCGATAACGTGCTGGCTTCCGGCAGGAACGTGGTCATCGTGGCTCATGCCCGTGTGCGCAAGCAGGAGCTGCCCGAGGAGATGGGTGCCTTCGACCATTGGGAGCTGAAGCTCTCCCGTCAGTGTGCGCCTCTGCTGGCTGAGTGGCCTGACCTGCTGCTGTTCATTTCCTATAAAACCTTCGTGTCCGGCACCGAAAGCGGCGCGAAGAAGGCCAGCGGCGGCAAACGCGTCATGTACGCCACCCACCATCCCTGCTGGGACGCCAAGAACCGCTTCGGTCTTCCGGACGAGATGGAGCTGGACTACAGCCACATTGCACACCTTTTCGCCGGTCAGGTTCCCGCACCGGCACAGCCTGCGCAGACTCAGCAGCCGGATTACCTTGCCGAGCTTGCCGCCCGCATGGAGCGTGACGGTATCACCGAAGAACAGCTCCGTCAGGTGGTTGCCCAGAAGGGGCATTACCCCGAGGAGGCTGTTCCTGCACAGTATCACCCGGATTTCTTCCGTCAGTGGGTTTTCCCGCACTGGGACAAGATTGTCGAGATGATCCGCAGCAACCCTGAATACACGCCGTTTTGAGGAGGGAAAGCGATATGAGCAACTTTGATTCCAACCTGATGGACTGGGACTCCGCGATTGAGTCCGACGGTCAACAGTTTATCGTTCTGGATGAGGGTGACTACACCTTCACCGTGACCGGCTTTGAGCGTGGCCGCTATCCCGGCAGCGCGAAGATCCCTGCCTGCAATAAGGCATCCCTGACGCTCACTATTGAGCTTCCGGACGGACAGACAGCTACCTGCAAGGAGGACCTGATCCTGTACCGCACCCTTGAGTGGAAGCTGGCATCCTTCTTCCGCGCCATCGGCCAGAAGAAGTCCGGTGAGCGTGTGGTCATGGACTGGAGCAAGGTGCTGGGTGCGCGTGGCCGTGCACACTTCAAGCCCCGCACTTACACCAGCAATGGTTCCGAGCACACCACCAACTCCGTGGATCGCTACTTTGATTTCGATCCGCAGGCCATGACGCCCGACTGGGTTCGTGCCGCTGAACAGTCCGTGATGAACGGTACCGCACAGCAGATGCCGTCTCAGCCGCAGTACACCCAGCAGCAGATGGGTTGGAAGAACGGAGGTTTCTAAAACATGATGCAGCTCCGGCCTTATCAGAAAGAAGCCGTGACTGCCATTCGCCGCGAGTGGTCGGAGGGCAAGCAGCGCACGCTGCTTGTTCTCCCCACCGGTGGAGGCAAGACGGTCGTGATGTCCAAGGTTGCCGAAAGTGCTGTGCGCGAAGGCGGCAGAGTCCTCATCATGGCACATCGCGGCGAGCTGCTGACGCAGGCTGCCGACAAGCTCCGCACCTTCACCGGCATCGAAAGCGCCATCGAAAAAGCGGAAAGCAGCAGCCTTGGCAGTATGTTCCCGGTGACCGTAGGCTCCGTGCAGTCCCTGTGCAGGGATCGCCGTCTTTCACGGTTCCCGAAGGATTATTTCTCCACGATCCTTGTGGACGAAGCACACCACTGTCTCGCAGACAGCTATCAGCATGTGCTTGAGCATTTTCCGTATGCAAACATCCTCGGCGTTACCGCTACGCCGGACAAGCTGCTGAAAAAGCAGATGGGCAAATACTTTGAAAGCCTTGCCTTTGAGTACACCATGCGGCAGGCCATCAAAGACAGGTACCTCTGTCCGATCAAGGCACAGATGATCCCGCTGGGTCTTGACATCACCGGCGTTGGTGTGTCCGAAGGCGATTACAGAGCAGATGACATCGGCTGTGCGCTGGAGCCGTATCTCGAGCAGATCGCCGATGAGATGATGGAATACTGTCAGGGCCGCAAGACGGTGGTGTTCCTTCCGCTGGTCAGCACCTCCCAAAAGTTCTGCCAGATGCTGAAGGACCGCGGTTTCCGTGCTGCGGAGGTCAACGGTGAAAGCCCTGACCGTGCACAGATTTTGGATGACTTCGACAATGGCAGGTACGACATTCTCACGAACAGCATGCTCCTGACCGAAGGCTGGGACTGTCCCTCCGTGGACTGCATCATCAATCTGCGCCCGACCAAGGTACGCAGTCTGTATCAGCAGATCATCGGACGCGGCCTGCGCCTCCACCCCGGCAAGGAATATCTGCTGGTGCTGGATTTCCTGTGGCAGACCGAGCGCCTGGATCTGTGCCGTCCGTCCAGCCTTGTGTGCAAGGACGATTCTGAAGCAGAAAAGGTCAACCGCATGGTAGAGGAAAACACCGGTGCCGTCGATCTCATGGAAGCCGAAGAGCAGGCTGAGCGCGATACGATTCTGGAGCGTGAACAGTCCCTTGCAAAACAGCTGGCCGAAATGCGCTACCGCAGCCGCAAGCTGGTAGACCCGCTTCAGTTTGCGATGTCCATTGCCGCGGAAGACCTCGCTGATTACACACCGACCTTTGCATGGGAAATGTCCCCGCCGTCACAGAAACAGCTGGATTTCTTGGAAAAGCGCGGCATCTATGCCGGAAGCATCGAGAACATGGGCAAGGCCAGCATGCTGATCGACCGCCTGATGAACCGCCAGAAGGAAGGCCTGAGCACACCCAAGCAGATCCGTCTGCTGGAACGCTACGGTTTCCGTTTTGTTGGTACATGGTCCTTCGATGCGGCCAGCAAGGTCATTTCCCGTCTTGCGGCGCTGAACTGGAAGCTGCCGTACAACTTTGACCCGGCCACCTATGTACCGGCGTAAGGAGGAACACCATGGAAAACATGCTTCTTTCCGCACTCTCTGCTGTAGATGTGCGTGATCTGACCTATGTGGAATGGATGAACGTGGGTATGGCCCTCAAGCAGGAGGGCTATACCTGCTCCGTCTGGGATGACTGGAGCCGAAGCGATCAGCGCTATCATCCCGGCGAGTGTGCCCGTAAGTGGAACACCTTTCACGGCAGCGGCACACCTGTTACCGGTGCGACCATCGTGCAGATGGCAAAGCTCCGCGGCTGGAAGCCCTTTGAAGGCACCGGCAACATGGACTGGAACGATGAGATCTCCTATGACGGCAGAGACAGTATTGTGCCGCAGACACACACCGCTCCCGAGGTCAAGCCGACTGCCGAACTGGCCCGGTACATTTCGACGCTGTTCAGGCCCGAGGATCATGTAGGCTATGTCACCGGTGATGTGCGGCAGAACGAGGACGGCGATTGGGAGCCCCTGCGCGGCGTGTTCAGCCGAACAGCCGGTGAGCTGCTGGCCTCACTGGCCAAGTACCCGGATGATCTCGGCGCGACAGTCGGTGACTGGAAACCTCATGTAGGCGGCTGGATTCGCTTTAATCCATTGGACGGCAGCGGCGCATCCGACAGGAACGTGACTGATTTCCGCTACGCATTGGTGGAATCGGATGTGCTTCCGATTCAGGAACAGATCGCCGCGTATCAGAAACTGGAGCTGCCGATTGCCTGTCTGGTGTCTTCCGGAGGCAAGTCTGTTCACGCCATCGTGCACATCGATGCCCCGGACGAACCTGAATACCGCAAGCGTGTGTCGTTCCTGTATTCCTTTCTCACCGGGCATGGTCTCATTGTCGATCAGGCCAACAAGAACCCGTCGCGCCTTTCCCGCATGCCCGGCGTCGACCGGAACGGAAAACGCCAGTCACTTTTGGCTGTAAACACCGGCAGACGGTCGTGGCAGGACTGGATGGACTTCGTAGAGGGCTTTGAGGATGACCTGCCTCCACTGGAGGATATGTCGAACCTGCTGGAACATCAGCCGGAACTGCCGGAGGAGCTCATCAAGGGCATTCTCCGCTGTGGACACAAGATGCTGATCTCCGGTTCTTCAAAGGCCGGCAAGTCCTTCCTGCTCATGGAACTGGCGATTGCGATTGCCGAAGGCCGCAAATGGCTGAGCTTTCCCTGCAGAAAGGGCCGCGTGCTGTACGTGAACCTTGAGATCGACCGCGCCAGCTGTATTCACCGTTTCGCCAATATCTATCAGGCCATGCACATTCAGAAGCCCAATGCCGGGAACATCGTGCTGTGGAACCTGCGCGGTAAGGCTGTGCCGCTGGACAAGCTGGTGCCAAAGCTGGTGCGCCGTGTGCGTGATCAGCATTTCGATGCAATCATCATCGACCCGATTTACAAGGTCATCACCGGCGATGAGAACAAGGCTTCAGACATGGCGCTGTTCTGCAATCAGTTTGACAGGATCTGTGCAGAAACCGGCTGTGCCGCCATCTACTGTCATCATCACAGCAAGGGTGATCAGGGACAGAAGGACGCCAAGGACAGAGCCTCGGGCAGCGGCGTGTTTGCCCGTGACCCTGATGCACAGCTGGACATGATCGAGCTGCAGCTGGACGGCGATATGAAGTACGAAGCCGAAGCCTTCGGACGCACAGCATGGCGATTGGAAAGCAGCCTGCGTGAGTTTCCGAACATCATCCCGGTGGACTTCTGGTTCGATTATCCGATTCACACACTGGCAAAGTCCGAGGAGCTGACTGAGGTCCCCGCCAAAGGAAGCGTGGATGCCAAGCGATACAGCGGCGGTAAAAATCTCAGCCGCGATCAGAGAGCTGACAGCATCCGCATGGCGTACACCGCATGTTCCCTCGATCCGGACACGCCGGTGACGATTGCCGACATTGCAAACTACCTCGGGATCTCCGACCGCGCTGTGCGTGACCGCGTGAAAGAACTGCCCGATGAGTTCTGCAATGACCGCGGAGTCGTGACACACATCTGACTACACGATTTGGTCGCAAATGGAACGGAACAGCCTATATAAATAGAGTTGTGTTCCACAACCCTCTACGGGGAGGAGTTCGCTACACTCCTCCCCCCATACGAGGTGTGACCCAAGCGTTCCGAAAGGAGATTTCCGTTTTGATTTTCTTTCTCGATATGATACCGCCGACCGTCACCGCACAGGAACACAAGGTCATGGTACGGCACGGACACCCGGTCTTCTACGATACGCCCCGGCTGAAGGAAGCCCGCCTGATGTATGAGCACGCGCTGCGCCTCAACCGACCTGACACACCGATGGAAGGCGCTCTGGCTCTGACCGTCGAGTGGTATTTCCCCAGCAAGACACACCGCGAGGGCGAGCTGCGCGTGACCCGCCCGGACACAGACAACCTGCAGAAGCTCCTGAAGGACTGCATGACCCGCGTCGGATTCTGGAACGATGACGCACAGGTCTGCCGGGAGACAGTAACGAAACGCTGGACCCGCACAAAGCCGGGTATCCGAATCGAGGTGACACAGCTTGATGAGTGATCAGGAAACACAGATGTTCAGAGCTGCGTACAGGTATTTCGCAGCACACCCGTCACCGCCGCCGCTCTCAGACGAGGAAGCATCCGCGGCATGGTGGCAGGCCGCCGCCGAGGACATCAGCAAGGTGTCTGCCAGCTGGAACAATCATCCGCTGATCATGAAGCTGCTGATTGCTGTGTACGAGTACCTCGAAGAAAAGGCAAAGGAGGCAGGCAGATGAATTACCGCAGGAACTTCGACGGGTATTACGATCCGACCGCCGGTGAGGCTATCGAGCGCATCGTCCGGGACGAGCGACGCAAGCGTAGACAGGAGCGGATTTCGGAGCAGGCCGCACAGCCAGAACAACCGGTTCCGCAGAAGCCCCGCCGCCAGCGCTATGTGAATGCACCGAAACACAGGAGGTGCTGATATGACCGGAGAGGAACAGCTGGCGAGCGCGATCATTGTACAGGCTGCCAAGGATTACAGAGCGGCGGCACGTGTGCTGAAAAAGCATCCGGGCAGCGCCGCAGCAAAGGCAGAGATTTCGGAGCTGGAGCGGTTCTTCCTCTCCGACTGGTTCAGGGTGCTGTCCACAGCGGACGGCGAACAGATTCTTATCCGATTACGAAGGGAGGCAGGCTTATGAATGCCAAGGAGTATCTCAATCAGGCCAAGACACTTGATCAGCGCATCAATGTGAAACTGGATCGTGTGTCCCGGCTGCGCTCTATGACCCAGAAGATCACCGCATCCTATGACGGTGAACAGGTGTCGCACACGCGGAATGTGACCTCGCTGCAGGACACGATCATCCGGCTGATGGAAGAAGAGGAATCCCTGAATGCGGCCATTGACCGCCTCGTCGATCTGAAACGCGAGGTTGCCGGTGTGCTGGCTCAGATTCAGGACACGGACTGTCAGCTCCTGCTGGAGCTTCGGTACCTGTGCTTCCGCAGCTGGGAGGAGATTTCAGAGGTCATGCACATGCACATCCGCACCGTGTACAAGGTGCACGGACGGGCGCTGCAGAAGGTCGATGCTGTCATCAACGCCGACGGATTTGAGAGCAAATTTCAATTGGGCAGTTGAGGGCACTAAAGGGCAGTTGAGGGCATGTGTTTCTCTGTGTTATGATACACTTGCCCCAATAGGATCGAGAGCAGCCTCGCGGACACACCCGCCGGGGCTGCTTCTGTTTTTGGAGGTCATATGACAAGAGACGAACTGATTCAGAAGATCGAGGCGGCGAAACGCGAAATGGAACACTCCGGTTCGATTCACCGGCGTGACCTGTATAAGCACATTCGCCGTCTGGAAAAGGAACTGCGCATTTACGATAATTATCATCGGCATGCACAGAAACCCCATATTACCGCTTGACTTTTCCGGCGGGTAGAGCGTATATGTCACTACCCTAAAACAAGGAGGTCAAGCCCATGATCACGATTGCAACCCGTTGCGATGACCGCAAGGCCATGGTCCGCAGGCTCTCCGAGTATCTGCAGACCCCGGCGGTCTACCTTCGCACTCCTACCTACGCCTTTCAGATTGGAGAGCTCATGGTGAACAGAGACGCATCCGTCAGCGGCGAACGCGAACAGCTGCTTCCTGCAGCCGAGTGCCTGCTGGCGAACGGATACATCAGCGAGATTCCCGCTGAGCTGACCGCAGAACCGGAAGCACCTGCCAAGGAACCGGCTGACGAAACAGCCGAGCCTGATTCCGAAGCTGAGGCCATTGATGCCACCACCATTCGGATTCACGAAGCTGGCTGGGAGCTGTACAGCATGAAGAACCTGATCCGCATCCTGTACACCAGGCAGTACCTGATCAACCGGATGTTCAAGATGGACAGGCTGTTCATTGATGACGAGGTCATCGAGCTGATGAACGACAGCCGATTCCTGTGCGTGTCGGATTTGGAAGTGCTGGTCCACGATGAGGCCCGTATCGGAATGATCCGCGGCTTCAACATTTCCGGCGGCACAGTCGAGGTCGATATGCCCTACGACGATGGCACCACAACACAGTGGATGTACTACAGTCAGGTGATCATGGCGATCATCAAACAGGCAAAAGCATCCCGCCGCACCAAGGCCGAGAAACAGGAACCTGCCAACGACAAGTACTACGCCAACGCATGGCTGAACAGACTGGGCTTCGGCGGCGCGGATTCCAAAGCTCTACGCCACGCCCTGATGTCCCACCTGAACGGTTACGCCGCATTCAAGAGCGATGACCGGATGCAGGCACACAAGGACAAGCTGGCTGAACAGCGCAGGATCAGACGCGAGATGAATTCGGAGGTGCACAGCGATGACTGAAAAGATGATGAACAGGCTGGCCGATTTGAGAGCCAGACAGGCTGCCGGTGAACACATGCTCTGCCCCCGCTGCGGACAGGATACCATGAAGCCCGATCTGCACACGAATGCCCTGAGCCGCCACGCGGACGGCATCTATGTGTGCGATGGCTGCGGAACGGCAGAAGCCCTGCTGGATTTCATGAAGCAGGAACTTCCACTCACGATGTGGGCAGTGTTCAAGCCCCTGCGACCGGCCAGCGGATTTGGAAGCCTCACGGCGGCAGATGTGCTGGCAAGGGTCATGCGCGATCAGGCTGAAACGCTGACACAGATTTTCAAGCTGTGCGAGGCCTATCCTGAGAACCGCAGTGAGTACAGAGCCGAGGCATATGAAACCTGCCCGGGCCTGACGGAACTGTGGACGGAGCCCTTTGCGGCCCGGTTCGATTCCAAAGACAGCCCGGTCATGCTTCGCTTCCGCATGACGGAAGACGGCGATGTAGAAATCGCCGCAAACATTCTGGAAAGCAAGTAAAGCCCATCGGATTCAAGAGCGTCGGACGCAGAAATGCTCCGGCGCTTTTGCTTTGCCCACGTTGGGCGCACGTTGCCCCGTGTCGGGCCTTACGCCCCGAGGCCGGGCAAACGCTCGACCGCAGGCCAAAGCCCGCGACACGCGCAAACGTGGCGGCTTTCTGCGCGAGACAAAAAAGCCAGCCGCCTTCGCATTTGAAAGCGGCTGGCAAGCAGGTCTGCCGGGCCATATTTAGAAGCCCCAGCGGTTTCTGTGGTAGAGGTTGCTGAACAGCAGTCCGTGGTCGTTGAAGAATTCGCCGACCGTGGCAATGTACCCGGAGGCATCGAGGATGGCCATCTTGGAGCCGATGAGGCACCGGATGACATCCAGCACCTCGGGGTCGCGCAGGTCGGAAGGCCCCGCGATGATTTGGGAGAGGTAGTCGGCAATGAAGATTGCCGTATCGCTGTACTCCTTCTCGTTGGGGTCGCTGGTCAGCCGGATGATTCCGTTGTGCGCGATGCCGCATCCGCAGTGTACATCCAGTGCCTTCATCACCTCCCGTTGATTTGAGAGCGGGAACGGATGGGTCATGCTCGGGTTGATGCCCGCCTGTGTGCTGATGCGGAAGTGGTACACCACGCTGTCCTTGGCGGTGAAGTGTTCAGCCTTGACGGCATTCAGGAACTCGGTAAGGTCCATGAAGCCCTTGTGGATGGAGACTGTTCCATCGCGGGCAACCATGTACCCGGCACCATCGGGGTTTCTCATGAACATAGCCTTGATTTCGGAGATGCTGGGCTGACGGGTGCCCTTGGGAGATGCGCAGATTACACACATGTTGGTGTCCTCCTTGAAAGTGTATGTCGGAAGCGTCGGCTCCCGCGACACCCCGCAGGGTGTTTCGGCCCGTGCCGAGGGCCATCATCAGGCGGGTCGATTTGAAAGCGTCAAGCGGCGGTGTACTCCGGGTAGGCATCCTCGCAGCCGCGGTGTACTTGGACCAGCCATTTGGCCCGCTTCCGGATTTCCGGCATGGCGTGTGCCACGCGCCGGTCTCCGTCCAGCTTGCTGAGCATGATGTGGTTCAGGTACTCGAAGTCCTCGGTTCCAAACCAGTCGAAGATGTCCATGCAGGTATCGAGGTCGTAGCGGATGTGTTTCATGGGAATGCCTCCTTGATTCTGAAGCTCCGGGCCATCGCCCGGGCGGTACGCTATTCATCACTCTGCGGCGCGGATATATCAAGTCGATTCCGGGCGGTTATGTGCATCTGCCGAACTTTATTTCGGAGCGCACACAACCGGCTCAGTGTGCAGGATCGATTCAGGAGCTGTGCGGTTCATGGGAACACACAGTCGTACAGGCTGTCCTTGGGGAGTTCTTCCTCGCACCATTCGCAGGTCAGGTAGCCCTGTTCTTCTTCATCGTGGTCCTCGTACAGCTCGCTGTACTCAAGGGATTCCAGCTTGAACACTTTCTCGCCCCGGCTTCGGATGGCGGCAATGCAGTGTTCACAGAGTCGGATGTGCTCGTTTCGGGTCATGGTTGTGTCCTCCTCGATTTCAAAGTGTGCGGCTTCCCGCGACCGTCCCCGGTGTGTGCCGGGTAGGTTTCGGCCTGTGCCAAGGCCATCGTCAGGCGGGTTGATTTCGGAGCTGTTCACCAAATGGCTCTGCGGGGCTTCAGTCCAGCCGCCCGGTCGATGGCGAGGAGCTTGACCGCCGCCTGTTCCGGGGAAAGCCGCTCCCACGCGCTCCCCAGCGTGATTTGGTAGCGCCCGGCGCGGTACACCCGCCAGCTTCCGTCGTGTGTGTCCATGAAGGCCCAGTGGTATTCGGTTTCGTCGTAGGGATGCAGGCTCTGCAGGTACAGCCGCCCGCCGCTGGCGTTCAGGCTGAAGGTGATGTGCTCGATTTCGAAGCTTCGGATGTGCTTGGTTTCCATGGTGTTCTCCTCCTTATTCCTGTTCAAACCGCGCGGACTCGATTTCGTTGCCGTAGCGGTCGGTCAGCCAAACGATGTGGCTCTTGTGTTCGTGGTGGATGGTCATCCGCTGGGGCTCCTGATTCGGAAGCACCCGCCAGACCCGGATGTCTGTGTCACCGAACTCGGCGGCGCAGGCCACCAGCTCGGCGATATCCTTGATTCGGTAGATGACGCACAGGTGTTCGTTGTCTTTGGTGCGGAAGGTGGTCAGATAGTCGTACATGGTGTGCTCCTTTCTTTGCAGCGCGGTCGATTCAAAAGCCTCAGTACTCCACCGGGTTGCCGTCCTCGTCCACCGCGCCATCCTCGAAGGAGCTGTGCGTGATGGAGCCGTAGGTGTACCCGCCGTCGTTTTTGAGGTACACCGGGGTGTCCTCGTCGAACTGCTCGAGGTAGGCGATGAGCTCGCCGACGGTCATGGTGTGCGCGATTTGGTCGACGCCGTATCCTTCGCGGCGGCCTTCGATGTACAGAACTTCTTTCATGGTGTTCTCCTTCTCCCGGGTGTGCGCCCGGGGCGCGTTGATTTAGGAGCGGCTGGGCCGTTCCCAAGGGCATCCGTGTGCTGGCGGGTGTCCTTGGGAGCGGGCGGGCTGTGCACCCGCGCCGATTCCCAAGCTGTGCTCAAGCGGCCCTGCGCCATGCGGCGTTGCCGGGCAGGCGGCGAATCAGCTGTTCGCGGGCGGTCTTGAAGGCGTCTCCGCTCATGCCGATTCTCAGCAGGAGGCACCGGAAGGTGTACTTCGGGTTGTCGGTGACCGGGCGTTCGGGGCTGGCGGTCTTGACCGCCTTGGCGCGGGCCGAAAGGGCCATGCAGAGCTGGATGTCCGCGAGGACCTCGTCGGTGTTCAGGGTGGCGTTGAAGGCGCGGAACTCGATGCCCTTGCCTTGGAAAAGGCTGTGCAGGTTGAGCAGGCGGTAGCGGCTCCCGTGGTAGTGCTGGTGTGCGCAGAACTCCCAGTCGCGCTCGTTGTACCAAATCCGGGCAAGCTCCTCGCGGGTCGTGGGCTTCCGGGTGTTCAGGGCTTTCAGGAAGCGCTGTTCAACCGGGCGGCACCAGCGGTCGCGGCGTTCCGGGGAAATCCCAAGGGCGAGGGTCAGGAGGTCCTCGTTCGCGTTGGTCAGGTTGACCAAGTTCCGCAGGGTTGCCGGGGTGTGCTCGGCGTCCCCGATGTGCACGTGGATGCCGCAGAAGTCTCCGTTGGTCTTGGCCCCGGCGGCGCGGAGGGCGTCGATGAGCCTGCACACCGTGGCGAGGTCGTTCCACCCGAGGACCGGGCTGTTCAGCTCGCACTCCTGCCCGAAGAAGTCCGGGGCGTCGTTGATGCTGGAGTCGTAGACCACCGTCCACTTCCGGTCGGCTTGGTCGAGGATTTCCCACTTGTCGTAGGTGCCGCCGCGGTGGCGGGCTGTGCTTCCGAAGAAGGCCGCGACCACCTTGGCGGCGGCTTCGCGGGTCATGCCGAAGAACTCGAGCTCGAGGCCGAAGGTCTCGCGGGAAAGGTCGGCGGCGGTGCTGGGGTTGGTGTGGTTGACGGCCATGGTGTTCTCCTTTCGGCCCGGCGGCTTTTCCCGCCCGGCGGCCCCGCCCGGGGGCTGTGCCCCGCGGCGTGACACATAAATCACTCTGCCGGGCCGAAAAGTCCAGATAACTTTCTGATAACTTCCGGAGACTTTCAGACGCAAACATGTGACGAAATAGACGCAATTCGGCCCCCGGAAAGGCCCTACGCGCGCATATAGGAAGAAAAAGCCCAAACCCCGCGCCCGGCCCGCCGGAACCGCCGCGAAACCCCGCCGCCCGGCCCCGCGCCTGCGCACCTTCGTGTTCGGGAACAACCCTTCACAAGCCGCGAGCTTTTTCCGGGAAACCAGCCGCCGCGCCGCCGGGAGAACCGCGCCCCGCGCACACCCCGCCGGGCACACCGCCCGCGTCCCCGGGGGCCAGCCGCCCCCGCCCGAAAGGCCCGCCGTGCGCCCCGCCAGCCGCCCCGTTTCGGCCCGCGCCGCGCCGACCGGGAAAACCCCCGCCCGCCGGGAAAAGCCCGCCGTGGCCCCGGAAACCGGGCCGTTTGCCGCGCCCGGGAAGAACACCGGGTGTGCGCCGACC